>Ga0256868_10000117_pt1 | contig 46513 bp, 42 predicted proteins | sample RVTome_13_FD_187341 | JGI IMG/M metagenome (GOLD analysis project Ga0256868, IMG submission 187341) | Soil microbial communities from uranium-contaminated site in the Upper Colorado River Basin, Wyoming, United States - RVT92D227 HiSeq ...
CGGCAAAACACCGACCAATGTGCTGGCCATCAAACCGATGCGCGACGGCGTCATCGCGGATTTTGAGATCGCCGAAAAGATGCTCGATTATTTCATCAAGAAGGCGACGAACAACCGCGGATTTTTGTTGCGGCCGCGAATCTGCATCGGCATTCCGACGGGCATCACCCAGGTCGAGCGTCGCGCCGTGAAGGACGTGGCTATGCGGGCCAAAGCGACCGAGGTCTATCTCATCGAGCAGCCGATGTCGGCCGCGGTCGGAGCAGACCTCCCGATTTCCGATCCGACGGGCAATATGATTGTCGATATCGGCGGCGGGACGACCGACATCGCGGTCATTTCGCTCAACGGCATCGTCTTCAATCATGCGATCCGCATCGCGGGCAACGAAATGGATGAAGCCATCATCCAATATCTCAAAAAAAAGTATAACCTGCTGATCGGGGAAAGAAGCGCGGAGATGGTCAAGATCCAGATCGGCTCGGCCTATCCGCTCGACGAGCCGATGACGATGGAGATCAAGGGGCGGGACCTGAGGGAAGGCATCCCGAAGACGATCATCATCGACGACCAGGAGATCCGGGAGTCTCTGGAGGACGTCGTGGCTTCGATCGTCAACGCCGTGCGGATCGCCCTGGAAAAAACGCCGCCCGAGCTCTCGGCCGACATCATCGATAGGGGCATCATCCTCACCGGAGGCGGCGCTCTGCTCAAGAACCTCGATAAGCGCATTCGCGAAGAAACGCAACTTCCCGTGTTCATCACCGAGGATCCTCTGACGACGGTCGTGCTTGGCGCGGGCAAGATGTTGGACGATCTGGAGCTTCTGAAGAAGATCTCCGTCACCTAATCCGAATAAATGGAATGCCTCGCTTTCTGAAAGAACAGAAAAAATCGCTGGTCTTTGCGGGGCTTCTTTTCATTCAGCTTATCGTCGTTTCCCTTCAGGTTCCGTTCGGGGAAGAGCCGAGCCATTTCGAGAAGGCCGTCTTTTTCGTTTTTTCTCCCGTCCAAAGGATTGTTCACGGCCTGTTCCATGCGTCATCGAACGTCTGGAATCGGCATATTTATCTGCGTCAGGTCGAGGCCCAGAACCAGCAGCTTCGCGACGAACTTTTCCATCTGCAGCAGATGAACATGCTTCTGACGAACGAGCTCGCCGGGCTCAAGGTCACGAAGGAGATGGGGGCCACCCTGTCGGCCCTGCAGAGATCGTTCCTCACGGCCGAAGTGATCAGCGTGGATGCGGCCAATATTTACAAGTCCATCATTATTAACAAAGGGATGAGACATGGTCTGGCGAGCAATATGGCCGTCGTGGACAGGAACGGCCATCTGGTCGGGCGCATCACGACTCCCATGTCCCTTCAAGAAGCTACGGTCCAGCTCCTCACGGACGGGAACAGCGCGGTCAGCGTCCATTCCGAAACGAACAAGGTCCTGGGCGTGCTGGCTGGCAGCGGCAAAAGCGGGACGTGCTGGCTCAAGTATGTCCTGGCCACGAACGAACAGCTCGTCGAGGGCGAAGAGCTGATCACATCCGGGTTCGACAAGATCTTCCCCCCTGGCATCAAGGTCGGAAAGATCCTGTCCATCGCGACCGATAATTCCCTCTTCAAGAAGATCGAGGTCAAACTCTACTTGAATTTTAGTGAGTTGAGCCATGTCGCCGTTCTGACCCAGAAAATGGACGATGTGTTTTAGGTGATAAAAACGTGAGAGATGTCATCCATGGCGGATTGAGCGTGCTCGCGGCCTTTATCGTTTATACGGCGCTCGACCAGATTTCGGTCTCGCTGCTTGTCTGTATCAATGTTTTTACCGTGACGGTCATCCTCTTCGCCTTGATCAAGGGGGAAACGGGGGGGGCCATCATGGGGATGGCCTGCGGGCTCGTCATCGATTCCTTTTCGCTGGGCATCTTTGGCCTGTCCGGCATTGCCAATACGGTCACCGGTTTTTTGGCCGGATATATTTCGAGAAAGCTCAACGTGCTTCCCTTCGGCCGCTTGTTCGTGTTCATCGGGCTCATGGGAGTCCTGGACCTCGGCCTCTGGATGCTCATGGCCTCGGTCTTTTTCGCCGAGGGATTTCCTTGGAGCGGCGGTTTCTTTCTCGCTCAACCGCTTTTCACGGCCGTCCTGGGAACCTTTATATTTTTGCTTTACCGCAGAATAAAGGCCCGGCATGAAGGATAGCCCGATCTACGAGGACGTCTCGCATCTTCTGAAGAGGTCCTCTGTCTTTTTCCTCGTTGTCGAAATTCTTTTTATTTTCGTGGCGTTCTATTACTGGAAGATCCAGATCCTCGACTATAGAAAATATTGGGCTCTCTCTGAAGCCAACCGAACGCGCGAAGCCGTCCTCCCGGCGCCGCGGGCCGTCCTTACGGACCGAAGCGGTTCCGTTGTCCTCGCGAACAGCGTCGCGTCCTTCAAGGCTTCGATCATCCGGGAAAATTCCAAGAACTTCGATGAATCCTGCCGGAAGATCAGCCGGCTCCTCGGTCTGGATGAAGCCGTCATTAAACAGCGCGTGGACAAATACAAATCCCTGCCGCTCTTTAAGCCGATCGTCGTCAAGGAAAATCTAACGCTTGAAGAAGTGTCCCGGATCGAAGGCCGGAAAATGGAGCTGCCCGAGCTCGTGATCGAAACCGAACCCAAAAGGTTCTATCCCTTCACGACCCTGGCTGCGCATGTCATCGGCTGTGTGCAGGAACTGACGACGGACGAACTCCGGACGACGTTCAAGGACCGGAAGCTTGGCGATATGGCGGGCAAGACAGGCGTTGAAAGCTCCTATGAATCGCGCCTGGCCGGAGTGGACGGAAAAATCATCGAAGTCGTGGACAGCCTGGGACGAAAGAGGGACGAGCTCGACCGCATCGAACCGCGGCAGAGCCCGAAGCTCACCCTGACCCTGGATTATGACATCCAGGCCAAAGCCGAAGAGTTGCTCACCGGCAAAGAAGGAGCTATTGTCGTTCTCGAGGCCAAGACCGGAGGAGTGCTTGCCCTGGCCAGTTTTCCAACCTATGATCCCAACAAGTTCGTCAACCGTTTCACGCCCGAGGAGTGGATGGCACTGGCCAACAACCCGGATAATCCCCTCGTCAACCGGGCCATTCAAGGCCAGTATTCGCCGGGGTCGATCTTCAAGCTGGCCATGGCTTCCGGAGCCCTTGACTCCGGGGTGATCGTCGACCAGACGACGTTCTTCTGCGGGGGATCGATCCAGATCTACGGCCGAGCGTTTCGCTGCTGGTTCGCGCCCGGCCACGGCCCGCTCAATCTCTACGAGGCTATCCAGAAGTCCTGCAATATCTATTTCTATAACCTCGGCCGCAGGATGAACATCGACACGATCGCACGCTATGCCGAAGAGCTTGGGCTTGGGAAAAGGACGGGGATCGACATCCCCGGTGAAAAAGAAGGCTTGGTCCCGAGCACGGAATGGAAAAAAAAGACCCAGAAGACGGCCTGGTATCCGGGGGAGACGATCTCCGTGGCGATCGGCCAGGGGCCCCTTCAAGTTACGCCTCTCCAGGTGGCGGCCATGACCGCTCTGATCGCGAACCGCGGGGCGAGGGTCTGTCCTCATATTCTCAGGGAAGGACAGGGACCAACGGGAAACGTAAAGATCGCGCCGGCGATCTTTGAGAAGGTCATCGAAGGCATGTGGCGTTCTGCGAACATGGGAGGAACGGGTCAAGGGGCCAGGGTCGACAAATTCGACGTCTGCTCAAAGACCGGGTCGACACAGATCATCGGCCGGGAGACGGCGGAGCGGCTGGGAACGCAGAAAAAAACGCATTCCTGGTTCACGGGCTTTGCACCCCGCAACAATCCCCAGGTCGTCGTGACCGTGCTCGTGGAATTCGGCGGCCTGGGGGGTGCGACAGCCGCTCCGATGGCCGGTCAGATCTTTCAACTCTGCAAGAACAAATTCTATGATCGACAGAGCTCATCTCCGGGAAATTGACTGGGTCCTCATCGGGCTCTTGCTCGTGAACTCGGTCATCGGCATTCTCCTGATCTATAGCGCCTCGCATTATCAGCGCGGCAATTTCTATGTCCGACAGGTGATCTGGCTGCTGGTCAGTCTCGCTGTTCTGTTCCTAGCCCTGTCGATCGATTATAAGATCCTGATCGGCTTTTCTCCTTATGTCTATGTCCTGTTCATCCTTGTCTTGGGGGGGCTGTTGTTTTTCGGCAAGGGTATTGGGGGCGCCAGGAGCTGGATCCGGGTGACGATCTTCGGCGGGCAGCCGTCCGAACTGGCCAAGGTCGCCCTGATTCTCGTCCTCGCCCGGATCTTCTCAGAATTCCGGAGGACCCATCTCAGCCTGGATTTCGCGGCCCTCAGCGCCCTGGTTGTCTTCGTTCCCGTGGTCATGGTCGGCCTCCAGCCGGATCTCGGCACGGCCATAAGCTTTTTGTCGATCCTCTTCGGATGTCTTGTCTTGGCCGGCATGAACAAAAAAGTGCTGGCCATCCTCCTCGTCGGGACCATACTCATGAGCTTCACAGGCTGGAACTTTTTTCTGAAAGATTATCAGAAGAAAAGGCTGACGACGCTGGTCAACCCCGGCCAGGACCCGCGGGGCTCGGGATATCATATCCTTCAATCGAAGATCGCCATCGGATCGGGTGGAGTGGCCGGAAAGGGTTTCAAGAAAGGCACCCAGAGCCAGCTGCGCTTCCTGCCGGCGCGCCATACGGACTTTATCTTTTCTGTGCTGGGCGAGGAGTTCGGCTTTCTTGGCGTTTTCATCGTCTTTTTGAGCTATTTTTTCTTCCTGGCCAGGCTGTTTCGGTCTGCGGACAAATCCCGAGACCGGAGCGGAATTTATATCGTCTTCATGACCACGTGTCTGCTGACCTTTCAGTTCCTGGTCAATGTCATGATGATCGTGGGCCTTTTTCCGATCACCGGAATTCCCATTCCCTTGTTGAGCTATGGAGGATCTTCTCTCCTCACGACCTATTTGGCCGTAGGGCTGGTTGTGAACGTCAAAATGAGAAGATTCGTCAATGTCTGACATCCGGACAAGGAACCTCCCGGAAAAGATCCTCCTGGCGGTCCAGAAGCCCGGCCGCTATACGGGAGCAGAATGGAATGAAGTCCGTAAGGATCCCGCGCTGGCCAAAATAAAAGTCGCCCTGGCGTTTCCCGATGTCTATGAGATCGGGATGTCCTACCTTGGCCAGAAGATCCTGTATTCCCTGATCAACGCCCATCCCTCGTTTCTCGCTGAACGGGTGTTCGCGCCCTGGCCGGATTTCGAGCAGGAACTGAGAAAACATCGCCTTCCTCTTCGATCTCTAGAAAATGGAATCCCCCTGGCCGATTTCGATATCCTGGGCTTTTCCCTGCTCTATGAGCTCAATTATTCCAATATCCTGACGATCCTGGACCTCGGTGGTATTCCTCTGCGCGCCGGGGACAGGGAACCGCGGCATCCGCTCGTGATCGCCGGAGGGCCGGCTGTGTTCAATCCCGAACCCGTCGCCGGCTTTTTTGACCTGTTCCTCGTCGGAGACGGAGAAGAGGCGTTTCTGGAAATCATCGAGAAATATTCGGAACTGAAAAGCTGGACGTCGAACAGAGAGGACATCTTGAAAGAACTTGCCGGCATTCCCGGCGTTTATGTCCCTTCGCTCTATGAGCCCTATCTTCCGGCCGGATCCTCGCTCCTCGCCGTCAAACCGAAGAACGCGGCGCCGGCTGCGGTCCGGAAGCGCGTTCTGCGCTCATTCTCCCGATCCTATTTCCCCGAGAATATCATCGTCCCCAATATCCAGGTTGTCTTCGACCGTGTCGCTATCGAGGTCGCGCGCGGGTGTCCCGAAAAATGCCGGTTCTGCCAGGCGACGAGTCTCTATGCCCCCTTCCGGGTCAAGGATCCGTCCTTTGTCGTCGAGAAGCTCTTTCAGAGCCTTCGCGCGACGGGCTATGAGGACGCTTCGCTTTTCTCTCTGTCCGTAAGCGATTACCCGTATTTGGGAGAGACGATCAAGACGCTGATGGAGAGCCTGGAAAAGGACCATGTCTCTTTGTCCCTCTCCTCGCTCCGGCCGAAAGGCCTATCGGCCGACATCGTCCGGAACATCATCAAAGTCCGGAAAACGGGATTCACCCTCGTTCCCGAGGCCGGTTCGGAACGCCTCCGCTGCGTGATCAATAAAAGCCTGACGGATCGTGATATTTGGGCCGCAGCCGCCAACGCCTTCCGGGAAGGCTGGAAGCTTCTCAAGCTCTATTTTATGATCGGCCTTCCGACCGAAAGGGAAGAAGACATCCGGGAGATCATAACGCTCATCGAGAAGATGACGGCGCTCGGGCGCGAGATCCTTTCATCCCCGCCGAGGATCAATATCAGCCTTTCCTCCTTTATCCCCAAGCCGCACACCCCGTTTCAATGGGCGGCGATGGAGGATGAAAGATCGCTTTTTGAAAAGCAGCTCACTATCAAACGGTCGTTGAAGAGGATGGGCCATGTCCAGATCAAAGCCCAGCCCATCGAAAGCTCCATCCTGGAAGCGGTCTTCTCCAGGGGAGACCGTCGGCTGGCCGATGTCTTAGAAAGGGCATGGTCCAAAGGGGCTCGGTTCGACAGCTGGCGAGACCATTTTCAATGGAAGAATTGGATAGAGACATTTGAAGAAACGGGCGTGGATCTCAACGTTTATCGGAGAGAACTGGACCGGCAAGCCGTCCTGCCCTGGGACCATATCGAGACGGGGATCGGAAAGCGTTTTCTGCTTGATGAGCTGGGAAGAGCTCTGCGGCTGGAAAATTCACCATCTTGCCTGGAGACATCCTGCGAGCAGTGCCGCGGCTGCGATTTTGCGGCCGATATCGAAAGGGAGTTCAACGAAAAAATCAATGTCGGCCATCCTCAAAAATCATTTTTGGGGCAGAAGACGGAGTCGGTCCACCGCTATCAAGTTTTTTATGCCAAACAAGGACCGTCCCGCTTCGTCTCCCATAACGATCTCTTCAACATTCTTCAGCGGTCGTTCAAGCGGGCGGGCGTGGACGCCTTGTACTCCAAGGGTTTTCATCCGAAGATGCAGATGTCGCTCGTCCCGGCCCTCCCTTTGGGGATGACCGGAAACGAGGAATCCTTCGAGTTCAAATCTTTTTATGACCTTGACGAAAAGGATTTCGTCTCGGGCCTGAATCGTAACGTGCCTCCCGGCATCCTGTTTTTGGGATTGAAAAAAATTGAAGCCGGGGCCCCCTCCTTGACGGAGAGGATCGAGGCGATGGTCTATGCCCTCGACCTGAATGCTGAAGACATCAAGAAGGCGCTCGACCGATGGCGAGAAGAAAAACAATGGACCGGAAATGATGCCGAAATCGCCGCCATGCTCGTTCGTGATTATCTGGCCGTAAAGCATGAGCTTGTCAAAGAGATCGCGATCGATCGGGCCTCGAACAGGGTCATTATTCATATCGCTTTTACTCCCCAAAAGTCGCTCCGCCCTCAGGACATCGTCAAACATATCTTCGGCCTCGAGCATGCCGTTTACATCATGTCCCGCGAAAAGATATTTTATAAGTAAGTTGCGCGGCTTCTGTCATTGATCAGGCGCGTCGTCCTCGCTCCGCCCTTCCCTCTGAGGGACTCCCTTACGCTCCGGGCGGCGGGGCGCGGCGGGGGAAAGAGGAGAATGGCCTACCGAGGCGAGCGGACGCGGATTCTCGACCGACGGGAGAGAAGAGCGAGCCGATGTTCAGGCCGGGAAAATTCGCATATGTTCGAGCTTTCCCCCTGGGCGAATTTGACAGGTGGAGATGAATTCAGTATAAGCTAGGGACGCTATTTCATGTTCCTGGCAGAAAAGGGACAAATTTTTTGAAGGAGCTGCCATGATCGATTATAGGCTGACCGAAGAACAAGTCGCCCTGCAGAAGATGGCCCGCGAATTTGCAAAAAAGGAGATGGCCCCCAACGCGGCCAAGTTCGATCAGGGCCATGAGTTTCCATGGAAGATCATGCAAAAGGCGTTTGATGCGGGATTCATGACGGGCAATATCCCGGAACAATATGGCGGCGGCGGACTAAACAATGTTGACACGGCGCTCATCAGCGAGGAACTGGCCGCAGGATGCCCTGGCATGTTCACGAGCATCATGGGCGTCTCCCTGGCAACCACGCCGATCGTCCTTTACGGATCGGAAGAGCAGAAAAAGAAGTTCCTCTCGCCGCTCTGTCAGAAGATGACCTTGGGCTCCTACTGCTTGACCGAACGTGAAGCAGGCTCGGACGCTGGGTCGGTGAAAACGAAGGCGATCAAAGTCGGAAACGAATATGTTCTCAACGGCGCGAAATGCTTCATCACAAACGGCGGGGTCGCTGGTCTCTATGTGGTTTTTGCCAAGACAGCGCCAGAGAAGGGGGCCCGGGGCATGAGCGCATTTATCATTTCTCGGGATACGCCCGGTCTCATCGTCGGCAAGGTTGAAGACAAGATGGGCCACCGGGCTTCCAATACGGCAGAGATCTTTTTTGAAGACTGCAAAGTCCCGGCAGAGAACCTGCTTGGCAAGGAGCGTCAGGGTTTTGTTATCGCCATGAAGACGTTCGATACAACCCGGTCATCCGTCGGCGCAGCGGCCGTGGGCATCGCCCAGGCCGCCCTTGAATATGCCATCGCTTATGCGAAAACCAGGTCTCAATTCGGGAAGCCCATTGCCCTCTACCAAATAACGCAGTCGAAGATCGCCGACATGGCGATGGAGATCCAGGCCGCCCGTCATTTGGTCTGGCACGCAGCCTGGCTTTCGGACCAACGCCGGCCGTGCGGCAAGGAATCGGCCATGGCCAAGTGTTTCGCCACGGACGCTGCCATGCGGGCAACGACCGAAGCGCTCCAGATCTTCGGCGGGTACGGGTATATGAAGGATTACCCCGTGGAAAAACTGATGCGCGATGCCAAGTTGCTCCAGATCTACGAGGGTACGAACGAGATCCAGCGCCTGGTGATCGCCCACGACGTGATCGGACCGGTCAAGGAATAACGCGGAAAATCCGGAAATTAAAAAGGGGACGTTCTTGGGAACGTCCCCTTTTCTATGCCTTGACGATTCGTTCGGGCCCAAAGGACGGAAAGCGGAAACGCTATTCCGTAAAATACTCCGGCACGAGGCCCAAGGTCTCGATCCCGGCTCCTTTGCAGATGTCAATGAGTTCCACGACTTTGTTGAAGGGAATTTTGGCGTCGGCTCTGAGGAAGATGGTTTTGTCTGTCTTGGTCGAATAAATACGGCGGAGTTCGTCGGCGGCCGCTTTGAAATCAGGAAAATTTTCTTTTTGAATATCGATCGTCAGATCTTTTTTCAGGGTAATGACGACCAAACTGCCCGATTGGCCGGCCGAGGTGTCGGCAGCGGTTTCCGGCAACTTCACATCGATGCCTTTTTGCATGATGGGAGTGATGACCATGAAGATGATCAACAACACGAGAAGAACATCGCACAGCGGGACGACATTGGGTTCGGCTTTTGCCATGTGTTCCTCCTTACATAGTCCACAAAGGAAGAATATTGTATGATACTTGTTTTTTTCTGTCAACGTGTTTGTTGACTGACCGTATATCACTTTCAAATGCAAGGGGGACACGATACCCTGTCCCTGTTTGGTCGGTAGCGCCCCAAAGGACGATACCGTTGAAAACCGCCCGGGACAGGGAATCAGCCCCCGAAAGTGATATGCGGTCAGGTTTCTTGAATTTTTGGGTAGGGAGGGCTATAGTAATATGCCTTAAAAGGAGGCGAGATGAACGATTTGAAAATCGAGGTGGTCAAAGTCAAAGCGCGTTGCGGGGCCAAGCACAGGGCGGGTGATTTTTTTTATGTCAGGGGAGGCGGGACGATCGAGGTTCCCAAGGGTAAAAAGGTCTGTATCTACGCCCTGAACAGCCTATTTCCGTTCTTGACGACAAAACAGCGGGAGGATGAATTGCCCGCTGACGACTGGGTGGCCGAGACCGAGATCCTGGCCTGCCCCGACCCCAAAGGCGTGACTTTTAAGATCACCAGGTTGTAGGGCGCCGGATTCTTTCCCCCGAGCGGGAGAGGCAGGGATGGCAGAGTTTGGTCTGCGCTCGTTAGAAGCGGGAACGGGATGCGGTTTCCGCTCCAGGTAAGAGGAGGTTTTATGAACGTTCTCATAATACTCGCTGTCGCGGCGGCCGCTTTCTATTTAGCTAGCCGGTTCTATTCTCGTTCCATCGCCCGCTGGCTCGGCGAAGACAAGAGCGTTCAGACGCCGGCGGTCAAATACTGCGATGGCCGGGATTACGTCCCGACCAAGTCCTATGTCGTCTTCGCTCACCATTTTTCCGCCATCGCCGGCGCCGGCCCGATTCTGGGACCGACGATGGCCATCCTGTACGGCTTTGTCCCGGCCTGGCTTTGGGTGGTCCTCGGCGGTATCTTCATCGGCGCCGTCCATGATTTCACGACGCTCTTCGTGAGCATGCGCGAGGGCGGCAAGTCCATGGCCGAAGTGGCCCGGAGGACTCTCGGGACGCGGGGATTCAACCTGTTCATCGCCTTCACAATCGTTATGATCGTCCTCGTGACCTCGTCATTTTTGAGCGCGACATCCATCTCCCTGACGTCGCTCTGGCCGTTGGCCAAGATTGGCGTCAAAGAAGGGGAGACGTTTCTGAAAACCGTGGTCAGGGACGGCGTGGCTATGGGACGCATCGGCGGCATCGCCTCGATGTCTGTGATCGTGATCACGCTCTGCTCTCCCTTCCTCGGCTGGCTCATCTACAAGAAGAGCATCAAGACACTCTTCGCTTATCTCATCGCCTCGGTCATCTGCGTCATCTCTGTGCTGCTGGGGATCGCCTATCCGGTCAGCCTATCGCCGACGACATGGATGATCATCATCTCGATCTACGTTCTCTTCGCCGCCGGAGTTCCAGTGTGGATGATCCTTCAGCCGAGGGACTTCATCAATGTCCAGATCCTCTACGGCGGAATCGTGCTGATGGTCTTGTCGCTATTCAGCACGGGCTTCGGCGGGCTGTCCGTGTCCGTCCCGAGCTTCAACCTCGGCGAAGGCGTTCAACACCTTGGGCTCATATGGCCGATGATGTTCTGCACGATCGCCTGCGGTGCCATCTCCGGCTTCCACGCCCTCGTGGCGGGCGGCACGACGGGCAAGCAGCTGGCCCGGGAGACGGACGCCCGCAAGATCGGATACAACGCGATGCTCTTGGAGTCGATCCTCGCCGTCTGTGTCCTCTTAGCCATTGGCGGCGCCTTGAACTTTTCGGATTATAAATCCATTGTCTGGCCCACCGACCCAGCGATCAAGTCCAATCCCATCCTCGGGTTTTCCCTGGCCGCCGGCCAGCTCTTCCAGCGAGGGCTGGGCATTCCCGTGGCCCTCGGCACCGTGTTCGGCATCCTGCTCGTCGAAGGCTTCGTCATCACGACCCTGGATGCCGCCGTGCGCTTGAACAGGTACCTCTTTGAAGAGCTCTGGGGCATTCTCTTCAAAAAGACGCCAAAGCTCCTAAAGCACTATTGGTTCAATTCAGGCCTGTCGGTCGTGCTTATGTGGACGCTGGCCTACACGAGCGCCTTCAACATGCTCTGGCCGATCTTCGGGACGGCCAATCAGATGCTGGCGGCCTTGAGTCTTCTGGCCGTCACAGGATGGCTCCTTCTGAGGAAGAGAAAGACGGCGTTTACTCTTGTTCCGGCCGTCTTCATGCTCGCGACCACGCTGGCCTCGCTCGGGATTCTGCTGAAAGAATACATCCAGAAGAAAAGCTATATCCTGGTCGCCGCCGATATTCTGATGTTTATCCTCGCGATCGGCGTCGTGATGCTTGTGATCAAGAGGTTCTGGCGAAGGGGAACTCCTGAGATTAGCCCGGTGAATTGAAGACGGCGAGCTTTTTCAGGATCTCCGTCCAGGCGATCCAGGAAATGAATTTAGGACCGTTTGAGCCCTTTCTCGGCGAGGCTTTGCGGACGGGGAGCAACGATGAATCCCGATTCGCCGTCTTTGACCTGTTCCATCTGCCCGCCGCTGTCCGTCGCCGTCACGACCAGGACTCGCTTTCCGTCCAATCCTGTTTTTTATTATTTTAGGGTGACGTAGGCTTTCTTGTTATTGTTCGTCTTGAACACGAGGAGGGCTCTTCCCGCTCCCGTGGAGGTCCCGTAGCAGTAATCGATGTCGATCACCGCATTCCCTAAAAGGGCTCCGATCTCGGCGCCCGCTCCGATGCGGTCGCTGATCTCGACCGTAATCACGCTGTTCGTCTTGACCTTATATCCCAAGGCCCGCAAAGCGGTTTCCGCTTTTTTATTGTTCGAGGTGATAAGCAAGAAATGGCCTTTTTGTTCCTGTGAGTAGGCCGAGAGGGCCCGGAGGTTGACGCCGGCGTTGGCCATCGTGCCCAGGACGCGGCCCAGGATACCCGGCTCGTTCGGCGTGATCACATGGAGTTCGGTTTCGATGTTGACATTATGCACCTTTCGTTCTCCTTCCCAGAGGGCATTATTATACCAAAAGGAGGGCCCGGGGAAAAGTTCCGCTGGGATTTGTTATTTTCGCTGATTTCCTTATAATCAGCGACGACGATGGAAGAGAAGACCAGGACCAAGTTCAAAGTGGCGATCGTTGATAATTCCATTTATCCCGAGATCTACAAGCCCGTCGAGCATTGGGCCCAATATCTCGAGGGCGTGGAATGGGAAGCGTTCTATGCTCCGGACCGATGTTTGCCCGGGCTCAAGACGTACAGCCACATCATTCTAACGGGGTCGGAAGCCTCGATCCTCGAACGGGAGCCCTGGGTCGATCATGAAGTCGAATTCGTTCGGCAGGCATTTCACGAAGGCCTTTCCATCCTGGGGAGCTGTTACGGACATCAGTTGCTGGTTCTGTCGCTGGCTGGGCCAGCGTACGTTGGACGGAGCCGCGAGCCGGAGATCGGCTGGATCCCGATCGACATCACGATGGAGTCTCCGCTTCTCGGCCCAAAAGGAACAGCCTATACCTTCTCGGTTCATTTTGACGAAGTTCGAAACCTCAAAGAACCCTTCATGGTCCTGGCCTCGACGGACATCTCGCCCATTCAGGCTTTCGGACTGAAGGGCCGCAATATCTGGGGCCTTCAAATCCATCCCGAGATTGACGTCAAATCCGCCCGAGACCTGCTCAGGGATTTCGGGAGCGTGTTTCCCCTGGTCCGGCCCCTATACGAGAAAGCCCTTGCTTCTGATCCGCGCGATTCCCGGCTTATCTTCAAGATCGTCAATGAGTTTCTTGCGCATGGCCCGGCTCTATGACGAAAAAGCGGGAAGAAAAGAGGACAACAGCTAAGGGGAAGATCGCCGGGAGGACCTTTCTCACGCAGATATGGACATTCCGAAAGCCAAAGCTAATACAAACGCAATAAATAAAGTGGCAATGTATGGGCGGCGCTTAGGCCGCCCTCAAGCGCCCGTAGCGGGGGGGGGACCCGTCGGCTTTCCCGACGGGGGGAACCGACGGGACTGGTTCCCCGGGGCCCGGGGGCTGCGGGCGGCCTAAGCGCCGCTCGAACGGGGATGTCACTTTAATTAATGCGTTAATATTAATTCACTTAATCATCTTGATTTTTGTATGGATTCCCTATGGTTGAGCGTTCGTTGTACGATGATCAAAATAGTTTAAAATATTCTTGACAAAAAGGGCAACTTGTATAATCTTATAAGTATAAAAATCCCGGCAAAAAAGGAAGCATAAGCATTATGCAAAAAAAGGAGGCTTATATGAGAGCTAGAAAGGTTGTCCTGGGCATCATCGTTTTACTCCTTGTCTTTTCGGTTGCCTCGTACGCCGCGACCAAAAAATTGACCCGCATCGGCGTGAACACATTTGCCCAGATCAGGGGGAACATTCCCACGGCCCAAGTGATGAAGATCCTCGCCGAAAGGTACGCCGGGGACATCAAGTACGGGTTCGACCAGGTCGGGATGGGTGACGTCTACCTTCCCTTCATCGACCAGCTGAACTCAGCCGCATTCCTCGAGAAGGCCATTCCTGTGGGTGACAAATTCTACTGGATGCTCTTCCGGATTAAAGGAAAAGTCAAGGTCTGGGAAGACGTGGAATGGGCCGGCAAAAAACCTCTCGAGGTCTTTTCTTTCACGGTGAAAAAGGACAATAAAAACTACGAGTTCGTCATCCCTAAGCCGTGCGGAAATATTGCCTTGTATAAGGTCTCAGAGGCCGCCAAGATCGTCCCTCCGGCCATATGCAATCTCCTCGTGACACCGGCCAAGGCGAACGTCAACGAGATGATCACAGTCGACATGAGCGGCACGAAGAACGCCACGACCATGAACGTCGAGGTGTTCACCGCCCAGGGGACGAAGATCACGTCCCATGCCTTCACGCCGGCTTCGCCAAAATGGCAGACGAAGTTCGACAGGCCCGGAGAATATGTCTTCAAGGCCACGGCCACCAACGAGGAAGGGAAGATCTCCGGGAATCCGTGCCAGGCCAAAGTCGCCATCAATTCCCCGCCGGTCTGCAAACTGTCGACCTCCTGTCTGCCGTGCGAGGATTACGTCGGCAAGCCCATTGTCTTTGACGCGAACGGCTCCACGGACGTCGACGGCCAGATCGTCAAGGCCAGCTTCGAAATCACCGATGAGGCCGGGAATGTAATCGACAGCTTCATGGATACGGAAAAGCCGTTCGTCTGGGAAAAGGTCTTTAAAACGGCCGGCAAGTACGGTGTCAACGTCGTCGTGTTCGACGACATGGGCGCGGCGTCTTCAAATACCGACCCCTGCCGGATCACGTTAGATGTCACCCAGAAGCGGCTCTTTTTCCTCGCCGAGTTGGGCGGTCTGCTGGCCCGGGGGACCTACACCGGATATTTCTTCGGACGTCTGGGCCTGATGTGGAACCTCGCTCCTGACGCCATGGACATCATCCTGAGAGCCGGCGGCGCGATTCCGAGCCGGGGCGATCCCTGGAAGGCCTTTTTCATGGGGGACCTCCTCATGAATTTCCATCTCGGGCCCTCGGCCTATGCAGACGCGGGGATCGGATACTCCACCAAGGAACAACAGGACGCCCGGAAGAGCGGCCTCGATCTCGTCGGAGCTTTTGGCCTGAATATCTTCAAAAACTATGGCCATACGGGATCCGTTTTCGCCGAGGTCCGTGCTCCGATCATCACCAAAGACCGGAGTTTCGATAAACATCACAAGCTCCTTCTCGGATTCCGGTATATCTTCTGAGATAGCCGTTCGATCATGATGAGGCCGGGAAGTTTTTCCCGGCCTTTTTTTTAAGGCTGGATTTGCGTGGCGGCCGGAAAATTCATACAATTTTTGCCATGAAGATCGCACTGATCGGTGCCGACGGACAGCTGGGGACGGACCTCCTCCGCACGCTCGAAGGGGAGGAAATTTTCCCTCTCTATTATCCAGGTTTTGACATTACCAAGCCAGAGGAGGCCAGAAAGGTCCTCACCGAAATCCGGCCTGATATCGTCATCAACACGGCGGCCTTTCATCGTGTCGACGAATGCGAGGACCGCATCGAGGAAGCCTTCCATGTCAACGCCTTTGCCGTCCGAGATCTGGCCCTGGCCTGCCGGGATATGGATGCGACGCTTGTCCATTTCAGCACGGATTATGTCTTTGACGGACGGACAACGGAGCCTTATGTCGAAGAGGACCCGCCGTTTCCATTGAGCGTTTATGGGGGGTCAAAACTCGCCGGTGAATATTTCGTCCGAGCAATCTCAGAAAAATATTTTCTCATCCGGACCTGCGGCCTCTACGGACTGGCCGGTTGCCGGGAGAAAGGCCGGAATTTCGTCGAGGCCATGCTGTTTCTCGAACAAAGCGGAAAGCCCCTTCGCGTTGTGAGCGACCAATGGGTGACGCCGACCTCCGCGGAGGAGCTGGCGGTGCGCGTCGCCGAATTGGTTGGTTCGGATCAATTCGGCCTTTACCACATGACTAACGAAGGCCGATGCACCTGGCATGAATTCGCCTCCGCTTTATTTTCTTGTCTCGGGAAGAAGGTCGAGATCGTTCCCGTGGATTCGAAATCGTTCGGCGCCAAGGCCCGGCGGCCGGGTTTCTCGGTGCTCGAAAATAAGAAAGCCAAAGCGATCGGTCTTGCGGATTTTTCTCCCTGGCAGGAAGCGCTGAAAAGCTACCTGAGGAAAAAGGGGCTGGTTTAAGAGGGAGGTTTCATCTTTTCGACGATATCGCCGGGCAGCGGTGAAACAGCTCCGTTCCGGTCCACAGCGATGTGAACCGTGTAGCCTTCGGCGATGAGGGCCTGGCCCTCCCGTGTCCTCAATTCATAGGCGAAGACGGCTTTTTTCGGGGTGATGTTCCGGAGCGATGTCCAGACAAGAAAGCATTCGTCATAATGGAGCGGCCTTTTGTAGCGGCAAAACGATTCGACGACCACGAGATAATAACCCCGCTCTTCGATGTCCTTATACGAGATCCCCTGCTGGCGGCAAAATTCCGTCCGGCCGAGCTCAAACCATTCGAAGTAGTTCTTGTTGTGGGCGACGCCCATCCGGTCCGTCTCGGAATAGCGCACCCGGAGCTCGATCGGGATAGATGGGGAGGTGAGGGGGCCGACAGAATTCTTATTCGGTGAGTTTGCCGAGCTTGCCAAGTTCTTCATTATAATATTTCCGGTAGAGGATCTCCCACTCCCGGCTGCCTTCCTCGATGGATTTCTTCTGGGTCTGGATCTTTTCAATGGCCCGCTTGTCCAGGGCCTCATAGAGCCTCATTTCTTCCTCGATGGAGCGGACGATGTTCAGCCGGATCTCGTTCGGGTCGTCGAGGAACTCGACATGGTCGTTCTTCGTCAGGGCCTCGAGGATCCGCTTCGATAGGTAGTTGATTTTTTCGCGGGACAGCCGGTTGCTCACAGGACGATGTTCCTTTCCTTGGCGAGCTTGGTCTTGATCATGCGGAACATCGTTTGATACTCGAGGTTATCTTTGCGGATCTTTTCCATGTGCTTGCTGAGGAGCTCGCGGACTTCCTGGTCGAGCTGGTCTTCTTTCTGGAATTCCTCAGTGATCAGGGAGATCATCTCGTTGAGCAGGGACGATTTATCTTCGATGAGCACCTTGCCTTCCTTTTTCATATTGCGGAGGATAAGGAATGCCAGGTGTTCGATCTGATTCTTATTCAGCCTCATGTCGCGTATAAAATACATCAGGTCGGCTAAAAATTCAAGAATTGAATATAAGCAGGAACAAGATAGGTCTTTTTCCTAATAGGGAAAGAGCTCTGACAAGGATTCGCTCCTTCAAGGGATTCTTAACGGCATGAGGGCTCGGGATGGGGCTCGAAGCGACGATGGTTTTCGAGCTTCCGACTTTGGAGGGGAAGACCCCTTCCAATTATTCGCGCTTCAGAAGGACCGCTATTCCCTTGCGAGTTGCATATATCTCATGCTCGCAGCGGATCGTGCGGCTTAAATAAGGACGAGGAAGGGAGCGAAGAAAGGAGGGTTGGGTTGGGGACGAGCTAAGGCAACCAGCCGTCCGTCGGGGCTGAACAACCTGTAAACCGGCTTTTCGGAGACAGGTTCCGCTGAAATATCAGTCATGAAGAGCGGAATATGTTCTTGGCTGACAGGGTGGCCGTTCTGGACAAGCCTGACGCCTTCATCGTTCAGGATGATTTTGGGAAAGCCTGCAAGAAGGTCCTTCATGGGCCGCAAGAACTTTTCCGTCTCGCCGTTTTCCTGAAGCATGCGGATCTCCTCAAGCGTCAAAGCATCCTGGAGCTTGAATTCTCCGATCTCGGTGCGGACAAGTTCCGCGAGATGCGCCCCGCAGCCCAGCTTTTGCCCGAGATCATGGGCCAGGGTCCGGATATACGTCCCCGATGAACATCTCACCCCAAAGTCGATATAAGGTGGGGAGTACGCCTTGAGAAAGAAAGCATGAACACGCACTTGGAAAGGACGGCCTGCCACGGTCTTGTTCCGCCTGGCATAGGTATAGAGCGGTCTGCCCTGATGCTTTTTCGCCGAGTACGGCGGAGGCAATTGGCTGACCTCGCCCTCAACCTGACGGAGTGCCGTGGCGATGATGCGGATGTCCGGGAATGAGCTGGTTTCCGTGGAGGTCGATCGACCCGCCGCGTCGTAGGTGTCGGTCGAAAAGCCCAGACGGATGCGGCCTTCATAGGTCTTGTCCATTTTGCTGAAGAAGGGAAACAGGCGCGTCGCCTTTCCGACAGCCGCAAAGAGAAGACCCTCAGCCATGGGGTCCAGCGTCCCAAAGTGCCCGATCTTTTTTTGGACCAGAACCTTCCGGAGAGAGGCGACGACATCATGGGAGGTGATGTATAGCGGCTTATGAACGAGGATCAGACCGTCCATGAATCAGACAGAGGCCGCGGTCTTCTTATGAAGGAGCTTTTCGACGGTTGCCGGGACATCTTTGATTAATTTTTCGTAAGGGCCATAGACCGTGAAGCCCGCGGCATGGGTGTGTCCTCCGCCGCCGAAATGCTCAGCGATTGCCGCGGCGTGGGCATCGGCTTTGGAGCGGATACTGACGCGAAAGACCTCAGCGTCCATTTCCTTGAAAAAGAGGACGATGATCGCGCTCTTAATCGAGCGGGCCAAGGTGGTGATGTCTTCCGTATCGATCTCGCTGAGGTTCAGAGCCTTCAAGTCCTTCTTGAACATGCTGATCACGGCGATGTCACCGTTCTTGTTCATTTGCAGCGTGGACAGCACCTGTCCAAGGAGTTTGATCTTTTCCGGACAGTTATTGTGGAAGAGGGCCTCGCTCGTCTGGATGGGATCGGCGCCCGCGTCGACAAGCTTATAGCAGGCTTGGAAGGATTGGGCCGTCGTGTTTGAGAACTGGAATGAGCCCGTGTCGGAGACGATCGCGCAATACAGGAGGCCGGCAATCTTCGGGGTCATCCGGATCGGAAGCTTTTCGCACAGCGCGAACGCCATTTCGCCGACCGCGGAGGCCTGGGGATTCACCCAATTGATGTCGGCGTAATGGTCGTTCGAATAATGATGGTCGATGTTAATCTTGAAATAATCCTTGAGGTGGTTCTGTCCGGAACGGCTGACGTCGGCGCATTCGAGGAGGATGACCGCGTCGTAGGCGTTTGGAGGGATTTGCCCGATGCGGATCCTGGCGCATTCAGGAAAGTTTTTGAACGGGACGGGTATCTTGTCCTTGTTGATGACGGCCACCTCTTTGCCCATCTGCTCGGTCGCAAAGGCCAAGGCCAGGCTGGTGCAGAGGGAATCGCCGTCGGGCCTGAGGTGGGATGTAATCACAAGGCGGCGGGATTCCGCAATCTTTTGGGCGATGAGTTCAAGAGGCGTCGCCTTCATCTTTTTTGGCCAACTGAAGGATCTGGTCGATCCGCTCATTCATTTCAGCACTCGGATCGAGGGCAAAAAATAGCATCGGATTATACTTCAATTTGACCGAGGAGGCAAGGAGTTTCCGAAGGTGTCCCGTCCTCCGTTCGAGATGGGCGAGGATCTCCCGATGGTCGCCCGGGCCGAAGACGCTGAGATAGACGCGGCCGGTCTTGAGATCGGGGAGAACGTCTACGCGCGTCACAGTTACGAGGCCGGTCGTCATGCCCTGGAGCTCCTGGATGAGGATCCGGCTGAGCGCTTCCTGGAGCAGGCTGCCGATCCTTTTCTGTCTCCGGCTTTCTTCTTTCATGGGCCTCAGAAGAACTGGATGTGCGATCCGAGGAGCTCGCCGTTAACACGCTCGCAGACGTCGGTGCGGATCCTGGCCAGGACCTGCTCGACGATGCTTTGCTGGCTGTTGACCGTAACCACGCCGATCTTTGTCCGCTGCCAGGTATCCTGAAAGTCCAACTCGGCGAGGGCGACGTTGTGCTTCTGGCGGATGCGGTCTTTCAGGCTGGCGAGTTCCTTCCGCTTGTCCTTGAGGGACCTGGCGTGGGGGAAATGAATGTCGAGCTCGAGATAGCCGATGACCATAGAAGCGCCTCAGGTTATGACGGGTAGACTTTTTCGGTGACGAAGGCCTCGATGAGGTCGCCCTCCTGAAAGTCTTTAAACTTATCCAGGCCGATGCCGCATTCATAGTCTTTCTTCACTTCGGTCACATTCTCTTTAAGATGTTTGAGAGATGAAAGGCGGCCCTTATGGATGACCTCTTTGTTTCTGATGACCTTGATCTCTGCGCTGCGGGTGATCTTTCCTTCGAGGACATAGCACCCGGCGATGACGCCGATCTTCGGGATCTTGAAGATCTTCCGGATTTGGGCCCGTCCGAGGAAGGTTTCTTTGATCACGGGCTCGAGCAGGCCGGTGATGGCTTTTTTGATGTGGTCCGTCAATTGGTAGATGACCTTATAAGAGAGGATCTCGACGTTCTCCTTCTGGGCCAGCTCCTGAATCTTCTGGCTGGGCTTCACATTGTAGCCGAGGATGATCGCTTTGGAGGTCGATGCCAGGAGGATATCGGATTCGGTGATCGTACCTGTGACGGCCTGGATGATCTTGATCTTGACCTTGTCCGTGCCGAGGTTGGGCAGGAGTCCGGTGAGGACCTCGACCGATCCCTGGACATCGGCTTTGAGAATAATAGGCAGCTCTTTGACTTCGCCTTCTTCGATCTTCTTAAAGAGGTCGTCCAGCGTGACAGCGGCGGGCTTTTGGGCTTCGGCTTTTGGAATGCGCGTGAAGCGATAATGGGCGATCGCCCGGGCTTCTTCCACGCTGTCGAGGACCTGAAAGAAATCGCCCGCCTGTGGGACATGATCGAACCCCAGGATTTCGACGGGCACGGATGGCCCCGCCGTCTTCAGCATCTTGCTGTTTTCGTCGTTGAGGGCTCGTACTTTTCCGTATGTCATCCCGGCAAGGAACGCTTGGCCGACGGACAAAGTCCCGTTCTGGATGATGACGGTCGCCAAGGGTCCTTTCTTGGCGTCGAGTCTGGCTTCGAGGACGACGCCCTGGGCCTTGACCTTGGGATTAGCCTTGATCTCGATGACGTCGGCCAGGAGCAGGATCATCTCCAACAGTTCCTTGATGTTCTTCTTCTCCTTTGCCGAGACCGCAACACTGATGACATCGCCGCCCCATTCCTCGACGAGGATGCCTTCCTTCTGCAACTCGCGCTTGATCTTGTCCGGATTGGCCTCGGGCTTGTCGATCTTATTGATGGCGACGATCATCGGGACGCCGGCGGCCTTGGCGTGGCTGATGGCTTCCTTCGTCTGGGGCATGACCCCTTCGTCCGCGGCCAAGACCAGGATGACGATGTCCGTCACCTTGGCCCCGCGAGCCCGGAGTTGGGTAAAGGCTTCGTGGCCGGGTGTGTCGATGAACGTGATGGCCTGCTTGTTGAAGAAAACGCGGTAAGCGCCGATATGCTGAGTAATGCCTCCCGATTCCTTAGCGACGAGGTTTGAGGAGCGGATGGCGTCGAGGAGCGTCGTCTTTCCATGGTTGACGTGGCCCATGATGGTCACGACAGGAGACCGGGTGGCCATGTCCGCTTTATGGCTCTCGGCGGCGAGCCGCATCTCTTTTTCGACGGAGATGTTCTCGATGACGATACTGAGCGCCGAGGCGATTTTTGGCACGAGAGTTTCATCGATGATATCGTTGACGCCCAGGGCGAATCCTTTGGCCGCGAGCTTTTCTTGGATGTCCTTCGGCCGTGATTTCGTTTTCTCTGCCAATTCCTTGAGGGTCGAGCCTTCCCTCAGGATGATTACGGGACGGGGCTTGTGGCTGTCTTTGCCTGCCTTTGCCGTTTTGGATGTTTTTGTGTCCGTCACTGACCGTTCCTTTGCTGTGTCGATTTATACGTCATTTGATGCCGATTTTCCAGCCTACGAGCTTCGAGGCCAGTTTGACGTTGATGCCTTTCTTGCCGATGGCCAGTGATAGCTGGTCTTTGGCCACGACGGCCTGCATCGTCTTGTCCGCCTTGTCGACAATGGTGATGTTCTCGATCCGGGCCGGGCTGAGGGCGGCCTTGGCGTAAGAGAGGGGATTCGACGACCAGACGATGATGTCGATCTTTTCGCCGGCCAGCTCTTTGCTGACGGCCAGGATCCGGCTTCCTCTGACGCCGATACAGGCGCCGACCGGGTCCACGTCCTTTTCCCTGGTCGCGACGGCCACCTTGGCCCGCTCGCCGGGTTGCCGGACGATGTCTTTGATCTCGATCGCGCCGTTAGCGATCTCCGGGATTTCGAGCTCGAGCAACTTTTCCAGGAACTTGGGGCTGGTCCGCGAAACGATGACTTGCGGTTCCTGGCCCTTATTTCCTTTTTTGACCTGGGCGATGACGGCCCGGACCTTGTCGCCGCGCTTGAAGTCATCGTTGAAGAGCTTCTCCCGCAAGGGGAACAGAACGTCGGTCTTATTGACTTCCAAAATGATCGCGTCGTTCTCGGCCCTTAGGTACACACCCATGACGATCTCGCCCAGCCTGGGTGCGAACTCGTCATAGATCTTTTCCTGTTCCGCGTCCCGGACTTTTTGGAAAATCACCTGCTTGGCAGCCTGTGCGGCGATGCGGCCAAGGGTATCGGAGGGGAGATCGATCTCCACCGAGTCCCCGACCGCGGCGGAGACATGCAGCAGCCGAGCTTCTTCCAAGGCAATCTCGCGGGCGCGGTTGGCGGGCTGTTCGACGACCTTCTTAGCGGTGTAAACCCGGAGTTCGCCCTTTTCTGGCTTGAAGAAAACGCGGATATCCTCATTATGGGTGTAATACTTCAAGGCCGCAACCTTCAAGGACTCTTCGATCGCATTGATGATGACGGACGGCTGGACGCCCCGTTCTTTGCTCAGCTGCAAAATAGTATTCCAGACGTTGATCTTCATATCAATGGCCTCTGTTATTGCTCCGCAGAGAAGGTTCTGATTATAGCGGAAAGAAAGAAGAATATCAACAGAGCCGGCCGGCCCAGGATCCGGGAGCCGTCTCTTGATCCTATCTGCTATCGACAAAATCGACCGAGAAGGCGCTTCAATCCTCTCCGCAGAACTCTCCCCGGAGGCTGTAGGGGCCGCAGTCCTTGACCTGGACATGAACGAAGCGGCCGATGACGTTTCGTTCTGACATGAAGTTGACGACCTGATAGCCTTCGTTTCGCCCCGAATAGACGCGCTCGTCCTTTTTGCTTTTTCCCAAGCAGAGGACTTTGATCGTCCGGCCGATGAATCCTTCATGAATTTCCGTTTGGATAGCTTTCTGCCGTTTCTGGACCTCCAGCAGGCGGCGGCGTTTGACGTCGAAGGGGACATCGTCGTCGAGTTTGACCGCGGCAGTGCCGGGCCGCGGAGAATAGCGGAAAGAAAAGATGTTGGCGAAGCGGATCGCTTCGAGCGCGCTCATCGTTTCCTCGAATTCCCGTTCGGTTTCGCCCGGGAACCCGACGATGATGTCCGTGCTCAGGCTGATCCCGGGCATAAGCGAGCGGAGAAGCCGGATCTTTTCCAGATAGTCCTCTCTCGCGTATCCTCTCTTCATCCTCTCGAGGACCATCGTTGAGCCGGATTGCAGAGGGAGGTGGAGCTGGCGGCAGACCTTTTTCGAGCGGGCCATAATCTCGGCAATCTCGGCCGTAAAATTTTTCGGATGGGAGGTGATGAACCGGATCCACTCGAATTCTTTAACGTCGTCGGACGCTTTGAGGAGGTCCTGAAAAAGCGCGCCTGTTTCCGGGTCCTTGTAGGAGTTCACGTTCTGGCCGAGGAACCGGACCTCTTTATAGCCGTCCCGGGCCAAACCGGCGAGTTCATCGAGGATGGCCCGAAGGGGCCGGAATTTTTCGCGGCCTCGCGTGAAGGGGACGATGCAGTAGGCGCAGAAATTGTCGCACCCTTCCATGATCGTCACATAGGCACTCACCAGGCTTTCCCTCATAAAGGGCTGGCGCTCGTCCTCGTTCCAATCGCGAGCCGAGGAGGTTATGACGGGCTTTGATCCAAGACCGTGGGAAAGAATCTCCGGCAAGCGGTGGTAGTTGTCCGGTCCGACGATGAAGTCGACATCCGGATTTTTGGCAAGGATTTTTTCCCGATAGAGCTGAGCGACGCAGCCCGCCAGGCCGATGACAAGGCCGCGTTTCTTTTTCCAGGACCTGAGCCGTCCAAGATAAGAGAACAGCTTCTCCTCGGATTTTCCCCGGACGGCGCAAGTGTTCACGACCACCACCTGACCGTCCTCGAAGCGCTCGGCTTTCCGGGCCCCGGCAGCCGCCAGCAGTCCGGCGATGAGCTCTGAATCGTTTTCGTTCATCTGGCAGCCGAACGTTTCAATATAGAATGTGAGGCCGTTCAAGTCCGTCATGGGAAATTCATTATACACGAAAAAGAAGGGAGGATTGCCCCTCTGTGCTGCTCAGAGGAACTCTTCGACGATCGTCGCGGCGTCCTGGACGTATTTGACGCAGATTGTCTGGAAAAGATTTTTCTCCCTAGCCAGGCGCATGCCTTCTTCCGTCCCCAGGTCCAGCCCGAGGAGGCACCGGCATTGGATGGAACAGTGGAGCGCCTTGAACCGGTCGGTGAACTGGCGCATCTTGGCATACGTCCGGTCCCTGGCTGCTAGGTCATCGGCCTTTGTCCGCCCGTATTTGAGGCCGATCAGCATGAACGCGCCGGTCACGGCTCCGCAGGCTTCTCCCAGGTGGGCCATCCCTCCGCCGAAGGGCTGAGAGATTTTCAGCGAGGTATTCCGGTCCAGGCCGAAGTCTTCGCTGAAGGCTGAGAAGACGGCCTGCGAGCAGCTGAATCCCTCCCTGAAGAGGGCGACGGCTTTTTCCGCTTTGTTCATGGCGCTCCTTTCTCTTTCAGGGCCTGGCCCTGTCGCGATGGTCCTCTTGGAGATTATGATGGAGCATGTCCCGCGCGCTTTCGAGCGCGGCAGGCGTCACGCGGCTTCCCGACATCAGACGGGCGATCTCCTCGACCCGCTCTTCGAAATCAAGCTTTTTGACGGTCGTGAACGTCCGGTTGTTTTCGATGGTCTTCTCGATCTTGTAGTGGTGGACAGCGAACGAGGCGATCTGGGGCAGGTGGGTGATGCAGATGATTTGATGAGTCCGGGCCAGCGTCTTAAGCTTTTGGGCGATGAATTCGGCCGTCTTTCCGCCAATGCCCGAGTCGATCTCGTCAAAGATCAGGGTCTTGAATCCGCCTTTTTCCTTTCCGATGACCTTGAAGGCGAGCATGATCCGCGACAGTTCGCCGCCCGAGGCAATTTTCCGCAGAGGCCTAAGCTCCTCGCCAGGATTTGGGCTGATGAGGAATTCGACGTTGTCGATCCCCGTGTCCCGAACGCGATCGGGATCCTGAGCGGTCACGGGGGAGGACTCGATCTTGATCTGAAAGCGGGCTTTTTTCATTCCCAGGAGGCTGACCTCTTTCTCGATGAGTTTTTCGAGGACCAGGGCAGCCTTCTGGCGGGCTTCGGAAAGGGCCAGTGTTTTTGAACGATACGAGGCGAACGATTTTTCAATATCGGTCTCGACGACGGCGAGGTTCTCCTGGATCTCGAAAAGCTCCCGGTGCTCCCGCTTGATGTTTTCCAGGTAGAACTGGATGTCCCGGATCTCGCTCCCGTATTTTCGCTTAAGGCCTTCGATGAAGCTGAGCCGTTCCTCAACCGCTTCCAGCTTTTCCGGCGTCATGTCTTGTTTTTCTTTGTATTTGATCAGAAAGTCCGAGAGTTCGCGGACGACGATGGCCACGGACGAAAGCGCCTCGTTCATCTCGTTGAAGGCGGTGTCAAAGGCGGCGAGTTCGGCGAGCGCGTGTTCGAGTTTGGTCACAAGGACCGAGAGCGAGGCTTCGCCGGCATAGGACATGTCCAGAGCCTGTTCGACGAGGGTCGATATCTTCTCGGCGTTCTTGAGGATGTTGCGCTGGGAGCGCAGCTCCTCTTCTTCGCCGGGCTTGAGGTCGGCTTTCTCGATCTCCTTGATCTGAAATTCAAGAAAATCGAGCCGCTGGCTCCGTTCGCGCTCCCGCGTTTTCCACTCGTCCTTCAGCCGGAGAAGGCGGCGCAAGCTCTGGGCTGCCTGGGACGTTTCCTCGCGAAGCGGGACCGTTCCGCTGAAATGATCGAGGTAGTCCAGGTGGCTGTCAAGATGGAGGAGAAAGACGTGATCGTTCTGTCCGTAGATGTCGACGAGGTTTCCGGCGAGCTCTTTGAGCTTTTTGACGGGAACGAGGACGCCGTCGCAGTAGGCTTTTCCCGACCCGTCTCCCGCGATCGATCTTTGAACGACACGATGGCCGTCGTTGTTATCGGGGAGGAGCGCTTCTTTTTTCTCTCTGCTGTCGGGCCGGGAGAAGATTGCCTCGACCGCGGCTTCCGAGCGGCCGGTCCGGATGAGGTCGGATGACCCTTTTTCGCCGCAGACAAGCCGGATGCTGTCGATGATGATGGATTTTCCGGCGCCTGTTTCGCCGGTGAGGATCGAGAACCCCTCGGAGAGGTCCATCTGGATATCGTCGATCGTGGCCAGGTTCCGGATCCTTAGAAACTTGATCATTCCGCTGAACCGTTTTTAGTTGGTGATTTTAAGGGGAACGAGCGCTTTCTCCATATTGATGCGGCCGTAGCCGAGGAATTCATCCTTTCCTTTGTAGACGGACGCGTTGACGTCGTCGGCCGAATACCGGATGATATTCATGATCTGGCCGGGCTTGAGCGAGGGCTTGGTGCTTTTGATCAGGGCGGCCAGTCCCGCGACATGGGCGCTGGCCATCGACGTGCCCCAGGCGTAGCCATACGGGAAGGGCGCCAGCGGCGTGGTCAGATAGCTCGGGATGGTGGTCAAGATCTTCTCTCCCGGGGCGGCACAATCGATCTCATAGCCGAAATTGGAATAGACCGCCCGCTCGTCGTTGTAATCCGTAGCGGCGACGGCGCAGACGTATTTTTCGTAGGCAGCCGGATAATACACCGCGGTGTTATCGTTGCCCGCGGCTGCGGCGATAAAAACGTCCTGTTTTTCAAAAGCGTCTTTGAGGGCGGTCCCCAGCGTTATATTTTCCGAGGGAGCTGCAAAGCTAAGGTTAAGAATTTTTGCGCCGTGTTCGACGGCCCACAAGATGCCCGCGGCGATATCGCTTGCCCGCCCCTCCCCGTAATCGTTCAGGACCTTGACCGGAAGGATCTTGCCCTTCCAGGCGACGCCGGCGATCCCCCTTCCGTTGTTGGTCTCCGCCCCAACGACGCCGGCGACCATCGTCCCGTGATAGTGGTCATCCGTGGGATCGGGATCATCGTTGACAAAGTCGTATCCAGGCAAGATCTTGTTCTTCAGGTCCTCATGGGTAAGGTCGACGCCCGTATCGAGGATGCCGATGATCAAATCTTCCTTGCCGGTCGTTTCCTCCCAGGCCGAGGGCGCTTTGATGTCGGCGCTCGGCTTTCCCTGCGGCCCGCCCGGCACCCAGTCGATGTCCTGGCCTTTGTTGAAGAGCGCATACTGGTACTTGAAATATATATCATTGGGAGTGACGGCGGCCCGAAAGATGTGGTTTGGCTCGGCATATTCGATGTCGGGATTCCGGTTGAAGGCGGTCACCATGTCTTCGACCTTCGCCTCGTCCGGGATCTGGACGACGAATACATTTAAGCGGGTGATCCGCGAAACGGCGCGGGAACGGACGTTGGAGAGCGCTGCCACCCTTCTCCAGACCGGAACCCAGGACCTGAATTTCAGGAGGACCTGGCCGGGAACGTAGTCTGTTTCTTCCTCCAGACGGGGGATGCCGCCGGCCACGAAACCGATGAAGACCGCCAGGCATCCAGCGAGAGCCAAGCTCAAAGCCCAATGACGTTTTCTCATGGCGCTCATCCTCCTCTTTAAAAAAAGACGACGACTTTGACCGAGGCGCCGTAATCCACATCCAGGCCGCCGCCGATCTTAGTGTAGGGGAGAGCTGTGACTTCCGCCTTCAGTTTGAATACTGCAGATGGCTCATAGACGGTCCCGACTGTAATCCCGACGGTTCCTTTTCCGGTGATGGTCTTTTCTTCCGTCCCTTCGAGGTCGACGATGGTTTCGTTCAGGGTGAAGGTCCCCCAGAGCCTGTTATAGGCGATCGAGAGGAACGGCGTAAAGTCTTCATACCCCGTATAGCGGATAACCGGACCGCCAAGCACTCGGTTCCATTTCTTTTTTGCTACGAGATCGCCTTTTTGGTTGAGGCTCAGAATCTCGAATTCAGCTGTGCTCCTCAGGGACATAGCGAATTGAGCCGTGGCCCCGATCTCATAGTCGCCGACGACAAAGAGGATCGCATCTACGTCCGCTCCCCATAACAAGCCGCCAATGTTCCCGGCCTCGTAATCGATGGAAAACGGGAGCTGGCGGAAAACGAGCCCGTTGAAATTTGAAAGGGTATATCCGGCGAAAGCGCCGATCGTGAAGCTCTTTTGGAGCTCGAGTTCCGCTCGCAGGACACCGATGGCCGCTTTCAGCTTCGATGAGTATAGGCCCTCATCCCAGACGATCGTCCGCGAAAAATATTCGACGCCGAGGCTGGACTTGATATGTATGGACTGTCCGGGCTCTTGAGCCTGGATGGGTGCTGGCCGGAAAAGGGCAACGCCGAGGACCATAAAGCAAAGGACGGTCGGGATGCGTTTTCCGGACATGACGGAACCTCCTTATTTTTTGGCTGCTTTTTGGGCCGCGGCGGCCTCCTTCAGCCGGTCCTGGGCATTCGGCGCGTACTTGCTTTTCGGGTAATCGGAGACGAGCTTGGTGAAGTAGGGGATGCTCTGGTCAGCTTTTCCCCACTTGAAATAGGAGTCGCCCAGGTAGAAATAGACCTTGTCCATCCCGCTGTACATGGGATAGCTGGTCAGGATTTCGGTCAGACGGCTGGTCGAGGCCTTGAAAGCGGTCATCTTGTAATAATGAAGACCGATCGTGAACAGGTGCTCGGCCAAACGCTCTTCGCAGTCCTTGATCTTGTCCCGGGCGGGCTTGGCCTCTTCGCTGAGAGGATAGGTCAAGATCACTTTTTTGAATTCAGCCAGGGCCTGGATGGTTTTTTGCTGGTCGCGGCCGGGCCTAAGGACCTTATCGAAGAAGCACAGGCCGATGCGATATTGGGCATATGGGGCGGACGGGCTGGGCGGAAAACGAGCGATGAACTCCCGGTATTCGGCCGCGGCGAGGATCATGTTCCCCTCATCTCCTTCTGCGAAATAGGAATCCGCGATGGCCAGCATGGCCCTCTGGGCATAGAAACTCTTTGGGAACGAATCAATCACCTGCTGCATATAAAGACGCGCTTTCTCGCGGTCCTTCTTCAAGTATTTCTCCCCCTCTTTGTACAACGCTTCATCCGAAGACGCAACCTCGGGGGAAATCGTGGTTTTTTTCGCGCGGCAGGAGTATGCGCCGAAGCCGATGAGAACTGTCAAAATGATCGCTGTCGTTCTGTTCATGATGGTCATCCTTTTGGCAGAGGACGTCTCGGCCGTCCGGCATAGAGAGTCCGAATCCATTCCCATTCCCTGCGGAGTCCTTCTTCAAGCGTCATCCTTGGCTCGAAGGCAAGGTCTTTCCGGGCCTTGTCGATCTTGGCGAAGACGTGGAGGACATCGCCTTTTTGCTCCTCCACCCACTGGATCCTGACAGATCTCTGGCAGATTTTTTCGAAAAGGGGAAAAAGATGGTCCAGCGTCTCCCTGTGGCCGCCCCCGATATTGTAGACCTCGCCGGCCCGGCCTTTGTTCAAGGCCGCCACGTTGGCTTCGATGATATCGTCGATATAAGTGAAGTCCCGGGTCTGGCGTCCGTCGCCGAAGACCGTGATCTTTTGATTGTCCATGATGGCTTTGAAGAACTTGTGGAAAGCCATGTCTGGCCGCTGTCCGGGGCCGTAGACGGTGAAAAACCGGAGAGAAACGGTCGGCACGCCGTAGTTTTTGAAATAGAGGAAGGAGAGCTGTTCGGCCGCCAGTTTTGTCACACCATAAGGCGAGAACGGGCGGAGGAGGCTCGTTTCGGCCATGGGAAGGTCGGGTGTCAGGCCGTAGACGGAGGACGAAGAGGCGAAAACGATCTTTTGGAGAGGGACATCCTTGGCGGCTTCCAGGAGCTTTTGGGTGACCTGGACGTTGTTCTTCATGTAAACAGAAAAGTTCTGGCCCCAGCTGGCCCGGACGCCCGCCTGGGCAGCCAGGTGAAAAACGGCATCGGCGGATCTCAGGATCTTTTTCAAGGAAAGCGTGTCCAGATCTTCAGGGATCAGCTTGAAATGCTTCGCTTTCAAGAGAGATTCAATATTTTTTTTCTTGATCCAGAGAGGGTAATAATCCGTGAAACAATCAATGCCGGTGACTGAATAGCCTTCCTGAAGAAGGCGCCGGCACAGTTGGGACCCGATGAATCCAGCCGCTCCTGTGACAATGATCTTCATGAGGCATCGACTTCCCGGGCCGTTTCTTTCATCTGTCGGACGGCCTCCCGAGGATCGGGATGATTGAATACGGCGTTCCCGGCGACGAAGACTTGGGCTCCATCCTTGACCAGGCTTTGGATATTCCCCAAGTTGACGCCGCCGTCGATCTCGAGGAGGGCCTTGAGCTCGTGCTCTTTCATCCAGCGGCGGAGGCTCCGGATTTTTTCATGCGAGGATTCAATGAAGGGCTGGCTGCCCCGGCCAGGATTGACGCACATCAAAAGGACAAAATCGATCTCCTTGATGATGTCGTTCAAGGTGTGAAGGGGTGTGGCCGGGTTGAGGGCGAGGCCGGCTGTTCTGCCGGCTTCCCGGATCAGGGAGACGTCCCGGTGAAGATGCTTAGACGCTTCGATGTGGATTGATATCCAATCGGCGCCGGCTTCGATGAACCAGGGAATGACATCGTTCGGGTTGTCGACCATCAGGTGAACGTCGAGAGGCAGGGCCGTTTTTTTCTTAAGCAAGGACACGAGACGAGGGCCGAACGTCAGGTTGGGGACATAGTGGCCGTCCATGATATCAACATGGACCAGGTCTGCCCCCGAGGACTCGACGAGCTTGACCGCCTCTTCAATTCTTGTGAAATCCGCCGAAAGGATAGAGGGAGCGATGAGGATCATCTTATTTGCTCACCTCGAGCATGATCTGGCTGCGCTTCTGAATACGAAATCCATGCGCCGGCGATTGCTTGATGATGATGCCCGGGCCGAGGCCTGGATAGTAGGAAGAGTGAACCTCGGTCACTTGAAAATCCAACGTCTTGAGCTGCCGGATGACGGCGTCCGCGTTTTTTTCGATCAGGTCGGGCATGACGTATCTGGCCTCCCAGGCCCCCTGGCTGACGAGAATATCGACAGGCGCATTCCGGCCGATGGCTTCGGATGCGGGCGGCTGCTGGGCGATGATCCGGCCTGCGGCGTATTGCGGAGTATGGATCTGGGAGATCCGTCCCTTGCGCAGGCCGACGGATTTGAGGGTCTGGGTCGCGGTTTCCAAGCTCCGGCCTTCGAGCTTGGGGACAGGCACGCTTTCGCTGCCCGAGCTGACGATGACGCTCACGGTCCGGTTCGCTTTCACGCGGGATCTGGGCCCGGGTTCCTGAGAGATGATCTTCCCTTTTTCATACCGGCTGTCGAACTGGTAACCCCGAATGACGAGCGCCGTTTTTTTTACGGCGAGCTCAAGGCGGGCCTGTTCCAGGCTTTTGCCTTGGAGGGCGGGCAGAGAGACGAGTTCGCCCCGGAGGATGATCTGGGAAGAGAGATCGGCGGCCAAAAAAAAGAGGATGAGGTAGATCAGGGTATAGAGCGCATAATCAATCGGTTTCTTGTTGAACATAAATATTCGATCCCGATAATCTAGAATAATCTATACCATATAATGATAACCTAGTAAACAGGGAAAAGGTTGCCAATGAGGCCGGAAAGCGCGGAAAAAGATAAACCACCGCCAACCTCACTATGTTGTGAATTGAGCACGAAATGCGCGGATCCAAGATTCGGTCCCAAACATAGAGGACGGCGGCAAGAAAAAAGAATCTCATTTATGGGCTCCGCGGATGGTTGTGACCCCTTTATATTTTGATATAATAAGCGGGAATTTAAAAGGAGATCGAAGCCATGAATAAAATTTCCGATTTTAGAAGTGATACGGTGACGAGGCCGACCCCGAAGATGCGACAGGCGATGGCTGAGGCTGAAGTGGGCGACGACGTTTTAGGCGACGACCCGACGGTCCAGAAGCTTGAAGAGCTGGCCGCCGCGACCATGGGCAAAGAGGCCGGTCTTTTCTGCCCTTCTGGAACGATGGGGAATTCGATTGCGGTGAAGGCTTGGACGCAGGAATTGCAGGAAGTCATTGTCGAAGCGCGCTCACACATCTACAACATGGAATCCACGCACATGACGTTCATTTCGCGCGTAACGCCTCGGCCCCTGGCGTCCAAGCGTGGCGCAATGGACCCGGACGAAATCGAGAAAAACATCAAGATCCCGTCCGTCCATATTCCTCAGACATCGCTCATCTGCATCGAAAACACCCATAACAACCACAGCGGCGCGGTCCTTCCTCTTGAAAACATGAAAGCTGTTCGGAAGATTGCGGACAAATATAAGCTCAAAGTCCACCTGGATGGCGCCCGGATCTTCAATGCGAGCACGGCCTCCGGCGTTTCCGTGAAGGAATACGCCAAGCTCGTCGATTCGGTCATGTTCTGCCTGTCCAAGGGCCTTTCTGCTCCCGTTGGCTCGATGCTCGTCGGGTCCAAAGGCTTTATCGAGGTTGGACGCCGGTTGCGGAAAGCATTGGGCGGGGGCATGCGCCAGGTCGGCGTGCTGGCCGCCCCGGGCCTCATTGCCCTCCTGGAAATGGTCGGCCGCTTGAAAGATGATCACCGGCGGGCCAAGACTCTAGCGAAAGCGATCGCGGGAATGCCCGGAATTTCACTGGAGCCGGACAACGTCGAGACCAACATTATCATTTTCGGATTCTCTCACCCGAAATATTCGATCCCTCATTTCTTGACCGAGTTGAAGAATCGGGGCATCTGGGCCATGGCAACGACCGGCGGTATCCGATTCGTCACGCATAAAGATATCGATGACGAGGATGTGGATCGGGCGATAAAGGCGTTCAGAGAGATTTTGGCGAATTAGGTAAGAATCGAGGTCAAACCTTCCCCTTTCATAGCTTTGCCAAAGGGGAATGTTTGACCCCGGATTGAATGGATTCGACGAGCAAAACGGCGATATCTTTGACCTTGATATTTTCCTTGCCTTTATCCTTCAGCGCGTCGCGGAGCATGGTCAGGCAGAACGGGCAGGCTGTCGCGACGGCCGGGGCGCCGGACTGAATCACTTCTTCAGCGCGCATGTGATTGATCCGCTTCCCAAGAGATTCTTCCGTCCACATCAGTCCGCCGCCCGCCCCGCAGCAAAAGCTATGTTCGCGGCTATTCTTGAGCTCGATGACCTTTTGGCCGGCCAACCCGGCCAGCAGTTCACGGGGCTCATCGAGGAGACCATTGTGACGTCCTAAATAGCAGGGATCGTGGTAGGTGAGAGCCTCGACGGCTTGCGATTCGATCTTGAGCCGTCCTTCCCGGATGAGCTTGTGGAGGAATTCGACATGGTGGTAGACCGCAATGGCCTTGAAGTGCGCCTTGGCTTGGTCACGGATGGCCGGGACGAGGTCGAGCAATTGAGGATATTCATTTTTGAACGTGTTGAAGCCGTGGGGACAGATCGTCAGGATCTTCTTGATTTTATATTGCGAGAAAAGCTCAATGACCTCGGCGGCGAGCGTTTGAAATAGATATTCGTTCCCGAGCCGCCTGGCCGAGTCGCCGCAGCATTTTTCTTCAGCGCCCAGGATGGCAAAATCAATCCCGGCCTTTTCGAGCAAAGTGACGAAGGCCCGGGCGATCTTTTTGCCCTCTTCATCGAAAGACCCTGCGCATCCGACCCAGAACAAATATTCCGCGTCCGGATGGTCCTGGATGAGCTTGACCTTGAGGCCTTCCGTCCAGTCCGCTCGCTTCGCAAAGCCGATGCCCCAAGGGTTAGCGTTCGTCTCCGTGTTCCGGAAGAAAGCGTTCAGCTCTGCGGGGAACTTGCTTTCCATGAGGACCTGGCTCTGCCGGAGGCCAACGATCTTCTGGATGTGCTCGATCTCGACCGGGCAGACGTGCATGCACGCACCGCACGTCGTGCACGTCCAGATCTCGCCTTCGGTGTGGACGGCGGGAACAAGCGCCGGCAGGTCGTCGCGTTTCTTCTCTTTGATCCTCTTTTTATTCTTGAGGAGATGCCGTTCCATGTTGAACATAATCATCTTGGGAGACAGGGGCTTGTCGCTCTGGAATGCGGGGCAAGCGTCCTGGCACCGGCCGCATTCCATGCAGGCCAAGGCGTCGAGATTGTCTTTCCAGCTGAAATCGAGAGCTTTTTCGATGCCGAAGACCTCCGCCGTTTCCAGGTTGAGCCCCCGGACCATCCGGCTGACTCCCGGCGCGCGGAAGACGACGTTCAACGATCCGGTGAACATATGGAGATATTTGGAATGAGGCACATAGGCGATGAAGGCGAAAACCAACAAGATATGGAGCCACCAGGAGATCTTGAAATGAGCGGCGATGAAGGCCGGACTCATTCCCGCGGCTTGGATGGCCCGAGCAAAGGAAGATCCCAGGAACGAAAGGCGCATCGATTCCGGATGATGGGCGATGGCAAAAGCCTCGAAATAGAGATAGCTGAGCGTCACGAGGATCAAGGCCGTATAGATGAACGCCGAATCCAGGGGCGTCGTGGCGTATGCTTTGGGCCTGATCACGAACCGCTTGACGATAAAGAACAGCACGCCCCCAAGGGTCAGGACGGCAAAGATGTCCACGAGGAGGGAGAAGAAATCGCCCAAGGCCGTTTTTCCGAAAAGGTAAAAATCTGGGAAGAATCCCTCGAGCGTGTGGTTGATGGTCATGGTGTCGAAGGTCAGGGCGCCGTAGAAGATGGCGACGTGCATGAATCCTGTGAGCAGCCGCTCATTCTTCAACGTGCATCTTTGGAGGAGGATCTTACCCAGAGCATGAAGGACCCTTTTTCCCATCCGGTCGAACCGGTTCTCCGAATGTCCAGAGCGCACGATTTGAAAACGCTGATAAAGGGGCGTCAAGAAAAGCGCGGCCGTTGCCAAAATGATCAAAGCGAAGATAATCTTTTCCGCAAGCGAAAGCATGACGCCTCCTCGTTAGCCGTCGTTTAAAATTCGTAATTCAGGCCGATCCGGAAGACCCGGGGCGACTGTATTTCGGTGGCGAAGCGGAGCGGAAATTCCGGCCCCGTCCATTCGTTTTCCGCCGTGGCCAGGTTGCGGTTGAAGATATTGAAGCCATCGATTATGATCCGGAGCGTCCCCTTGTTCCATTTGAATTCCTTCTCCAGACGGACGTCGACGGTCATGTTGTACTCATAGCGGGATACGCCGCGGGGATGGGCCTGGATGTAAAAGGGCCCTTGATTCAAGCCCATCACGATGATCTTCCGGGCGAACGGCTGGCCGTCGTAATATTTGACGATGGCGCCGAGCCTCGTTCCGAAAGGAGCAGGAAAACCTATGCCGATCCTTCCGGTGTAAGCCCGGTCGAAATGCGGCCGACCGCGGGCGTTGATCGCCGCGTTCGGGTTGTCATAGAGAAGGCCGATGACGCCGTCGTCGTTCTCCCACTCCGAGTTGCCCGGGCTTGTCGTTGCGACAGCATACGTCGCCGTAAAGGCCAGGAAGAATAAAAACTTTCGGCTGTATTTCTTGATGAGGGTCAAGTCCATGCCTTGATATTTGGATATCCTTGAGGAGGCATCCGGATTTGTCAAAAGATAAAAATCGTGTCCGAGCGTTTCTTCATTTTGATCATAGACCATGAGGATGAGGTCATCGGGTGTGCCGGGGAATCGGTCGTCTCCTTCGTCATAAAAAGAGACGGGACGATAATCCCCGGGCAGGACTCCGGTGTTGATCGTCTCGACGAGGTTCCGGGTTTCGCGGAGGAATCCGGCGAGCGTGAAGAACCAGCCAGAGCCGAAGTCGTGGATGAGAGAAACCGTGAACTCATCGGTGAACGGCCGCTTGATGTTCGGGTCGATGCCGGAGTAGAGAGGGCCTTCCCGTCGGAGCAGAACGCCCCGTTCATCGTCCTGATAATTGAGATCGCCGTTTTCATCATTCCAGGCGTAAACCAGCCGCCCGGGGGCGTCTGGATTCCCGTAGGAGAGATAGTTGAGCGGGAGCGTGAAATAATACCGGGCTGTGGAAATCCGGACAAAAGACGTCTTATGTGACGACAGCGGAAAATTCAAGCCGAGGCGGGGAGAGAAATGGAACCACCGGATATGGGTCATTCTGTTCCGGCCATAGCTCCAGCCGGCGTTGAGACCAAGGGAGACGGAAAACAGGCCGGGCAGGGTGATGGTATCCTGGGCGAAGGCATTGACCTGGACGGCGGATTCACGGTGTTCGAGCGGGGTGTTGAAGAAAGCGACCTCAATTGGTCGTCCGTCGTAAAAGTTAAGGTGTTTGTTATCGCCGACGTCCATGCGGGATGAAGCGGAGCTGTATTGCGCTTGAATTCCGTATTGGAGCAGGTGGTCCGCTTTGAGCCCATTGGTGAAAAAGGATTTACCCTCGGCGAAAAGGGTCAAATGGCTTCGGGAATCTCGGCCCGCCTCGGGCGCCGAACCGGAGGGAATATTCTGAAAGATCTGAAGCTTATACGGCCCTGCGGCGCCTTTTTGGAATTCTTTGTCCCGGCCCACCCGGGCTAGGCTCAGGCCGAGCGAATAGGAGCGCCCTTGGCGAGGATTGGAGTCCAGCAGGAGCTGGACGACGTCGGAGGATTGATATTGTCGTGTCGTCGAGACGAAGGGAATCCTTCTCGCCGCGCCTTCGGCCGGGTTCGTTACGCCCTGTCCCGTCCAGAGCAATTTCAACGTGGAACGGGGCGTTTGATACCGCACGTTCAAAAGTCCGGAAAAAAGCCGGGACTGGTTTTCTCGGTCATAATCGGCGATGTTCCGGGAGATCGACTGGGTTGTCACAGAGACGAAGAATTGGAGCTCCGGTCGCCCCAGCGGGCCGGAAAGATGAAGATTAAAATCGGAGAGCTTATCGATGGAGTGGCTTTCTGTCATCCCTTCGTTTACGAGCAAGGGCGTGATGTTGGACGAGGTCATGTTTTTATCCGAATAGTATCCCGAAAAGCCGCCCCGGAAGTCCGGCGTGCCTTCCCGCGGAACGAGGACGAAGGCGCCGCCGGGATGAAGGGCCTGGACCGGATGGGCGGCGTTGCTCATTTGGATGCACTCGAGGCTGAAATAATCCGGGATGAAAAGAGGCAGGCCGGTCCAATAAGGGTCGGAAACATCCAGGCCGTTGAGCAGATAGCTATTCTGCGTCCAGGAGCTGCCGCCCCGAGCGCTGAAGAGGGCGGGGCTCGTTTCCCATAAGCCTCCGATGTCGATGCGGTTCGTCGTGGCGGAGAAGTCCTGATTTTCGACGAGAGACCAGACCGAGTTCGCCGAGGGAAGCCGCTCGATCTGCGACCGGAAGATCGTCGTCCTCGTGGAGAGGGGAGAGCCGTCGATTTTGTCCGGACCGCCGCTTTGCGAGTCCGACGGACCGGCTGGCTGCATCCTGAATAAAAAATACAGGTCGCCGAAGGGCTCGATACGGACGTCCTTTTGTGCCTGTGGTTCGAACCCGGGCGCTTCGACGAAGAGAGAATAATCTCCGGCCGGAATTCCGGCCAGGACAAAAGCGCCCTTTTGATCCGACGTGGCGGAAGGCTTGAGATTCCGGTCATCGTCCACGAGCGTGATAACGGCCCCGGCGATAGGCTCGTGTTTGTGATCGACGACGCGGCCCCGAAGGATCCCGGATTCGTTCGCTGGCCTTGCGGCGGGCAGGGCCAGGACCAGGGGACGAAAGACGAGGAGGCCGACGAGGATTATTTTATATTTCAAGACCCGTGAGTTCCTGGTCATGGGGTTAAGTCGTAGTATTTTCTTATCATTCATCTGCCCTGTCAAGGAAGAAGTGCGGATGGGATCAGCTTCCTTGGAATTTGTACAGAATTAGAGCATGCCCGTCTTGAGTTTCAAAAAAAAGGGGAATCAGCCAAGGGGGAGCGCGTCGAGCATCGAGAAGGTCTGCCAGTTGGGGATGGCTCGAGGGGATAATGTAATCATCGATAACGAGATGGGTGATGTTTCCTTTTTTCAGGACATCGAAGAGATCTTCGATCTTCTGGGCGTTCAGGGGACGGAACTCAGCTTCCGCATAAAAGCTCGTCTCCGGCTTTCGGCTTGAAAGAACGACCGGTCTCTCGGCGTGGGATTTCAACCACACGCCCGCTTTCTTATACAGGGTCGGCCAGGATTGCGAGGAGATCGAGAAATTGGTCAGGAAGAGCAGGAGAATGGCGCCGAGGCCGGCCCCAGCTTGAAAGATCTTGCGGGGCAGACGACGTCTCAACTCTTCAAGGCCGAGAGCACACCAGACGATCATCGGGATCAAGGCGGGGGTAAAGAAACGCCGGTATAAAAACAACGGAGAATAGATCACGACCGGAACAAGAATCCAGAGCCCAAAAATAAGATCATAAACGCTGCGCCGGATTTCTTTTCTGTAGGCCAGGCCAAACAGACACAGGAGAGTCAGGGGCCAGTACATGAGGCTCGGGATTTTATCGAGAAGAGCACGGGGGAGGTTGCGAAGGGATTTTTTTAGGATTGTTCCGGGATTCTTTTGAAGAAATTGAAGCAGATGATAGTTTCCAGGCCTGCGTGGCTCAGCGGGTCCGGTTATCGAATCATATCCGGAGGCTTCAAGCCCGATTCCAAGACGATAGGGGAGGCTTGCGAAAAAAGGATAGAGCGGCGGCCAATAGGGATCAAGGGCTTTTTGCCAGTGCCCGGCCGCAAAAAGGCGGGCGATGTTTCCGTAGTAAGCGCTGTCCGTATCGATCATTTTGTAATGAACAAGAAAAACCGCCCTGACAGCTACGCTCACGATGAAAAGGACAAGGACATATCTCGCGGATCGCTGGACAGGGGACAGGGATGATTTTTCGGGGCTGACCATACCGACTTTTTTTATCATGCAGGATTCCCGATGTCAATGCCGTCCTCGACATCCCATTGAGTCTTGATCTACGCTTCCTGACGATGGTCGGATGGGATCAGCGGGGCGAAAATGAGCCTGCGGTCAACGGAGCCGAAAACCAAATTTCTTCTATGATGATGTGATGCAAGCACCCCCATCTCTTCTAAAACATCCGCCATCGTGTAGCTCGAGCGCTCCGTTTCAATGACGGCTTCCATCGCCTCCCCCCCTTCCAAGAACCCTTCGATCTCGAACCGAAGGTTGGGAACCCGAGCGGATCGAAGCACCTGACCTTCCTGATCCATCAACGTCATGTGAGAGTATTGACGATGATGGTCAATTCCGACATAATTCATCCATGTACTTCTTAAAAAAGTTATCCTGCGGAAAGTCTATCACAGACTCCCGGAGGAAGTGCATCACATCATCAATCCCCGGCTTCTGAAGGTGTCATGAAGAAACGCTGGAAGAGAATCTTCCGGATCAGCGCCGTCGCTCTCGCCGCAGTTTTCTTCCTCGTTATCGCCTTTTCTCTTTACGTCTATTTTGACAAGTCGACGCTCAAAAGCTATATCGAAAAGACCCTCTCGAAAAAGGCCGGCCTGACCGTTGAGATCGGCCGGCTGAATTACCGGCTTTTCCCCCTCCGCGTGGAGGCCGATTCGGTCAAGGTCGTCTTCGTCAGCAAGCTGGGCCGGGCGGATGTCCTGGTCGGCCGGGCGGAGGCCTCGGGCAGCCTCCGGCGTTTGATCAACAATCAAAAACCGTTCTTCGACTCTCTGACCATTTCCGGCTTAAAACTCGAATTCGCCGAAGCGCCAAACGCCCCGCCCTCGGGGCCGGTCAACATACGCGACCTTGCTCGCATGGTCTCCGGCTACCTTGAATACGTCAGCGATTTGGCCGTCAAGAACTCGTCCTTCCACCTCAGCCTGCCAGCGAAAGGGATTGACCTTTCTGCGGCCGGCGTAGACCTCAAGGCCGCGGCGACCGATAAGACTGCCATAGGATTGATCGTGACCCGGCTTGATTTCCGCAACAACAAACCCATGGCCACTCTTGCCGCGGGCATCCGATGCGAGGCGGCCTGGCCCCGTTCGGACCCTTTTTCGCTCGAAGGAAACCTCGTCTTAACCGCCTCTTCCGTTTCTCTTCCCGAAAAGCAATGGGAGGGGACGGGTTTCATCCTGAAGGCCGGTTTTCGGGCCGACGAGCGGAGCGTCGCCGTCTCCGCGTTTACTTTAGACGTTCCTGACCTTGTCGTTCTTTCGGGATTAGGCCGAGCCGAATTGGGCGCGAATGCCGTTGTGACGATCTCCTCTAAACTGAACATCAAAAATATCGAACTGGCGAAAAAGACTTTCGCCCCTTTTCTCCCGCCGGACCTGCCCGCCTTTTCTGTTGACGGCTCGGTGCAGTGGGAAGGGGACGTGCGGAAGGGGACGTCTCCTGACCCAGCGAAGATTTCAGTCAACGGCACACTCCGCCTGCCGCCGGCTCATTTCATCATGAAACAGGGCAACCTTTCTGTCGATCAGGTGCTCCATGCGGAACTCCATCTCGAGGGAGAGCCGGTCAGTCTCCGTGTCAGCGGTTTTGTTGAAGGCAGTCAGGGGCAGTTGATCGCCGATTCCTTCCAGGCCAGGGGGTTATCTTTCCGCCTCCCGGTCGAAAGCGAAGGAGGCCGGGTAAACATCTCTTCGCTCAGGGCACAGGCCGAAGAGCTTATCCTGCCGGCCGGAAGCCAGAAGCTGAAGCTGAAAGGCATTTCCGTCAGCGGTAAAGCCAAGCTCGACTACATCAACCAGGCGGCCGAGATCAATTCCCTGGCCGTTGATGTCCCGCGCCTCGGCAGCATCAGCCTCAGCGGAGAGTTGGGCTCGAAACCACAGTGGAAGCTCAGCCTGGCCATCCGCAGCCAGAACCTCGATATCGGCAACATCCTCAAATATTTTCCGGCCTTCGTCCCCGAAACCGTAACGGCCTGGCAGCCCGGGGGACAGCTCGACCTCTCTTTTGAGATCAGGAACGGGCCATCTGACCCCCGGCGATATCAGGTCAACGGGACATGCAATCTATCCAAGGTCGCTTTTCAGGATTCCTCCGGGGCTATCGTCTCAGAGGGGCTCGAGCCCCGGCTGAGGTTTGAAGCGGACGTCTTATCTACTGATAAAGCGATTCCGTTTTCCCTTCAACTCGATCTGGCCAAGGGCGAATCGCTCTGGAAGGACGCTTATTTCAACTGGCAGAGCGGGCCCGTTCGGCTGGAACTCAAGGGAACGCTCGAGCCCCAGCTCGGACAGGTCCGCGATGCCGCTGCCGCTGTTTCTTTCCCTCCGCTGGGAGAAGTCCGGGCCAGGGGTTCGTTGGGCCTCGGTCCCAAACCCCTTTTCGATTTCCATCTGGCCGCGCCATCGATTGACCTGGCCCCGCTGAATGCGTTCTTAGGAAAAATGAGACCCCGTCAGCCCTCGACCTGGGCGGTCCATGGCACGGCCGAGGCGGAGGCCGATATCCGCCTTGGAACCTCATTCAAAGTTCAGGGGAAAGTCAAGGTCCGCGAGGCGGCGGCGACACAAAAGGACGGCTCTCTAAGGCTGGCCGGCATCGATGCCGATATTCCTTTTTCGGTTTCTAATGGCGTCCGGCCGGGCGATGAAAAAAAAGATTACTCCATCGCTCCCGGGTACATCCTGATTCAAGAGATCAAAACGCCGGTCGTGGTCTTGGACCCGCTGCGTATTGACTTTTATTCCACCAGGAATCTTTTCCTGTTTTTCCCCATCGAAATCGGCCTGTGGGGATCGCGTCTCGAACTGGGGCAGTCCGTCCTGGCCATCAACCCGGTGTCCCTTGGGATCAGGGGCGTTTCCAGCCTGACCCTGACGGATCTGGATTTCTCCAAGCTGCCCTTCAACTCGGAGAGCTTTAAGCTCGTAGGACATGCCTCGAGCTTGAAGAGCGAGCTGGAGATCAGGCCGGGCGAATTCCGCTTCAAGGGGCAATGGCTGGCCGATATTTTCGGCGGCCGGCTGACCCTGGACGACATCCGCATCACGGATGTCTTTTCCGCCGGCCGAAGGATCGTTTTCCAAGCGGAAATCGCCGGCCTGGACCTGGGAAAATTGACGGATTCCGTGCCTTTCGGTGAGGTCACGGGAATCGTCGACGTGTCGCTCCGGAATTTTGCCCTCTCCTACGGGCAGCCCGAGAATTTCGTCCTGTCCATCATATCCGTGCCCAGGAAGGGGGTTTCCCGGAAATTCAGCCTGAAAGCCGTGGACAACCTCACTGTCATCAGCTCCGCCGGGCAATCGACCGCTCCCTCGAACAACTTCCTCACCAAGTTCGTCCCCAGCTTCAACTACAGCCGGATCGGCATCGCCTGTTCCCTCAAGAACGATGTCTTCACCCTCCAGGGGACTATCGTCGAGGGGGGAATCCAGTATCTGGTCCGGCGGTCCACATTTTTCGGGATCGACGTGGTCAACGGGAATCAGGTCAACAGGATCAGCTTCAAGGACATGCTCGACCGGATGAAACGCGTCGGCCAGAGCCAAGGAAAAAAATGACCGGACCACCTCCTTCTGCTATAATGTCAATAATGATAAGAATTCCGAATAAGGGGTCAACGATGAAAATCAGGTCCATGAGAGCGGCATTCCTGGCCGGATTAGTCCTGGCCTTCTTGTCTTGCATCACGGTCAATATTTATTTCCCTGAAAGCGTGGTCAGGAAAACCGCTGAAGACATCGTCAACGAAGTCCGGAGTTCCGACAAGGCGATCAAAGACGAGGTCAAAAAAGACAAAGTGATAAAGTCGGCCGGTTTTTCGTTGGTCCCGAGACTTCACGCCCAGCAGGAAACCGAGGTGACCACGCCCAAGATCAGGGCTCTCAAAGAGTCTATCAAGGGACGGTTCGACCCGCTCGTTCCTTACTTCGACGCCGGCCGCATCGGCGAGACGATGGACGGGAACCTCCAGGTCCTGAACGAGGACGGATTATCCCTGCAGGACAGGTCCGTGCTGAGGAAGCTCGTCAAGGATGAAAACCAGGACCGCAAGGACCTCTACGCCGAAGTCGCCAAGGCCCTCGATGTCGACCCCAGCCAGATCGACAGGGTTCAAAAAATATTCGCCGAGCAGTGGATCGGGAAAGCCCATGCCGGCTGGATGATCCAGAACGCCGACGGCAGCTGGGTCAAGAAGTAGAGTCCGCGGCGCGTCCGGGCCGCAATGCTTTTATTTTCGCCCAATCGTGCCCGCTTCCTTCGAAACCAGGTTTTCAGCGGCATGTTCTCCCATCGCCCGAATAAGATCGGAAAATGCGCCTTGGCTGCATGAATGATTGCCGCGAGGATGGGTTATTGATAAAATTAATGAGCGTTCATTATCGAAACGGAGGCGAGAGTATGGTCACGAAGAAAGACGTGGCAGTATTGGGCGGCGGGCCGGGCGGCTATGTGGCGGCCATTCGCTCCGCGCAGCTGCGGAAGAAGGTTGTCCTCTTCGAGGAAGATGCGGTCGGCGGGACATGCATGAACTACGGCTGCATCCCGACGAAATATCTCCTTCATCAAACGAAAATATATCGGGAGATCAAGTCGAACAAAAAGCTGGACGGGCCGGTCGACCAGATCGCTTGCAACTGGACGAAGGTCCAGGAGGGAAAAAGGAAGGTCGTAGACCGCCTCGTCCGCGGAGTGGAATTTCTTCTCCAGAGGAACGGCGTCGAATTGGTCAAGGCCAAGGCCGGGCTCAAGGATGAGCGCCGGATTGTGGCTCGAACAAAAGACGGAGAAAAGATCTTTGAAGCGGAGAAGATCATCCTGGCAACGGGGAGCCGCTCGGCCGAGCTTCCGTTTCTCAAGCTCGATGGAAAACAGATCGTGACCAGCCGGGAAACGCTGGACTTCACGACGATCCCCAAAAACCTTCTTATCATCGGCGCCGGCGCCATCGGCATCGAAATGGGGACGATCTACGGCCGGATGGGAACGGACGTCACCATCCTCGAGATCATGCCGACGGTCCTCCCGGGCTGCGACAAGGAGATGGCCGTCCGGCTCGAGCTTGTCCTCAAAAAGCAGGGCTTGAAAGTCTTCACCCAGATGAGGATCGAGCAATGCGTCAAAGGCGACGGCAGGGTCGTTCTCAAGGGAACAGATTTGAAAAGCCAGACGCCGTTCGAGTTCGAGGCCGGACACGTCCTTTTGGCCGCAGGACGGAGGGCCAATTTCGAGACGGTCCACGACAGCGCTCCGTTTGTGGCAATGAACAAATACGGCTGCGTCGAAGTCAACGAGAAGCTCGAGACGAATGTCCCCGGCATCTATGCCATCGGCGATCTCATCGGCGGGAAGCTCCTGGCCCACAAAGCGTCGCACGAAGGCCTGGCCGCGGCGGCCAATGCCTGGGGCGGGAATGAAATCGTGGATTATCCGGCCCTGCCCATGGCCGTTTTCACCGATCCCGAATTCGCTTCTGTGGGATTGACGGAAGAAGAGGCAAAGCAGGGGACGGACCACATTAGGACAGGCGTTTTTTCTTTTCAGGCCAACGGCCGAGCCTTGACGATGGACAGCCCGGAAGGCCAGGTCAAGATCGTCGCTGACCGGGGCGATCATATCCTGGGAGCGCACATCCTCGGGCCGTCGGCGAGCGATCTCATCGCCGAATTGACCCTGGCGATGCACAAAAGACTCAAGGTCGGCGACCTAGCGTCCTCGATCCACGTCCATCCGACGCTGTCCGAGGCCGTGATGGAGGCCGCTCTCAAAGTGCGCGGTGAAGCCATCCAAGCTTTGAATTGACGATTTTTTTTATTGCAAACTGTCCGGACTTTTTATAAAATCTGGCACCGTAGAGAAAGAAATGGAGTTATTGTTTGTATTCCTGATCTTCGGCCTCTTGGGCGTGGTTCTGCTTTCGCTGAATGCCCTCCTCGGTCCGAAGAAAACGAATCCCGACAAGGAGCAGCCGTTCGAATGCGGCAGCCCTTATCTTCAGGACGAGATCAAGCCCTTCCCGATCAAGTTCTCGGTGGTGGCGTTTATCTTTCTGCTTTTTGATATCGAGGTTGTCTTCTTCTTTCCCTGGGCGCTCGTCTTCAAAGAGATGCGCCCGGCGGCGCTCGTGATCATGTTGGCCTATGGCGCCGTCCTCGCCGCGGGATTCGTCTATGCCTGGAAGAAAGGCGCCTTCAAGTGGGATTGACGCCGATGCAGGGAAATTTCATCACCACGAAGCTCAATGCTATGCTTGGCTGGGCGAGGAAGTTTTCGCTCTTTCATTATCCCTATGTGACGGCCTGCTGCGGGATGGAATACATGTCCACGGCCTGTGCTCATTTTGACATCGACCGTTTCGGCGCGGGATGGACACGGTTCTCCCCGCGTCAGTCCGACCTTCTTCTTGTCGTCGGCACGATCTCCCAAAAACAAGCGCCCATTCTCAGAATCGTATATGACCAGATGACCGAGCCCAAATGGGTCATCGCTTTCGGGGCATGCGCGGTGAGCGGCGGCATCTACGACAATTACGCCGTCGTCCAGGGCGTCGATCAGGTCATTCCCGTCGATGTCTATATTCCCGGCTGCCCCCCGCGTCCTGAAATGGTCCTGGACGGGCTTCTCAAGCTCCAGGAAAAAATCCAACAGCAAAAGCAAGATTGGCGATGGCAGAAAAGACAACCCTAGAGGCGCTCAAGCAGAAATTTCCCGAATATGTCGTGGAGACGTCCGCTCCGTTCGGCGATGAGACCCTCATTATCCGCAAAGAGGCTCTCCTCGAGATCGCGGCTTTCTTGAGAAAGCCGCCCTTCGATTTCCAGATGCTCCTCGACCTGACATGCGTCGATCATCCCGGCCGCTCCGATCGCTTTGAGATGGTCTATCACCTTTTCTCCTTGGCCTCGAACCGGCGTCTCCGCATCAAATTGTCGCTGCCGGAACAGGCGGCCGTCGTGGGCTCGCTCGTGCGCTTTTGGAAAAACGCCAATTGGCTCGAGCGCGAAGTCTTCGACATGTTCGGCGTTCGTTTCGAGGGCCATCCGGATCTGCGCCGTCTGTTCATGAATGACGCCTTTGAAGGCCATCCCCTGCGCAAAGATTATCCGCTGAGGAAGCGCCAGCCGCTCATCCCCTTGAGGAAATAGGATGTTGAGTCGAATTCAGAGAGAAGCCCGGCCGGAAAGCCTCCTCCTCAATATGGGGCCGTCCCATCCGGCCATGCACGGCGCCGTGCGGATCATGCTCGAGCTCGACGGCGAGCGGATCCTGAATTCCGAGATCGAGGTTGGATACCTGCATCGCGGGTTCGAAAAAACCTGCGAG
>Ga0256868_10000118_pt1 | contig 46476 bp, 49 predicted proteins | sample RVTome_13_FD_187341 | JGI IMG/M metagenome (GOLD analysis project Ga0256868, IMG submission 187341) | Soil microbial communities from uranium-contaminated site in the Upper Colorado River Basin, Wyoming, United States - RVT92D227 HiSeq ...
CGCTCTTTAAGAATTTTAATAATGGACATCATCTCCCCTTCCCCTCTTGTAGCCAAGAGGGGCCCCGAATCAGGAAAGCGTCTCCGGCCGAGGTGGCGAGTACTTCGCTGCCGAAAAGGGAGGTGAGAGAACGGCGTTAAAAACCTGGATGGGAGCAAGGCTGTTTCCGAATCTTCTCCGATCATCCTTAATCCACACAAAATGGAAGAGAACCATTTTATTTTGACCCGCGGCATGCCTTGAGCTCATTTGACTTTGCCGCCCCCCTATGCTACTTTTTGTGAGAAAATCATGAACATTTTTCGGTTGATCACCGACGCGAGCCTGGTTGTCAAGGCCATCCTCCTCATCCTCCTCTTCTTTTCCGTGTTCTCCTGGACGATCATCATTTTCAAGAGAAAGTCCCTCAAATCGGCGGCCGTCCAGTCCCAGAAATTCCTGGTCCTATTCAAAAAAAGCCGAAACCTGAGCGATGTCAGCGAGGCGTCCAAAGCGTTCCCCTCCAGCCCCTTAGCCTCCATTTTTCAGGCCGGATTCAAGGAAATCGCCTACCTCGCCAAGAGCAATCCCCAAGCCGCACCCAATGGAGCGAGCCTCGATAACCTGAGCCGGGCCCTGACGAAAGCCTCGAACGCTGAAGTCGCCAAGATGGAAAAACTGATGTCGTTCCTGGCCACGACCGGAAGCGTTTCGCCCTTCATCGGCCTGTTCGGCACGGTCTGGGGCATCATGGACTCGTTTCTGAATATCAACATGACCCGGTCGGCCAGCCTGCTCTCGGTCGCGCCCGGCATCGCCGAGGCCCTGGTCGCTACGGCCGTCGGCCTGTTCGCGGCCATTCCCGCTGTCATCGCCTACAATACCTTCCTCCACCGGATCAAGGATTTCATCACCGACATGGAAGATTTTTCGCTCGAGCTCTTGAGCATCGCCGAGAGACTTTATGGTACTCCCTAGGCTTCCTTCGATCCGCTCCAAGCGGGAGATCGGCACAGCCCTTTCCGAGATCAACGTCACTCCCTTCGTCGATGTCATGCTCGTTCTGCTCGTCATCTTCATGGTCACGACGCCGATGATGCAGTCCGGCATCGGGATCAATCTGCCCCGGGCCGAGACCGACACGGCGCCGGCCGAGGAAGGGCTGCGGCTGACGGTCACGGCGGAAAAATACATCTATTTTGAGAATTCCGTGATCAACATCAACCTCCTTGAAAGCCGGCTCCAGCAGTATTATTACGGGAAGCCGAAAAAGATCCTCTACCTCCAGGCCGATGAAAAACTCCCCTATGGTTTTGTCATTAACATCATGGACATAGCCAAAAAGATCGGCATCGAAACGATCGCCTTGATCATCGAGCCGATCGAAAAAAAGAACAGGAGCCGATGACCGCCAGACTCGGGACGAACGGCAAGGCTTTTAAGCGGGCTATGATCTACTCCGCCGCGGCTCATTCCCTCATCCTCACCCTCATCGTCCTCAACCCGAGCCTGCCGAAACCTCAAAAAAAAGGACTGACGATCTATATTCCGACGAATTTCATCGGCATGCTCGGAGGCGGGAGCGGAGGGGGCGGCGGCATCAAGGCCGCCCCGGAAAAGGAGCTTGGCGCGACCGAGGTCAAGAAAGAAACATTGCGGGATCTGACGACGCTTCAAAAGCTCCAGCAAGACGAGCCGAAATCATCTCTCCGTTTTCCGGTGGACAAGCCGAAAAAGGAACCCTCGAAGAAACCGGAAAAGAAGGCCGCGATCACCAAGCCGGACGCCTCAGCCAAGACGACCGCCAAAGAAACAGCGGCCGCGGCCAGCGAGCAAAAAGCGGCCGGGGGAGGGTCGGGTTTGACGATCAACGTCGGCGGGCCGGGAGGCGGCGAAGGGACAGGCTCCGGATTCCCCGGCCAGCTCGGCAGCTCGAATTTTCCTTACATGTACTATCTTCAGGAAATCCAGATCAAAATCCAATCGAACTGGTTCACGTCGCTCGTCGATCCCGGCGTGAGCGGGTCCTTTCATGTGGACGTCTATTTTCGTATTTACAAAGACGGATCGATCACGACCGTTGACATCAAGGAGTCGAGCGGCCTCGACACGCTCGATAAATCGGCCGTGCGCGCCGTTATGCGGTCGGCCAAATTCCCGCCGCTCCCGGTCGGCTACGCCGAGGACTATCTGGGAATCTATCTCCGTTTCGAGCACTCCAAATGAAAACAAAAAAAATATCGATCTTTGGCTTAGGGATTCTGGCTTTGGCCTTGGCTCTCCATCCCCAACAAGAAGTTAAAATGATCATCACCGAGGGCATGCCAGCCATCAGCTTCGCTCTCCCGAAATTCATGGTCGCTTCGTCCCCGGCCCCGGCCGCAGCCGACGAAATCTATCAGGTCCTCTCCGACGACCTCAAATTCAGCCGCATCTTCCAGCTCCTCCCCAAAGGCTACTACGACTACATCCAGAAGATCAACCCGAAAAACATCCTCTTCAAGGACTGGGAGTCCGTCCAGGCCAACATCCTCTTCGTCGGCGAGGTTTCAGAAGCCGCGGGAGGCGACATCATCTTCGACAGGAATCTCTACGACGTCAAATCCCAGCGCCCGATCCTCAACGGAAAGCGTTACCAGGCAAAAAAAACGGATATCCGGTATTTAGCCCATCGGATGGCCGATGAGGTCATGAAAGCCTACGGCGAAAAACCGATCTTCGAGTCCAAGATCGCCTTCGTCTCCGACCGAGAGGGCAACGCTGAAATCTACATGATGGATTACGACGGGGCCAATCAGACGCGCCTGACGTTCAACAAAGTGAACGACATCAGCCCCGCCTGGTCGCCCGACGGCAAGATGATCGCCTCCACGTCCTACCAGAATCTTACAGCCGGCCTGTACCTTCAACTCATCTATGAAGCGCGAAAGATCCCGGTTTCGCTCAAGGGAGGCAATTTTTCGCCGGCCTGGTCGCCCGACGGAAAAAAGCTGGCCTTCAATTCGACAAGAGATCAAGACGGGAACTCGGAAATCTATGTGGCCGATATCGACGAAGACAGCTTGAAGCGCGGCTCCTTCCGCATCAAACGGTTAACGTTCAATCCGGGCTCCGACGTCGCACCGTCCTGGTCGCCGACGGGGCGGCAGCTTGTCTTCGTCTCGGACCGGGGCGGGACGCCGCAGATCTACACCATGGACGCCGAAGGGTCGAACGTCCAGCGGGTGAGCTTCGGCGGCTCGACGCATTGCGATTCCCCGGCCTGGTCACCGGCCGGCGACCGGATCGTGTATATCGCCCGCGTCGAAAATATCTTCGACCTTTATATTCTGAACCTCCGGACCCAGCAGATCTCGAAACTGACCGAGAGCAACGCCCGGAACGAATCGCCGAGCTGGTCGTCCGACGGCCGGCATATCGTCTTCACCTCCAATATGAAGGGCGGCCTCCAGCTCTATTCAATCGACTACGACGGGTCCAATCTCCGCCAGCTCACGACGAAAGGCCAGAACAGCTGGCCCGACTGGTCCAACTAACACCGGTTTTTGAGCGGCATTTCCCCTCGCCCCAAGGCGAATTCTCCATATGAGAAATATCCGCCTCCTCTTCGTCTTCATAAATGGTAATCTCGTGCTGTTTCTCGGAGATAACTTGTCTTTTCCAACACGTGATCTCGGGTAAGATTTTATGAAAGGCAGTTCTGGGACGGCACACGAGGATGCGGAGAGAGAGCGCCCCGAAAAGGATGGACGGAGGCAAGGAAATTCAGTGCGGAGATCCTGGTCAGAGCGAGCTCCAACCGACCCTTCACCACTCTTTATCTCGGCGAGGGCTGGGGGCGGAGAAGGACCTGCCCGAGGCGTTCTCCTCCGCGAGCCCTCGATTTTCCCCAAGAATAGGACGACTTTTCAATTGACACGCCCCTCTTTTCATTGTATAAAATTGGCGAATGCGTTATGTTAAAAATTTTCAATAACATACCAGCCAAAGAGGAGGCTTCATGAAAAAGCTTTTCGTTCTTTCCCTCGTTTGCCTATTGGCTATGGCCTTCACTGTGTCGTGCAAGCCCAAAGCCAAGCAGGTCGCGCCCCCGCCGCCGCCGCAGGTGAAGGAGCAGCCCAAGGTCGAAAAAGTCGAACAGCCGCCCGCTGTGAAGAAGCCCGAGATCAGCGAAGAAGAGCTCTTCATGGCCAAGTCCCTCGATCAGATCAACAGGGAGAAACCGCTCCTGATGATCCACTTCGATTATAACGAGTATTCCATCCGCGAAGACGCAAAGCCCGTTCTCGAAGCCGACGCTGCCTGGCTAAAAAAGCTCAAGACCGCCAAGATCCTCATCGAAGGCCATTGCGACGAGCGCGGGACGGAAGACTATAACCTGGCCCTGGGCGAGAAGCGCGCCAAAAGCACCTTTGATTATCTCGTTTCGCTCGGCATTTCTGGGGATCGGATAAAGACGATCTCGTACGGCAAGAGCCAGCCCCTGGATATGGGCCAAGACGAGGCCGCCTGGCAGAAGAACCGGCGCGCCCAATTCTTGGTCATTGAAAAATAGGCGCCGCGGACGATGAAAAAAGCTCTGGGGGTCCTTCTGATTGTCTGTCTGCCTTTTCATGCGGGCGGGCAGGACAAGCAGAAAAAGGCCTATGAGCTTATGTATGAAGATGTTCAGCTTCTGAAGCAGCAATTCCTCAAGCTGGAGAAAAAGCTGGATGCCGCCTCCGATGGCATCAAAGTCATCAGGGACCAAGTCTGGGAACTGACCGCCCAGTTCAAGCAATTCCAGGCGGAGCAAGCCCGGTCTCAGGAAAACCTCAAGAACCTGCCGTCGCTGTACCAGGTGTTTCTCGAAGGACTTGGCCAGATCGAGACCGAGCTCCTGAAGATCTCCGAAGATCTCACCATCCTCAAGTCGAAACCGGCGCCGCCCGTCGAGCAACCGCAAGAAGCGCTGAAAAAGGGCGAGAAGACCCCGAGTTCCAAAAAGCCCAAAGAACCTCAAAAGAAGGAGGAGCCCCCGGCTGAAAAAAAGCAGGCGGACGCGGCTCGCCCTCAGACCAACCTTTCTTCCCAGGAGCTATACAACACCGCCTTTGTCGATTATCAGAAGGGAAACTACGACCTCGCTATCGACGGCTTTTCACAATTTCGGGAGCAGTTTCCGGAGCTCACCCTTCTCGCCGACAACGCCCTGTTCATGATCGGCGAATGCTATTTCAGCCAGAAAAAATTTGACAAGGCCATCGACGCGTTCGACGAGCTGATCCTCAACTATCCGCAGAGCGACAAGATCGCCGAAGCGTATTACAAAAAGGGCTTAGCCTTGATCGAGCTCAAGAAAAAAGACGAGGCCATCGCCGTGCTGACGTTCCTCGTGTCCAAATATCCACTTGAAGAGGACGCCAAGAAGGCCCAGGACAAGATCCGAGAACTTAAGGAAATAAAAAAATGAGAGATATCAACAGCCTGAACAGAGTGATCTTACTTGGACGCCTCGGCCAGAAACCAGAGATCCGCGTCCTTCCTCAACAGGACCGGAGCGTGGCCCGTTTCTCGCTGGCCACGAACGAGCGGATATTCAACCGCAGCACAAACGAGACAAGCGATCGGACGGAATGGCACAAAATCGTCGTCTGGGGGAAGCTCGCTGAATTCTGCGAAAAGTACATGGACAAGGGAAAACAGGTCCTCGTCGAAGGCCGACTGCGAACGCGAAGCTGGCAGGACCGCGACGGCAATAAGCGGACCACCACGGAGATCGACGCCCAGAGCATCGTCCTTCTCGGCGGCGGACGGCGCGAAGGCGCGGCCGAGCCCGGACCTGTCGCGGACACCGCGGTAACGGACTTTCCGGGCGAGGAGGAGACGCCGGCGTCCGGAGAGGGCGATGACGAAGTCCCCTTCTGACGACGAAAAGAACTTCCGCGCCCGTATCATCGAAGACATTCGCCCCTGGGGAAAGTTCCGCGCCTATCCCCACAAGAACACCGGGAGCATCAAGATCATCACGGTCAAGCCGGGCGCGTCACTCTCCCTTCAATTCCATCACCGACGCTCGGAGTTCTGGATCGCCCTCGACCGCGGTCTGGAGATCACGGTCGGCAAAAAGGTCTGGCGCCCCAAAAAAGGCGAAGAAATCTATATCCCCCGCAAAACGGCCCACCGCCTGCGCTCCGTGGGCCGATCGCCCGCCCGGGTGATGGAGATCTGGCTGGGACATTCCGACGAATCCGACATTGTCCGGCTCGAAGATAAATACGGCCGGTCCCAGCTAGCTCGCGGGTCCCATCATTAAAAACGCGTCGGGGTGTTTGACGAGTAGTTTTTCAATCAGATATTCTTCGATCTCCTGAGCGGTCTTGAGCGTCAGGGCCTGATTCACCACGCGGCGCACGGTCCTGAATTCGACGGCGCGCAGCGCCTTCTTGATCCGGGGGATGTAAATCGGGTTCATGCTGAACTTCTTGAGGCCTAAGCCGAGGAGGGCCATGGCCGACAGCGGGTCGGCGGCCATTTCTCCGCAGACGGCGACGTCCTTGCCTTCCTTGGCGGCCGTCTCGATGACAAACTTGATCAGCCGCAGCACCGAAGGATGGAGAGGCTTGTAGAGATAGGAGACGAACTCGTTCGACCGGTCTACGGCCAGATAATACTGAATGAGGTCATTGGTCCCGATGGAGAAATAATCCACTTCCTTGACAAGGATATCGGAAATGGCGGCCGCGGCCGGGACTTCGATCATCACGCCCAGAGGGATGTTCGGGTCGAACCTGATCTTCTTGTCCTGAAGCTCCTGCTTGACTTCCTGAAAGAGCAGCTTCACTTCGCCGATCTCCTCGACCTCGGTGATCATCGGGATCAGGATGCGGACGTTCTTCTGAATGCTCGCCCGGAGGATGGCCCGGAGCTGGATGCGGAAAAGCTCCCTGTGCCCGAGCGAGAACCGGATCGCCCGCAGCCCGAGGGCCGGATTTGGCTCTTTTTCGATCGACAGTTGGGGCAGGTTCTTCTCGCCTCCGATATCGATGGTCCGGATATATACGGGAAAGGGGTGCGCCTCCCTGGCCAGGCGGGAATAGACCTCGAAGTGGTCCTCCTCGGTCGGAAGCGTCGATCTTTGAAGGTAAATGAATTCCGAACGGAAGAGTCCCACGCCCTCGGCGCCGTAGGAAAGAGCATGACTGATCTCCTCCGGAAGCTCGATGTTGGCCATGGGATAGAACCGGACTTCGTCGAGCGTCACGGCTTTCCATTTAGCGATTTTTTTTAGCTCTTTGCGATAGTTGTCGTATTTCTCCCTTTTGCCGAGGAATTCCTTCTGAACCGTGAGCGGCGGGTTGATGATGACTTCACCGTCCGTCCCATCGACGATCAGGGTCTCCTGGTTCTTGATCTTCTGAGTGATGTTGTGGAGGCCGACCACGGTGGGAATATTGAGGGACCGGGCCAGGATGGCGGCGTGCGAGGTCTGTCCTCCCATGTCCAGGGCTACGGCCAGGACATTTCCCTGGCTGAGCCGGAGCGCGGCTTCCGACGGCAAGAGCTCATGGGCGACCAGGATCTTTTCCCGGGTATCGTCCACCTTCTCCTCGCCCTGGGATTCGAGGTTTCTGTAGATCTTGGTCAGCACGTCCGAGACATCGGACTTGCGCTGCTTGAAATATTCGTCGCCGATGGAGTCGAACATCTTCTGGTAGTGGTCGTGGACCTCGGAAAGAGCGCTTTCGGATTTGACGTTCTCCTCCCGGATCAACCGCTCCAGGCCGCCGGCCAACGACGGATCATCGAGAATCATAAGGTGGGCGTCGAAAATGAACGCATGCTCCTCGCCGATCTTCTCCCGGATTTTGTTCTTGAGCTCGACCAAATCCTCACGGGTCTTGTCGACCGCGGCCTTGAGCCGCAGGAGCTCCTCTTGAACCCGATGGGGCGGGATGTAGTCCTTCCGCAGGGTGAAGATGACCCGTTCCGTAAGAGCGGCTTCTCCCATGGCGATGCCTGGTGAAACGCCAATGCCCCGGAGTCTCGTGAATTCCATTATAACCTATTCTTTCTCACCGAAGCGGCTATTGATCAGCTCGGCCATGGCCTTCCAGGCCGCCTCCTCGTCCAAGCCGTCAATCTTCAGCGTGATGTCCGAGCCTTGGGTGGCCGCAAGCGTCAGGATGCCGAGGATGCTCTTGCCGTCGATCACGCTCCCATCCTTCTCGATCCGGACGTCCGCGACGAAGCGGTTGGCCGTGTTGACGAATTTCACGGCCGCACGCGCGTGCAATCCCAGTCTGTTCTTGATCGTGATGGCTTGTTCGATCATGACACCCGCTTACGACGGTTTGGAGCCGAGGAGGGCGCTGGCCAAGTGGATATTCTTTTTTCCCTGCTCGACGACTTTCCTGGCCACGTCCTTGACGTTGTTCGACCGTTGGAGCGACACGAATTTGATGAGCATGGGGAGGTTGACGCCGGTGATGATCTCGACCTGGCCGTCTTTCTGGAACGTAAAGCTGAGGTTGGACGGCGTGCCTCCGAACATGTCGGTGAAGATCAGCACGCCGTTCTTCTGGTCGACACGCTTCAGACTCTGGTTGATCTTGCGCTTCGAATCCTCCACGTCATCATACCAGCCGATCGAAATGGCCTCGATGTTGGAGACCTCCCCGAGAATGATGGTCAGGGCGTTGAGGAGCTCCTCGCCCAGCTTCCCGTGGGAGACAATAATCCCTCCGATCATTTGAAAAGGTCCCTGTGAAAAATCTTTATATCATATTTTTGTTTCGGGAGGTAATCCCTGAGCTTGTCGGCAATGACGACCGACCGGTGCCGGCCGCCCGTGCAGCCGATGGCGATCACGAGATGGGTCTTGCCCTCTGCGACAAACTGGGGCATGAGAAAATGGATGAAGCGGCAGAGTTCGGCCAGGAACGCTTTGGTCTCGTTCGCGCCGAGGATGAAGTTCCGCACGTCCGGGTGCTGACCGTTCTTCTCCCTCATGTTCTCCAGGTAAAACGGGTTCGGCAGGAACCGCGTGTCGAAAATGAGGTCAGAGTCCAGGGGGATCCCGTATTTATAGCCGAAGCTGATGATGGCCACTTGGAGGCGAGGCCTGGGCCTTTTCAGGAACCGTCGGCCGAACATCTCCTTGAGTTCCGAAATGTTCGTCGCCGAGGTGTCGATGACCTCATCGGCCATTTTCTTGACCGGGGCCATGCGCTTGCGCTCCAGGCGCACGCCCTGGAGGATCGACTTGCTCGTGAGGGGATGGGGACGCCGCGTCTCGCTGAACCGTTTGACGAGCGTCTCGTCGGAAGCGTCGAGGAAGATCAGTTTGAGAGAGGTCTTTTTCCGGATGTCCTCCCAGACCTTGGGGAAGGTCGTCAGGAACCCGTGCTCCCGGATGTCCACGACAAGCGCCACCTTGTCGATTTCCACCTCTTTGCGCATCCAGAGGTCAACGAAGGTGGGGATCAGCTTGGCCGGGAGGTTGTCGACGCAGTAATAGCCCAGGTCTTCGAGAAAATGGCTGACCACGGTCTTCCCCGAGCCCGACAATCCCGTGATGATCAGGAACCGGTCGTCTTTCAACATCATGCCTCCGCTCCTTTCCCCGAAGAGAGCGCTCGTTCGAGCTTTTTGACGATCTCGAGAGAAGCCTGGTAGCCCCGCTTTTTCAGAATATGGACCTTGCAGGCGACCTCCATGAGCGTGGCGATGTTCCGGCCCGGTGCCACGGGAATGTTGAGCTGAGGAATTCTCTCCCCAAGGACAGTGTAATCCTCGGGGAACCAGAGCCCGAGCCTGTCATATTCCTGTTTCCTGCGCCATTTTTTCAGCCGGATGACCAAGTCGATCGGCGCCTGGCTGCAGATGGACCTCGGCCCGAAGATCTCCTTGATATTGATGATCCCGAGCCCGCGGATCTCCATGAAGAAGCGGCTCAATTTGGGAGCCTTGCCGATGATCCGCCCGCCAGCCGTTTTTCGAACGTGCACGACGTCGTCCGAGACGAAGCGGTGGCCCCGGGCGATGAGCTCGAGGGCGCTCTCGCTCTTGCCGACGCCGCTGTCGCCGATGATCAAAACGCCTAAGCCGAACATCTGGAGAAGGCCGCCGGAAATCACGGCCTGCGTCGTTCTTTGCGTGTTCAAAAAATCTTCTCTTCTTCTTCGCGGACGCTACCCAGGATCTCCTGGCTCGACCGGGCTTTGGATATCTTTTTAAGAAGCAGAGGGGAGCGGCGGATGAGCTGAGCGACGGCCGCCAGGATCTGGAGGTTCTGGCTGGGTTTCTCGACGGAGCTTACGACAAGGAAGAAGACATGGGCCAGCCTTCCGTCGATGGCATCGAAAGAAACGCCCTTGCGGGAAACGGCGAGGAGGACCAACGGCTCGTCCAGGCTTTTGACCTTGCAGTGGGGAATTGCGTAGCCTTCCCCGACGGCGGTGCTTCCTAGTCTTTCCCGCTGAAGGAGTTTCTCGTAAAGCTCTTTTTCGGACAGCTTTTTGTCATAGCCGCTCAAGGGCCGAATCATTTCCTCGAGCGCTCCTTCCCTCTCGCCGGCGCGAAGGTCGCGAATGACCAGGTTCTCCTTCAAGAGCTCATGGATCTTTAAGGTTTGCGCCGGCTCCGGGATCTTCATTCTGGTTGGACAAGTCCGTAGTGGCCGTCCTTCCGGCGGAAGAGCACGGCCCACTTTTCCGTTGCTTCCATCCGGAAGACAAAGACTTCCTTTTTCTTGAGGTCTAAGTGGAGGAACGCCTCTTCGATCGTCATCGGCTTCACCGAGAAATAATCGGCCCGGACCACTTTCCTCCCGCTCTCGCTCCCCTCCGCGGCCGGAAGGGCGAAGGCTTTCCGCTCCCGGCTCCCTCGGCGCTTTTTCTCACGGTATTTTTCCCGTTCTTTTTTGATTTTTTTCTCGAGCGCGTCGAACGCTAGGTTGAGGGAGTTCATCATATTGTGGCTTTCTTCGATGACGACCAGCCCGGCCCCTTTGGCCTTGATGTGGATCTCGGCCTTCTCCCGGTTCTTCTCGTGGGACAGGATCACGTCGACTTCGGTCACGAAACTCACCAGCCGCTCCAGGGCAGCGAGCCGCCGCTCGCAGTACTCCTTGATATCAGGCGTGAGATGGGTCTGGCGTGCCGTATAATGAATGTTCATGAAGTCCCCTCCATTATAAACTTTCTCTTGCGGATATGGGAAGGCTGGATATTCAATTGTTTGCGGTACTTGGCCACCGTCCGCCGGGCGATCTTGAAATTTTCCCGGGCCAGGATCTCTTCGATCTCCATGTCGCTCAACGGATTGTTCTTGTCCTCGGACCCGACGAGCTTCCGGAGGCGCTCCTTGATCCGGAGCGACGAGATGTCCTCGCCGAAATCTCCGTGGAGGGCTTTATGAAAGAAATATTTCATGGAGAACACGCCGCGCGGCGTAATGAGGTACTTGTTGGCGACGACACGGCCTACGGTCGATTCGTGGACGCCGATCTCCTGGGCGATCTCGATGAGGGTCAGAGGCTTGATATAGTCCATCCCTTTTTCGATGAAATCCCGCTGTTTGTCGACGATATACCGGGCCACTTTATAGATCGTCTGGTCGCGCTGGTCAAGGCTGCGGAGGAACCACAGGGCCTTATTCATCTTGTCCTTCAAAAACCGGTAGGCGTCCGGGTTGTCCTTGAAGGCCTTGGCCAGGAGCGTCTTGTAATAGGCGTTGATCCGCAGGCGCGGCAGCCCTTCATCGTTGATAGAGATCTTCAAGTCGTTGCCCTCTCTAGTGACGATGATGTCCGGAACGACGTACACCGTCCGGTCCTCGCTGTATTTCCGGCCCGGCGCCGGGTCCAGCCGTTTGATGATCTCGATGTGGTATTTGATGGACGCGAGCGGCACCCCGAGAAGTTTCGACAGTTGGGCAAAATCAGACCTCTCGAGAAGCGGCAGATGCTCGAGGATGATCGTCCGGGCGATATCGTCCTTGATCTGAAGATGGTCCATCTGGGCCAGCAGGCATTCCTTGAGGTTCAGACTCCCGACGCCGACCGGATCAAACATCTTGATCTTTGCCCGGACCTCGTCGACCTTCTCGACCGGGGCGCCGCTGGTCTGGGCAAGCTCCTCAAGGGGAATGATCAGATATCCGTCCTCGTTGATGTTGCCGATGATGCGCTCCGCGATATCCCTGGCGGCGGGATCGAAGAAGGTCAGGTTCGCCTGCCAGTTCAGATGGTCCCAGAGCGATAAGCTCTTGGAAAGCGTGTTCTCGAGGGAGGGGACTTCTTTCCTTTCCTGGGGAAAAGGACGGAATCCGTCATCGATATATTCCTGGAAATACGAATCGAACTCGATTTCTTCGTAGTTCTCGGCACCACCCTCCGCGGTCTCGTCCGCGGCGGCGCTCTCCGCCTCGCCTTCCGCAGGCTCAGCCTTTTCCGCTTCCGGCCCGGGTTCGGCGGCCGGAACTTCGGCCTCGGGCTTTTTTTCCGCGGTCTCTTCTTCGATCTCGAGGAGGGGATTGGACGAAAGCTCCTCGTCGATGACTTCGATCAACTCCAGGTTGGTTAGGGGAAGGAGCTTGATGGCCTGCTGGAGGGCCGGGGCCAGGATGAGTTTCTGGACCTGGCGCTGGTCAAGCCGTTGCTTCATAATCATCGCTCAAGCCTCTTCATCACAGGCGAAAATCCTCACCCAAATAGCTCCGCCTCACGTCCTCCGACATGACAATCTCCTCCGGTGTCCCTTCCTTGAGGATCTGTCCTTTGTCAATGATATAGGCCCGGTCCACGATTTTCAATGTCTCCCGGACGCTGTGGTCCGTGACGAGAATCCCGAGCCCTTTTTTCTTAAGCGTCCGGATGATTCTCTGCAGCTCCTGGACGGCGATCGGGTCGATCCCGGTAAACGGCTCATCCAGAAGAATGAACTCCGGTCCCGAGACCATCGCCCGCGCGATCTCAAGCCGTCGCCGTTCCCCGCCCGATAACGTATAGGCCCTAGCCCGGGCGAGCTTTCCGAGTCCGAATTCCCCAAGCGTCTTTTCAACCACCGCCGACTGCTGGGATTGCACGTCCGGCAGGGTCTCCATGATGGCCAGGAGGTTTTCTTCGACGGTCAGCTTCCGGAACGCCGACGGGTCTTGAGGGAGAAGACAGATGCCTTTCTGGGCCCGGAGATACATCGGGTAGTCAGTGATCTCTTCGCCGTCCAAGAAGACCCGGCCGGAATCCTGCCGGATGAGGCCCAGGATTAGAGAAAAGGAAGTCGTTTTACCGGCGCCGTTCGGACCAAGCAGCCCCACGATTTCTCCCCTGCGGATCTCAATGGAAACATCATCCACGACCTTCTTTCCGGTGTAGCTTTTGACGAGGTTGACGGCTTTTAAACACGATTTCATCGGTCACGATTTGTTGACTGCCACCGACTGTTCTTGATCCCGATTTTCCACGCGGATTGTACCATCGGCCAGGTGAAAAGTCAATTTGTCTCCCCTGACCGTCCCCTTGTCCTTCTCCTTGAGAACAGGCTGGCCGGTGACGACGATCGTGTCCTTCTCGACATCATATTCCGCGAGCGCCCCGGTCGCTTCTTTCGTTCCCATGACGATGGTGACGGCCTTGGATGTTCCCTTGGAGGCGCGCATAGAGATAACACTGCCGCCCCCCTCGCCGGGGTCGACTGTGATCAGGCCGCACTCGAGGACCGCGGTGCCCGTCCTCAAGGTGCAATTGTCCTCATAGATCACCTGATTGGCCTCATGATCGAAACGCATCCGGTCGGCCGAGACCTTCACTTGCTGTTCCTTATCTCCTTTTTTAGTCTTATGCGGAAAAACGGATTCGACGCTGCCCTTGCAGGTGAGGTCGCCCATTTCTTCCGTGACGTTGATTTCCTCAGCGGAAAGCACTTTTTGGCCCTGCCATGTCCTGACCTTTTCCCATAATAAGAAACGCTTCGACTGGCTCGAATATCTCAATGACCCGGCGTTCGCAAAGACCGGCTGCTCGCCGGAGAAAAAGCCTTTATCGTCCGGCCCTCTCCGCGACGGAAGGAAGGACATCTGGACGCTGCCTTTGACCTCGAAATCGTCCAATTTGACAAGGATTGTGATCGTGTCGCCGGACACCCTGCTCTGGGCAGACTCGATCCTCGCTTTCTGTCCTTCGCCGCCCGTGACATGCAGGACGCTGTTTCCCGCGTCCAGGGTCATGGCCGCTCCTTCGATAACGCGGACGATATTTTTCTCCCTGTCCAGGCCGGAAATGCTGGTTTTTTTCTCGGTCTTCAGCTCCCGGAGGGTGCCGTTCTTGCTGAACGTCAGGTCGATCGTTTCGCCCCGGATTTCCGTGGCGTCCCCGGAATCATAAAAGAACTTGATGGCGGAGCGGTCCCGGCACTCGACGCTTTGGACGAGGGGCAGGTTCATAAAGGCTTGCAGCCGGACGCTGTCCGCCCCGATCTCCTGCCGTACGCTCTGGTTCAGGCGAAATTCGCTGCTGATCGTCGATCCCTGCGGCTCGCCTACAGCACCGGCTTTCTTGGCCTCGGTCTTCCCGGCTGTCGGCCGTTCTTCTTCAAGGTTGAGCCGGACGTTGCCCCGAAGCCATAAGATCCGCAAGTCATCGACCTTCTCAAATTGCTCAAAAGAGACGTGATCCGCCGCACCCCGGCTTTTGCCGTGGGCGACGCTGACGTTCCCTTCCATATCCCCCCGCCGGCTCAGGAACCCATAGGCGAGCCTGTTTCCCGTCAGGACGAGCGGCTCCGGCGTCGGAAGACGGAGTCGAATGGAGAATTGGACGTTCTGTTCAAGAACGATGTCTTCCTCTTTCACATGAAATGCGCCGATTTGCGCAGACCCCTTGAATTGGGGAGAGGTTACCGTCACGCCCTTCGTCGTGTTCACGATCTCGGTCTTTCGGTTGTATTCAAAATCGGGGGCATCCAACGTTACGCCCTTGTATTGAACTCGGACATGGCCTTGAAAGAGAAAACCGGCCATCTCCTTGTCATAGGTCAAGAGGTCACCGGTTATGCGGATCTCCCGGCCGCCTGTTCTCCCCCGATCGACGAGTTCGACATCGCCTTCGAGCCGGGAGAAGTTCTCATCGACGGGATAATTTCGGGCGCCCTGGGCCTCGATCAATCCCTTTTCCTTATGGTACTGGAAGACCCGGACTTGTTCCTTTAGGCCGACTTTTTTTGGAACGATATCCTTTTTATCGGGCTTGACGCGGGGCGCCTTATTGATCTGCAGAATGAGATAGCTCGCGATGACGAGGACAACTCCCGCCAGGAGGACAACGAGAGTGGACCGTATGATGCGGGCCGCGCGCAGCTTAAAATTGCCAGGCCGTCTGTTCGGGCTCATTTCCTCAACCCTGCCAAGGAAAGATAGAGCTTTTCTTCGCCGCGGTAGGAGGAGAATTGAAAGCCGTACGCCACGTCGATGCGGTCACCCTTCCGAACCGTGCTCGTCCATTCTCCTTTGTCCCACCCGATCGCCTCGAGAATCCGGCCGCTCTGGCGGAGAAGAAATTTCGCGTGTTTGCCTTCTTTCAAGCTTTGAGGAGGGCTGAGAACTTCCGCGCCTTCTGTTAGAAAAACCGGACGAGGATTCCCCACGCCGAACGGCGCGAGGAGCGAAAGACATTCCAGAAAGGAATCCGAGATGTCCTTAAAGCCGAGCCTGGCATCAATAGGAATTTTTCTTCTGATGTCCTCGTCCGTGATCCGGGACTCGGCCACAGCGTTAGCCGCCTGCTTGAAGGCCGGAAGGCGTTCGCGTTCGAGCGTACACCCGACGGCTAATTCGTGCCCGCCGTAGGTCAGAAAATAATTCTGGCATTCCTTAAGGCAGTCGATCAAGGAAAATTCAGAAATGCTCCGCCCCGATCCGCGGGCTTTGCCATCGCCATAGGAAAAGAGGATGACCGGGCGGTAAAAAGTGTCTTTGAGCTTCGAGGCGACGATCCCGATGACCCCCGGGTGCCATTCTTCATTCCCCATGATCAGGATCTTGTATCGCTTGTCGAAGTCCTTCATCTTGACCCGCTCATAGGCTTCGGTGTAAATCTTTTCTTCGGTCGTCTGCCGCTCCGAGTTCAGCTTGTCCAGGATGCGGGCGAGGGGGAGCGCATCTTTCATAGATTCCGAAAAGAACAATTTGACCGCCAGGTCGGCATTCTTCATCCGGCCGGCGGCGTTGAGGCGCGGCCCGATGCGGAATCCGACGTCACCCTCCGATATCTTCTTGCCCTTGAGCCCGCAGATCTCGATCAGGCTCTTGAGACCGATATTCGAGACATCGCCGAGCTCCTTGAGGCCCTGTTTCACGAAGATCCTGTTCTCACCCTTGAGCTTGGCGACGTCGGAGATCGTCCCGATGGAGACGAGCTTCAAGTAATGGCGGAGTTGAGCTGTCTTCCCCTTGCGCTCGAGCAGGGCCTGGATCAATTTGAACGCGACGCCCACGCCGGCCAGGTTCTTATCGGGATAGTTCGAGCTCGGGACGAGGGGGTTGAGGATGGCCAAAGCGTCGGGAAGCTCGGGGCCGGGAAGATGGTGATCCGTGATGATCACATCGATGCCATTCTCTTTGGCTTTCCGGACGAACCCGTTGGCCTTGATGCCGCAGTCCACGCTGATGACAAGATGCGCGCTCCGCCCGGTCGCGACTTCGACATGCTCGTCCTTGATGCCGTATCCCTCTTTGAGCCGCTCCGGGATGAAATAATCGACATCCGCTCCCAGCGATTCGAGGGCCTTGTGGAGCATCACAACGGAGAGCACGCCGTCCACGTCGTAATCTCCGAAAATGAGGATTTTTTCGCCTCGCTCGATCGCCCCCAACACCCGCTCAACGGCCTCTTTCATCCCGGCCATGAGATGGGGATCGTAAAGGTCATCGATCGAGCCGTAAAGAAATCTCCGGGCGCTCTCCGGTTCCGTGATCCTCCGGTTGACAAGAATCTGGGCAAAGGGGAGAGGAATGCCGAGTTCGGCGGCCAGCTGCCCGGCTTCTTCTCTGGGCTCTGATAATTTCCAGATCGACTCATCCATCGCGCCTAAAATTTAACATAATTCGCCAACCCTGTCACGAAAGCACTCGGAGAGCGCGCCTCTTCCCCGAGCCCTATTCGTTGACACGGGGGACATGGGAAACTATAATCTTTTCATTGTGATAGGAAGTTTACGCGAGAAACTGGCCAAAACAAGGCAGGCCTTCAGGCAAAAATTCGACGCGCTTCTGAAAAGCGGCCGGATGGGCGAAGACACCCTCGATGAATTGGCCGAGACCCTGATCCTGGCCGATGTCGGCGTTGCCACCACGGAAAAGATCATCAAGGCCATCGGGCAAAAAACGAAAAAGACGGATCCGTTCTCGGCCGTTGAAGAAGCCCTTAAAAAAGAACTCGTCGGGATCCTGTCGAAATATCCCGCCCGGCTTTCCCTTAACTCCCCGCCCGGCGTGCTGATGATGGTCGGCGTCAACGGCGGGGGGAAGACGACCTCCCTGGCCAAGCTCGCCCGACGCTTCGAGAATGAAGGAAAGAAGTGCCTCCTCGTCGCAGCCGACACGTTCCGCGCCGCCGCCCAGGAGCAATTAGCCGTATGGGGAAGGCGGCTGAACGTCCCCGTGATCAAGGGCTCCTACGGAGCCGACCCGGCGTCCGTTGTGTTCGACGCTCTGCGCCATTTCAAGTCCCACGGCTTCGATTATATGCTTGTCGACACGGCCGGCCGGATCCACACGAACACGAATCTCATGAACGAGCTCGAAAAGGTGAAACGCGTCATCGCCCGGGAGATCCCCGGCGCCCCCCAGGAGATCCTCCTCGTCCTCGACGCGAGCATCGGGCAGAATGCCCTCCACCAGGCGAGGGAATTCTTGAAGTTCTCGGGCCTCACCGGCATCTTCCTGACCAAGCTCGACGGAACGGCCAAAGGCGGCTCCGCCATCAGCATCACCGACGAACTCGGCCTTCCGATCAAGTTCATCGGGACCGGCGAAAGCGAGGACGATATCCTCGAATTTTCCGCCGGGCAATTCACGGACGCGCTCTTCTCATGAACAGCCTCAAAGACGCTGCCTATATGCACCTGGCCTACGGCCTGGCGGAAAAGGCCCTCGGCCGGGCCAGCCCCAATCCCTATGTCGGCGCCCTTGTCGTCAAGAATGACGTTATCGTCGGCCATGGATATCACGAGGGCGCGGGAAGACCCCATGCCGAGATCGCGGCCTTGGAACACGCCGGCCGGCGGGCCAAGGGGGGCACGCTTTACGTGACACTCGAACCGTGCGTCCACTGGGGACGGACCCCGCCCTGCGTCGATGCCGTTCTTTCCGCCGGCTTGAAAAGGGTCGTGATCTCAGCACTCGACCCCAACCCGCTCGTTTTTCAAAAAGGCGTTCGCAAGATCCGCCGGGCGGGCATCGACGTCACGGTCGGCGTCCTGGAAGAACGGAACCGGCGTCTGAACGAATTCTATGCAAAGTACATCACCCGGACCATCCCTTTCGTCACTCTGAAAGCCGCCCTCAGCCTCGATGGCAAAATGGCCACGAAAAAATTCGATTCGCGGTGGATCTCCTCGCCGCCGACGCGTGAATACATCCATCTCCTCCGCGCCGAATACGACGCCCTCATGGTCGGCGTCAACACCATCATTCAAGACGATCCGCGTCTCACCGTCCGTCATTCGAACTGGCGAGACAAAAAACTCGCCCGGATTATTTTGGACAGTGCCCTGCGCCTTCCGCCGCAGGCCCGCATTCTCTCCACTCTGGCGCAGGGAAGGATTTTCGTTTTCACGAACATGAGCGCGCCGCGCCCGAAGAAAGAGGCGTTGGCAAAGCTCGGCGTCGAGGTCATTTCGCTTCCCGGCGCCTCGGCGAAAGTCGATCTCCACCGGGTCCTCGCGGCATTGGGAAAGCGGGAGATCGCCAGCGTCCTGGTCGAGGGAGGAGGACGGCTGGCCACATCCCTCCTCGAAAAGAAGCTTGCCGACAAGGTCGTGCTGACCATTTCCCCGCGCTTCATCGGCGGTAAGGACGCCGTTTCTGTATTCGGCGGAGAAGGGCCGAAGTCTCTCAAGGATGCGCTGTCTTTGAATGCAGTATCTTCATTCCAGATCGGAGAGGACACGCTCCTGGAAGGATATTTCTGATGTTCACAGGAATCATCACCCACGCCGGTCTATTCAAGGGCTACCGCCAGGGCAAGACGGAGTTGTCGATCGAAGCGCCGGACGTAGCGCCGAGCCTCGCCGCCGGGGACAGCGTCGCCGTCAATGGCGTCTGCTTGAGCCTCATCGGCAAAGACGGCCGTCTTCTTTTTTTCAACCTCTCCCGGGAGACGCTCGACCGGACGAACCTCGGCTCGCTCCGGCCCGGCGATGAGCTGAACCTGGAGCTTCCCCTGACCCTTTCCTCCCCGCTCAGCGGACATCTCGTGATGGGACACGTGGATTTCAAGGCCAGGCTCCTCCGCGCAACCTTGCGAAAACCGGGAAAAAGGCTGGCCTTTTCCCTGCCTCGGGAATTCAGGCCGTATTTCGTGACGAAAGGCTCGGCCGCCGTGAACGGCGTCAGCCTGACCGTGGCCGCGCTCGGGCCGGCCGCCTTCGAGGTCGAGATTATCCCCATCACCCTGGAAAAGACCAACCTCCGCAGCCTGAAGACGGGCGAGGAGGTCAACGTCGAGTGTGACATAATCGGAAAATACGTGTATAATTGGATAACTCAAACAAAACGTAGGGATTAGAGGATTGACCGCAATGGAAAAAACGCGCCTGACCGCCCCCGTCGAAAAAGCGATCCAGGCCGTCCGGACGGGAAAGCTCATCATCATCATCGATGACGAAGACCGGGAAAACGAAGGCGACTTTATGGTCGCAGCCGAAAAGGCCACGCCCGCCATCATCAATTTCATGTCCAAGCATGGCCGCGGGCTTATCTGTCTGCCCTTGACCAGAAAAAGGCTTGAAGAGCTCCAGTTGCCGCTCATGGTCCAGGACAACACCGCCCGGTTCCAGACCGCTTTTACTGTCTCCATCGACGCCAAAGACGGCATCGCGACGGGCATTTCCGCGTATGACAGGGCGAGGACAGTCCAGGTGGCCGTGGACCCGAAGACGAAGCCGTCCGACCTTTCCAGGCCTGGACATATCTTCCCTCTCCAGGCCAAAGAAGGCGGAGTGCTGGCCCGGGCCGGACAGACTGAAGCCGCTGTGGACATGGCCCGTCTTGCCGGCCTGACTCCCGCGGGCGTGATCTGCGAGATCATGAACGAGGACGGGACCATGGCCCGGATACCCCAGCTCGAAGAGATTAGCCGGGAACACGACATCCCGATCCTGACCATCGCCGACCTGATCAATTTCCGGATGAAGACCGAATGCCTCGTCAAGAAGATCGAAGAAGCGGAGCTGCCGACGCAATACGGAACTTTCAGGATCGCGGTCTTCGAAGACATCATCCATCATGAGAACCATGTGGCCCTGGTCAAAGGCGAGATCCGGGAAGACGAGCCCGTCCTCGTCCGCGCTCACTCCCAATGCCTGACCGGAGATACGTTCGCCTCCAGCCGCTGCGACTGCGGCGAGCAGCTCCGCACCGCAATGGAGATGATCGAGAAGGAGGGAAAGGGCGTCATCCTCTACATTTTAAACCACGAGGGACGCGGCATCGGCCTGACCAACAAGATCAAGGCCTACGCCATCCAGGACCAGGGCGTGGATACGGTCGAGGCCAACAAACGCCTTGGATTCAAGCCCGACCAGAGGGACTACGGCATCGGCGCCCAGATCCTCGTCTCACTGGGCGTCAAAAAGCTCCGGCTGCTGACCAACAACCCGCGGAAATTCATCGGCCTCACCGGCTATGGCCTCGAGATCATCGAGCGGGTCCCGATCGAGATCCCGCCGAACACGGTCAACCGTGAGTATTTGAAGGCGAAAAAAGAGAAGATGGGCCATATCCTCGAAATGGTTTGACTATAAACGAATTTTTTCCTCCCCTTTCTTTTGGGAATTCAGTGACGTGTCCCCGGATCTCCCGAGTCAGGATTTGGAGTCCAGGACGAAGGTCACCGGGCCGTCGTTCAGGATATGGACATCCATCATGGCCTGGAAAACGCCGGTCGCGACTCTGAGGCCCGTTTTGCGGATGAGATCGACGAATTGATTGAATAAGTCCGCGGCCCGCTCAGGCCCTTCGGCGTTGTCAAAACTGGGGCGTCGGCCCTTTTTTATCGAACCCGCCAGGGTGAATTGGGAGACGGCCAGGACCTCGCCGCCGACATCGGCCAGCGACAAGTTCATCTTCCCTTCCGCATCGGGAAAGATGCGCAGCTCCACGGCCTTCCGCGCCAGGGATTCCGCGTCTTGAAGCGTGTCGCCTTTCTCGATGCCGACGAGAAGGCAGATCCCCGGGCCTATTTCGCCGGCGATCCGGCCGTCCGCCTCGACCCGCGCTTTTTTGACCCGCTGTAAAACGACCTTCATGCTCGCCTCCTCGCTCCTGACCGTATATCACTTTCAAATGCAAGGGGGACACGATACCCTGTCCCTGTCTGGTCGGCAGCGCCCCAAAGGACGATACCGTTGAAAACCGCCAAGGACAGGGAATCATGTCCCCGAAAGTGATATACGGTCAGTCCTCGCTCCGGTTGACTTTAAAGCTCGGATATTCTATTATATCTCGGCTTCAGAGGAGATTTGAATATGGCTCATCATCATTCTGCGATCCGCCAGCAGCGCCGGAGCGTCCGGAGACAGGCGATCAACAAAAAAAACAAGTCCGCCCTCCGGTCTCAAGTGAAAAAGACCAGGGAGCTCATCGAGAACAAAGACAAGGAAAGCGCCAAAAAGCTTCTTCCCGAACTCTTCTCGGACATAGACAAGACCGTCAAAAAAGGGACGATCCACAAAAACAAGGGGTCGCGGATCAAATCGCGGCTCAGCCGCCAGATCCAATCGCTCAACTCCGCCCCGTCCGAGTGACGCCTCCTATTTCCGAAGGCGGCAATACTCGTAGATAAACGACTCAAAAAGCGCCTGCGGCGAAGTGTCCGTCGTCTTGATCTTGAGGTCCACCTGCCCGAGCCGGCCGATGAGACGGCTGAGGTCCTTCTGGGTGAGACCATCGACCAGGCTGAAGAATTCCTCGAGCTTGGACCGGTAAAAATGCCCCATTTTCTCTGTGATCCGCGGGTTGAACTCCCGGAAGATGTCTTTCCGGTCCCTCTTCTCCCGCAACCAGGTCTTGGCGGCCAAAAGGTTCCGGAAAAAATTGGTGAGGTTGTTGAGGACATACTCGGGCCGGTCGCCTTCCCGGAACCGCTTGTTCAGGATCATGAGGCCCTGCTCGAGATCGCCCTTTGCCAGGCTCGCCGTGAACTCCCACCCCAGATAATTCTTGACCCAGTCCGAGAGCTGGTTGACGTCGGCGACTTCGATAAGCCGTTTATCGCCGGTGTACGTCGCGAGCTTCTCCAGCTCGTTCGCCAGCCGCTGGAGGTCGTTCCCCGTCATTTCGATCAGCAGCTCGATCGCTTCCGGGCTCGCGCGCTTGCCGAGGGAGGCCAATTTCTCGGTCACCCATGAGGACAGATCTTTGTCTTTAAGGGCCTTGGGCTCATTCACCAGGACGGTCGAGCCGGGCAGCGACGAAAAGAGCTTAAAGAGAGGTTTCGTTTTGCGGATCTTTCCAGCGAAAAGGACGACGATAATTGTCTTGGGCGCGGGAGAGGCAAAATACTCTTTGAGGATCTTCTGCTCGGCCGGGGTCAATTCTTCTCGGTCGGCATCCTCGATCTCCACGACAAGGAGGCGCCAGGGCGAAAAGAAGAACGGCATCGTCCGGGCCACGTCCATGATGTCCCGCCACGGGGTCTCCTCAAGGTCAAACCGCTCCAGGCCGATGCCCTGGACATCGGGCGAGACAAGCGCGGCCTTCAAATCTCGGATAAATTGATGGGCCTGGAAGAGTTCTTCGCCGTGGAAAAAGTAGCCGGGAAGGAGGTTCTCCTCCCGGATTTCTCGGTCAAGGAGAGAGCTCCGCATCCTCAGAATCCTTCGAGAATGGCGATGACCAGGTTCCGGGCGAACTTTTCGGCGATCTTTTTGAGCGCCTCGGTCTCGACGGACTCGAAGTCCTTTCCCTGCGGGACCTCGTAGTCCTCGTTGAACACGTACGACGGATTGGAATAGATGACCTTCTGGTTCTTTGAATCGGTCAGGACGACGCTGGCGACGACATAGACGGCGTAATGGTCGGCCGAACCCTGCTTCGCGAACCCGACCGGGCTGACGCTGAACGTCAGGATCTCGCCGGACAAAATGGCATCCGCCGCTTTGGCATCCGAGGTGACCTCGACCTTTCCCCTGGCTATGAACTCATCGATGACGCCCTGGGTGAACTTCTTGTCGAGCTCGAACCGGGTCGTTTTGTTCTTGAAAAGAGGAATGTTGATCTTCTTGACATGAGGGGGAAGGACATCCCTGAGGTTTCCCGTTCCGCGAAACCTGTAACCGCACGCCGCGAAGAAGATACAGACAAGCGCTAAGGCCCAATATTTCTTTATGTGTGAGATGGCCACGTCGCTCAGCTCCTCAGACAGACTTTTTATTCCCTTTTAATTGTCGAAGGGGGGCTGGGGTTTAATATCGCCAGGATGAAGCTTTTCACCTGCCTCCCTGCTTAACACTCGATGACATTCAAGATAACCACGCCTCTTTAAATCACGATATTGACGATCTTGTTCTTGATGCAGACGACTTTTTTGACCGGCTGGCTGCCGATGAAAGCTTGGATGCGGGGAAGCCCGAGAGCAACGGCCTTCATCTCGTCTTCCGAAAGGCCGAGGTCCGCCTCGAACCTGTCCCGGATCTTGCCGTTGATCTCGACGACGATGGTCGCCCTCTCCTCCTCGGCCAGCGCCGGATCGAAGGACGGCCACGGCGCGCTGTAGACGAGATCGTGATGTCCCATTCTCGCCCACATCTCTTCGCAGACGCCCGGAGTGAACGGCGCAAGCACGAGGACGAGATTTTCCAAAGCCTGCCTAATGAGCGTCCGTCCGGCTGTCGAATTCTTCAGATGGTCCTTTTCTTTCCGCAGCGTGTTCGTAAATTCCATGATCGAGCTGATGGCGGTGTTCAGATGGAACCGTTTCTCGATATCCTCGCTGACTTTTTTGATCGTCTGGTGCATTTTCTTCTGGAGTCTGGTGTAACCCGCCCGGTCCGGGGCCCCTTCCGAAGCATCGCTTTTGTCGAACACGTCCCGGCTTTCTCCGAACGTCTGCCAGACTCGGCAGATGAATCGGTAGCTGCCTTCGATGCCGTCTTCACTCCAGACGAATTCCTTCTCCGGCGGAGCGGCGAACAGGATAAAGAGCCGCAGGGCGTCTGCGCCGTAATTTTTTATCATTTCGTCGGGATCGACGACGTTGCCCCTGGACTTGGACATGGCCGCGCCGTCCTTGATGACCATGCCCTGGGCGAGATAATAGGGGAAGGGCTCATCGAGCGCGGTCAGCCCCAGATCCCGCAATATTTTGGTAAAGAAGCGGGCGTAAATAAGATGGAGGATGGCGTGTTCAACTCCGCCGATATAGAGATCGACCGGCATCCAGTAGCGCGCCGCTTCGCGGCCGAACGGCAGCTTTTCTTCGTTGGGCGACGTGTAGCGGAAGAAATACCAGGACGAATCGACGAACGTGTCCATCGTATCCGTCTCGCGCCGGGCTTTTCCGCCGCACTTCGGGCAGGTTGTGGCGACGAACTCGGGGATCTTATCGAGCGGCGAGCCGGCTTCGCCGGTAATCTCCACATTATAGGGAATCCGGACCGGCAGATCTTCATAGGGAACGCCCTGAGTTCCGCATTTATCGCAATAGACGACCGGGATGGGCGTGCCCCAATAGCGCTGCCGGGAGATGCCCCAATCGCGGAGGCGGTATGTCACGGCCTTCGCGCCGAAGCGTTTCTCTTTTGCAAAATCGGCCATCCGTTCCATGGCCTCTTCAGATTTCATCCCGGAGAAGGGCCCTGAATTCACAAGAGCGCCGCAGTCTTCAAAGAGTTCGACATCTCCAGCCCCAACCGAAATTCTTTCTTCGCGCTTTTCGTCCGGCTTTATGACTTCGCGGATGACAAGCCCGTATTTTTTGGCGAATTCGAAGTCTCGGGCATCGTGAGCCGGAACGGCCATGATCGCGCCCGTTCCGTACTCCATCAAGACATAATTGGCGATCCAGATCGGGATCGTCTCGCCCGTGAACGGATTGACCGCGGTTTTTCCCGTATCGATGCCTTCCTTCTCCACTTCGCCCATGTCCCGGCGCACTCGCAATTCGGCGCCGGTCTTCGTCACCCACCCACGAAGTTCTTCTTCACGGTCGCCGGCGATGAGGTCGTGGCTTAAAGGATGTTCGGGCGAGAGCACCAGGAACGTCGCGCCGTAGATCGTGTCGATTCTGGTCGTGAAAACCTTGATCGATTTACCGAGGTCGGGCACAATAAAATCCACGTAGGCGCCATTGCTCTTGCCGATCCAGTTCTTCTGCATCAGGAGGACGTGTTCCGGCCATTTCTGAAGCTGACTGTGTCCGGAGAGCAATTCCTCGGCATAGTTTGTAATCTTCAAGAACCAGTGGTCCATCTTTTTCTGCTCGACCTCGGCCGAGCAGCGCCAGCATTCGCCGCCGGCCGCCTGCTCGTTGGCCAGGACCGTCCGGCACTGCGGGCACCAGTTGATCCAGCTTTTTTTGCGGTATGCCAGCCCGCGCTCGAACATTTTCAGAAAAATCCACTGGTTCCACTTGTAATACTCGGGAAGGCAGGTGTTGACCTCACGCGACCAGTCGTAGGCGATCCCCATCCGTTGGAGCTGTGTTTTCATATGGGAGATGTTGTCGAGCGTCCATGTCTGGGGATGGATGCCGTGCTTGATGGCGGCGTTCTCCGCGGGCATGCCCAGCGCGTCCCAGCCGATGGGATGAAGGACGTTGAAGCCCTTCATCGTCTTGAAGCGGCTGATGACGTCACCGATGGAGTAGTTGCGGACATGGCCCATGTGAATGCGGCCCGAGGGATAAGGATACATCTCGAGGAGGTAGAACTTTTGCTTGGCCGGGTCCTCGCGGACCTCAAACGTCTTCCGCTCGGCCCAGATCTTCTGCCACTTTTCCTCGATCTCGAGGAAGTTGTATTCGCTGCGCTCCCTGCTCATGGCTTGCTCGATCCTTGTGTTCCGTGACCTTTTGGAGAGGCGAACGGACAGGCTTAAATCAGGCTAAAGTTTAGAGGGAAGTCGCTGAAAAGTCAACTTTTTGAAGTCGTTGCCTTAAATCCCAGTTCGGACGGATCTGCCGAATTCGGAATTGAGCGACCATCGAAGGGAGTCAAACCTGCTCCTTTGGTAAAAAGCGAGGGCAGGTATCACAAAAAAATGGACTTTCTCCGGAGAAAAACCGTCCTTGAAATACGTCCTCTTATAAAGAACCCATCCATAAACCATGAATCTCCGAGGAACCGATTATTCACCCCAGGGGTGAAGATTATGATTGACAATGGGATCATGGTGAGATATATTATTAGCGTTCACCCAAAGGATGAAGGCGAGTTTGTTCGGATCGGAAGACCTTCGTGCAGGTAACTTTTCGTAATAAAAAGCTCGAGAAATGCTATGGAGACTATAAAAGCGCTTGTCGAGAATGGGGAAATGCTGTCGCTCGCAAATATATTCAACGGATCGACATCATCCAGGAAACTGCTAATATGAAAGACTTGTGCGCACTTCCTGGGTTGAACTGTCATGAACTGAAAGGCAATCGAGCAGGACAATATGCGATTACGCTATTAGGATTTTGGAGACTCATATTCACCCTGCGCGACAAGCAAATGGAAATCGTGCGGGTGGAGGAAGTGAGTAAGCACTATGGAGACTGAAAAACAAAGACTTTCGAATCTGCCGATCCCGCCGGGCGAGTACCTCGCCGAAGTTTTGGCCGTTAAGGGCATCAGCCAGGCGGAGCTAGGCCGCAGAATGGGCCGGCCGGCTCAGGCTATCAATGAAATTATCGCAGGCAAAAAGGCGATTACTCCCGATACGGCGCTTCAGCTCGAGCGAGCCCTGCGTGTCTCAGCTTCAATCTGGACTGGGCTGGAATCGAGATTTCAACTCATTAAAGCGCGCCAATCGGAGATTGAACAATTAGAAAACGATCTGCCATATCTCGAGCAAATACCATATGTCGAATTAACGAAAATGGGTTTCGTCAAAAAATCGCGGAATAGAATCGATAGAATTCGCGAACTCCATTCTTTTTATGGCGTCTCTGCCTTTTCTAATATGATGAACGTCGAAGCTTATGAACCGGCTTTCCGCTGTTCACAAAAAAAAGACGCTTCTCCCTATGCCCTCGCCGCCTGGCTTAAAGGCACCGAAATACAGGCAAAAAAAATCATGACCAAGCCTTTCATGGAAAAAAATTTGCAGGCTTGTCTTCCGAAAATACGAGGATTCATCCTAGAACCGGCTGAAGAAATTGAGCAAAAATTACGAAACGCTCTAGCCGATGGCGGTATCGCATTTGTTCTGATGCCCCACTGGTCCAAGACGTACGCTCACGGCGCGACGTTTTGGCTTAACCCGGAAAAGGCCGTCCTCGTGATGACCATTCGCGGAAGTTGGGCGGACATCTTTTGGTTCAGCCTTTTTCACGAAGCAGCTCACATTTTTCTGCATAATAAGCGAGCGATATTCATCGATGACGACGATAAAGCCCATGCTTTGATAAAAGAAGAGAAAGAAGCCGATGAATTTGCCGCCCGGCTGCTGATCCCTGAGACCGAGTATCAAGCTTTCTTAAAGGCAAGACAAACGAACGAATATGCCATCCGAGAATTTTCACAACACATCGGTGTAACTCCCGGCATAGTCATCGGAAGACTTCAACATGATGGATATTTAAGGCAAGATACTCGCCTCAACAAGCTACGCGTTCGCCTTAAATTGACACCTTTTCTTTAAATTGTTATTCTTTGAACAACTTACATAAGAGGGTCGACCATGACGAATTCATGTCCCAAGTGTCGTTTTGACAACCCGGACAGCACGCTTTTTTGCGGAAAGTGCGGGACGAAACTCATTTCGCCCGAGAATATCCTGGCTACTGAAACGATGAAAACGCCGCGGGAGGAACTCTCAACGGGCTCGACCTTCGCCGGCCGCTACCAGATCATCGAAGAGCTGGGCAAGGGCGGCATGGGAAAAGTCTACAAGGCCGTGGACAAAGAGGTCAACGCCAAGATCGCCCTAAAGCTCATCAAGCCTGAGATCGCTGCCGACAAGGACACCATCGAGCGCTTCCGGAACGAGCTCCGGACCGCCCGCGACATCTCTCATAAGAACATCTGCCGGATGTACGACCTGGGCAAAGACGCCGGCAGCTACTTCATCACCATGGAATACATTTCCGGCGAGGATTTAAAAAGCATGATCCGGATGTCGGGGCAATTGGGCGTGGGGACGGCTGTCTCGATCGCCAAGCAGATCTCAGACGGTCTGGCTGAAGCCCACCGGCTGAAGATCATCCACAGAGACCTCAAGCCCCAGAACATCATGATCGACAAGGACGGCAGCGCCAAGATCATGGACTTCGGAATCGCCCGCTCGCTCCGAGATAAGGGAATCACCGGCGCGAGCGTCATCATCGGCACGCCGGAGTATATGTCTCCCGAGCAGGCGGAAGCGAAGGAAATCGATCATCGTTCGGACATCTATTCCCTGGGAATCATTCTCTACGAAATGCTGACCGGCCGCGTTCCATTTGAAGGCGATACGGCCCTCAGCATCGCCATGAAACACAAAGGAGAGATTCCCAAAGACCCCAAGCAGCTTAACGCCGGCATTCCCGACGACCTCAGCCGGCTCGTCCTGAAATGCCTGGAAAAAGACAAAGCGAAAAGGTACCAGAGCGCCGCTGAAGTCCGCGCCGACTTAGTGAGGATCGAAAAGGGCCTTCCTACGACGGAGAAAATTGTTCCCAGCCGAAGGCCTTTTACATCCAAAGAGATCACGGTCAAGCTCAGCATAAAGAAAATTTTATTGCCCGCACTCGCGGCCATCATTGTCATGATCGGCGGCTTCGTCGCCTGGCGGCTCCTTTCCCGAGAGAAAGCCGTTCCGATCCCCACGGACAAACCTTCCCTGGCCGTGGTCTATTTTGAAAACATCTCCGGCGATCCGACGCTCGACGACTGGATCATCGGACTTCCGGAGCTGATCATCACCGATCTGTCGCAGTCTCGACTCCTCAACGTCATCGGCGGAGACAGGATCTACGGTATTCTGAAAAAACTAAACCTGCTCGAGGCCAAGAAATATTCTGCGGACGATCTGACAAAGGTGGCCCAGGAAGGCCGGGTTCAACACGTCCTGAGCGGGAGTCTCATGAAGGCCGGTCCGAAGATCATCATCACCGCCAGACTCCAGAAACCGGGCACGGGCGAGGTTATCGAGACGAAAAAGATCGAATGCAGCGGCGAAGAAGACATTCCGGCTAAGGTTGACGAGCTGACCCGGATGACCAAGTCAGACCTGAACCTGACGCCCCGTCAGATCGCCGGCGATATCGATAAATCCGTGGGCCAAATCACGACGAGCTCTCCAGAGGCTTTGAAATATTATGTGGAAGCCAGGAAGCTCCATTACGGGATGGTCTACCGCGAGGCGATTCCGCTTTATGAAAAGGCCGTCGCCCTCGACCCCGGATTTGCCATGGCCTACCGGGGGATGGCCACAGCCTACAGCAATATGTCATACCTCCAAAAGGCGAGAGAATACATCCAGAAGGCGCTCGAATTCAGCGACCGCATCTCGGACCGCGAGCGGCTGTTGATCCTGGGACGGTCCTACTACCAATCGGAAAAGACCTACGACAAAGCGATCGAAACATTCGAACAATTGCTCAAGCTCTACCCGGATGAAAATATCGCCTTGAACGGACTGGGGATCATCTACGGATCTCTGGAAGAGCTGGATAAGGCCGAACCCTACTATGCGAAATGCTACGAAATCCAAAAAGACGTCCTGAATTGCGGAAACCTGGCCAGCAATTATCAAGCCCGGGGTCGCTATGACAGGGCTCAGCAAATTTTCGAGGACTTTATTCGCACGGTATCCGACAGCCCGCGGACCCATGTCTCTCTGGGATGGAACGCGCTATTGCAGGCCCGGTATGAAGAGGCCATGAAAGAAGCCGATAAGGCCTTTCTCCTCTCTCCGGGCTCCATGGAGACGTATTCTCTGAAGGGCGATATTTATTATCTCCAGGGACAATTCGCCGCGGCTGAAAAAGAATACCGGACGATTCTCGAAAAAGGAGCTAAATCTTATCACTTTTTTGCTCTGGTCAGGCTGGAGGCGCTCGATTTGGCGCAGGGCCGGGCCGTAAAAGCTCAACAGAAATTCGAACAGACCCTCAGCCTTGCCGATGAACTGAAAAATGCGAACCTCAGAGCCACCACGATGCTGTTTGGAGCCTATACAGATTATAAATCCGGACGACCGGATCAGGCCTTGGAAAAAATCGCCAGCGCTCTAAAAGTTTATCAGGATCTCGACATGATCCCAAGGCAAAGAAGCGCTCTGAGGATGCGGGGATTCGTTTATCTTGAATCGGGAGCCATGGATCAAGCCGTCAAGGCCGCGGCAGATCTCAAAAAGTTTATTCAGGGCGGCCTGAACAAAAAAGCCATCCGGGATTATTATCTCCTTGAAGGCAATATCGAACTCAAAAAGGGAAATTCCGCCAAAGCGATCGAAAATCTCGAAAAAGCCAAAGCTCTCCTGGCCTTTCAGACCGGGATAATGGATGAACACGCCTTTTTCATGGATTCTCTGGCGGCTGCCTACGAAAAATCCGGCAACATGGCCAGGGCGGGCGAGGAATACGAAAAAATCACAACCCTCACCACGGGCCGCTTCATGTTTCCCGATATCTACGTTAAAGCTTTCTATAATATAGGGAAGATCGCCGAGAAGCTGGGGGATAAGCTAAAAGCGCGGGAGAATTACCAGAAATTCCTCAACTTCTGGAAGGACGCCGACCCCGGCATTCCCGAGGTCGAGGACGCCAAGAAGCGCTTGGCGGCTCTTTAAATCACATAAAACAAAGGAATTGCCAGCCTGCTGACCGTATATCACTTTTCAAGATAGGGGGACACGATACCCTGTCCCTGTCTGATCGGAAGCTCCCCAAAGGAGGATACCGTTGAAAACCGCCAGGGACAGGGAATCATGTCCCCGAAAAATGATACACGGTCAGGCCGGCCTCGGCTTGAATCTTAGCCCGAATTTTTGTATAATGGTGACTTCATTGTTGGATATTTCTTAGCTTAGAGTTCACCGCCCTCATTACCCCATTTTAGATTCTAAGCAACGATTTAGCCCAAGTGAAAAGGTACGAGCTTTGATGAGCACAGATATCGCCAGAATGCGGAACATCGGCATCAGCGCCCACATCGATTCCGGAAAGACGACGCTGACCGAGCGGATCCTCTTTTACTGCAAAAAAATCCATAAGATCCACGAAGTCAAAGGCAAGGACGGCGTGGGCGCAACGATGGACCACATGGAGCTCGAGCGCGAGCGGGGAATCACGATCACCTCGGCCGCGACGAACGTCGAGTGGGCCGACCACTCGATCAATATCATCGACACGCCCGGCCACGTGGACTTTACGATCGAGGTCGAGCGGTCGCTCCGGGTGCTCGACGGCGCCGTGCTCGTTCTCTGCTCGGTCGGCGGCGTCCAGTCCCAGACGATCACCGTGGACCGCCAGCTCCGCCGCTACAATGTCCCGCGGATCGCCTTCGTCAACAAATGCGACCGCATCGGAGCCAATCCCTATAAAGTCCGGGACCAGCTCGAGGAAAAGCTCCACCACAACGCCGTCCTGATGCAGGTCCCGATCGGCCTCGAGGACAAGCACCGGGGCGTTGTGGACCTCGTGACGATGAAAGCCCTTTACTTCGACGGAAACGACGGAGAGGTCGTGCGCGCCGCAGAGATCCCCGCCGATCTTATAGACGAAGCCAAAGCGAAGCGCGAAGAGATGCTCGACGCGGTGTCGATGTTCTCCGACGAGCTGATGAAAGCCATCCTCGAAGACAAGGTCACAGAAGAGCTGATCTACGAAGCTGTCCGCAAAGGCACGATCCTCCGCAAACTCACGCCTGTTTTCATGGGCTCGGCCTATAAAAACAAGGGCGTGCAGCCGCTTCTCGACGGCATCGTCCGCTATTTGCCCAATCCGGCCGATGTTGAGAACGTCGCCATGGACTTAGAGAATAATGGCCAAGAGGTCAAACTCAAGACCGACTCCAGCGCTCCCGCCGTCCTCCTCGCCTTCAAGCTCGAAGACGGCCCTTACGGCCAGCTGACCTACATCCGGATCTATCAGGGCAGCCTCAAGAAAGGCGACGAAATCGCGAACTGCCGCTCCCGGCAGAAAGTCAAGGTCGGCCGCCTGGTCCGGATGCATGCCGACAGTATGGTGGACATCGCCTTCGCCGGCGCCGGCGACATCCTCGCCCTTTTCGGCATCGACTGCGCCTCGGGCGATACCTTCGCCTCCCCCGGCCTCAACCTGGCCATGACCTCGATCTACGTCCCCGAGCCGGTCATCTCGCTTGCCATCAAGCCTATCGATAATAAGGCGCTCGACAAAATGGCCAAAGCCCTCAACCGTTTCACCAAGGAAGACCCGACGTTCCGGACTCACGTTGACCCGGAATCGCACGAAACCATCATCCAGGGCATGGGCGAATTACACCTCGACGTTTATGTCGAGCGGATGAAGCGCGAATACAACGCCGAGGTCGAGACCGGAAAGCCCCAGGTCGCCTACCGCGAGGCCATCTCGAGCCGCGTCGAGTTCGACTACACGCATAAGAAACAAACCGGCGGCGCTGGACAATTCGGACGCATCATCGGCACGATCGAGCCTATGGCCGAAGGGACCTACGAGTTTGTGAACGAGATCAAGGGCGGCCGAATCCCGAGAGAATTCATCCCCTCCTGCGATAAGGGATTCCAGGCGGCCATGAAGAAAGGGGAACTGATCGGATTCCCGATCACCGGCGTCCGGGTCACGCTGACGGATGGCGCATACCACGAGGTCGATTCCTCGGACCATGCCTTCCAGGCGGCGGCCAGCGGGGCGTTCCGCCAGGTCTATCGCAAGGCCAGGCCCCAGATTCTTGAGCCGATCATGAAAGTCTCAGTCGAGGGGCCGTCTGAGTTCGCCGGCAATATTTTCGCCAGCATCAACCAGCGCCGGGGCATCATCGTCAGTTCAGTTGAGGACGGGAGCTTCTCGCGCGTGGACGCCGAGGTGCCGCTCGGCGAGATGTTCGGGTATTCGACGGTCCTCCGGTCGCTCACCCAGGGCAAGGCCGAGTTCACCATGGAATTCTTGAAATACGGCCGCGTGCCGGCGAACGTCGCCGAAGAGCTCGTCGCTCGGCACCAGGAAAATAAACAGAAAGAACGCGCGAAATAAAACAAGGAGAGTCGTCCGATGGTTAAAGCCGAACTCATCAAACGGAGCCCGCTCCGGGTTCTCGAAAAATCCATCCACGGGGGGCTTGGGAACGGGAATATCGGCGTGCTCGCCTCGCCGAAGGGCGTGGGCAAGACGGCCTGTCTCGTCCACATCGCCACAGACAAGCTGTTCCAGGGCAAGCACGTCATCCACGTCTCCTATACGAGCCGGGTGGACTACATCATTACCTGGTACGAGGACATCTTCAAGGAAATCTCCAAGAACCGGAAGTTAAAGGACGCCGTGGACGTCCACGACGAGATCATCAAGAACCGGGTCATCATGAACTTCAAGCAGGACGGCTCGCGCACGGAGCAGGTCCTTAAAAGCGTTGAGGCGATGATCACGTTCGGCAAGTTCGCCGCAGACGCGGTCATCATCGACGGCTATGATTTCACCCGATCCACGGGCGAAGACCTCGGAAAATTCAAGGAGTTCGCCACAAAGCTCGGCCTCGAGGTCTGGTTCAGCGCCTCGCTCAAGGAAACGGCGGGCCCTCTCTACGACGAAAGCGGGATTCCGGTCGTCCTGAATCCCCTCTGCGCCGCGATCGACGTCCTCATCACCCTCCATGCCCAAGGCGACCATGTCGAGCTCCGCGTCGTGAAGGACCACGACCGCCCGGCGGCCGGCGTTCTCCCGATCAAGCTCGACCCGAAGACACTGCTGATCGCCTGATTCCTTGACAAAGCTCTGTTTTTCATGGAATCTACCCGAGGCAGGAACATTTCTGATCAAGAACCGGGTGAATTTCTATGAATATTCTGTTGCTTAAGACTCTGGAGGATAATTCGCATTCCTCCCCTTTGGCAAAAATGAGAGGGGAGAGATTATCATTTCTATTTTTTAACAAACACATCCTTTTTTGCCTGCTTTTTGTCTTGATTCAAGGAGTGCTCTTCGGCCAAGAAAAAACCATCAAAGACGATGTCGGGAATGTCTTCACCCTGACGGAGCCGCCGCAGAGGATTGTCTCCCTCGCGCCGAACATCACCGAGATCCTCTTCGCCCTGGGCCTGGGAGAGAAAGTCGTCGGCGTCACACGCTACTGCGACTATCCCCCGGCCGCGCTCCAAAAAGCAAAAGTCGGAGGACTCCTCGACCCGGCCATCGAAAAGATCAAATCGCTCGGCCCGGACCTCGTCATCGCTTTTCGCGGGAATCCCTGGAACGCCCTGAAAAGGCTTCAGGCTCTCCGTCTGCGCGTTTTCATCCTGGATATCGGACACGATCTCGACGCGGTGCCGAAAACGATCGAAAAGATCGGCCGGATCACGGGGCGAGAGAAGGAGGCGCAGGCGCTTCTCAAAATTCTGGAAGACAAATATCAAAAGGCTATCTCCGCCCTCGAACCCGTCGCCGCGCTCCCCAAGGTCTTTCTCAACATCCACGGTATGGGCCTCGCGACGTGCGGCAGGACGAGTTATCTCCACGACCTTCTCGTCCGGGCGAAAAGCGTCAATATCGCCGGCCGGGTCTCCAAGGATTGGATAAATTACAGCCGCGAGCAGCTCATCAAGGACGAGCCGGAGGTGATCATCATCATGACGAAATCCGAGGCGGATTTTGTCAAGGCGAGAGATTGGTTAAAATCACAGGCAGGGTTTCAGTCCATCCCGGCCGTTCGGACGGGTCGCATTCATTTTCTGGACGAGAATATCGCCAGCCGGTTCGGATCGCGGCTCTATGATGCCTTCGCCGAACTCGTCAGGCTCATCCATCCGGAGCTGTTCGAGCCCAACCCCATCGGGATCAGACCCCGCATCTGCGGCCCCCTCATAAGATTTTTGATCTTCTTGCCTCCCGGTTTTCAAGAGAAAGCCGGAGGGAGATTGGTCAGATGTTTAGGCCTGACTCCCATGGCTTTCCTTTGACGGATATCTCTTAACGAACAAAATCAGCGGAAATTCGTATAAAGCTTATATCGAATGTGTACCCAAATGATTTCCCCCATGATAAAATGGGGCCAACGATGCTGACGTTCTTCTTTATCAGGGACCATAAGCACAATTACCGCTTCTTCTCCTCAGAGCCGGCCAAGCCCATCGAATTGAAACGGTCCAAGGCCAAAGAGGCTTGGGAGCTGGCCAAGAAGAAACTGATGCTTCTTCCCCAAAAAACCCTCCGCCAGGAGCAGGCTTTTTACCGGTCTCTGAAGATTAAGGACCCGTCCATCCGCATCCTCTATTCCGGGATTGCCGACGAGCACAAGATCAACCACAGATTCCATTTTTTCCTTCACAGGCAGAGAACAAGACGGATCATTTATCTCATCGGAGAGACGCTTCTCCTTCCGTTCACCGCCCTGACCATGCCCGTGCCGGGCCCGAACGTGACCTTCTACGCCTTGGCTCTCCTCATGATCACCCACTGGCAGTCCTTCATCGGCGTCCGCGCCATTCTGAAAAAGGACCACAATTTCATCGAATCAGCGCTCGTCGCCGAATGGGAAGCGGCCGTGAAGTCCCGCACCGAGGCGGCCTTTCCGGACATTCTGGCCCGGATCGAAAAAGAATTCGGGTTGAAGGGCCTGCGCAAGGTCCTCTGGAAATAAGGCCGGGCCCAGTCTCAATTTTCGACACTCAATAAATCCTGAGACCTGAACCGAATTCCAAAGAATTCGAGCCATGTCGCCGAATTTTATTGAAAATGAGCATGAACGCAATAAATGAAATGTCACCCAAAAATGCCGATAGGATTCTTTCTTCTCTGATCAGATCAAAAATAGGGGTGAAGTCCGGAATTCCAGGGACACGATCCAGAAAAATCATGGGACACAATCCCTTTTCGAGAGAAAAGGGTTATGTCCCGAATTTTCCGGTCATGTCCCGGAATTCCGTCTTGCTTTCTATCGGCAATTTTGGGGTTCCCACTTTTTCTTGACAAGCGGCGCGAAATAATATATGAATATATGTTCATATCTTAATTTATTATGAAAGAGATCATTAAAGTCTTCAAGGCCCTCTCGGACCCGACGCGCCTGCGGATCGTCCGGCTCCTCCTTGAACGGGATCTCTGCGTCTGCGAGCTGATGTATATCCTCAACATGGAGCAGTCGCGGATTTCCCATCAACTCCGGATTCTGCGCGACGCGGACCTGGTCGAGGACACAAGAGACGGAAAATGGATCATCTACCGGATCCCCGACTCCCTCCGAAAGACCCTGATGCCTCTGATCAATCTCTACCTCAAGGAAAAAATCGGAGGGTCTCAAGAAATCCTCAGCGACATCAAAAGCCTCCGGCTCTGCCTCAAAGAAGACGTTCGGAAGACACGCGGAAACCGCAACCGGGACTAAAAGAATCCCATGAAAAAGGAAGTCCGAATCTTTCTCACACTCGTCATCATTTTTCTTGCGGCCTATTTCATGCCCTTTTCGAAGGCCGGCAGAACCGCAGCGGCCGGGTCTACGAAGCGAGATCCGCGCCTGGATCGAAGAAACCTTCGCCAAAATGCGAAAATGACCTGAGAGCTAAGGGGACACTGGGGAAATAAAAATGGATCTCATCAGTTACTTGTTGAAGCTCTTGCAGGGCGGCCTGGGAAATCTTGCCGCCTATCTGGCCGCGCACGTGCTTTTGTGCCTGGTTCCCGCGTTCTTTATTGCCGGGGCCATGACGGCGTTGATCCCGAAGGAATCCGTCACCCGCTACCTGGGCCGGAATGCTCCGAAATATGTTTCCTATCCGGCGGCAGCGCTGGCCGGCTCCGTGCTCTCGGTCTGTTCGTGCACGATCGTGCCTCTGTTTGCAGGCATTTACAGGAAAGGTGCAGGGCTCGGTCCGGCGATCACTTTCCTGTTCTTTGCGCCGGCAGCCAACATCCTGGCCTTGATCTATACCGGCGGCTTGATCGGCGCGGACCTGGCTTTTGCCCGTCTCTTCCTTTCGCTGATTTTTGGCATCGGAATCGGGATGATCATGGCCCTCATCTTCCGCCGTTCGGATATGACTCATGATGAAAACAAAGAGACTCTGTTCGCGGGGAAAGCCGTTATGCGTCGGGCGGCGCTCGGCTTCCTACTCATCCTGGTTGCGCTATTGCTATCCGGGACGCTCAAGATCGGCCTCCTGACCAATGCCTATGCCCGGATTACACTGCCCCTATCCGGGTTGGAGCGTTTTCAGGAGTTTTTAAACCGGATCATTCCCTTCGACAGCAGCAAAGGACAGGAAGGCGTCACCGTCCAAGGGGCGATCCTGATCGGCCTGCTTCTCTTAGCCGCGTTCGTTTCCTGGCGTGGACTGGGGAAGATTTCCGGGGGTTTCAATCGCTGGACGTGGGCCTCCCTCGGCCTGGTCGTCCTCACCCTTTTGGCCGCTTCGGTCGGGATGAAGGCCCATGCCGAGGGATTGGACATCCTGTTCACTGGCAAGATGTTCGGGGTGATCCTGTCCATGGTCTTCCTGGGGTATATCGGGCGCAAGCGTCTGACGCAAGATGAGGTGCGCGATTTCTTGTGGGAATCCTGGCGCTTTATCAAGCAGATTTTTCCTTTGCTGGTGGTCGGCGTGTTTTTCGTCGGCATCATTCGAGTGATTGTCCGTCCGGAATGGATCAAAGCTCTAGCCGGACAGAATTCTCTCCTGGGGAACCTGGCGGGCGTGGTGTTCGGCGTGTTCATGTACTTCCCGACATTGGTCGAAGTGCCGATTGCCAAAATGTTTCTGAGCCTGGGGATGCACCGCGGCCCGCTTCTGGCCTATTTGATGGCCGATCCCGAACTTAGCCTGCAAAGCATCCTCATGATTTCAGCCATCATCGGGAGGTCCAAGGCTTGGGTCTATGTGTTTTGGGTCGCCCTCTTCAGCACGGTAGCCGGCTTGATCTACGGCGCCCTTGAGGACGGAGCGAACATCTGGTCGATCGCCCTGTACCTCCTGGCTTTCTTGTCTCTACTGGCGGCGGGACTGTGGTGGATGAGTAAACGCCGTGCTGCCGGGCCTGCGGCTTCGCCAGAAGTGTCGGAGGATCGATGACATAGGGATCACAGAGATTATGGCTGGTCTGGCAGATTCGGAGAAGATCCGGGTCGTTGCCGACCTCGAAAAGGAAGTATCAAAGGAGGACTGAGATGGAAATCAAAATCTTAGGGCCCGGTTGTCCGCGCTGCCATGAAGTCGAGAGAAGGACGATCAACGCCCTGGCCGAGCTCAACGTCGCTGCGGATGTCCAGAAAATCTCAGACATCAAAAAGATCGTGGAATACAACATTATCAGCACTCCCGGGTTGGTGATCAATGGAAAGGTGATGTGCTCCGGCCGCATCCCCCGCGTCGAGGAAATCAAGGCCTGGATCCAGGAAGGAAACTGAGGGCCGCGCGGATTTCCGTGCGAACGAAAGATGGGCGCGTGATGATGCATCACCTCTTGACGAAGCTTGTGACGTACTCTTCGACGGGACCAACGAAGTCGGTTTTTTTCAAAGCGGGCCACCTCAAGGCCCAAGTGATGGGCTTTGAGCCGGGGCAGGTCATCCCGCCATGCCGGATGGATCATGACGTATTCTTCTTTGTCATGGAAGGCGAGGGGCGGGCAGTCATTGACGGCGAAATGACCCCGCTCGCCGCAACATCCTGGCTATTTGTACCAAAGGAAAAGGGGACCAGAAGTCTCGAAGCCGCGACACGGATGGCCATTCTCGCCGTTCAGGTCAGGGATTAAGGGAATGTTCACCGAAGCCCTCTGGATTCTCGCGGCCGGATGGCTGGCCTTTTCTTTCCTCAAGAACAGAGAGAAGACAAAGAATGCCCTGGGATTTTCCTGGAAGCTCTTCAGGGGGATGGCCCTTCCCGTCCTTCTGACGGTCTGGGCGATCGGTCTTCTCCTGGCTTTCCTGACCCCCCAGGTCATCGCCCGGACGATCGGTCCGGAGTCGGGTGCTTGGGGCGTGCTGGCGGCCGCCGTTCTCGGATCCGTTGTTTTGATCCCGGCCTTCATCGCGTTCCCTTTAGCCGGGGCCATCCTAAACCAGGGGGCAAGCATCAGTGCGGTTGCGGCGTTCGTGACGACCTTGGTCATGGTCGGGATCCTGACCGCTCCTCTTGAGGCGAAATTCTTTGGCTGGCGGTTCACCCTTTGGCGGAACGGCCTCAGTTTCGTCTTCGCGCTCGCCATCGCCTTTATGATGGGGAGGATCCTGTGACAAAGAAAAGGAACCTCATGCCAGGGGTCCTTCTCGGACTGGTCATCGGGACGTTCATCTTGTTCGTCCTCGACCGCGGCAAAGGTATTTCGGCGATGCTCATGGCGAAGCGCTATCTGGTCGAGATGCTCTTCATCTTGCCCCCCATTCTCGTCCTGCTCGGCCTTTTCGAATCCTGGGTGCCTAAAACATGGGTGGAAAAAGCAATGGGACCGGGCTCGGGAGCCAGGGGCGCCGCGGTATCCGTCTTGGTCGGCACGGCAGCCATGGGCCCCCTTTATGCCGCTTTTCCGGTTGGGCTGGCCCTTCTGAAGAAAGGGGCGAGCGTGTTCAATCTGTGCGTTTTTCTGTGCGCCTGGGCCTCGATCAAGATCCCCATGATTTTATTTGAGGTGAAGTTCTTGGGCGCGGAATTCGCGATCCTGCGGCTGGCCCTTACGATCCCATCCATCATTATCATCAGTGGGCTGTTGAAGACCTTCCGAATGAACATTACGGGAATTCAACGATCTTGAAAGAGGAGGATATCATATGGCTTGGTTGACAGGTTATCCAAGGGCAAAAATCGATTGGTCCCCCACCATCGATAGGGAAAAATGCGTGAAATGCGCGATCTGCATGAATTGCGGGCGTAATGTTTTCGCTTGGACCAAAGAGGGGGCCAAAGTCGTCCGGCCCAACGATTGCGTCGTGGGTTGTTCGACTTGCGCCAATCTTTGTCTCGGTGAGGCCATCACCTTCCCCGACCTGCATAACGTGCGCGAAATATACCGAAAAAACGGAATATGGTCAAAAGTCAAAAGACAGCTTAAAGAAGAAGGAAAATTGACTCCGTCCGGTAAACAGGAGAAGGATTGATGCCTAAAAACCTGATAGCCTGCCTTGTCTTCAGCCTAAGTCTAATCTCCGTTGCCAATTGTGTGCAAAGGCCTGGGAATCCGGACGCCGATCAAGCGAGCGAGACCGAACGAACAATCAAGGGCGAAGTGCTTGTTACGAGCCGGCTGGACATCGATTTTTCAAAGCACCTTATCACGTTCATCGAACTCGGCGCCGATAAATGCATTCCCTGCCGGCAGATGCAACCGATCATGAAGGAGATCGCCGCCGAATATCCCGACCAGGTTCTCGTCGTTTTCTACGACGTCTGGAAAAATCCGGCGCCCGCCGAATACTACAAAATCCAGCTCATCCCGACTCAGGTGTTCATCGACAAGCGCGGAAACGAGCTTTTCCGTCACGTCGGCTTTTTCCCCAAAGAAGAACTTTTGAAATTCCTGAGGGGACACGGCGTGAAATAAGGAAGGCGGGCCGTGGAGCGCATATTCGGAGATCTTCAGCAGCTCATCCAGCACAATCCCTGGCTGGCCGTCGTCGCCGCATTCGTCGGCGGCGTCACGACCGCGTCCAACCCCTGCGTCCTGGCCATGGTTCCGCTCCTGATGAGCGTCGTCGCGGGCTCCGGAGCTCCGAGCATCAAGAAATCGTTCGGGTTCTCCCTGCTTTTCGTCCTCGGACTGTCGGTCACGTTCACGACCCTGGGTCTCATGTCCGCGCTTCTCGGCAGGATGTTCGGCGATGTCGGAGCTTTTTGGAAATATCTTGTAGCCGGAATCTGCTTGATTATGGGACTTCAACTCCTGGGCGTCTTCAAATTTGACATCCATCTTCCTCAGCCCATAAACGTCAAAAAGGGAGGGTCGATTGGCGCGTTCCTATTGGGCCTCCTCTTCGGAATCGTGTCCACACCCTGCGCGGTTCCTATTCTGGCCGTCCTAATCGCTTACGTAACAAGCCAAGGAAACGTCGTCTACGGCGGTTTCCTCCTGTTTGTCTATGCTCTCGGACATTCGGCTCTCATCCTGATTGCCGGGACGTCCATGGGCGCGGCGAAAAAGCTGATCGAGTCCAGGGGATTGAGAAAGACCAACCTGGCTCTCCAAAAAATCGCCGGGGTTATCATCATCCTGGTGGGCGCTTACTTTTTATTCTGGCTCTAGGAGGTCATGGAAGCTTGAATGAACCTTCATAAAATAGAGCCGATAAAGCCTTTGATGCGGGAGATGGACATGACAAATCAAACGCATAAAGAAAAAATGCAGGAGGCAAAAAATGGCTGAGAAAGTCGCCGCCAAGCTTTCGCTTCTCGATAGGTTTCTCACTCTCTGGATATTCCTCACCATGGCCGTCGGCGTGCTCCTGGGATACTTTTTCCCATCCATTGTGGGATTCATTAACAAATTCCAGTCAGGGACGACGAACATTCCGATCGCCATCGGGCTCATTCTCATGATGTACCCGCCGCTGGCCAAGGTGAAATACGAGGAGCTGGGCGACGTTTTCCGCAACGTCAAGGTTCTATCGCTGTCCCTCGTCCAAAACTGGATCATCGGCCCGATCTTAATGTTCGCCCTGGCCGTGATCTTCCTCCGCGGCTATCCCCATTACATGTATGGATTGATTATGATCGGGCTCGCCCGCTGTATCGCCATGGTCATCGTCTGGAACGAGCTGGCCAAAGGGGATACCGAATATGCGGCCGGCCTGGTGGCGTTCAACTCGATCTTTCAGGTCCTGTTCTTCTCGGTATATGCTTACCTCTTCATCACGGTTTTCCCGACCTGGCTCGGACTCAAAGGCACGGCCGTGGCCATCACCATCGGCCAGATCGCGAGGAGCGTCTTCATCTATCTAGGCATCCCGTTCCTCGCCGGCGTCATCACCCGTTTCACGATGCTCAAGCTCAAAGGCCGTGACTGGTACGAACAGAAATTCATTCCGCGCATCAGCCCCATCACCCTCATCGCCCTCCTCTTCACGATCATCGTCATGTTCTCGCTCAAGGGCGAATATATCGTCAAAATCCCCCTTGACGTCCTCCGCATCGCCGTGCCGCTCGTTCTCTACTTCATCATTATGTTCCTTGTCTCTTTTTATATGGGCCGGAAGGTAGGCGCGGATTATTCCAAGACGGCGACGCTGTCCTTCACCGCAGCGAGTAATAATTTCGAGCTGGCCATCGCCGTGGCCGTGGCCGTCTTCGGGATCAATTCCGGCGAGGCCTTCGCCACGGTCATCGGGCCCCTCATCGAGGTACCGGTCATGATCAGCCTGGTCAACGTCGCGCTGTTCTTCAAGCGCCGTTACTTCAAGAACGCATGAAAAAACCTCGAGAAGTTAAACGAAAAGTCCTGTTCCTCTGCGCCTGCAACTCCTGCCGGTCGCAAATGGCCGAGGCCATCGTCAACCATCGCCTCGGAGACCATTGGGAGGCAGTCTCGGCCGGCACCAGGCCGGCCGGATCCGTCCATCCCCTGGCCGTCCGCGTCCTGGAAGAGATCGGCATCATCCACCACGGCCGGTCCAAATCCGTGGACGAATTTATGAACCAGTCCTTCGATCTCGTCGTCACGGTCTGCGATTCCGCCACCGAGGAATGCCCGCTTTGGCTGGGGCAGGGAAAACGCGTCCACCTCAGCTTTCCCGACCCAGCCAAGGCCAAAGGCAGCGATAGTGAGGTGATGGCCGTTTTCCGCTCCGTCCGGGACGATATCGCCCGTCAGGTTATTGGTTTCCTCGCTGCCTTGTCCTGACCGCAGAACAGTTTTTCAAATGAGGGGGACGCCATACTGTGTCCCCATCTGACGCGAAAGCATACTAAGGTCAGGGCCGGTCGAATTGACAAACGGCGGCATTTTCATTATGTTAACCCTACTATGCCGCTGACACTCAACCAGTTCCTCTTTCTCGTGATCACTTTCGCGGTCGTTATCCTCGCCATCTATCTCGTCCGGCTTCTCGCCCAGCTCCGCCGGACGGCGGCCGAAGGGGAAAAAACCCTCGCCGAGATGCGCGTTTTAGCCCGCAACCTCAGCGAGCTCGACCTTCTGGTCAAAGAGAAAGTGGAAGACCTGGGAAAAACTCTCGAAGCCTCCAAAAAGGCGGCCGTCAACCTCTCCGAAGCCTCGTTCCTCGTCACCTCGAGGATCATCCGCCCATCCTCCAAGTACTTGCCTTTTCTTATCCCGCTCGCCCGTTTTGTCTGGCGGCAAGTAAAAAAACGAAAGGAGAAACAACATGGGAAATGACAACAAAGGCTCCGCCTTGGAAGTCGCGGTCTCGTTCTTGATCGGAGCGGCCACAGGCTTTGTCCTCGGCATCCTCTTCGCTCCGGCCCCCGGAAAAGAAACGCGCAAAAAGATCCAGGATGAGGTCGGAAAGACCAGCGAAAAGGCCAAAGTGGGTTTCGAAAAGCTTGCCAAGGAAGCCGAAAAAAGCATCCGCGTCGTCAAGGAAAAGACGCAGGAAGGCATCGATGCCATCAAGGATTTCATCGACAAAAAGAAGGAAGATTTCGCGAAGAGGGAACCGGAAAGCGTTCCCGAAGAAGAGACCAAGGGCTAAGTCGAGCTTTTTCGCCATTCCATTCTTTTAATTTACGAAGGTGTCATTGTCCATGAAGGAAACGACCATCATCCAGATCAAAGCCAGAGAGATCCTCGATTCCCGGGGCCATCCGACCGTGGCGGCTCGGGTTGTGCTCCACGGTGGCGCCGTCGGCAGAGCCTACGTCCCGTCCGGCGCTTCGACGGGAATACATGAGGCTCTCGAACTCCGCGACGACGATCCTGCCCGCTACCTGGGCAAAGGAGTCCTAAAGGCCGTTGCCCATGTGAATGACCTTATCGCTCCCAAGCTCAAGGGGATGGACGCCCGCGGCCAGAAGGACATCGACGGCCTGCTCATCAAGCTCGACGGAACGCCGGCCAAAAAGAATCTGGGGGCCAACGCAATCCTCTCGGTCTCCATGGCCGCGGCCGACGCCGCAGCAAAAGCGGCCGGGCTTCCCCTCTACGCCTACTTAAGAAAAAAAGAGACATATATCCTTCCCGTTCCGCAGATCAACATTCTCAACGGCGGCGCCCACGCGGACAACAGCGTGGATATCCAGGAGTTCATGATCGCCCCGGCCGGCTGCTCCACGTTTGCCGAGGCCATCCGGGCCGCGGCCGAGGTCTTTCATAACCTGAAGAAGATCTTGAAGAAGCGCGGCTATGGCACGTCCGTCGGCGACGAAGGCGGTTTTGCCCCGAACCTGAAGAGCAATGAAGAAGCCCTGGACTGTATCGTTGAAAGCATTCAAAAGGCCGGGTACGCGCCGGGCAAGGATATTTTTCTCGCGCTCGATCCCGCCGCTTCGGAATTCTATGAGAAGGACGCCTATGTTTTCAAAAAATCAAGCGGGGCGACGAGAACGTCCGAAGAGATGGTCGAGTTCTACGCGGATCTCATTGGAAAATATCCCATCATCTCCATAGAAGACGGGCTGGCCGAAGACGACTGGGCCGGCTGGAAAAAATTGACCGATGCCCTCGGCCAAAAGATCCAGCTCGTCGGCGACGACTTGTTCGTCACGAACATGGAGCGGTTCAAAAAGGGCGTGAGCGAAAAGATCACGAATTCGATCCTCATCAAGCTGAACCAGATCGGAAGCCTGACCGAAACGATCGACGTCGTCGACTACGCCCACGCCGCAGGCTTCTCGGCCGTCATTTCGCACCGCTCCGGAGAGACCGAGGACACGTTCATCGCCGACCTGTGCGTCGCCCTCGGCACGGGCCAGATCAAGACCGGCTCCGTGTGCCGGAGCGAGCGGATCGCCAAGTATAACCGGCTCCTGGAGATCGAGGACGAGCTCGGGCCGAAGGCCGTTTACGCCGGCACGAAAGCGTTCGCGAAGTACATCTAAAGCATGAGAGACGCTCGGATGAAAGCCGTCTACTCCGAAGCTGATCTCAAGGATTTCGATCCGGCCGTCGAATTGGGCCGGCCCGGCGAATTTCCCTTCACCCGAGGCATCTATCCCACGATGTACCGCGGCAGGCTCTGGACAATGCGCCAGTACGCCGGCTTTGGGACCGCGCGGGAATCCAATAAGCGCTACCGCTACCTCCTTTCCCAGGGCCAGACCGGGCTGAGCATCGCCTTTGACCTCCCCACCCAGATCGGGCTGGATTCCGATGACCGGCTGGCCGCTGGAGAAGTGGGAAAAGCCGGCGTTGCCATCGACTCCCTCGAGGACATGGCTGTTCTCTTCGAACGCATCCCGCTCGACAAGGTCAGCGTCTCCATGACCATCAACGCCACGGCTGCCGTGATTATGGCCATGTATCTGGCCCTCGCCGAAAAGCGCGGAATTCCCTGGAATGCGCTGGCCGGAACGATCCAGAACGATATCCTGAAGGAATACATTGCCCGAGGCACCTATATTTTCCCGCCCCGGCCATCGCTCCGGATCCTCACCGATATTGTCTCCTTCTGCCAGACGCGCGTCCCCAAGTGGAACACGATGAGCATCAGCGGCTACCACATCCGGGAAGCCGGGGCCACGGCCGTCCAGGAACTCGCCTTCACCTTTGCCAACGCTGTCGCCTACCTCGAGGCTTTGACGGCGTCCGGCCTCGACGTGGATGCTTTTGCGCCCCGCCTTTCGTTCTTCCTCGCCGCGCATAACAACTTTCTCGAGGAGGTGGCCAAGTTCCGGGCGGCGCGCCGGATCTGGGCCCGGCTGATGCGGGACCGGTTCAAGGCAAAGAACCCGAACTCGTGGAAGTTTCGGTTCCATACACAGACGAGCGGCGCTACGCTCCTCGCCCAGCAGCCGGAGAACAACGTCACGCGGGTCGCTCTCCAGGCTCTGGCCGCCGTCCTGGGTGGGACACAGTCCCTTCAC
>Ga0256868_10000119_pt1 | contig 45762 bp, 65 predicted proteins | sample RVTome_13_FD_187341 | JGI IMG/M metagenome (GOLD analysis project Ga0256868, IMG submission 187341) | Soil microbial communities from uranium-contaminated site in the Upper Colorado River Basin, Wyoming, United States - RVT92D227 HiSeq ...
AGAGCGATGCCGCCCTTGCCTCTGGCGATGCGAGTGAGGCGGGAAGTTTCGCCGTCCTGGAGTTCAGCGATACGTTGCTGGAAGGGCTCGTTATTAGCGAGCTGGTAGTACAGGTAGCGTTGCGAGCAGTCGGCAACCTGGGCTGCGCGCTGTCTAGTGCCGCCCCATGCAATCACTTTCGCGGCCTGTTCAAGCTTCGGGTCTAGGGCGAGGCTATCGGGCTGGGGCTGCAAGTCGGTGGTCATGGGCAGAGTGTACCACAAGGGGGAATAAGCCAACAATTGACCGAAACAACTACGTAATCGAAAAGTCGTGTGAAAAGGCCTTGACAAGACTGGGGATGGGTCCGATACTGGCAGTGTGAGGTTCGGGACGGCTGTTTTAAGTTAGACACTTCGCCCCGGTTCCACCGGCCGTCCGGACCTCACAGAATGGACAGCTAGGAGCCGGGGCGTTGTGTTATGGAGGGTGTGATGACACTGACGATACTAGACTTGACCAGGATTGACCCTGCCGATGCGGATCGTGAGACGGGCGGGCCGATATGGATCACCACTAAGGACGGCGAGCGCGTCCGCGAGTACCTGGCCTACTACGACCGCCCAGCCTATCCCTCGAAGGGGCCACGGTTCAACGCCTACCCGACGTTCAACGAGCCGTGGGAACACATCCGGGACATGCTACCGCCAACAGTCCTCATGTACCGCCTGATCTGGGCTCCGACCAAACCCCAGGCTGTGTGCGTGATGCAAGAGATAGCCAAAGTATCCTAGCGCCCCCGGGCGGCTTCCTGCCGCCTCACTCGCCCACTGATGGCAGCGGGCGGATGATAGGGCAGGAGAAGAACGATGAAACCACAGACTGCAAAGGACATGGCGGGTCACCTGGAGAAGATGGCCCGCGAATATCGGTCCACCCTCTACAGAGTCGCAAACAACTACAATCCGTTTGCCGACATCGCTGAGCTCGCAAAGGAACTCACGAGAATCGTCCATGACATGGGCGAGAAGGAATCAGACTACTAGCGGGGCGCTTCGGCGCTCGCCCCTACTTGCGACAGTCGCTGGTAGGGGCCAGGGCCGATAGCTCTGGAGAAGGGGAAGGGACAATGAGTGCATTCGTAGTTAGCCAGCAACACATCGAGGCCATGCTGAAGGCGGCCATGACCTACGGCCGCCAGGGGGGCTTCCATTGGCTCGCGCCTGAGGCTAGGGCAGATAGCGATTTCGAACGGGGCCAGGTTTGGGGTCCCACATCGGTGGCCACCGCGCGGCGGTGCCGGCGAGAGCTGGACAGCGACACGCTCAACGAGACGGGGCGGATGCTGCTAACCGAGAATGTCCGCAGCGTATGTCATCGGTATGATGAGCCGATGGACAGCACGGACCTACCAGGGCCGGTCGGCTTCTCGCTGGCAGAGGCGACGTTCAGCTCCTTCCATGTCGCAATGCACACGCCGCTCCTGGAGCCCGTCGCAGTCCTAAAGGCCATCGCGTGCTACGAGTACCAGAGTTGCGAGCACCCAGACTGGGAGGGCAGCGAGTCCAAAGCGTTCTGCGAAGCCCTGCGGCATGCAGCCATCAATGCCCTTCCCGGCTATGACGAGGCCGACTGGGACATCGGCTAGGCGCGTCAGTCAGTGGGACCGGCAAGAGTGGGAACGCCGGGGAGCGTTCGCGGGAATCAGCCGCAGAAAGGTAAGGTCATGAGCGAGCACACACCGGACATCATGGACTACGAAGCGCGATGTGAGGACTTGGAGCGCGTCAACGCCAAGCTCCTCGCCGCGCTGGAGGCGCTGCTGGCTGGTGCCGACGTATGTACATTTGAGGACGGTGCGTGCTGGACGATGGCTGCGCGAGTTGACAAGGATAATTCAGCCTATGAGCAGGCCCAAGAGGCCGTACGGGAGGCGAAGGCGTGAAACAACTCTCGGCTTACCACCAACACCGCTCCCGGCGTTACCTCTCTCTCGACGACGTGCGCCGGCTCCTCGAAGTCGCCACGGGCGAGACGCGGGTATTCTGTGAAGTCTGCTACGGTTCGGGCTGTCGTGTGGCTGAACTCGTGGGGCTAACGTGGGACTGCGTAGACTTGGAGGCGGGCACCATCCGGGTGACAGGGAAGGGGCGCAAGACGCGGGTGTGCCCCATCGGGCGACCCGCTACAATGGCGCTGGCGTCATGGAAGGCGCAGCGAGAAAGCGAGTCTGGGGGAATCTGTGATGAAAAGAACGACGGCTCCGACATCACCAGCGAAGGTCAAGGCCACGCCAGCGCCACCACAGAGCCCTCTAGGGGCACCCACGACGATATGCGCGGCGATCCGCACGTCTTGGGGATGGCGGGCGGTGTTCCCCGGTGGCAGCCTGGGGTTCTTCGACACGGAGAAGCAGGCGCAGAGGGTGGCCGAGCGGCTGTCTTCAGCCTGAGCACCCAACAGGTCCGCGACCGGCTCCGGGCGCTGGACTCTCGGTTGGGGTTTCACGTTAGCCCACACATGCTGAGACACGCCTACGCGACCGCCATGCACGAGAACGGAGCCGATGTCATCAGCCTGATGCAGCTCCTCGGGCACTGTCGCGTGGATACCACTGCCAGGTACATCAACGGGGAGTCCACCGTCATGGAGCAGGGGCAGATGGTGGCGGACTGCCTGATGGCGGCACGTGGCAAGCTAACCACCAAGCGGCTACGGCGCACGATGTCTGGCCTCGCCTGGCGCTAGCAGCCGCTCGCGGATAGCCAGCCGGCAGATACGGGTGCCGCGCGTCCCCGGCTCTATCCCTTCGTTGTGGACGCAGGGGTCGAAGAACCGCTCCGGCCGCTCGTTACAGGTGCTGGCCTCAGCGCAGGCGTCGTGTACCACCAGCGCCAGCTTGCGGGCAAGTGGCAGTGCATCGAGCGCGTCTGCCCCACGGTATCTAGCTAGGCCCAGTGCCTCCTCCAGCGCCGCCTGTGCCTCTGTGATCGCATCAGTCATGGCTTCTCCTCCTCGTAACTCGGCGTGGCTAGCCAGGCGTCGATTACCGCCAACCACCGAAGCAGGTCGGACCAACTCGTGAAGCGGAGGATCAAGGCGACATCAAAGGCGGTGGCTATCTTCTTCAGTGTCCGCACACTCACCCTACCAACGACCGCATCCTCGGCGTATTGGACGGCTCGACAACTCAGGCCCGCCCGCTCGGCTAATTCAGCCTGAGACCACCCCCGGTTCTCGCGGAGGAGGCGTATCTGTAGCGCCAAGAGTTCGAAGACTCGTTGTTGAAGGTATACGCGGTCGATGGTCATGGCTTCACCTGGAAGGGTGCGAGAGCGGCCAGCGCCACACGTTGCTGGGTGGCGTTCGCCGTTGCGTCTTGGAGCGGCGCTTCTTCACGGCTGGCAGTTCGGCCAGGGACTCCAGCCGCTGCTCCTCAGGAATACCTCGTAGGCTGCGCAGTAATGCCGCACGGGATCATTAACCACACTGGCCCAAGTCCAGCCCCGCGTCGCCTGGAAGTACGGCTCCCACGTGCTCTTGCTCAACTGAAGCGGCCCCCCGTGTCCCCTGTCGAGCCTGTAGGTGTTAGGGTTGCTGCCGTTCCCTGACTCACAGGCAGCGACTCGCTGGACGGCGGGCCAGAGGGATTCGGGCCAACAGGGAAATTCATCTCGTCGTACGTTACCAGGCAGTACGGGCAAGTTATCTTCCGAGTCGACTGCGACCGGCCCGCCTGCTCCAGCTTGCGTTCTGCCTCCAGCACCCCCATCCGTCGTTCCAAATCCCGCAGCCGCGACAGGGGGTTTAGTTCCTGGCCTATCACTCGCTCTGGCGGGCTCGATGCCGGCACCTCGGCGTCCGAGGACGCTGTAGCCGTTCCCTTCCAGGCCAGCGGGTTCTCGGGCCAGCCCCCAGGCGGTATCCGCACTGATTCCGACGCCTCTGCACCCGAGGACGGCCCACCCTCCGCCTGCACCCGATTGCAGTCGTTGCACCAGCGGACAAAGTGCCCTGAGTCGTTCTTGAGCACCTTGGAGTTGGAGTGAGGGCAGGGCGAATTGGCTAGAACCAAAGCCGACGCATTGTTGCGAAGGGCTAAGGCTTCGGCCTCCAGCCTGTCCGCCATCTCCCTGAGGTTCTGTGCCATCTCCAGCATCTATCGCCTCCTGAGCGTCTGCCGCGCGCGCTTGTCGCCAGGGTGTCGCAGTCGCCACCAACCTACTGACAGTTCCAGGGCATCCGGTATCAGCAGACCGACACAGCCGCCCAAGAGGAACCAAGGGTTGATCCAGCCAGTCAGTAGGCCGATGACTCCCCACACCGATAGCGTCACGATTGTTTTCACAAGCAGCCTCCATAATCGTTCCAGCGAGGGCAGCGACGGCTAGAAGCAGAAGCGCCGCCCCCAAAGCCCGACTCAGCGGTGTCCTTCTTCAGAATCGCGCACGGGTTCCTCCTTGGGCTCCATGCCCTGGACGTAGGGCAGGATTGGCTGAAGCGGCCTGCCGAACGTCATCAGTTCGATGTCAACGCACCGACCGAAGAGGACGGCCAACCGCTCCCGCCAAGTCGGCCTCCAGCGAGTATGGACGATGCCCTCTTGAACTCGTGCCGGCAGCGGATGATACTCAGGCTGGTCGGCTGCGAAGTTCACGAACAGGCCCTCAGTCTTGGGGTCGATTGGTTTCATCCGGTGGCTCCTTCCCGCAATCGTCATGGCGCAGGCCGCATCATAGACCGTCTGCTCTAGAACATCCGCAGACCGACCATATCGGCAACAGTGTTCCATCAAATCCATCAGGGCACGCTCCAGCGTCACTGGGGCCACGTCGTCAGTGGGCTTGCCGGCGAACCGTTCACGGAGCCGCTGGTTCCGGTACGGGTCGTTGTGGTCGAAGATGTTGGTCATTGCGCTTCCCCCTTCCCCAGCGCGTCGATGCGAGCCTTCTGTTCCTCATACTCACCATCGCCCGCATACCAGCCTAACTCGTAGGCTGCATGGCAGAGGGCGAGGACGGCGGCCTTGTGGGCCTCTAATCGTTTGTTCGTTTCACCCCGCCGCAGAGGACCACGCCAATGGTGAGACGTTGCCAAGACAGCCTCATACTTCTCTTCAATCGTCATCACGCCTCCTTCAGCAGGCTCGCTAGCGGCTTCACCACGCTACCCCTAGCGATTGTCACACCCCTTAAGACTCTCTTCTCTCTTTATAGATACAAAGACGGATTTTGGGTACCCAGTAGGGGGATGGTGACAAACGGAGTCTGAAGCTGACCATAATAGCCCGCAGACTCGAAACGTTTGTCACGTTTGTCACACTTTGGACAGCTCCCTGTGACAATCGCTCAATCCTCCACAATGAGGTAGCCTGTCTTCGTAGGCCCGCCCCCCGCTGGTCTCTCAACGTGTGCTTTCCACTCCCCGCCTCGGATCAACGTCTCGATGTATCGCTTCAAGGCATCCGATCTCATGTGCATCCGCCGGTAGACTTCCCGTTCCCAGAGAGGTTCGCCCCGTTGCTGTGCTTCCTCCATCATGTCGCGCATCTTCCGCAGGAGGAGGGAGTCCCGATCTGGTGCTACCCTCTCCGTGATGATGTACCGGGTCCGCTCATAAGCGCTCTCGTAGGCGCGGATGCCCTTGCCCATCGCCTCTTTGCCAAGTAGCAGACCACCGCCCATCATGTGGGGGAAACCCGCGCTCGCCTGGTAGGCCATGCCCAGCTTGAGAGCCTGCACCGAGGCGCGGTTGACGAACGGCGCCATCGGGCCGTCGTTGTGCATCTCGTTCTCAAACTTCTGCTGCCAGGCAATGAAGCCTTCCTTGTCTTCCACCTCGACGCAGCCATGCAGCCCAGTGATGCCCTGGAGGTACTGCACAAGGCTCTCTCTTACTTGCCAACTCGCAGCCTTCCCCATGTAGAACGGCGGCTTAGAGGCCGTGCGCTGTCCCGCGTCGGCCGCAATGAAGAGCATCCGGGCGATGAAGCCGCCGGCGAGATCGCGCAGGCGTAGCCGTTCCTCCAGCCACTCAACCGTTGTGGCGGCGAGGATGCCCACGGCCGTATCCTCTACCTGCACCGTGCCGTCCTTCTGTGTCCGGCGCTTCACAGGCCGCGAGTCGTAGAGGCGGGTGATGAACTCCATCGAGCCCTTCATGTAGTCCCGCTTCATCATCTCCAGCTTCTCGGCGAACTCATCCCATATGAACACGCCAGCCGATTGCTTCATCAAGGATGAGACCAGTGCCTCACGGCTGAAGTCGTCTACCAGCATGGCCTCGGGCACCGCGTCCGTGAGAATGTGGGCACCGATCCAGATGGCCGAGGACTTGCGGACCCCGGATGGAGCCACGAGGCAGAGCCACAGGTGTGGATAGATGCGCCCCCAAGCGGCCTCAATCCAGATGTTCTTACCTAGGGCCGTCGATAGCATGGCTAGGGCCACAAACGGATGAAAGTCTGCTGGGGCATCCGTGCCCTCGCGCGCCCACGCGCAATAACTCGACATGAAGGACTGCCGTTCATTCATTCGGCATTTGCCGCTTGAACTCTCCTCGCTTGCTAGGCGCGGCCTCTATGGCTGGCTTCTTGGCTGGCGGCGCGGGTTTCTCCTTTGTCTGCAATGACGCCAACGCCTTCTTGATTTCTCCAAACCCCGGTTGCTTCGTTACCCACGTCCACCAGTGTTCATCCGCTGGCTCTACCACCAAGGGCGCAACGACATGACACCAAGGGCAAGCGATCAGGGGTGGGTCGTAGCCGGTCACGGGCACCGTCGTCTCAAAGCGGGTGTGGCATTCCTGACACTGCCCCCGAACCTTGATGGTGGTCATGCCCGTGCCTTCCCTCGCCGCAAGCGCGGTAGGTTCACCAGTGGGATGCACCTATCCGTGTCGCAGATACCCTCACGACGCTGAAAGACCAAGCACCAGGCACCGGCAACGCTGGTGCGGGTGTTACTCAGGTGGAGGTGTAGCGTCTCCTCCCCGGCCAGCGCCCTCAAAAGCCGCGCCCGATGTGAACAGACAGCCCCAGGTGAAAGCGTCATGCCTTCCTCCCGTTCAACCGCACTGCCCGCCGCTTACCGTCCCGCCCCAGGCGGCATTCCATGCCCGCTTCATAGGCGTAGGCCCGTCGCCAGGCTCCCACCAGCCGCTCATCGGGCCGTATCCGGCACGTATGGCAGCCACCGTTGGGGTCCCAGGGCCAGAGAGGACCTTGGCAGCGGGTGCAAGTTACCTGTAGCATGGCGCTGCCTCATGCGCTTTCAGCAACCTGGCTCCGATCCACTGGATCACGTTCACCGTGACGGCATCTCCGAGGGCGGCGTACCGCCTACCATCGGGACATCGTGGACATGGCTCAAGGTGCTGCCAATCGCTCTCCTTGATTGGACGCCATATCCCGCTTGGCTCTTGCACGAGAACATCATCTTTCATGCCATCGCCTTCCCGTGTGTGTGGGTCCAGCCATCGGGGAAGCTCTGTAGGCGCTCGCATTCCGTTGGGGTCAGCCGGCGCACACACATAGTTGCCGCTGTCCTCTCGGTGGGAGAGACCGGCGTTGGCACTGGCGCTGAGTGCATGGGCGCAAACGACATTCCCCTCGTCTCCGTGGCTGTCGCTCCCTCCCCAGCGGTTGGAGCGCAGTGGCTGGGCGATGAGGCTTTCGCAGGTATCGACATCTGTTCCTGGGGGTCTATCCCCACCCGTTCGGTTCTTGCCAGCCCGTAAGACTGGGCAGACTTCGGCGATGTAGGTTGTGCCGGTGTGTTCGTCAACGCCACGAGGGCTGCTTCTAAGTGCGTGGGCAACGCTCTCCCCCGCCTTTCCGCCCGCCGGAGTATCCCCGCCGCCGCCTTCGGGCTCAAAGAGTATTTCGGGTGGGCATGGGGCTCCAAGATGTCCGACAATGTAGACACGGCGGCGCCTCTGTGGGACTCCGAAGTATTGAGAGTCGAGTATGCGCCACGCCAGGCCGAACCCGATGTCGGCCAGCGTATCCACGACGACAGCGAAATCGTGTCCTTTAGAGGCAGTAAGGAGCCCTGGAACGTTCTCGATGAGGAGCCACGTCGGCCGAAGTTCCTGCGCGATGCGGGCGAACTCGAAGAAGAGGCCGCTGCGTTCCCCCGCAAGTCCGGCCCGCTTGCCGGCGACGCTGAGGTCCTGGCAGGGGAAGCCGCCGCAGATGAGATCAACACCAAGTCCTCGTTGAACGGGTCTTGGTGGCTCTGTGCCCGCAGTGTTCGGAAAGGTTCGCACGTCTCCCCATCGGGGCACGTCGGGCCAGTGTCGGGCAAGGACTTGTCTTCGCCAGGGGTCGATTTCAACTTGCCACCTACATTCCCATCCTGCCCGCTCCAGCCCAAGGTCGAAGCCGCCTATGCCCGAGAAGAGCGAGCCGAACAGCGGGGGCGTGTGCAGGGTCATGGCTCGCGCCCGAGTGCGGCGGCTATCATCGCCTTGGCCTCACCCGACTTCACCTGGTCTGGGGTGAAGCGGATCATCGGCCAGCCTGCCTTGAATGCCTCGAATAATCTCTCGTTGTCCTTGAGGATGCCGGTGATGCTCCCGTGGGCCTGGTGACTGTACACGCCGCCTTGCACCTCGATGAGGGCGAAGCGACGGTCAACCGTATGCGTTGGTACTTGCTCATAGGTGGCCCACCAGACAGCGAAGTCGGCCTCGAACTTCCGGCCCGGCACGTAGCGGTAGTGCTGCTGGTAAGGGAGGCCGAGTTCCCGGAGGTGGACCCCCATCAAGGTCTCTGCTTCGTTGAACGGGGTGCAGCCGGTCATGGCTTCTCCGCTCGCTTCCGCCGCAACTCCCACCAGACAACATCGAGGCTGCGCCAGAGGGCGACACTGGTGCCAAAAAAACGGGCCAACTCACGGGCGGCCCGCTCACTCATTAGTTGGCCTTCCAATACAGCCAGAACATGACACCGGTTGGGCAAGCCGATTGCCTCTAGCATGTCGTAGCGTGTTGTTGCGCGCTCCGCCAGTTCCTCATCGATGTAGGCTGCGGGCGGCCAGACTTCGACCGGTCGGCGGGTCACAGCGCAGGCTCCCACGGCACTTGCTTCCTCGTCCACAGCGCGTCAGGGATGCGGCCCTGTCGTCCTGGGTAGCGGTGGCTGTCCTGCTTCACGTACACGGGCACCCCCGCCGCGTCGCACTGGCCAACGATGCTCTGCGCCCAGGCGACCTCCATGGGGCGGTGCCCAGCCCCCGATTCGCCACCGACGATGACGCCATCGATACCGGCCCATCCCTCTTTGCGACAGTAGGCCTTGGCGATCTCGGCAACGGCCGCTAGGTCAGCAACAGTGACCACGTGGCCCCGTTCCCAATGCGCGTTGTGATCGGGAACAAGCCAGCGCCCATCGGCTGGCCCCTCCAAATTCAGAGGCCCCAGCAGCGGCTCTGCCGACACCCACCTGTGCGCCGCTGGCGTCTCTAGCAGCAGCGGTATGCGCTCGTCGGCGGTCGCCTGGTTCTCGACGCTGACGCCCAAGAAGACGTTGGGCAGGACGCCATAGTCATGGACGAGCCTGAAGATAGGGTGATCCATCGCGTAGCCGACTCGCGGTTTGATGCGCTTCGTGAGGGCCAAGAACGTGTGCTGCTGGGCGATCATCATGACCCGCCAGACGCCCTCCTGAAATTCGTAAGGGATGTCCTCGTGGAAGATGTCCGACATGAAGCAGAGGGCTACAACTTGCGAACTCGGCCAGCCGAAAGGTTGCTCCAGCCGTTCGGGGTGCAGCGTGACCTTCCACGGCCAGCCCATGCGGCGGCTGTACTCCTCTGCCCAACATGACCGGCAACCGGCCGACACCTTCGAGCAGCCGGTGACGGGGTTCCAGGAGCGCGTGTCGTAGCCGTGCGGCGACTTACTCATCGCTTCCTCCATTCGGCTGGGGCTCGGGCCTGGATTGGTAGCTCAGAACCGAGCCCCAGCACGTGCGGCGGGCGGGGCCTACACGCTGCCTTACGGCAGCTTCCCGCACCAGATTCCAAGCCCACGGCCCACTTACAGCAGGCCGCACCTGGCCACCCTCGGCCTCACCCACCGCCAGGGGGACTGTCCTGCACTTGGCTGTCACCGAGCACCGCAGGCTACTCGGGAGTCACAGCTTCTTCAGTCCCCCAGGCGAAGCGCGAGTCACGCCTTCACCTCAATCAGATAGTCAACCGCCGTCGTCCACAACGTCAGCCAGCGTTGCCGTTCGGCCTCAGTCCAACTCCCCGACTCAAGCGGGAGGAGGTTTACAAGAGCCACGAGCCAGCGTATCGAGCGGGAAACCTGCGCCGAGTGTAGATGCGTCACGCCTTCAGTCTCCTGTTTCGCCCTCTGGCAACGTCTCTGGAGCGAAGAGGCCAACCGCTGGCTCTACACGCTCAGCCAGAGCCTTCATACGCTCCCCGATTTCCCACAACTCCAATGGGGTCACGAGGACTCGATTCGTCAGCGTAATAGCGATACCGGCTTTGCCTGCTGCCACGCCGAGAAGGCGGCTCTTGAGTTGTCGGCGACCAGGGGAAATCTGTCGTAGGGGTGGAATAATGAACGACAGTTCCCTGCCATCCCTGTCAACCTTTATCCTCACGTCGCCCTCCTGATCCTTCCCGTGCCCCCGCAGGCAGCGCACGGGTCCCACTGTTCCGCCGGCAGCGGCTCACGGGAATCTTCATCCGTCTGAAAATGTTTGCGTACCAGGTGGATCGCTTCCCGCGAGCATAGGTGCTCGTCCTCGCGCCACTCCCTCACCTTCTCCACTGCCGCCGGCACGTTGCACACTTTCCCCGCCGCTGAGAGGGCCGCAGGGCCAACATGACGCAGCATATTCAAGTCCCACTCACAGGCGTCGAGGGCGATAGCCAAGGCGTAGCGGTCGTACACCGTCGCCGCCGATACCTGCGCCCCCGTCTCGTCCCCGATGTACCGCGCCGCCTTCCCATACCAGTCCTGGCCGTACTGGGCGTAGCGCATCCTGAACGCCCTCGCAGCCAACGCCTCCAGGGCCTTCCCCTCGTCTTGGCGGATAGACCCGCAGTGCCACAGGTCGGCCAGCACGCGGTCCTCGCAGTAGGGTAGACGCTGGGCGGCATCCCGTAGGGTCATAGCCCCGCCCTGGTTGTAGGGGTAGGCCAGCGCGAACTCCCCCACCTCCGTCTCCGTCATGGGATCGGGTCGCGCCGCAATGCTCACCTTGCCGTTGCGCTCGGTGATCTTTACCTTACCGTCGCCGATGCGCTCCACAGTGAACTCCTTGAGGTGCCGGTCGCGGTGGCATTTACGGCAGAAGGGCAACATGAGGTGCTCCGTCACGGCGTCGGACGTGCCACCAGCGCCCTTAGACGAACGCCCTATAGGCTCGTGGTGCTCGCCTTCACCGTAGGGACCAAGCGCCGCAGGAGCGCCACATCGCAGGCAGGTCAGGTGGAGGTCGCTATCGCTCACGCTTCACTCTTCAGCGGTGTCAGCCAGATGCCCATGTTGCACTTGGTGCATTTGAAATCAGGCTGCGTCGCCTTCGTCTTCGTCGCCCTGTTATCCCACCATTTGTCAGCACAAGCGCACAGCGGCCGCTTCTGCGTGAGAAGGGCCTGTAGTGCCTCTGGAGGCAGCGCGGCGATGGGCCGGTTGGCTGCGGCAGGCTTCACGAATGCGGGGTTGGCTGGTGGGGGAACGACCTCTTGGGCCGACTCCTCAGCCGGTTCATTGCCGATGCTCAGGACTTCCTCAAGGATTCCCTGCACGTCCACCAGTTGCTTGCCCAACTCCTCAGCCGTCTCGGCACGGAGCACGACTAAGGAACGGGGCAGGCGGGCGTCCTCGTAGGAAATCTGGAAGGGGTATTCTCCGCGTACATCAGTCATCCTTGCCACTCTTTCAGTTCAGCCCTCACGGCCCGCCTCAGCTTCTCCAGCGTGGCCGCCATGCCCTCAGCGTCCGCCGATGGGTTACTGCACCCGTATTCAAAGCCGAAACTCCCATCCTTGCTGCTGGACTTCGTGACCTTGGCCCAGGTCCTTGGCGTCTCGCCGACTTCGTACTCAGGCTTAGGCTCGCTCATCGCCTGTCCTCCCACGGCCCCATCCAGTCGCCGCTTCCCAGCCCGCCGTCGTGCTCCTCTTCCGGGTGCGCGGCGTCGTAGCGGTCTGAGAAGGGCTCACGGCAATCTCCGAGTGTTGCAGTTTGCGTGCCCCCGGCTAATGCTTCATCTATCTCGGCCTCGGTCGCCTCAGCCATCCTGCCCTGAATGCTGGCTACTCGGGCAGCGTACCCAACCTGCGGTGGGCCATCGGGGTACAGCGCCACCCGCTCGCCATGCATGTACACCGGGCCCGTCGCCCCGATGAAGTATTCCTCTGTCTCTGGCAGCGGCCCCCGTACGTCGCCTGTGTTGTGCCAGTGCATGATGACGGCCCTGAGCCAGGTGAGGCTGGTGGTGTTGGCCGCGTTCGCCAGTTGCTCCTGGGCGAGGTCCTGCTCCTCTTGTTTAGCGAGTTCCCATAGGGCCTTCAACTCCCAGAGGTTCATCTCATCGCGGCCAGGCGCAAGACCCCATCGCTGCACATACCGGTTAATCCTATCCGTGAGTTTCTCCTGGGCTTTTGCTACTCTACCCATCGAACCACTCCGGCACCGGCGTCACCACCATCACCAGCCCCAGCCCGCCCGCCAGCCCGCCCAGCCAGGGCTCCCCTGCCAGGAACGACAGGAACGCGCCTACGCCCAGCAGGCCGGCCACGGTCAGCCAGTAGTTATCTTGCTTGCTCATGACTCCCCCTTCGTCATCTTCTCCAGCGCCAGGCTGTGCGCCCACTTGCAGCCCTTGACGCAACACATGATGTACGTGCATGCAAGATTGCCGTCGTGTCGGGCTGTCTCAAGGTTGTGGCCCGCTTCTTCAGCGTGGATTAGCCACTTGTCTACCAGCAACTTGCGGCGCTCTAGTTCACTCATGCTTCCTCCTATTGCCACTTCGCCCTCGTGTATGGGAGTCTCTTCAAGGTCACCGGTCGATAGCCACACTGAAGGCAGACCGCCTCATCCCACTGCTCTACCATCTGCCCGCCGATACAGCGCGGACACGGTAGCCACTGGCGAACCGCCCGCATACCTGGTAGCGCCCTCTGGAGGCGGGGACCCACAGAGACGCTACCAGGCAGGGGCGGGTAGAGGACAGTCATGAGGTTGCTTCCCTGATGGCCTCGCGGGCCTGCGCCAGAAGAGGTCGTCTGTCGGGCAGCAACCTCCATGCCGCTTCAGCCAGTGGCACGAGCGCCTTCAGCGCAGCGAGGAGCTTGGGGGCGGCGGCAATCAGGTGGGCGTTGGCCTCAGCAGGGCGCTCGCCGCTCCGTGCAACCTTCCGGTAGACTTCGGCGAGGATGGCCCGTTCTTCATCTAGAATGGCGTAGTCTCCGCCATCGTCGATATCCGATCCTCCTGGAGATGGCCCTTTAACTGTCCACGGTCCCGGTGTTGTCTCGTTTACAGCCATGAGAAGTCCCCCCAATCGAAGTCCGGCAGCCGCCCGTGCTTGTCCTCGCCCTTCGCCTTCCGGCAGCGCGTACAGTCCGCCAGGACGTGGGAGACGACAGCGCCGGCGGGTGGTGTTTCCCACCAGGTGTTGCAGTCGCTTTCCCACCAATGGCCGCAGTATTCGTAGCGGATAACGGCGCGGCGGTAGGCGGGCTCACGCGGGGTCATGGGAGAAACCTCTGCTGAAGAACCAGAATCTCGGCCTTCTCTTCATCCCGTGCTATTTGCTCGGCCTCCCGCAATATCCTCTGGGCGACGCTGTGTCCGTACGTTCCTGGTCGCCACTCACGATTGATGTAGTTCCTCAGGAGCGTCAGCGAGACGCGGCGTTTGGCTTCTGGTGGAAGGCGCGGGCTCATTACGTGCTCCTAGAAGTAGTGCCGCCGCCCCGGTCCTGGGACACTACGCCAGAACCGGAGACGGCGACGGGCGGGGCACAACAAGAGCCCACCGCCTGCAGGGATAGCTTGGCCCCACCTTCCAGGCTGTCCCGCGACGGTGGACTCATACCAGAAAGACTAGTCCGCGATTGGCTAGTAACAGGACACTTTATATGTTCTGTCAAGTAGCCCGTTCGGTCATTTCGGTTCTTGCCATCGCGGTGGGGTTCGCGGCAAGATTCCGCCATTCGTCAACTCCTCTACTAAGAACTCGGCGAATGCCTTGTTGACTCTGAGTCTCCTCTGGAAGAGCGTCGCCGAGCCGAAGCCGTATTCTTCGACAAGCCACTCGGCGCGCCGGACGATTGATTCGATGGATTGCAATGCCCAGCGGCCATTGCGTGTGGCGGGGACATCTGAGGGTGGAAGGGGTAGCCGTGCTCAGTGAGCCACGGCTCTAACCGTTCCCAGTCCCAGAAGACTTGACCTCCGGGGGTTCTGTACGGCTCTAGGAAGTCGCCGCGCTTGACCGCCCGCCGTACCGTCTCATCCGACAGGCCGAGTGCCCTGGCGACTTCACCGATTCTAACCGTCCGCATAACGGTGTGATTGTGGCACTTGCGGCAAACGCTGTCAAGAGGGAATAGATGCAGCTTACTTCAGGTATGGCGATTCTCCTATTAGGTAAGCGATTAGTTCTGAAACCCGCCTATCGCTTCGAACTCCACAACCGGCGCAGCGCCCGGCCTAAGAACCCACCACGGCTCACAGAGGACGAGCCCGCCGCAGGGAAGGGCGACCGCGAGGACCCAGCCCTTACGTAGATGGGGCTGACCTCCCTGGTCTGGCTGTTCCTCAGGCGGATGCGCTCCGGCCACGGGCCTAGGACCCTTATCTTTCGGTCTGGCCCAAACCATAAGCCGGGAAAAGGGACTTCGATGGGGCGGTTCCCCGCTCACCGCCTGAAATCCCCAGCAATGAGTCCAAGCCATCTGCGCCCGCTACCAATAGAGGGCTGCGGCGGCGGCGTAGGCGCACCCAGCCAGCGCCAGGCAGCGGCCCACGTCTCGTCGGGCAGCGGGTCGAAGTAGCTGTCAAGGGGCTGGCCCGCAGAACGCGGGGTCGCCAGGACATTGAACACGGCCAGGATAGCGGTCAGTTGGGTCTCGTTCATGTCTTCCTCCTCGAAGAAACTTTCCTCAAACATGTTGAGGTCTACGGCCTTGCCGAACAAACCGGTGTCCGTGTCGAACTGCTTGCCTATAATCTGAGTTGCTGACCAGGATGCGACCGGGCGGGTCGTCCCGATGTCGGGCTTCTTGTCGGCCTGGCACACCCAAAGAGGCCATCGAGCCAGCCGAGTCCAGGGCGGATTGCCGTCTCTGTCGTGGACCCAGCGGGCCGTGTAGACGCAGACCTTCTTGCCCTCAGCCTCAAAGGCCAGCCCCAGGTCGAACGCCTGTTGCTCCGTCGTCCCCGCGATCTCCAGGTCCACCGCCACGACCTTGACCGCATCCCACATACCGCCGGCGTTGGCCTTCGTCTCCCTGACTGACGTTTGGACGTCATACCAAGGATTCGCATTCGAGTAGATGGCGATGATGAGGCCCGCTGCCTGGGCATTCCGTAGGTTGGGTTCGGCCACGGCGCGGAGGCTGGGGTTGTTAGCGTAGCCCCCAGTCCAGCAATCCTCGATGAAGATGCCGTAGCCCAGACCCTTCATCCGTGTGAAAGTCGCCTGATTAATCGTGGCGAATGAAGCGTCAAGCCCTAGCACGCTTCACCTTGAGCACCGGCATCACGCCCCAGCTCCAGCGCCAGATGGCGGGGCTAGCCTTCGTGATCCTGAGGTAGCACACGCTCGCTCTCCCTTCTTCTCATCAGCCACTTCCACTCATCACAGAACCGTCCCCAGCCTACCGGCGTGAACGGATTGTCGCGGCTCAGGCTGGTGCTCCAGTGCGGCAGGACACACCGCTCAGCGCCACCCGAAGAACAGATGGAAGAAGGCCCAGATGGCGACGCCTGCGCCTGCCCACCAGGCCCAAGGGTGACTGACGATCCACCTGATCTGCGAGGTAAGTTCATCACCACCCCCAGCGTGGCGCAGGGCCAGTATCTCCCAGAGTGCAATGGCGACGAAGAGAACGCCCCAGCCGACTCGAAAGACAGTCGTAGAAAGCATCACAGATGCTCCAGTATATTGAAGATGGCTAGGGCCAGGGCAATTGCCGCTGAGGCTGCCACTATCGCCCGCTGGACATTGGAACCGAATATGCTCACGCCCGCAGTCTGATCAGCCCAAGTCTTGTGTAGCGCCAGATGGGTATTGATCAAAGCGGCGGTTCCGCTCGTGGTACCGTTCAGGATACCCAGGTGCGTAGCCGTGGCAGCGCCACTCTTCTTGATGTCCTGGAGGTCCATGAACAAACACTCAATCTTCTCGTCGCCGGAGAGGGCTCGGAAATGCCGTAGCGCCTCGAAACTACTTTCGTCTTCGGTCGTCACCTCACGTTACCCTCCCATCAGGCTAGATCATAATCACCTGTGACCGTGCGCCACCTGCTGGTGGCGCGCTCGGCTCGTAGTAGATCACCCGTATCGCCGAGTAGTTCTGCCAGTTCCAGGCAGACCCGGCCGCCTCATGACGCGCCTTGAAGTTGGCGCTGGTGATGTTCCCCGCAGTGAAGGCCCCACCGCCGGGCATGGCTGTCCAGATGCGACGGCCGCTGAAGTTGATTAATGTACCTACGGGGAAGCCTGCCACGCCAAAGGAAACATCCTTCTCCGACTCGGTGCCGTCGTCCAACACAACGCTCTTAGTAGCGGCTGCGCTCTCGGTGCTTATCCCATCTACACAGAAGCTTACGGCTAGGGGCGTGGCGGGTGAGGGGCCAGCGGGGAACCCATATGCCTGGTCCTTCTCCAGGGTCGTAGACGTGCTCTCGTTGTAGTCGTCGTCGCGGGTGGTTATGACTGTCCCCAGGGCGTCGTCAACCGTCGTGTAGGTGCCCGTACCTGCGGCCTGCGTCAGCCATTCAGCCTCTTCAGGGTCCGCATTGGGCAAAGCCGCGTGGAAGAGGCTGGTAGTGGTGGGCATTGCTGCGCCTGCGCCGGAACCGGATGAGTCGTGGACCTTCATCGCCCGTGTGTACATCAGGACCGTTGCGCCCTTCGGCAGTCCCGTGCCACTGAGGTTGAGCCCTGTAAGGAAGGACTTGAAGGTGAGGGTGCCAAGCCCGCCCGCATTAGTGCAAACGGCACTGAGCTTCTGTACCCACGCACCAGCCTCCCAGACGTACAGTTTGCCCGTCATCTGGGTGGAGGAATCGACCGTTAGCTCCATGCAGTAGTCGCTCCAGGTGCCGGTGGGTATCTGGTAGGACTCGGTGGAATAGTTACCGCCACCATTGTTGTCGTCGCCCCAGAGCCTTGCATAGCGGTCCTCGTCTAGTACGAGGAGGCAGCGGGGATTGGTTAAGATTGCTCCATTACGAGCCCCATTCGCCCATGCGACGATGTTGCCAAAATCAACGGTCATGGACGACCACGTGGTGATGTACATGCGCCAGAACCACCAGGCAGTATCGCCTACGCCGAGGGTAAACTCCTCCGGTAGGCACGGCACGCTCTCTTCGTCGTTGATGCGGAAGCAGTATTCGCTGGACTGCGTGGTTATGTCCGTGCTGAGCTGTTCCCTGTCATCCTGGGCTATGGCGTCGAGGAAGCCTAGAACAGCCATCAGAGCCCCGCCATGTTCCCCGCTGTGGTGCGGTAGGTGACCCACTCGCGGTCGTCAGCACCCATGCGCCGCCGAATCTGCCAGCCCCCCATGCGCTGGGCTGCCGCATCAAAGAATGTGGCCCAGAAGGTTCCGGCAGGAGCGCTGCCCCAAATCTCGGTTTCAGGCGGCACCCGGGAAGCCAGGTCGCGCACCGCCTCAGCACCCCGCTGCTTTATCTGGTTGGCGGTGTAGGCAGCCCTCCACCAGGCGGTAATCCACTGCCAGCCTGCACCCTCATGGCGTGCCCAGACCAGCGCCCCACGGATGATGCCAGCCAATTCAACGACGTAGACATGGAGGATGCCAGCCTCCCAGGCGGCGCGTAGACCGTCGATGTCCAGCTCCGGTCCCCATTCCGCCACGCGCTCAGCATGGCGCTCGGCGTAGAGTGTGCGGAGAGTGGGGATGTCAGCGGCGGTAGCTAGACGGATGCTCATGTCATCCTCAACCTTAAGGTCAGCGTGGCCTTCTCGATCGTAGTCGCAGAGTCCACGTTGATCGTCAGCGTGGCCCCCGCCGCTATGGTCACGTCGGCCCAGTCCACGGTCAAATCCTGGCCCTTGGTGGAAGCCGAGATCGTAGGCTTGGTGCCGGTGGCGATCATGGTGTCGGCCACGGTCGGGGGGTGATTGGCGTAGCTGTCCGACCACAAATCCAAGACAAGCGAACCGGAAGGACTGCCCACGAGCGTCCAGCCTTCGACGGTACAGGCGGGCATATCGCCGATCTCGGCTGCGATGCCGTCCGCGATCTCTGCGCCGCCACCGTCTATGTGGAAGAAGAGGTAACGCAGTTCTCCCACGAGGCCGGTCAGGCTAATCTCGTCGGCGCCACCGTCCTCGTGGCGGGCCGAGTGATCATTGAAGGTGGCCAGCGCGGGGAAGTCGGTGCCTGCCTCTAGGTCCAGGTCAGCCTTGACCTCCGCGTAGGAGCGGCCCTCTAGCCCGGCCGCCGTGAACTTGGCGTAGTCGTTGTCGGCAGCGTCATACTGATCCACCTGGAGGATGTTATCGTCAGCAATGCCGATGGCAACGTCGTCTATGTTCCCTCCCGTGAGTCTGGCTACGACGGTCTGCTCGGCCACGGTAACGGCAGCGGGGGTGTTGTCGGCGGTGGCAGCGAGGATGGATTGGGCGTCGAAGAGAGCCTTGGGGACGTAGGTGGCGCTCACGTCGGGGATGTCGGCAGCGACGAGGGATCGGAACGCGGGGTCGGCGTCGGCACCGTTGACAGGCCCAGCGAAGATGGTGTTGGCGCCCTTAGCCACCAGCCCTATCTCCTGGGTAGACAGGTTCAGGACGGTCTCAGCGTCCGCCGCAAGGGTGACAGCGGCATGGCCCGCCCCACCTTCAAGATCGTCTACTCGCTCAGCCAACTGATCTAGGGCATTGTCAGCGTCTCCAGGGTCAGCATCACCATCCCAGTCAGTAAGAACGGCAGGGGTATAGGTCACGTCGGCGGCATCATGGACATGCGCTGGCGGTGCGGCCTCTAGGTCGTCTGTTCGCTCGGCAAGTTGATTGAGCGCGTCGTCTAGGTCGCCAGGGTCGGCGTCGCCGTCCCAGTCTGTAGCGACGGCGGGAGTGTAGGTAACACCGGATGCATCGGCTTGATCCGTCAGGTCCGCGTAGGCCATGACCTCCTGCATCTGGGCAAGATTAAGCTTGGTGCCCGCCGTAAGGCCCGCGTAGCCGCTGGCCGCGTCCTTCTCCGATTTCTTCTGGTAGCCGGTATGCGGATCGGCAGCCGCCTCATGCGCCACCACGTCTACCTCGCGCCAGACCGCCGCGCCCTCCGTCGCGTCCACGCAGATGTAGGCTTTGTCTGCCGTTACATCGACCCAGACTGAACCAGGGCTGTAGTTCCTTTCCCAACTGTTATCGTCAGTCACCGTCGGTGCCACTGTTGCGACCAGGTTGGTTCTGACCTCCAAGTCGTACCATGTAAGGCCGTCGTAATACTGGAGCGTGTTCGTGTCTGAGTTGCGGATCGTCAGACCTTGGGGCACGTTCTCTTGCGCGGCGCGCTGGGCAGTGGTCCAAGTCCAGAAGAGGGCCGGTTTTAGTTGCTGTGCGACTACCATTAGCTGGATATCCTCCTGACGGCCGCGTACTCACACTCAAAGCTGCCGCCCGGATCACCGCCGAACTCTATCCGGTAACTCTTCTCGCCCGAGGGCAGGCTGAAGGAAGAACTGATCAGCTCCGCAAGTTCGGTATTGGTTGAACTAACCTCAGACCCTGCGACTATAGCCCCGTCGGTGACGTTGTAGAGCCGCGCCACAACTGAGGCGCTTACGCTCGTGGTTGAGAGAAGGACAACGATGCGGAAGAGAGAGCCTGTTGGGAACCAAGCAGGATCGTAGGTGCGGGCAGTCTTATAAGTCGTGTAACTGACAGCCCCGCCACCTACCACCACCACTATAGGGGCGCTCAACACAAGGATGGCCGGGGTCGGCGTGAGCGTCTTCGCGCCTGCTAGGATGGTTACTGACGGAGCGATGAGTGCCGTGATTGCCGCATCGGGAGTGAGCGTCAGCGCCAGCGCCACAGTGGCACTGGGGGCCATGAGAGTCAGGATTGCAGGGTCGGGCGTCAGGGTCTTCGCCCCGAAGGCCAGCGTTACTTCTGGGGCGATCAATGACGTGATGGCAGGCGTGGGCGTCAGTATGGTATCCCCGCCGACGAACACGCTTACGGATGGCGTAGCCATTGTGACGATGGCGGGGTCAGGGGTCAGAGTGATGCTGAGGGCCACGCCCACGTCGGGCGCTGTGATTCCAATGCTCGCTGGGTCGGGGGTCAGAGTCTTCGACAGGGAGACGGTCACGCTCGGAGCTACCATCTGGGTGATGGTCACGTCTGGCGTCAGCGTCTTCGCACCGAAGACCAGGGTCGGACTGGGGGCCACTATGGCAGTCGTGGCGGGGTCCGGTGTCAGAGTGATCGCGCCTCCACCGGCCGTATAGTCGATGTCCAGCTTGGGGGCGCTACCGCCAGGGTAATCGTAAGAATGCGCGGCACGGGCACCGGTTCCGCTTGTGTAAATCCACACTAGGACAATGGCCGAGGGATCGTAGGAGTCCGCTAGTTCCTGAATGATGCTAGCTATCGTGTTAGTGCCGTCACCTGTGAAGGTCTGATCCTGAGCATCAGTCCAGTTCCCAAAATCGGACCCATCACCCTCACAGGTCGCGGTGGTGCGCGTCCGACTGCTGATGTTGTAGGCAGCCGTCGTGAATACACCGGGAGCAGCGGCATCATGAGCATACCAGTCGCCTATGAAGGAGCCGGACTGACTCGTGTAGGCGCGAAAAGTAAGGGTCGCACTGTTGATGGTAGCGCCTGACAGACCGGAGACGCTGGGGAAATAGAGACCTACATGGCGTGCGGAGATGAGGTAGCCGATTCGCAGGGTGTAGCCAGCAAGTGGCCCTATGCCGCCCGTGCTGACGTTTTCCTCGGCGTCATGAGCGCTGGCTCCACACTGGAGGTTTAGGGTGGTCATTCGCCAACCTCGAAGTCAGCGTCCCGCAGGGCCGTCACCTCTGGTCGGGCCAGCAGTCCGTCGGGGTCGTTCATGTTGCGGATGATCTGCTTGAAGATGCGGGCTCCCCTGGGCCGGACGACTACGCCATCTATGGTCAGGGCAGTACCGGACTCCGCTCCCGCCGATGAGTGGTCGCCCCTGATCCTCTTGCGGACGGCACGGCGGACATAGTTGCGGATGTTCTCGCGGATGGCTAGTCCCACACCCGGCCCGGGGCTCAGGTGCATGAGGAAGTCGTTGATCAGGATAGGCGCTCGCCCCAGGTCGTAGTCGGACTTGTAGCGCCAGAAGTAGACAAGCAGGTAGAGGCAGCGAGTATCCCGCTCACGCTGGAGTTCAACGATCTTGGCGTACACTTTCGTCCTCTAAGTAGCCTGCACGATTCCTTCTGCGTTCCATTGAATGCCGATGTTGCCGCCGTTGGCAGAGAACGGGAAGCCACCAGTGTCGATCCAAGCGATGGGCACATTGTCTGTGTCGTTAGTGATGAACCTGTAGACGACCGCACCCAAGACCTGGCGGGTGCCGGCACCAACCGACGTAAAGGTGGCGTCGGTAGCATCGAACTCAGCCCTGTCATTGGCCTCGTCCTCAGCCACGGCCTCAGCAGCCAGCGCCTGCCGCGCATAGCCCGACCCGTCCATCTCATCCAGAGTCGTGAAGGCGCTGATGGTGTCAACGTCCTTCTCGGTGTCGGCGGTGCTGTTGGTCATCACCAGCAACACCCGGATGTCGTGCGCGTTGAGGTCCAGTTCACCAGCCAAGAGCGCGTACTTGGCGTGGGTGTAGACGAAGTTCGCCATGTCTTTCCTCCTATGGGAAGTACACTTGGCTCCCTGAGCCAAAAACTATGTCCGTCACAAAGGGCACCGCCGCCAACGCCTCAGCGTCCGTGTAGCGGGTGTGGTGGGCATCAGAGTTGGCCGCATGGGCAGCCACATCTACGCCATCGACGGTGCCGGTTACAGCAATGTTTCCAGCCACATCCAGCATCTCGGTAGGAGCAGCATCCGCCCCCATCTTAGTAGAACCCACCAGCCTGCTCGTGGCGTTGTTGCGTATACCTACGTTCAGCGTCGCCGCCGCCAGAGCGTCGATGTCGATGCCGTACTGGGTGCCAATGGAGCCCGCCGTCACAAGAGCGTCAGCCACGTGGATAGCACGGGCCGTTGTGAGGACGCCGTTGCTGCCAGTCGTGGCAATCAGCCCCTTCCAGGCCGTCGCCTGAGCAATAGTCACAGCCTCGTCCCCAAAGTTGACCACCCAGCCGGAGACTAGCCCCATTTGCTCCCCGTTCAGGACAGTGTTGTCTATGTCCAGGCTAGGCAGGAGATAGGCCCCAATGTGGTTCCTGCTTATGGTCCCTGCATCAATGTGCTCAACATCGGAGTTCAGATAGATGCCGAACCCGGTCAGGCTGCCTGCTGGCGAGAGGTGAGTTTTGGAGATGTAGAGAAGGTTATCCGCAGAGGGTGACGCAGCAGCCCCTATCCCAAGGTAGGTTGCCAGTCGGGTGCCGGCAGCCAGAAGGTAGGGTGTGTGGGGGTCGGCAGCGCCCTCGTGGTCGTAGAAGGTGGGGGCTGCTGCCTCGCCGCCGCTTCTGAAGAAGGTTCCTGCCGCACCCAGTGCCAGTTCTGTTGTCTGAGCGCCTAGACCTGCGTAGAGGGCTTTCCACGCCCCCGCGTGGCCCAGGTTGCCCCTGATGTCCTTGGTCGTGCCGGTGCCACCGTCAGAGAGTGTGCCGGTCCCGTTCCCGCGTAGGTCATTGTCCTTGATGGTGTAGTTGTTGGAGGCGGCCGCCTCCACATAGACGCCGTAGCGTTGGGTGCCGCTGAAGTTCCAGCCGTTGGTCGCCGTACATTGAGTGATGTGCCAGCCTGAGACGGCATCCTGAATGTGGAACCCGTCGAAGCTGTTGGCCCCCTCCACGCTGTTCCCGATAGAAAAGCAGTTGTGGAGCCGAACATCCGCTACGGTAGCCCCGGCAGCTTTGCCCAAAAAGACGCCACTGTGGTCGTTCTCGAAGAACCGGCCCTGCTCGACAGTGATACCCCGAACGATGCTCGTATTCTGGGGGTTGATAACGAACCCATCGAGTGTATTGGAGCCTGTACCCCAGAGGTTCGTAAAGTGGATGTCCTCCACCCAGCCGGTGTTCACAGGGATGATGTGAATGGGGTTGGCGTTGCTCTGGTCACAGATGAGGTTGTTGATGAACCCAAACCGAACCCGCTGGCCGGTGTCGGGGTCTATCGTCAGCCCTTGTTGGGTGTGCAGGACTTCGATGTTGCTCCAGTAGAACCCCTCGCCGGCCCGGATGCGGATACCGTAGGCGGGCTGGGCATCGTCCTCGTTGTCGATGATGAGATGATCGATAAAGTAGCCGGACCCGGGGAGGTGGCTACCGTCCTCATCGCTGATGTTGAACACCAGCCCTAGGACTTCCATATCCCGCGCCTCGATGTTGCTCATGCGCGTGCCGTAGCAGCCGCCGGACCAGTCGAAGGCGCAGAAGTGGTGCTTGACGACAACGTTGCGGGCGGAACAGGAGAGCGTGAACTGGAAATGAACCGCTGCCCCTGCCGTCTTGGTGACAGCCGAGTCGATACAGAAGTCGCGCACCGTCACCCAGTTCTGGCGCGTAAGGCCGTCACCTATTTGAATCAAATCCGCTGCTTCTAGGCCCGCCGCTGCCTTGAGGATGGTGGCGGTTCCCGCGCCCTGGAGGGTGTGGTTGTCCACAGTCATTGTCACAGTGGCCGCGATGGCGAAGTTCCCTTCGCTAAGGATCACCCGACCCGCCGTGGCGGGGAGAGCAGCAAGAGCAGCCTGAATCTGCACCTCGTCGGCCGTGCCATCGCACACGTAGTCTGCCACTGCTTGCATCGCAGCCGAGGAATCTGAGGCGGCTACGACGAGCGTGGGAACTATGGCCGTTACAGGGTGGTGGGCCTCGGGCAGGGTGGCCGAGAGATCGCCATGGTTGTGAACGTGGTTGGCGCGGGCCAGGGCGTCCCCATCACCCTCGCTGTTGGCAATCCCGATGGCGACAGGCGTTCCCGTCTTGAGCGTGATATTGGCTTCCTGTTCTGGGTCAGCAGCAACAGTGAAGTAGTCGCTCAGGAAATCGAGGATCGTTGCCCCTTCAATCGTCATGTGCCCTTCACCGCGACCGTTCCTGCGCCACCTGTGATCACGTTCACGTTCTGGGCCTTGATGTTAACCCCCGCCTCCTCAGTGCCTTGTATAACAATGACACCTTTGAGCTTGATGGTCAGGAGGGGCCGGCGACGACTGGCCACATGAGCGCTGCCTGCGGGCTTCGGGTGCTTCGCCAACTTGGGGCGAGAGGCTGTCACGCTCTCAAACACCGGCCCTGTTGGCTGGTCGAACCGGCCCCGCCAGTCCTCCCCGATCTCAGGCGTGACGGTGGGGCTATCCCAGCCGGTCATCAGGTCGCGGTGAATGTAGCGCACGCTTCCGCGAGTCGGGCCTGAGACGATGTACCCTTCAGGCTGCTCGCCGTAGACCGTGCCCACCCAAGGCACAGGGTTCTTAGACTCGCCCAGTATCATTTCCGCCTCAGAACAGGATGCCGGACCTGACGTTCGATGGTGAGGCCGAGGTCGCGGAGCACAGGCGTCAGCGTCGCCGTGGTACGGTCCAACCCGATCTTCAGTTGTGAACTCAGCGCCTGAATCCCACGCTGCGGGTGGATCGGCTGAACGCGCCTTGTGTCATTGATGGTAAGGAGACTCTTCCAGGTGGCCGATGCCTCAGCCGTAGAGTCATCATCCAATCGGTAATCCACCGTCATGTTCTTCGTGGCAGCGGTGAAGTCGCCGTGGCGTTCAATCTCAGTCAAGGCCCCGGCCTGGTCGCCCATCAACAGGAGATTTACCCAGGAGTCGTAGAGGTAGCGATAGCCGTCCTCATACTGCATCCAGGATGAGGTTTCCATGAGGGGGTTCCAGCTTGCGTGGGGCCAGTCCTGGTAGTACAGGCGGCAGGTGGTGCCGTCCGCCGTACATGTCCAGAGGCGGCGGCGATCATGGGTGGCCAGTGTGCCGTGGGTCATCCACAGACCGGAGTTGCCGAGAGGGTGTGCCCCCGTGTAGTCACCGGCCCGGTAGTGCCACGTCCACTGCCCTGCCTCGTTGATACGGCCCCAGAAGATCATCGTCACGTCGGAGCCGTCCAGTTGCCAGTAGGCCAGAAGGTAGGAGCCCACGGTGATGAGGGCCTTGATCTGGCCCTTCAGATCCGGCGGGCACCCGTCGTCCCTCCAGATAGAGATGTCGCGCACAGGTCGGCCCGGATACCAGAGGAACGGTCCCTGCCCACTGTCCACGATGGCCAGTTCATCGCCGTAGACGCAGGCAGCGGTTACGTCCAGGAAACCAGGACGGTGATCGTTGAACCACGCACCATCTGCCGCGACCACCTCATGGATCACAGACCCCGTAGGAATGAATGCGGTACACCAGGCTGAACTCAGCCCGCTCGACTCATAGAACAGCCCTCCCACGAAGGGCTCTACGCTCCCAAGAGGATTTAGCGTTCCTCTGGGGTCGCCCGTGGCCTGGAAGATGTAGTCAGAGCGTATGGCGTTGGTCCTGAAGTTTGCGCCCGTGCTTAGGGGACGGGTCCAGAAGGCCAGGGCGGGCCTAGGCGTCCAATCCTCGAATACGTCATAGTCGGCCCAGGTCGTGCCGTCGGTTGTGTACTGGAGGTTGACGGAGCCTCCCGCAGCCCAGAAGAGGATATTCGCGTACCCCTCGCAGACATGCAGTTGTCGGCCCTGGCCACCAGCCTTAGTATGTACTAACGTCCAAGCTGTGGCCTGAGTCCGCCAGACGTTCGGCCCCTTCGCCATGTAGAGGTAGCGGCTGCCCGTCGAGTCACAGAACTCGGCGAAGGATACGTAGTCTGTCTCTGAGGGCGACGGTATGAGCGTTATCGTGTAGGCCCCCGGCGTCGGGGAACCTCCTCCCGACCAGCCACCCGATCCCGTCAGAACGCCCGTGGTGTTGGAGGTGACGGTCATGGTCTTGCCGCCGCAGGTGACGACGAAGCCGACGTACAGGCCGGCAACGAAGGCACCAGCCTCAGTCAGGGTAGTGGCATCAGCTGCGCTGGCGGTGCCGGTCTTGTTGGTGAAGGTTCCGAGAGTAGAGAGGACAGGGAGCGTTGTCTGGCGGGGGATAAAGGTGTCAACCTTCCCGTACCAGTAGCCATTCTTGCTGCGGGGGTCGTTGCGGTCTTCCGTCAGACGTTGCGTACCGCAGCCGCCGGAGAAGTTGGAGCGGCGGTAGGTCCAGTCCTTCTCGTCCTTCTCCAGTTGGTCGCTGACTGTCTTGACGGCCAATCAATCGTTCTCCCCTCATCCCCGTCGGATTACGATGTGACGTTCCGGTGCCTTCTCGGCGACGATAGGGCCACCTTCCCTGGCGACTTCATCCCTGAGAATCTTGAGGCCGTTGGCTTCCTCAGGCGTGTCGCTGATGAGCTTCTGCTTGATGATGTCGCCTATCAGTTCATCGGCCCCCAGATAGCCCGCGTAGAAGTCGTCGCAGTCCGTCGTGTCGGTGTCCGAGGTCAGGGCCGCGTAGTGGGTGAGTTCCTCAATGAGGTAGGGACCCTTACTGCCCAGCGCCCCGTCGAACTCTATCTCCAGGCCCCCGTAGGCGTTCCGCACTGGCTTGGGGTGGAAAACCTCCTCCAAATCCCAGGAGTGGGTGAAGTCCTCGGACACTTTCTCGTGCATGAGGAAGATACGGCCTACCTGCTCCTCACTTGTGATGCGAGCAGGAAGCGGCAAGGCCCTAGAGTCGGCGGGCCACACCACGACCATGCCAAAGTCGCCCACAGCGTTTATCAGGTCCAGGTTGAGGCGGATCAAGTCCCGGTTGCACCCATCCGGCACGGTGAACTGTGCTTTCAGGAACCGCCAGGGCTCCGCATAGGTGGCGGCTTGGGTTATGGAGAGCGTGTCACCACTCAGGGTGACGTAGGCTGCGTTTACAGAGTCGTAGACAGTCACCGATGCAGTCGCCGCCGTCGCCCCTACCCCGTTCCGCATGAGAATTGCCAGGTGATAGGTCTTGTTCTCCGCAACCGTCAAGGCCTGATAGGCGTAGCCAGCAGCGGCACTTGCCGTCAGTGCCAAGTAGTAACGGCCGAAGAGCCATTCAGGAAAAGCCAGGGCGGTTGCAACGAGTGTCGCGTTGCTTGTCGTCCACCCCGTTGCGCTCTGGCAATCGCCGTTGGTCAGCAGCCCCAGGGGCGTCTTCTTCCAGTAGGCGCAGCGGCGCGTGAGGGCGCGGTCCATGGCGTCATTCACCCTGGTCACGCTCTCCACGGCCTTGTCCCACAACTCGTATGTCTGCCCGACGGCTGAAGCGTTGCCGGCGGGGGAGAGGGTCAGGGTGCCCGTAGTAGCGACATGATCCGTCACCCAAGACTGTTCGTAGGTAGTAAGAGTGGCGGCTACCGTCTCGTTAGTCAGCAAGCCAGTTGCGACGCCTAAAGCGCCCGCTGCGACGGTGAGGATCGTGTAGGTGCCGTTGTTGTTGACGGTGCCGGATACCGTTACCTTGTCACCGACGCGGTAACTCCCAAACCCGTTCCCTGAGTCCCGTATCTCGTCGTTGCTGGCCCCGCCGTCGTAGAAGGATGTGGCAGCGTCCGTGAACTTTAGGATGAAGATGGAGCCGATAGGAACGGTGGCCGCGTAGGTTCCCAGCCGCAGCACGTCGATGGCAGTGGTGGTGCTCCCCGCTGCCGTGACGGTGCCCGTCCGGCACAGGCCGCTGAACTGGCCTACCTTCAGCCTGAGAGCCGCCTGTGTGCTCACTTCTTAGGCTTACCCTTCTTCGTCCAGGCCCGACGCTTGGCTGGAGGGGTAGCCTTCACCATTTCCTTGCCCCAGGCTTCACCCCGGGCGGCGGCGGCCCCGGCCTTACGGTACTGCTTCCCTGATTTTGCGGGCACGCTTCTTCGCCTCCTGCCACAATGGCGGCACCGGCTTCTCAGCCTTCTCACAGGCGTGGGCTATTTCTGCCGACGCCTCTTGGAAGAGCCCCACACGGTAGCGCCCGTGATTGTCTACGACGTTGCCCATGCGGGTCGCCTTCGTCACCCCCTTGGCGACGGTCTCGCCGTTGATGTACTGGCTCTCGTAGACCGAGAGGCGGCGGGCATCACGGCCGCAGGTGGGGCAGGCTACGGCTGTTACCTCGTAACCTGCCTTCACCTCGGTCACATGTCCCTCATTACAGCAGTAGTCATAGAGGGGCATGGCTCACTCCTAGAGCGAGGTTGTCGGGAACTCGATGTAGTCGAGCGTCCCAAAGTGCAGCGTGAACGCTGTCGTTGACGCGATCTGCACGTAGACACAGGCCGGTCCCTTGCCGATGTACGGGAGAATCGGTCTGTAGCTCGCAGAAGCGATTGTGCCCAGCGCACCGACAGCCAGCACGGTCGCCGATTGGGTCTGGAGCGCCTCAAACTCCCACAGTCGCCTAGTCGTAGTCGCCAACTCAGCCGTAACCGTCACGCCCCCGTCGGTCGCTACCCGCGCTGTTGACGTGGCCGCAGCGCCTCCCTGTAACAGTGGCAGCGGAACGAATGCGGTGCCCGCCGAGGAGACAGCGCCGACTCCCTTCATGGCAGCCTGGAGTGTCGTCGCAGTCGCAACGTCACGGAGACCGAGGCGAATGCTGCACGGGATGATGGTCAAGCCGGTCGCCGCATCCACGCACATATTCGCCGCCGTGTCGGTCAGGGTTGAGTCAGCCGCAAGCCCCGTAGCGACGGTGCCGGCCCGAATCTGGTAGGCGTGGCCCGTAAGCGCCATGTACGTGAAGAAGTCCATGACGCAGGGGAAGCCCATTCGGCTTCCCTTCACGGCCATGAATCCTTGACCGTCTCCAGCGGCGTCCAAGACGGCTTCGTTTACGTTGAATCTCATGTCAGCCATTTCAGCTATACCTCCTGTGCTGAACTACATTCTGTCCGCTATCTCGAAGATAGCCTTCTTCTCGCTGTCGGTGCCCTCTTCTATCAACTTGGCCCGTGCCCGACAGACCGATGCCTTGTAGTCACGGGACCGGGGGATCTTCTCGCCCACTTCCTCTTCGGCCTTCTGATAGGCGTAGTCGATGTCCTGCGCCCTGTCTAGGAACCGGCGGGGGTCGGGGCGAAATCTCGGTTGTCTGAAGATTAGCGTCAGGCTCACGCAGCCGGACTCCTCTCAGACCAGACACGGAAGTAGTCGATGTCCACAGTCCGCGCCGTATTCGCAAGCGTCCCTACCATGAGGGCCGCCTGCATCAAGTAGCCCGTTGACGGGCCGGTAGATACACTGACCTGTTCCCAGCCCTGTCCCCCTGTTGCCACAGTGGTCTCGCCCCTGATAGCCCCGATTCCGCCAGCACCCCCACACTGCACGAGCATCCGCATCCATTTGTCGGCGACGGGGATGAGGGTGGTCGGGAAGGCGGTCTTGGTACACGTCGGCGTAGTCCCATCGCTGACGAGGGCGAACGTCTTGAAGGTCTGGCTACCGTCCATGTGGATAGCCAGCAAGTCCGTAACACCGTTGCCGGTCGCGGGCGTGTCAACGTCCGTCACACACTGCAAGGTGCCGTCCGTCGGCGCGTCCCACAGTCCAAACTCGAATAGGAGCTGGGCCGCCGTGTACGTCACGACCTTCCAGCGAACCTCGCAACCGGGACTACGGGCCGCGTCGAACATGGGGTAGGAGAAGTGAATCCCAATGTTGTCCCCAGTCGTGTTCTGGGTGACTCCGCGAAGGTTGCCACACTCCAGGGACCCCTGGGCGAAGGCGGTAGAGCCCGCGTCCGTATCAAGGTTCCAGAGGGTAGCGTCCATAGTGTCCGACAGGAAGTCGTCATCGTAGTAGACGAAATCCCGACGGGCAAACGGGAGTAGAAACCCCACCAACTCAGAGTTCCAACCCCTACCCTTGGAAAGCTGGCTCATACTCTGCGGGGCGCGAAACCTGCCATTTACTGGCTTACCCATCGCTCACCCCCTAGTACCTTTCCGCCCAAATGCGGATGTAGTCGATGTCGATGGTCTTCTGAGCAGAGGCGACCCGACTTCCGAAGATGTAGGAGGGGCGCATCAGGATCCCCGTGTCGGGGCCAACGGGGCTCACTGCGAGCGCCTGTGTATAACCAGAGTAGGCGAAGTTGTTGTCAATTATCCCGAACACCTTGTTCGCACCGGCTTGAACGAGATAGGTGCTGTACGTCGCTGCCACTGGCATGAAGGCTCCTGCTGAGACAGCAACACCAGTGGTGTCAGTCGTGCCGTACCCTGCAACGACGAACGTCTTGATCGTGTCGTCCGTGTCCAAGACGAGCCCCGCGAAGTCCGTCACGCCGTTTTCCGCCACGGGTGCGTCCGGGTCACAGGCGGTCAACGCCTCGTCGGTCTTGGGGTCGGTGAAGGCAATCTCACAGTCCCAAGAAGTGATCACGTCCGTCTTGAACCTGATCTCCGTGCCGGGATTCCTAGCCGCGTCAAAGAGCGGCCCCGTGGCGCCTCCTGTAAAGTAGATCGCAATCTGGGCGTTATCGTCCGTCCCTGTGTCGCCTCGGAGCGTCCCACTCTCCAACGATCCCTGAGCGAAGTCGGTGATTGACGTGGCGGCGGCCGTCGAGGCCACGGCCCAGTACACCGTGCTAAGGGTGTCTGAGAGAAAGTCATCCTCCCAGTACACATAGTCCTGGCGGGCGAATGGAAGCAGGAAGCCGGTAAGTTCCGAGTTCCAGCCCCGTCCTCTCGTCAGTTGCCGCAAACTCTGCGGGGCGTTGAACATTCCGATTGAAGGCTTAGGCATCTATTACTCCTGCGTCTCCTCACTCGCCGAGACGCTGGCGCGAGGGCAATGGCCCCCTTTCTGGTGACGGTACTTATCCAGACCGTTAGAGAACGCCTGGCCGCACTCGCAGACCACAAGTTTCGTAGGCTTAGAAGTTGGGGCGGATTCACTCTCGCGCTTCTCTACTTCGGCTTCGATAGCCTGCGACTTCTTGCGAATAGCGAGCACGGCCCCTCTCTCCTTTGGCCGCTCGTGGGCGAAGGGCAGAAGGTCACGGGCCTGGGGCAAGGTCATTCTGTGCGTGATCATGGCGTGGGTCAGAAGTTCGTTCTCAGAGTTGAGAGGGTTGCTGTTGCCGACACAGGCAGCGCACCAATACGGCTCTGGTACGTCGTACTCCTCCAACTGGGGGAAGACAGACTTGGGCAGGCCGTAGGGCGGCTCGATGTGCCAGTGGTGGGCAACTATCTGTTCGATAGGGAAAAGATGAGCCCCGCCGTTCTTGAAGAGCCAGTAGTACCGATACGTAGTGCCGAGGCGATCCGCGACAGGTTCTATGGTGTCACGCAGGCCGGTCTTCACGCTCACTCTATCGGTAAGACTGTACTCAAGAAGTGGTCGACGCCCCTTCTTTATCCAGTGGTCAGCCTGAGCCGTCTCCAGCCCAGGGCCAACGATGATCCAGTAGCCCTCTCGCTTGTTCTTCTGCCAGAAGATAGGATTGATGTTCCTGTTTCCTGCGGTTGTAGGCCGCCGGTTCATCCATTCGGCAGGTACGGGAACAGGCGTTGGTTTTTCGTCTACTGTCGAAACCACGGATAATCCCTCTCTCTGAACGGGCGGACACTAGGAACACGCTTACGGTACATTTCCTGAATGATGTCCGACCTCACTTCCTGAACCCACTCCTTGACCCAGAAATTGCCCCAGATGTCATAGGCTTCCTTCCCGTTGTTGGTAGCGTCCTCGGCTATACTCCTGGCCTTGGGCCGCGTCGCCCCCCGGTCGCCCACCTGTATATCCGGCGGACGAGCCTCTAGGTGCGGACGCGGCCCACTCAATTCAATCCCCCCGGCGAAGCGTGCCCCCCGTAGTTTCTCTTCCTCACGAATGAACTGCCGAGTTGCCCGATAGAGGTAATCCTTGCGCCTCTCTTTGGGCATGTCAGCATCTACGGGTATCGTTGCCTTGATCCTCATCAACTTCCAACCAAGCGGAGGCACTGACCGAATCAGCGGACCGCCGGGTGTAGGGATAACGATAGAGGGCGCGTGCCGTCGGGCAATCCTGTCAGTCACACAAAGCCTCGGCAACGGCCAGAGCCGCTTTCTTCGTCTTCTTCTTGATGTGCAGGGTGTTGCCTACCCGTACCTCATAGCGGTGCTGCGTGAGCTTCCCGCCGGCGTCAGGCGTACCAGCGAGGTGACAAACAATGACCGTTCCAATGGGTGAAATCCCGACAGGCACCGCCTCGACCATCTTCATGTTTGACTCCCTACACTGTCTTCAGCCATACCGCCCAATTGTCGTCAACTGTCTCACCGCCGGTGGCAACAGCCGTCTCCGGGATGATTTCGCGTTCCGCCGTGACGTAGAGTTCCCAACCGACGATGAGGTCGGAGAGGTCTCCCACGATCCGGTCGCGCTCAACGGTTATGTCCTTCTGGCGAATGAGGATGTACTGCTGGCGCTGGTGAACGCCGCAGTCGTGCTGACCCGTGGCCGGTGCCTCAAGGTACTGAGACTCGACGATCTTGAAGCCGAGGAACATGCCTAGAGTGGCATCGTCCAGGGCGGCAATGTTGGACCGTGTAAAGTCCGCGCTGATCGGCGTCCCCAACTTTCGGATGGCGCTAACCGCTGCCGAGGACAGCCAGGCGAAGCGGTCGTTACTCGGTGCAAGGCCAATCTGCATCTTCTGCCAGGCTGACTCCCAGTCGTCCATCGTCAATTCCAGGCCGAAGGTTCCCACTGAGTCCGAGAGGCCGTCGGGTAGACCCGCGCAGTCCGTCTCGATCTGCCCAGCAAGGGCATAACCGATCTGTCCGCCGTAGAGGGTGATGTAGTCGTAGTCGTTCTGAACCTGGAGTCTTGAGTTGACGTACATCGCCGTGTAGTACCAACTGGACACGGTGATGTCCTGGTCGGTCGGCGTCGGGTAGTCAGGAGTGACAGTCGTGTTGTCGGACTTCGCCGTGACAGCCATGTTCACGACATGCGGAATCTTGAGAGCCGCGCCCGACTGCATCACTGCGCTGTAGGATGTGTCCACCGTACCCGCAAGAACCTGCGCCTTCCGAGCCGCCAACTGCGCCTCGACTGCGTAGTGCTGCTTGAGGTAGACGGCACCCGTAGTCGTGGTTGCTTCTACATAAGTAGAGCTTTCGGTGCTTGCCATCTAATTCCCCTTCATCAGCGACCTCTAAGCCGCTGTAAGTGCTCTTGGTATATGCGTCCGCGCTCGGCATCGGAGAACTTCGCCTTCTCCTCAATGGGGAGTACGCTGAAGGTCTCCCAGGTCATGCCCGCCGAGGGCGTACCGCCACCAGTGGGCGGCGCAGCCCCCTCCCGATTGCCACTCAGCGAAGCCTCCAGCTTCCTCTCGCCCTCGAACTTCCTACGCGCCTCCTCGACGCCGCGCTCGTAGCCCTTCTGTTCACGGACCTCGCCGTGAACCTCTACGTACTCACGGAGCCAGGTGTCATACCGCCGCCCGCTCACACGGGCCAGCCTGTCGAAGTGCTCATCCGACAGGCCATCGAAGTCCGTAGCGCCCTTGAAGACCTTGAGCGCTTCCTCGCGCAACTCGTGATCTCGAACATCCCGCGCGGCTTCCAAGAGCGTTGAGGCGTGGCGCTTGCGGGTGGCGGGGTCCAGTTCATCCTCTGAAGAGAGGCTGCGCTGAATCTCCTCCAACCGCTGGCGGCCTTGCTCGTGCTGCTCGATGTCCCGCTTCTGGAGTTCGAGGTCATGGATCACGCTCTGGCGGCCCGAATGCCGCCCACGCTCCAGGGCGTCCTTGAAGAAACTTGTCCCCTCCCTGGCATCCTTGGGCACCAGTGAGAGGACGGCCTCAATCTCTTCCGGCTTCTGGATGCTGCCGAGCCAGGTCTTGAAGGCTTCGATTCCTGCACCGTTCCCGCCCTGCGACTCCGCTGGCGACGGCGAACTTTCAGCCGGTGGCTGTTCCGCCGGAGCGCTGCCCGAAGCGTCGGGATTGGCTGTGGCATCGGTTACCATCTTGACTCCTTTGTTGAGGCGGGCCGCCGAGGGGCGGGGTGCGCGGCCTTACTCCAAGGCGGCCCGCACATATGGAGAGAGGGATACGCGAAGGATCGCGCACCCCTCTCTTTGATTCGCACTATCACACTAGCGCGGCTGCTTGTCAATAGTAAGCGGCTTACACCCCAGGGCCAGCGGGGGTCAGGGTGTTCAGCCGCCGCTTCCGCTTCCGTTCCTCCTCTGTCTCTTCCTCTTCCCGAACCCGCTCCAACAGCTTAGGGTAGCGGGCCGCAACCGCCTGAGTAGCAGCAGGGTTGAGGTTCGGGTTCGTCAGGTAGCTTTGAGCCAACCCCCGCTGGAACTGCATCTCACCCCAGGCTGTCCGCACACGGGGTTCGGTTTGAGGAGAAGGTCGGCCCAGAAGGCCACCAAGCACTGAGGGGGAGACCAAGGCCTCGGCCAGGCCTTCCTCGCCCTTGGCTGCGGCTCGGTAGCTGGCTTGTGGCGCAGTCTGTATCCGGGCCATGTCCTGACGAAGCTGCTGCACCGTGCCACCGCCGAAGAGGCCGGGGAAGTCGCCCCTCAGGAACTCGTCAGGGGATAGGTAGCGGCCCTGGGCACGAGCCTCGACACGCGCCACGTCATACGCTGCCGCCAACTTGTCGGTCGGCACGTCGGGCCTGATGTTCTCAGGGATGCCCTCCCAGCCCCGCATGATAGCGACGGTAGGGTCGGTCTGGAGTGCAAACCGCGCCCTCTGCGTCACCGACATCTTGGAGGGGTCGTAGCCCAGTTGGGCCGCCTGCCAGGCCGTCTCTGGATCGGGGAACGTCTGTTTTATGGCCCGCATCTTTGCGATGTCGCCCCCCGTGATCTCGCTGAGAGTCTGGTACTCAGGGATCGTCATCTCCTCCGACACCATCACGTCGAGGTCCTGCCAGGTCAGGTTCCGTTCCTTCAGAAAGTCCTCCGTCTGCTTCATCTGGGCGTCCCACCACTGCTGGGGCTTCTGGCCTGAAGTGGTGATGAGAGGCAGGTCTTCCTCAATACTCATCCCCTTGCCGATGAAGTAGAGGAGGTCAGCTTCAGTCCAGCCTTCAGGCGCAACGGCGCGGAGTTCCTCTACCGTTGCCGCACCCTTCATCTGCTGCCAGAAGGCTACAATCGCTTCGGGGTCCGTGATGCCCTGGTCAACCGCTGAGACGAACACGTCATGGGGCAGGCCATAGACTTGGTTCAGGTAGGTCGCCTGGTTCTGCTGGTCAGGGGTGAGTTCGCGGCGGGCAGCTTCGCCCTGCGGGTAGCCTGTGGGGAGGCCACCAGGGCCAGCCTGAAGCGGCCCGGTCTCTGGACGTCCATAGATGGCGACCGCGTCCTCAAGGGTCTGGGCGCTTTTGCCCCAGGCCTCTGGCCTCTCAGCCCTAGCCGTAGCCAGCGCAATCGCGCCACCAGGATCGCTCTGCCAAACATCCTCGGGAACGCTGCGCACAGTTTCCTCGAAGGTGGTCGCCATGTAGGCGGCGGCCTTTGTGGGATCGGCGGCGTCCTCTGGAGTGATGTTCCCGAAGTGTATTGGGTGAATCTGCCAGGGGCCAACCTCGCCAGCGCCACCGACATGGGCGCCGCCAGCCGCAGCCCCCCACGGGCCGTTGTATCCGCCTTCGCTGCCGACAGCGTGCCACATGGCTGCTTGGGTGCGCGGGTTGTCCGTGGCAGCCAAGATCGCTTGGCCTACAACAGTACTCTCAGCGCCAGCGGGTAGGCCGGTGGTGGCACCCGCAGGGGGCAGCCCAGCCAGGCGGCGCACCTTGTCTATCTCCCCTGCCATCTCGCCGGTATCTGTTCGCGCCGTCGAGAGCGCCTTCGCTGCGCTGGGAGCGGGGGCCTGTTCGTTGTTGATGTAGTGCCACATGAGGTTCAATTGCTGGGTGAAGTCGAGGCCCAACGCGGCGTACTTCTGAGCCTGCTCGGCCTCAAAGTCGCTGAGTTTCCTCGCGCCCTTTGGCAGATTGGCGTTCCAGCGGTCGAGTTCGATGGCAAGATCGGGATTGGCCCTGCGCCAGGAGGTATCTTCATCCTCCGTTGGACCTACAGGTGTCCCAAGTATCTCGTCAAGGGTCGGCTGCTCATTAGGTTCGGGCATAACGCCCTCCTTGACAATGGTGGTACACTATGATCCCCGCCAGAAGGGAACAGACAATGACTTCGATACCCAACTGGCTCATAGCCTGCCTCGTGTTTGGGTCTCTGATCGGACTCATCCTCCTGCTAGCGCGCTTCTTTGAGGCTTGGCCTTCTACGGGCTGAGCAGCCGACAGACTTGGTGATCATTGGTGTCGCACCAGCTCCCCAGACCGTCTACCACTCGCCCATCGCTGAACTTGAATAGACCTGTCGCGGCGGGCTTCGCATCACGACCGGTCAACCGTCGGAAGTTCTCGATAGCGGCCTCAGAGCGAACGGTTGTCACGCCGCTGAACCGCCAGCGCAGCAGTTGCGCATCAACTTCGGGATGGTTCACCCGAAACTGAACACGCCCGGTCTCTATAGCATCGAGAGTCGGCCCCCAGCCACGATCTCGCAGGGTTCGCTCCACAAGGCTAGGAGTCGGCTCTATCCCCGACTGGATAAGCGCGTTCTCGACAGAATCAATGACCTGCTGGTAGGTCATATCGGCAGATGCGACCCCTCGTTCCTTAGCCGCCGCCTGCCAGATCATGTCTTGAAGTTCCCACCAGTAGCTATCCGTAACCACCTGGCGGCCCATGAGGTACTGCTTCTCAACCCTGTCGCCGGAAGCGGTCAGGGCGCTGATAAGCGCCTTCTGACCTGTCTCGCCCAGTTCCTCCAGCACCGCACGGTCAGCCGCGTCGAAGTCCTCAGAGGCCAGCAATCCCGTCGCCGAGGCGGCCCGCCTTTCGTCCAACGCCCGATAGTAGACATCTAGCGCCTTCTCCTCGTCAGTCGAGGGCTTGTACCCTGCGGGCGGTATGTCGGAACGCTGGGCGGCGATCTCTTGAAGGATCGTGCCCCGGCCTTCACGGTACTGCCCACCGTCAATCTCACCGTTCTCTAGTTGGACGCCCAGAGCCGCCATGCGAGTTGTTCGCTTTTCACTCAGGGCCACAGCCTGTTGAGCAGGTGTACCTTCGGGCAATTCCCCGGACGTGATGAATTGCTCTGGGTGCTTCGCCCGCCAGTCCTTCTTTTCCTGACGGGTCATCTCATCGTAGGACTTCCCGGCCTCTTCTTGCGCCGTGCGATTGCGGAGGTCGCGTAGCCTCTCCGCGCTGACATTGAGGCCGGTGGCCTGAATGATGGCACCCGTCCAGCCGATGCGTTTCTGCTCGCCCCAGAAGCCCGCAGATGGGATCGGGCTTATCTGCTCAGCGATGAAACCGCCGATCTCACCCAAGTCTTCAAGTGGCTCACCACCGAAGGCCGTCTCGCCCGCCACCATCTGCCCGATGGCCGAGGGTAGCTGGCCCAGGCGTGAAGCCGCCGCCATCTCAGGATCACCGATCATCCTCAACGGTGTGTCCGCCTGTCCGAGAAGGTCAAGGTACTGCAGCCGGCCATCCGGCCCCTTCCAGGGCAACTCAGGGCGCAGAAAACGCACATTGTAGCTGAACTTCGTCAGTGATTCTGGGTTCTTGACGAAGGGCACGTAGGCTTCAGGCGGCAGGAGTTTGCCCGTCGTTATCAGGTTGACCATGTTCGAGAGAGCGATAGTGTTGACGAGGATGCTGGCAAAAAATGCCTTCTGGCGGAACGGCATCCTGATCCATGATTCCTGCTCCGCCATCGAGAAAAAGGCCGTCCGCATCACGTCGCGGTGCGTCGGACTGCGGAAGACGCTCTGCCAGGCTGGAAGCGAGGAAAAGCGCTCGTTCATATCCAAGGCGACCTTAGCCGCCGCTTCGTCCAGGCTCATACCGCCTCGCCGGTAGCCAGCGACCATCTTCTGGCCGATGTCCAGCATGTACTCACGATGCGCGTTGACGAACGTGCCGGACCCAAACGCCTTGATGGCTTTACCGATGAACGGCGTCCGGTACAGGAAGAACTCGCGGGCCATCGCCTCGTACTCGCGGCCCATGAAGGCGAGGCCCGCCTGTGTGTTGATCCCATGCTTCAAGAGAGCACGTCGGGCGACGGCGCCTGCGTCCATGCTCTTCGCCTCCCAGGCGAGCATCTTGGCGTCGAGACCGGGCACGAAGCCCCTCCCGAAGGCCTTGGGGATCGTCGCCACCATGCTAATGTCGCGGTACTGCGTCGCCGCTGCCAGCGTTCGCATGGCATAGTCGATGTGCTGGAAGAGCCCACCGAAGGTCTTGACGAACTTCAAGCCCGCTACAGTATCGCGTAGAACCTTCAGTGAGATGGTTGAGGAAAAGGCGGACACACCGAAGTTGTCTTCGATGGCGCTGGCGATCTCGTTGGGCACAACCCACGGCTCAGTGAAAAGTTCGGGTTTCCCAGGCACGGGACGCGGGTTAAAGGCGAGGACATCCTTAGGTGTTCGCCAAGTGCCTGCCGCCTCCGGAACTAGTTGCGACTTCCGTACCGCCAAGCCGACGCGCTTCATCTGGTCTATCAGGACGAATTGCTGACGGTAGAGTGTGCCTTGATAGACGCGCCGCTCCAACATAGCAACAGGATCGTCGGTGTAGAGTGCCAGATCGGGTCGCTGTTCCAACTTCTCGACAAGTGTCCCTTGCAATCGCCGCGCCTTAGTGAACCCAGGCTTTGCACCAACAGGCCGACCCCGAAAGGTCCTCAGAGGCTTGGGTGGAACAGTCAACTCGTGCGGCCAGTAGAACTCACGGAAGCTGAAGTTGGGCACATCGCGCTTGAGCAGCGCACTCTCAGCGTCCATAACACGGCGGAGTTCACGGGCAAGTCCTTCTTCTTCCGGCGTCAGGTTCAAGGCCCGCACGGCGTCGTCAATCGAACCCTCGTAATCAAGAGCCTGAACGATGGGCGGCACGTCACGGGTCGGCTTGTTGGCGAACTTCAGGCCTGTTGCTGTGGCGCGGGAGCGGAGACCATCGGCTTCAGCTTTGTAGAGACTCAAATCCGCCGTCACCTCACCCTCATAGCGACGGATGAGTGTACGCTGGGCCTCCTCAGACTTCGGGGCTCCAAGGAAGTAGTCTAGGGCGCGTGTCGTGTCATCCAAGGCAGAAAGCGGCCGCATGGCCTCGCCTTCTGGCAGCGAGCCGAAGACCCCGCCCAAATCCAGGCCACCCGCCTCCCCCTTCACGACGGCCTCGCGCAAAGAGCCAAGGTCTAATACCTCCACACGGCGAAATCCAGGTAGTTTGCCCGCCTTCCCCGTGAAGAGTATGGCGTCATAGCCTTGATTTCTGGCCCCAGTAGCCAGCAGGGTATCGAACTCGATTTCAGCGATATTCGCCGGAACATTTTGAGGAATGGCACCCAATCTCTGAAGAGCCTTGAAGGCAGTCTTTTTCTGATCCACAACGAGAGGATTCTGGGCCGAGAATGTGTAACCCGTGACTCGTGAGCCTATCGGCAATTCACGGCCACCTCCGCGAAGCACAGTTGCGAATCCAGATGCCTCAACGGGATTAGTCGTGAGAAAGGTGCCTGTTCGGCCCGTGGCGGTCGGCCCGCCTCGCCCTCGCATTACTACTACAGGGCCGACTGGCTCTCCTGTACGCGCCTTCATAAGAATGGCACCTGCATCGTCCAACTCTTCGGGCGTTGGGATTCTGGCAGGCTTCCCCAGCATCCCCGCCTCGCCGCGCACAACGGCCTCACCCAACCCCTGGGCCAGCTTGCTCTCGCCCAGACGCACGGCCAGGCGTTCCCCCAGCTTAGGTGTTGCCCGCACGAGCACCCGTGCCGCCTCCAAGCTCTTGCCTGGCATGAAGGCAACATTGGCAGGGTCGAGCACATAAGACAGGGCCTCGGCCTGCTGGTCCTCTGAGAGCGAACCCAGGAGGCCGCCAATCGGGCCACCTGATACGAAACCGTAAAGAGGACCAGCAATCTTGTCGGATACGCCGATCTTCTTGAGAGCGTCAACGGTAAGGGCCATCGGCGTGTAGGGCAACGCGGGCTCGATGATGTTCTCTTTCACGAATTGACGGGGCTTGTCCAGTATCTCCAGCGCGCCCAGCGGGTTCTCGCCCCTGGAGGGCGGAGCAACAGCGCGAGTGAGCGGGGGCACGGCCTCCTCGCGGGTGCCTGGTATGCCCGCCGCCTGGCGCTCGCCCAGGGAAGGCCCGCCGGGGGTAGCCGCGAGTTGTGTTGCCTTCTCCTGCGCGTAGCGCCCGCGCACCGTCTCCGCCGTCGCCATCATCTGCTGGCCCGCGCCCAAGACACGTTGCTGCTGAGGACTGAGCATCTCCCGCACGCTGGGCGTAGCGCTGGGCTGAAGCAGTTGCTCCACCTTCCGCAGGGTCTCGCGTGGTGTGGTGGGGGCCGCCCCGGTTGGGAGCGATGAAGATAGGGGAGCGGGGGCGGCCCCCACAGGCTCAACAGCCGCAGCGGAGGGAGCCATCTGCGGCGGAGCCACCGGCTGAAGTTCCGCCTCGACCTGGCGGAATCGGGCCTTCTTGCGTCTCTTGGCCCGCTCGTCTTCGAGGATGCGGTCTACGGTGCTGACGGCACCTGGGCTCATTCTTCCTCACCCATAAAGCGGTTGATTTCCGCCATTACATCCTGGGCATGTTGCGGGTTCTCAGCCATGAGTTGTGGCAACATACCGGCCTCCATGGCGAGTCGCTGTGCCCTCTCACCCTTGGTTTCTGGGGAGGCACCGATGGGCAAGGTTTTCCCGCCGTCTGTGATGTAATTCACCCAGAACTCCGCCGATTCCACTACCCTCTTCACCGCCTCTTGCATGAGGATGTCGTGCTTGTTGCGTTTCACTGCAATATCCTCTGCCGGATGGGTGTTGGAGCGGCTTCACCCGTCGTATGGACGCCGCCGGCCGCCTCCCGCTTACCAGGCTGAGGTTGGGTCTCCAGCCCGAAGACGGCCGCCTGCATGGCCGCGATCTCCTCAGGTGGGGCAGGGGGAAGGCCCAGCGCTTCTCTGGCGGCAGGGACGGCAGCCTGGATAGCGGGCCAGAGGACGATCTGCTTGAGAACTTCCTCTATTTTCTCCAACTCGATCTGCCGGTCTTCAGCGGCGGCGTCGGAGACGTTCCAGCCTTCCTCCTGAACCCTGCGGCGGCTGATATTGCCGTCGACCCACCCTTCCCTGAGTGAGCCTCGGTTGGCGAGCTGGAGGGCGGTGTTCTTGTACCCCATGTCCACGTCGATGTCGAAGTCTTCCTCGATGTCGTCCGGCTTGACCCTGACTTGCTCACGGTTCTGCTTGCCGAACTCGTCCGTGAGCACGGTCCAGATCAGCACGTCCTCCTTGAGGTAGTTCTTGACGCACCAGGCGGTCTGGCGGGCGATCTCTCTCAGGGCCTTCCGCTGGCCTTCGATGACGGGGGCGATGCCGCCCTCAGCCTTCTCGCCCCGGAGGGCCAGTGCCCAGGCGGCCTCACGTTCGCCGGCGCTCCCGCCCGTCAACACCTCGGAGGGACCGTAGCGCTGGAGTTCCTGCTGGAGCATGGCGTCGTAGCGGTCCATCTCAGTCACGACGCCCTGAAACCGAGGCTGGATTTTGGAACCCGGAGGAATTTGGTACTCGCTGGGGGTGAAGACGCCCAACTTGATAGTGACGGGCTTGCCTGTCTTCGTATCGTATTGGACAACACCGTTCTCGTCGGTCAGGATGTCAGGGATAGGCAGGGCGTTGATGGCGGCGGCGAACTTCCGCATGGTGCCGAAGTAGGAGCGCTCGTCGGCCACTTTGAGTGCGCCCTCAATGAGCGGAATGTAGCGCTCCTCGGGCAGGGTTTCCTGACGAACCAGGCCGGGGGCCAGGATGTAGCGGCAGGCTCCAAAGGGGTTAGGGTAACTGCCGACGATGCGGTGTGAGGGGCCACCCTGGTCCCCCACGTTGGCGATGACGTGGTAAATCCGGTCGGCGGTGCAGAGTTCGGCGAACTCGACGCTCTTGTGGTTGGGATCAACGGCATAACCCTCAGGAAGCGCCGGCCCCAACTGGGCAATCCGGCCGTTTCTGACTTCCCACCCATAGAGTTGGGCGATGTTCAGCACTTTGCGCTTTGACTTCTCGGCGGCGCTAACTACCCGCTCGTCGCGGCCCCTCTCCCAGGCCACGGCCCGGATGTCCACGGCCTCCAGGACGAAGGGTGTGGGAGTCCTGAGTTTGTACCCATCGACTTCCTTGGCCCAGTCCTTGGGTTCCTGCCCGTTCTTAGAGGGCTTATCCGGCCACACGTCGTACTTGCCGTTTTCGGTTGGGGCTGTCCGCAGGTCGAGTTTGTACATGCCCGCCCCGCGTCCTATCTGGTCGGCCCCTGTGAGGTCAAAAATCGGGGTCTCGAACCAGATGACGAGCTGGCGGTTCATGTAGTGCTCGAAGTTCTGAGCGCCCTCCTGTCTCTCGCTCTGTATGGCCCTGGAGTAGATGGAGTAAACGGGGTTTGCGCGGGCTCGCTCCTGCATGAGGACGTTGTAGGCGTGCTGGCCCTCATAGGAGTGATGCAGGGGCACAAACTCGTCCTTGTAGAGTTCAGGGAGGGGGATTGCCTGCTTTCCCTTGCGGATTTTGTCGTTGTCGTCGCAGGCGCTTCGGAAGCCCCCGAACCCGTTGTAGAGTTCGGTGATGAGTTCAGACGCCTCTTTATCGTTCAGCATCAGGCTGTCACCTTCTCCCTGCCCCACACGACCCGCATGGGCTCGAATGTCCGTCCCAGGGCCACCATGGCGTATCCCGCCGCGTCCGAGTGGTGGGCGTGGGGCTCCACGTCGTCATATGTCACCTGCCCCCCCGGTCCCGCCGTGGCCTTCCATGACCAGGACTCCGCCTCCGCGATGAGGTTCACGCAGTCGGGGGTGTAGAAGAGTCCGGGAAGGCCATCGGGCTTAATGGTGAGGTAATCCCAAGTCAGCGTAACCCTGCTGTTTAGAGAAGGGTCGGCCTTGACGGCCGGCACCATGTTGCGGCGCAGCCAGTCGATTTTGGCGGGGTCGTGGGGGTCGCAGTAGAACCGGATGCCCGGATACTGATCCATGGTGTCGAAGCAGGCCTTGAGGAGCTGCTCACCCGAACAGAAGGTCCGCGAGAACTCGCCCGTGAACCACCGTCTCCCGTTCGTGTCCTCGGCCGCCACCTCAATCACGGTAGGCGAACTCATGCCGAAGTCGATGCCCGCCGCGTAGCGGGTGAAGATGAGGTCAAGGGGCTTGGGCCGGACGTGGGTGGATTCCTGGAAGGCGGCGTAGATGAGCCCTCCCACGTCCATCCAGTCCCAGTAGAGTTCCTGGCGGGCGAAGGGGTTGGTCTTGGACTCCTCTTCCAGACGGGCGATCATGCGGGCCGAGTTGTTGGGGTTGTCCTTCATGTTGAGGCCGAAGACGGGGTAATCCCTGTCTATTCCTAACCCCGGCTCCCCTCGCGCCAGGGCTTCCTTGGCCTGCTTCACCTGTCGCCCATACCATCGGTTCGTCCAGTGCTTCCCCGATCCCTTGGGTGTAAACGTCACGATGAACTGCTGGGGTGTGCCCGGCGCCCGGAGACGGGCCGGGAGGATGGCCACGACCTGCTCGGGCATGAGCCCCGCCTCGTCGGCGTGAATGCCTCCCATGGTGCCGCCGTAGAGCTTGTCCGGGTCGTCGGTGGACCGGAAGTAGAAGACGCTGCCGTTCGTCAGCTCTATCTGCTGCTTCGTCTCGTGGTATATCTTCCCGTCCGCCGTGAGGCTGATGAAGGGCTTTTTGAACTCCTTGAGGCTCTGCTGGTGTAGGGACCAGAGAAACTCCTTGTACTTGGGGAGAGTCGCCATCAGCATGTGGTTACGGTAGGAGGGGGCCAGCACCTGATAGACAGAGGGATACTCGATGCCGTTCATCATGTTGGCGGCACCGCCGCAGTGGGTCTTGCCCACGCCAGGCGCACCAATGAGCGCCGGGAACCCTGGGCGCTCAGTGAGGACGGGGTTGGTACAGGCCCACCAGAACGCTTCCTGGGCCGTACCCGGAAGGGGCTCGAACTCGAAGTAGACAGGCAAAGGCGCGGCCTGTAGCACCGCGCCCCTCGGATCGCACTATCACACGGTCAGGCCTAGGGTGTCAAGGTGCCCCCATGCCTCTTCCTCCACGCCCGACTCCGGCAGGCGTGGCTACAGAACTTCGCGCCCTTCTGTCCCTTGAACGACGCCCCACACTCCTGGCAGTTGTGCCAGACAGCCTCCGGCTTCTTCCCTTTCCATGCCATCAGATTCTCTCTAAATTCAACTCGGCCTGCTGATGTAACCTGACCGTAGCCCCCACACCTGATCCCGCGACGTGCCGAGCACGACCCCTCACGTTAAGTTTTCCCATCTCAGCCTTGTACCATGCGCCCGCACCAGCCATTGTTTGGCGATTCCGATAGAACTTGAGAGCCAACTCAGCCTGAGGCCGCTTTACCACCAGATACGGCATCAGCAGTTGCAGCACTGGGATAGTTGTCCAACCCCTTAGCTTCCAGCGCCACGCCGGACTCCAGTTTGGGTTTAACCGCTGTCGACGAGGCTCGATGTACCCACCGAGAATTTCCTTTAACCGCTCCAGCGGTAACGTGTCGCATTGGGTGACCTCTAGTTCCAGTCGATACTTGTCCGCCGACCGCCAAGTCTTGCCATTGCAGCGAAAGATGGAAATACTGCCTTCTCCATCAATGAAGCCCGCTGCCCAGCCTAGGTCCGTCTCTAGCATGAGCCTACCCTAGCATGCCTGTCACGCTAGGTCAATATGCCCGTCACGGGGTCTTTTTTCTTTGAACCCAAGACACTACACCAGACTACTACTACAGGGAGTGCCATTGGGGGTGCTGCCCTCCCCCTACCCCCTGCCTGGTGGGGCATGGGCCGAGTCTCTAGTTCACATAACAGCCATAAACAAGAGGCTTGGGAAGGGGGAATCGTAGCTGTGTGCGGGTGGGGGTAGCGATATGCTGTGGCCTGCACAACGCACAGGGCTAACCAGTCTCCCGTATCTGGCTCACTCTGCGCCCTACGTCTTAGGCCTATGGCCTACCATGACGCGGATGATGCTACCGTCTGCGCCCTGGACTTCAGCGGCGAGGTTAGCGCCAGCCTGGGAAGGGGAACCGAGGGAGTAATCGAGGAGGCGGAAGATAGCGCGTAGGCGTTCAGGGTTAGCTTGGATGTGGCCCTTAGCGATGCCGACGAGGAGGGAGAGAGCGATGCCGCCCTTGCCTCTGGCGATGCGAGTGAGGCGGGAAGTTTCGCCGTCCTGGAGTTCAGCGATACGTTGCTGGAAGGGCTCGTTATTAGCGAGCTGGTAGTACAGGTAGCGTTGCGAGAAGTAGGCAAA
>Ga0256868_10000122_pt1 | contig 44919 bp, 39 predicted proteins | sample RVTome_13_FD_187341 | JGI IMG/M metagenome (GOLD analysis project Ga0256868, IMG submission 187341) | Soil microbial communities from uranium-contaminated site in the Upper Colorado River Basin, Wyoming, United States - RVT92D227 HiSeq ...
GACTCCTTGTTTTCTAATATGCAGAAGGAGGCAATGAATGACTGACTTCGGGAAAACACTCGTGGAGCGTCTGGAATCTAGAGAATCGTTCGAGCGGATGGTCATCATGAATGATGAGAGAACAGGGCTTGAAGTCAGCGTTGTTATTCACAATACGACGCTGGGTCCGGCTCTGGGCGGGACCAGATGGTATCCGTTTGCCACGAGAACGGAAGCCCTCGTCGATAATCAGCGGCTGGCGAGGGACATGACTTACAAGCTGGCTCTGGCTCTGGGCGAAGATACCCAAATGGCGAAGAGCGGCATCGGTTTCGGGGGCGGCAAGGCTGTGATCAGAGGCCAGCCGACATTGGACAAAGACAGGAGAAAAGAACAGCTACGCACTTACGCAGCAGTCATAAACAGCCTGGCGGGTAGATTCGTGACTTCGGTCGATGTAGGAACGTCTGTTGAAGATATGATGACAATGAAGGAGGTGACGAAATGGGTGGCGGGGCTACCGAAGGAAAAGGGAGGAAGCGGTGACGCTTCACCGTGGACAGCCCGCGGCGTCCTCTGGGGACTCAGAGCCTGCCTGGAAGCGGTGTTTGGCACGGACTCGTTGCGGGGCAAGACTGTCGCCATTCAAGGCATTGCCGGAAAGGTGGGCAGAAATCTGGCCAGAGACCTTGCCCACGAGGGAGCCGTACTTGTGGCTTCAGACACAAACCAGGCGGGCGCTGAGGAAATAGCCAGAGAAGTAGATGCCACGCTCGTTCCTCCGAATCGTATTTACGACCAGAAATGTGATGTGTTTTCAGCCAATGGTCTGGGCGGGATACTCAACGACGATACCATCCCCAGATTGAAATGCCGCATCACGTGCGGGGCAGCTAATAATCAGCTATGGGAGCCTATGCGGCACGCGGCAATGCTCCATGACAGAGGAATCCTTCATGCGCCCGAATTCTGGGTAAATGCCGGGGGTGTAATCAATGTTGCTCACGAGTTTCACCCTCGGGGATACTCCGAAGAAAGAGCCGCCGCAGACGTGAAGAGGATCTATGACCGAGGCAAGACGATAATCGACATCTCGCGAAAGGAGAATGTACCCCCTTATACTATCGCTATCCGGCTGGGTGAAGATAGGATTCGAAAGGCTAGGGGAACAGCTCGGTAGGAACATGTGGATGATCCGAGAATGGGACCATCAACTGTGTGAACAGCAACTCAGTAGCCTAATTCCAGTCCTCGACCAAATGCGACTTGACCTGGATAACACCCAGGCCGAAATCCCCACCGTGACTCTGCCTCACAACAAAGTTGGAGCGGCGCGCAAGTCGGAGACATCTCCAGTGGCAGCAGACAGAATACTGACAAAGTGCCAGAGACACCCCATCATCCAGCCTGGGCCCGATTCCCTGCTCGGCGGAACGCTGAAGCAACGACAGACATTCTACATGCTCTCAGATAAGGCACACACATGCCAAAAGGAACTGTAGTAATTGATCGAGAGCGGTGTAAGGGCTGCGGCCTGTGTATCGCTTTCTGTCCCCAGGATGTGCTGGCCTATTCGGCAGAGTATAACCGGAGCGGGTACAACGTTGTATACATGAAGGAACCTGAACTTTGCATCGGATGTGCCTTTTGTGCCCAGACATGTCCCGACACAGCGATTGAAGTCTATCGAGAGAAGAAACCGCAGCAAAGGAAGTGAAACCATAGGCAAGATCCTGATGACAGGAAATGAGGCTATGGCCGAGGCGGCTATCTGCGCGGGCTGTCGCGCTTACTTCGGCTATCCCATCACCCCCCAGAACGAGCTACTCGAATACATGGCAGCTCGCATGCCGGCGATGGGCGGCGTGTTCGTCCAGGCGGAGAGCGAAGTGGCGGCAATCAACATGTGCTATGGGGCATCAGCAGCCGGGGTACGCACGATGACCTCGTCCTCCAGTCCGGGCATAAGCCTCAAAATGGAGGGAATATCCTATCTCGCCGCTGCGGATTTGCCCTGCGTGATCATCAATGTGGCGCGCGGCGGCCCCGGGTTGGGCAACATAGCCCCGTCTCAAGGAGATTACTTCCAGGCAACCAAGGGAGGAGGACACGGCGACTATCGCATGATTGTCCTCGGACCTGCCACCATCGCGGAGGCGATTGAACTCGTGATTCTGGCGTTCGACCTGGCAGATGAATATCGCGTTCCGGTGATGGTCCTGTCTGATGGCATGCTCGGTCAGATGATGGAGCCTGTTGTGCTTCCGGAACCGGTTGATCCGACCTCACTGCCCGCCAAGCCCTGGGCTCTCACCGGTGCCAGGGGTCGCGGCCCCAATGCGGTTTCGAGTTACGCCATGGACCCTGTGGACCTGAACCGGATCAACACCCAGCGCCAGACCCGCTACCACCAGATAGAAGAGAAGGAGGTACGTTACCGGGAAACCGAGACCTCTGACGCCACTATTATCATAGTTGCCTACGGCACGGTGGCTCGAATCGCTAGAACGACGGTCAAAATGGCCAGGAGCCAGGGCATCAAGCTGGGACTGGTGCAACCTATCACACTGTGGCCCTTTCCGTACGCGGCACTTCGCATTCTATCCAGCCGGGTCAGTACCATCCTCACCGTGGAGATGAGCGCAGGACAGATGGTAGAGGATGTGCGCCTGGCAGTCGGCGACCGGGCCGAGACCCCGTTCTACGGTGAGCTCGGCGGACTGGTGCCCACGCCCAAAGACATCCTGAGAGAGGTGAAGCGTTATGTCAGCTAACACAGGCAACATGGTCAAGGTTTTCGAGCGACCCAGGAGCCTCACCGACGCCCAGTTCAGCTATTGCCCGGGCTGCCATCATGGACTGGTGACACGAATCATCGCCCACACGATAGACGAGCTCGGCATTCTGGACCGCGCTGTAATCGTGGCCCCGGTCGGCTGCGCAGTCACCATGTACGAATGGTTTCGCTGCGACGGCATCCAGGCGGCCCATGGCCGGGCTTGTGCGGTAGCCACGGGCATCAAGCGAGTCAACCCGAACCTGATCGTTTTCACCTACCAGGGTGATGGCGACCTGGCTGCCATCGGCACGGCAGAATCAATCCATGCCGCCAATCGCGGTGAGAATATCACCGTAATTTTTATCAACAACCAGATCTATGGAATGACCGGAGGACAGATGGCGCCTACCACCCTCATCGGGCAACGGTCAACCAGCTGTCCCGACGGGAGAAATGCTCAGCTCGCCGGCTATCCGATTCGCTTCGCTGAGATGATCGCTCAGCTCGACGCCCCGGTCTACGTCACCCGCCAGGCTCTGTACGATCAGAAGCGAATCATGGCGGCAAGCCGGGCCATCAGTAAGGCCTTCCAATGCCAGATTGACGGCAAGGGATATTCGCTGGTGGAGGTCCTCACCAATTGCCCTACCAACTGGCACATGAGTCCGGTTGAGTGTGACAGTCACCTAGTGAATGAGGTAGTCAGGACATTCCCGCTTGGCGACCTCGTGGACAGGGGCTAGCATGGAGAAATCATTTGTATTTGCTGGCTTCGGCGGACAGGGAGTCATCCTGGCAGGAAAGGTCCTCGCCCAGGCAGGTGCGGACCGCGGATTGCAGGTGACCTGGCTTCCCTCCTACGGCCCCGAGATGAGAGGAGGCACCGCGAACTGCACCGTGGTTCTTTCTGATGAGCCAATCGGCTCGCCCGTGGTGGATAACCCGACCGCCCTGGTCGCCATGAACCTGCCCTCTTTCGACAGATTTGAGAAGACCGTGGCTAAGGGAGGTGTGATGCTGGTCAACTCCTCCCTTATCACCCGCCCGACAGAACGCAACGACGTGCGGGTGCTAAGCGTGCCGGCAAATGACATCGCCGTGTCACTGGGCAACTGCCAGGCAGCCAACATGGTCGCACTTGGCGCGATCATCAAGGCTACGGAGATAATCTCGCTCGAACCGATAAAGAGCGCAATGGCCAGGATTCTCAGTCACAAGGATAGTGCCAAGCTCATAGCGCTGAACGAGCAAGCGTTGGACGCAGGATACAACGCTGTCTAGAGGTGCGCTCAAAAACAGCGCCAGGGGATTGGTTGCCACTTAAATGACCCAGAATACACATTTTCCCTCTAACTGAGCCCTTTCTCTGCCTTGCACAATCGTCAGGAAAGTGCAATGCACACTTGGGAGCTGCGTCATTGTGGTATCCCGGGGGACATGATACTGGATTTACAGCAGGCCTGATGGGTGCGGAGTTCCTGGCATTGTAGAATCCTCTCCCTGCACCCCCTTGTCATTGCGAGGCGTCCCGAGCCCAAGCGAGGGATCTCGGGCCGAAGCAATCTCGTCTCCCTCGACCTGCTCGCCCTATGACTCCAGCAGGCGAGCGGGAGAGGAGCAAGAGCCTGTCCTGAGTTTATCGAAGGATGAGGGTGATACCCCCGCCAGGAGCCGGGCCTGACGATAGCGGAGGGGGCCGGTCACTGGATAGAGTTCCGCGTCAGAAGGATGAAGCAATCTGTAAAGACTTGCTCGCAGGAAGCAGGGATAGTTATGGACGGCACAAAAAACTGCCCCAAGCAACCTCCCTCTCCTTGGTTTCCTCCCCTCGTCCTTTCGACTTCCGCCTACTCAGTCTCGGTTCATCGTCCACCAACTTCCTGTTCGGTTGCTTGGGACAATCTTAATACTACCACATCCGTCAATAGTTTGTCAAATTTCCGTTCTTGAACCCTGAAATGGGCATAAGTTGCCACTTAAATGACCAAAAATACACATTTTCCGTGTAATTAAGCCCTTTCTCTGCCTTGTACAATCGTCAGGAAAGTGCAATACACATTTGGGAGCTACGTCATTGTGGTATTCCGAGGACATAGTACCCGATTTATAGCAGGCCTGATTGGTACGGCGTCCCTGGAATTCAGCGAGTCCGCTGAGCGGACAGACGATGATGACGGCGCTCTGCACCCGCTCTCTGCTATTGAACACTACGCTAGATTGTTCAACTTCCCGTCTATTTCCATTACTAGCTAGTTCCGAGAGATTGCGTAGGATGGGGGGTGTTCAAGCACAGGATAAGGTCGGGAAAGGCGGCTTCTGTCACTGCTCCACCCAATAATCGGCCAACACCTCAGCCTGTTTAAGCACTGTATCAATAGCCTTCTGTTGTTTGTCTGGCGGATACCCATATTTATTCAAAGTACGCCTCACAATGACCATGAGTTTTGCTCTGGCACTCTCTTTCATTGCCCAGTCTATTGTTGCGTTTTTACGAACCTTATCAGCAATTTCACGGGCTATGTTTTTCAGTGTTTCATCACCTAAAATCCTTACCGCGCTGTCGTTGACTTCCAATGCGGTGTAGAATGCAAATTCGTCTTTGGTTAATTTTAGCTTCTCTGCCAAACCGTCTACAGTACGAATTTGCCTGGCGATTGCCACCAATTCTTCGATAATTTCAGCGGTTGTCAAAAGGTTATTCTGGTATTTCTTGATAGATGCTTCAAGCATCTCCAGAAGATTCTTCCCTTCTGTAATATTGAATCTCAGCTGTACCTTGATTTGATCATTGAGGATCTTCTTCAAGAGTTCAATGCCAAGGTTCTTGTGCTTCATCTCCTTTACATCTTGAAGGAATTCTTCGGAGAGTAATGAAATGTCCGGCTTTTTAATTCCTGCCGCATCGAAAATATCCACAACTTGGGTTGATTCAACCGCCTGATTCACAATCTGCCGGATAGCGGTTTCATAATTCCTTTTATCACCGCTATCACCTTCGCCTTCAAACTTGAGCAAGCGTGCCCGAACGGACTGGAAGAAGGCGATTTCATCGGTCAAAGCAAGTGCATCTTCATGAGGGACGGCCAGAGCAAAAAGCTTTGAAAGCGCGGTTGACTCATTAGTGAAGCGCTCCCTGCCTTGTTCTCTTGAAAGTATGAATTCCTCGGCCTGAAGGATGATAGAAAGACGCTCAGAAGTGCCTACACTGAAAAAGCGCATATAATCGAATCCATGAAACATCTGGCGCACGACTTCAATCTTTTCAAGAAGCATTTGTAATGCTTTTTCCTGGGTCTCCACCGCATTTCCTTTTCCCCCGGAACTCGCATAAAAGGCCATCGCATCTTTCAGCGCGCTCCCTATACCGATGTAATCAACAACGAGTCCACCCTTTTTGTCATCGCCAAAGACACGGTTCACTCGTGCAATTGCTTGCATTAGTGTGTGCCCTTTCATCAGCTTGTCAATGTAGAGTGTATGGAGACATGGGACATCAAATCCGGTCAGCCACATATCCCGCACAATAGCCAGCTTCAAAGAGTTCTGCGGGTCTTTCATGCGGTCGGAGAGCAGGCGGCGGTCTTCTTTATTCGTCCTGTGATATGCAGGAATCACCAAACTATCAGGGTCTTCCGGGTCAAACTCCATTTTATCGGAGGATGAAGAAGTCATGACCACTTTTAAAGTCCCCTCCTTGAGGTCTTCATTGTGCCATTGGGGCCTTAACGCAATAATCTCGTTATAAAGAGCGACTGCTATGCGGCGGCTCATGGCGACAATCATCGCCTTCCCTTCAAAAACTTCCGTCCGCTTTTCGTAATGCGCAACGATATCTCGCGCCAGGTTCTTCAACCGCTCAGGATGACCAACAATCGCTTCTAGTTTCGACCATTTAGCTTTAGCCTTCTGGGTTTCCGGAGCACCATCATCAGTCATTTCCCTGTCGAATTCCTCAACCAACCTGCGGCCTTCTTCCGTCAGGTTAACTTTAGCCAGGCGGCTTTCGTAGTATATCTTTACCGTTGCGCCGTCTTCCACGGCCTGGGCGATATCGTATATGTCAACATAATCGCCGAACACCGCCGGTGTGTTTATGTCGATGCTTTCTACCGGTGTGCCGGTAAAACCGATAAAGGTCGCGTTCGGGATGGCGTCCCGCAGATACTTGGCAAAACCATAGGCAATGCGCTTTCCGTTAAGTTTGCCGGTATCATCCTTTATATCAACCAGCTTTGCCTTAAACCCGTATTGCGTGCGGTGCGCTTCGTCCGCGATAACGATAATATTACGGCGTTCGGACAAGCGGTCGTATGCAGAGCGGTCATTCTCAGGGAAAAACTTCTGAATGGTCGTAAATATGATCCCGCCGGAGGCCACTTTGAGCAGGGACTTCAAGTGCTCGCGCGATTCCGCCTGCACCGGAGGCTGGCCAAGTAAGCTTGACGACGCGGCAAAGGTATCAAAAAGCTGTTGGTCAAGGTCATTGCGGTCAGTAATGACAACAATGGTCGGGTTATCCAGATTATGTATCAGTTTCCCCGCATAAAAAACCATGGAAAGGCTTTTGCCTGAACCTTGCGTGTGCCAGACAACACCGGCTTTACGATTTCCCTTTTCGGTTGCGGCAAGACGAGTGCTCTCCACGGCTTTATTCACTGCGTGGTACTGGTGGTATGCCGCCAGCTTTTTCACGGTCTCAATCTGTGTAAGTCCGGTTTTGGTATCTATTTTTTTCTCTTTCTCGAAAACGATAAAGTTCCGTATCAAATCAAGCAGCGTTGCCTTGTTCAGCATGCCCTTGATGAGCACTTCGAGTTGGCTTACATGGGCGTAAGATACCTTTTTGCCGTCAATGGTTTTCCATGTCTGGAACCTGCTGAAGGCAGATGAGATCGTCCCCGCTTTTGCTTCCAGGCCATCGGATATGACACAAAAAGCGTTGTAGAAAAAGAGGGAAGGAATGACAATCTTATAGGTCTGTATCTGGTCGTAGGCTTTGCGGACGGTAGCCTGTTTATCGGCCGGATTCTTAAGCTCTATCACCACCAGCGGCAGGCCGTTTACAAAGAGGATTACATCGGGCCGTTTGTTCTGGTTGCGTTCGCTGACGGTAAACTGATTTATGGCAAAGAAAGCATTGTTCTCCGGGTTCTGAAAGTCAACCAGCCAGACCCGCTCGCCGCGTTCTTGCCCTTCCTTCCGCACTGAGACTGGAACGCCTTCGGCAAGCATTTTGTGAAAGGCTTCGTTTGCGTCAATAAGCTGGGGAGAAAACACGGACAGAGCCGCTTTAAGGGCTTCCTGCCGCGCCGTTTCCGGCAGCGCAGGATTCAGGCGGTTTATGGCTTGTTCCAGCGTATGCTTTAATATGACATCGCCATAGCTTGCGCGCTTTTCCGGTTCGCCGTAAGGTGCCAGAGATTCAGCCACCAGGAAACCCTGAGTGGCTTCAACATCGGGCGCAATGGACGGCCCAGGGATGTAGGAAAAACCGAGCCGCTTGACTTCGTCAAGAGAGAGGATTTCGATTTCGGATTCGGTGAAGGCAGTCATTGATGTACTCTTTTAATAGCCATTTTGGAAGCCTATCTCTCTTTCAATTATTTCTCGCTTATATCTGCGATAGCGGCTTTCAATACTTGCATGCATATTTCTGCTGTATGCTTATCAGGATTGAATTTTAAAACCATGTGCTGATATGGATGTATGTAATTCCGGAAATCCCGAAGAACATGGCTAAATTTTTTAACATCCAATCCTAAGAATTCTATTTCATAAGAAACGTCTATAAAATTTGATAAAGTCCAATTGTGAAATGGTTTTACTTTGCCTTGTTCATCTTTGGGGCTTGTTTTAGCCTGGTTAAATTTCTCGGGATTCTGAGTAGCAACTGCTAAAAGAACGCCTTCAAGAATGCTCCCACACAAAAATATCGTAGATAATGGGCATCCGTTCTTCAGGCATACACATGCTTCTTTTATTCTGCTATCCAGTATTGGAATAAGTGCTGTTTCGATTTTAAGACTACTAACCGTAATTTCTCCAAGATCTTTTGTTAAAAAATCGCTCTCACTATCCATTTCTTCTTGTGGTCTGCCGAGTAATCGGCTTACAATCTTTCTACATTCAGAATATCCTGTACTTGTTGGGGCATTTCCTTTCTTATCATTTTCAAACTTCCAAACATCCAATATAATAGAGAGCACTTTCCCAACAACAGGATCTGACTCTGATTCCCAAAAGCTCCTCATCCTTTTTGCTTTGGAATCTCCATAGGTGGTGTATTTGTTATCGTAAATATCAATCTTAACAGTATCGCTAAAAAGCTGAGCAAAAGAATCATTTGTGAAGTCTAATACATATCCTCCGGACATGCCGAATAAACCTTCGAAGTATCTTTTTTCAATCGTGGTTAAGCTGCTCATAATTTCACCCTCACTTCGCCGGACATCAACTTGGGCAAAAGTAGATCTCGTTGTCGTTTGAGAGCTTGAACGGCTTTGAGATTGTGTTGCATCTTACTGTAGATGGGTGTCACAACTGCATTGTACTCTGTCAAGGTTGTATCATCAGGTAAAAAACATTTGAAATCAAATATTACTTCAGGGTCAATCCGTTGGTGACTGCTACTTGTACCACCGACACCGGCTGCTATTTGGTCGTAGTTTTCGGGATGACTGATAAAACCATAAAGGAAGAAAAGGTGTTTCTCAGCTTTTGGATTCATTACTTGGAATTCTGTTGAACACACTGAGTTTCTAGCTATTGAACTGGGAATAAGCCAGACTCGCTTGTCTTTGTGGGGGTTCAATTTGGAGAAAAGAATTGTGTTCTTCATTACTTCGTATTTATTGCTTTGTATCAGTGCGCCAAGCTCATGAACTGGCGTGTGCGATTCATCGAATGCAGGGATACTGTAATGATAGAAAAGTGTATCTGGATTTCTATTAGGATGAATGCTTGTCTTCTCATGGTCGGCAAGTTCGCTTACAGTGCATTCTTGCCAAGTGGCTTTACGATTGTCAACAAAGAAGTGCCTGAACACCGCCGCGGCCATTCCTTCCAGGGTTTTGTTCTGCCGGTGCAGTAGGTCTATCTTGTCGTCAAGGCTAGAAAGCACACCGGCAATGGCGCGCTGTTCGGGAAGTGGGGGAAGGAGGATACCAATGCCCTCAAAATCCGTTTTGTTGACAATAGGTACAGCTGTACCAGCTAAACCATAAGACCGCAAAGTATCATAGGATTCAACCAACTTGTAATATAAAAAATCTGAATCGACCTTCCTAACATCACAGATAACGGAATTGATTTGCTGATTTGTTATGACTGGTATTGTATTTACTGCAACCTTTCCCATATCAGAGCCAATACAGGTCACCATTATTGAATTTGGAGGCAAAATCTTATTGTCCAGTCTATTTGCACCAACGGAAGATAGAAACCTTTGGGAAGAAGAAACTACTTTGTGATAATTCTTATAATCAGTGGGAGTTACAAACGGGATGTAACTCCCAAAATCATCTGGATTCTTGCTTGAAGGTGTTTTTCCTGTTACCACAACGCCAACATCTCCCAACTTGGATTCCTTCCATTCACTCATTATTTGGTCTCCCAGCACAACCCAATTGTTCGCCCAGCCGGTACCCCCATCATTTCCGTAAAGCGTGCATCAATTGCCGCAATCATACGCATTATTTCATGGACCGGTTCTATATTACAGGTAGGTAATTGGGTCTTATGGCAAATCCATTCTGCTACAGCCACGCTCGCGAACAAATGCTTATTATCAAGCCCGAGAGCTGTCCACCGTTTGTCTTTGTAAGGTATTAGGGGTCTGATTGCCAATTCACGGTTCCAGAGTCGACCGTGGTGGGCGCAGGTATTGCGTAAATAGGTAACGACATGCATCCAGTTCCCAAAAACATTATGGTGAACTTCAAGGATTGAACAAATGCGGCGCTGTGGGTCAGGTAATAAATTACTATACAGAAGAGAAAGACTTCCCATGCTCACAATCTCGCAAGCCATCCAAAGAGGTAACTGGGGAAAGCCAGTGTATTTGGTTTTATAATGCTCTAAGAAAGTCTCCTTGCCCCGGGTGATTTCCTCTTCTAACGACGCCATCCATTCGGCGTGTTTAGATTTATCGCGAAATAGTGCCGGGTCATAATGGGAAAAAGCGCCCCAGCCATGGCTCAATTCATACACAATCCGAGTTCGGAGGAATACTTCTATCGGTGATAACAATGCGAGTAAGGCATTACGGAGTTCTTCATCCAAACGGTACAATTCTACGATTTTTTCAAATGTTGCCCCAGGGGGGAAAACATCACGAATTTTCTGAAACGGAATGCAGTATGCGCTGAACCGGTAATAATTTACATACTGAAGGAATTTAATAGCATCATCGGTAGCCTTAACTGTGAGTCCACGACTTTGAAGAAGAGCGACCTGCTGTGCATAGGTTAGTGGGGGCTTGGTATAATGTTCAGTCATTCTGCCCCCAAAATAAAAAAACCCACCATGTTGCGCATGCCTTGCGGCAGAGGCTTGGCGGGTATGTTATATATACTATAGAACATATTGTGAAAAATGTCAATAGCCGTCAGGTTCAGAGATGTACTTACTAGCTCTTTTTTTGTAATATTAAGCTTTGCCGTATTGTACTTTAAACCTTGAAAGTAAAACATAAATTCCTTTATTTTACTTTGTAAGCCCTTCTCATGATTGCTTTATATCCAATCGGGACAGATTCTCCCGGATGAGTCCATTCAGCCGCGCTTCCTCTTGCATCTGTTCGTAAAGTTCTGCCTTGAGCTTGCTGAAACGCTCGGCGAAATCAAAATCATCCTCATCTTCCGGTAAACCTATGTAACGTCCCGGCGTGAGCACATAATCCTTTTCTCTGATTTCATCCAACGTCACCGATTTACAAAAGCCCTGGACATTCTCGTAATTGTCTGTCTTGTTGTGCCAGTGGTGGTACGTCTCGGTTATTTTGGCAATGTCTTCAGCGGTGAAGTCTTTTGTCCGGCGGTTAACCAGATAACCGAGATTACGGGCGTCGATAAACAAAACTTTGTCCAGGCGGCCTTCTTTCCGGCGCGACAGGAACCAGAGGCAGGCAGGTATCTGCGTATTCAGAAAGAGTTTTGCCGGAAGGTTGACGATACAATCAAGAAGCCCGGCTTCGATAATGGCTTTGCGTATTTCGCCCTCACCGCTGGTCTTGGAAGTAAGAGAACCCTTGGCGAGCACAAAGCCTGCCATGCCTTTAGGCGACGTGTGGTAGATAAAGTGTTGAATCCAAGCGTAATTGGCATTGCCGGCAGGTGGAACGCCATACTTCCAGCGGGCGTCATCTTTTAAAAGGTCGCCTGACCAGTCGGAATCGTTGAACGGCGGATTGGCCAAGATAAAGTCAGCCTTCAAGTCTTTGTGAGCGTCATTGAGAAACGAGCCTTCATTGTTCCACTTGATATTTGAGCTATCAATTCCCCGAATAGCCAGATTCATTTTACACAAACGCCAAGTTGTTTGGTTTGACTCTTGGCCGTAAATGGAAATCAGGTCAGCAGGATTAAGGCTGATGCCATTACCTCTCTTTTTATAGTGGTCCTCGTGAGCAGCAATGAACTTCTCGCTCTGAACAAACATGCCGCCCGACCCGCAGCAAGGGTCGAATACCCGCCCTTCGTATGGTTCAAGCATTTCAACCAGCAGCTTGACTACGCTTCTGGGCGTGTAGAACTGGCCGCCCTTTCTCCCTTCAGCAAGCGCGAATTGACCGAGGAAATATTCATACACCTGGCCGAGCACATCCTTGCTTTGTGCTTGCTCGGTCCCGAGCGCAATCGTGCCGACAAGGTCAATGAGACCGCCTAAACTCGCCCGGTCTAGGTTCTGACGAGCGTAAACCTTGGGAAGGACGCCCTTAAGGGAAGAGTTCTGGCGTTCAATGGCTTCCATGGCCTCGTCCACATAACCGCCAATATCCACCTTTTTGCCATTATCGAGAGGGATTTCGGTCTTCTTGGCGTTATTGGAAATGGGTTTCCAGCGGGCGACAGGCGGGACAAAGAAAACCTTTTCTTTGGTATATTCGTTGAGGTCTTCCGGGTCAGCCCATTCGTACTCGCCCTTGCCGTTTACAAGTTTGGAATGCAGAACTTCGAAGGCATCGGATATGTATTTCAAAAAGATCAAGCCCAGGACAACATGCTTATATTCCGCGGCATCCATGTTTTTACGCAGTTTATCCGCGGATTGCCATAGAGTCGCTTCGATGGACTCGTGTTTGTTACTCTTCCTATCTGCTCGATTGACCTTAGGCATTATGTCTCCATTCTATTTTTGCCCTTTTGACATTCTATATTAACCTTGTTGCTTTATTTTTGTTTTCGTCAAATTCCCATATCTCTACATTTCTGGGTATTAAGTGCAAATATGTGCGGATATAATATTGCGCCAACGTTTCATTTCTCCGTTGACTATAATCTCTTAATACAAATAAAATCTTGCGAAATTCACCAGGCGCTGCATGGAAATAATACATTGCCTCATTCCATTCCGTCATCTTTGCACTTGGGACATTTCTCCCTTCAGTCCATTTATGAGATTTGCATTCAACTAAAACCTTCGCTGTTGAATCACCCAGATCAAAACTATGTAGCTTTGTGCCATTGATTCCAATTGGAATAGAGAGACCAGGATGCAAGTTCAAGTTAATGGATGCAAAAAATAATTGTGCCTTTAATTCGAAGGCCTTCCCAACACTGGAATTACTAGCCACCCCTTTACGCTGAAATGGTTTATCCATCCTTGCCTTCCTCTATTTTGGAGTACACCGCAGAGTTAACTAATTCTAGGATATGAGTATCCTATACTACCAATAACTACCTACTATTATACTCCCAGTAATCTGGTTATATCACTGGCACAGTTTGCGATGTCAAACCCCCTCTATTGGCGGGGAGAAAATCCCTAGCGATAGCTGGTGTTTAAGAAGATCGCAGAATCGAACGAAACGTCACTTCGTGCAATTCAATAAGTACAATATGTAACCGTCATTCCCCAGAGGGTAAGCCGAGAGGGAAGATGCGCAAAGTGTCTTCTGGCTAGTTGAGGAATACTAAGGCGTAAGCTTAAAAATCGTCGATCCAGCCGACAACCCCCGAACCTGCGTGAACGCAGGTGAGGGCAAAGTCCTCATGGGAAACCAGGTCTGACTCCGGAATGTCACTGAGGACGGCTACAGATTTTTGCCCCTTTATTATCGCCTCCTCGATTGCCATCGTAAGAGTCACGACATCATCATAGAGGCATTTTACTTCCATCTCCAATTTCCTACTCCCTAAACTGGCTATCACCTTCGTTATTAGTAGTTGCCCGGAGAAGTCGGAGCACAACCTGTCTTTCATAACTCCCCTTTCCCCTCTTATCTTAAGAGGGGAAATCAGGCAACTGCATTCTTAAACACCTTCTAGAATCTTAATAAGAGTCCTATGGCCTGTCTATGGCCTAAAAGTCCTACACTTGAGCGGCAGGATTTCCTTTTATAGCCCAAAAGTCCTAAGGAGAGGGAAACTTCCCCTCATCCCTGAGCAAAACGAATATAGTTGGAAATGGTCAAAAATAGTTAATTAGGGCTAGTGGAAATTTCAGACTCTGGTCTGATTAATTACCTCGAATTTACCGGTGGCATTACCGGGTTCCGTAAGAAGGGTTAGGGTGTCAACCAAGGCTGAGGCCGGGCACTACATCCAGGTCATAGCCACTCATCTCGCCCGCCCGGAAACGATAATAGCCACAGGCAGCCACCATGGCAGCATTGTCGGTACATAAGTGGGGAGGGGGAATAAGAACCGGCACCGGCGAGCTGGCAAGGAAATGCTGCGTTAACATCTTATTGGCTGCCACTCCACCGCTCAGCAAAATTTGCTCCACCTTCAATTGTTTAGCAGCGTCAATCGTTTTGACAACCAACACATCGGCTACAGCTAACTGGAAGCTGGCCGCAGCATCAGCGACCGAGACGCCTCCCTTCTGAACAAGATGCCACAAGGCCGTTTTCAAGCCACTGAAGCTGAAATCATGGCTGCCTTTGAGCCAGGCCCGGGGAAGTGATAGGCAAGGGATTCCAGAGCAGCTTGCCTGCTCAATAGCCGGACCCCCGGGGTAGCCCAGGCCCAGGATTCTGGCTGCTTTGTCAAAGGCTTCGCCAGCAGCATCGTCACGGGTCTGCCCTAACTTCTCAAATTGCCCGTGTCCCTTCATCAGTATTAAATCGCTGTGCCCACCGGAGACAATGAGACACAGGTAGGGGAATTTCACGGCACAATCCGCCCCCTCCATTTCCTCTCCCTCTCGCCTGCTGGAGTCATACGGCGAGCAGGTGACGGGAGAGGACTCAGGTGAGGGTGCCAGCCAGTTAGCATAGATATGTGCCTCAAGATGATTAACCCCGATAAGAGGTAAATTTTTGGCTAAGGCAATTGCCTTGGCCACGTTGACGCCGACCAGCAGCGACCCGGCCAGACCCGGGCCGAAGGTCACAGCAATGCCATTGATATCCTGCCAGGAGACTCCGGCCATCGCCTGGCTGATAACGGGGATGATAGTAAGGACATGCTGCCTTGAAGCAACTTCGGGGACCACGCCGCCGTAGCGAGCATGAATGTCTATTTGGGAAGAGACGACATTAGAGACAATTCTGCTGCCGTCCTGAACTATAGCAGCGGCAGTCTCATCACAGGAGGTTTCAATCCCCAGGATTTTCATACTGTTGACTTCACACCGACATTCATAACTCCTCTAACCCCTCTTATCTTAAGAGGGGGAAGCCTGGAAAAACTTGCCTGTTATCGCGGTGAAGCCTCGTCTTGCATTTATGTTAGTATTCTAATAGAGAAGGAAAGCTTAGGCAAGCAATGATGGGTTGCCTGGCTTTGTCCGGTATGCTAACTTAGTTTTCTGTTTCAGGTGTTTTGAGTATGACCTCCATCATTGTCGCCGGCGGCAAAAGCTTAAGGCTTGGTCGAAGCAAGGCTCTGGAGACGATCGGAGGCAAGAGCCTTATCCAGTGGGTAGTTGACCGCCTTTCCGTCCTCAGCACTGAGATAATCATAGCAACCGCTCATGGTGAAGCAATTCCCTGCTCCTCAGCGGGAAGGATAAAAACAGTGGCCGATATCTATCCAGAAAAAGGTCCATTGACGGGCATTTACTCGGGGTTAATGGCCTCATCGAGTCCGCGGGCTATCGTCGTTGGCTGTGATACACCATTTTTGAGCGTGGGCTTGCTTCAATATATGATAGAAATCTGTTCTACATTCGATGTTGTTGTTCCCCGGATAAAAGACAAAGTAGAGCCACTTTGCGCAGTGTATTCCGGGAGTTGCCTGGCCCCCATCCAGGAATTGCTGGAGCAAAATGAACGAAGAATTGTCGAACTCTTTGGTATGGTCAAGGTGAAGTATATCGAAGAGGATGAGATAAATGGCTTTGACCCGGAGCACTTAAGCTTTTTCAATATAAATAGCCAGGATGATCTGGAGAGGGCAAGAAAGCTAGCAACCGAGAAAGGATGGCTCCCTTAACCTGTTCGCTGAGGATAATAGAATGACTGAAGTTACTTATGAGCCTGGACACCGGCGGCTTCAGCCTGAAGGGCAACTCTGGCCAGCTCCTGAGCATCCCCCTTCACGGGACTGGGGCCAAGCTTCTTAATCTCTGAAATGAAATCGGTGACCACCTGGGCAAATCTCTGCCCTTCGGCAGCGGAAACCCACTCGAGCTTCAGCCGTTCCGGCTCGATTCCCAACTGGGGCAAGAGCTTTTTGAGAAGCAAAATCCTCCTCAATGTTTTGTAGTTCCCCTCCAGGTAGTGACAATCCCTGGGGTGACATCCCCCTATAAAAACACCGTCAGCTCCTTTTTGAAAGGCTTCCAAAACATACACAGGAGCCACCGCCCCCGAACACATCAGCCTTATCATTCTCAAATTGGGAGGATATTGGAACCGGCTTATCCCGGCAAGGTCAGCACCGGCATAGGCACACCAGTTGCAGCAAAAGCCAACAATTTTAGGCTCAAAGTTATTCATCATCATACTCCTGTCAAAGCAGCGTCAAGCATTACCGAGATTTGTTTTCTGGTAAATCCCCGCTGCTGAACAGCGCCGGAGGGACAGGCGGCACAACAAGTGCCACAGCCCTTGCAAAGAGCTTCGTTTACGGCAGAAACGCCCTTATCCCGATTCACAGCTATTGCCCCATAAGGGCAGAGGACCTCGCACACGCCACAACCACTGCATAGTGCCTCGTCCACGAAAGCGACGATTCCTTCACCAATTATGGCATCCTTGACCAGTATGGTAGTAGCACGAGAGGCAGCAGCTTTGGCCTGGGCAATGCTTTCCTCGAGGGATTTCGGCGCGTGAGCCAGCCCGCAGACGAAGACCCCGTCTGTGGCAAAGTCAACAGGACGTAGTTTGACGTGCGCCTCCAGGAAGAAGCCGTCTTCATTCACCGGCACCTTGTACAGCATGGCAAGCTCCCTCACATCCGGTGAGGAGGCCATCGCTACGCTCAGGGCAATGATGTCAGCATCAATAGCTATCTCATCGCCAAGCACTTTATCCTTGACCTGGACCCTGAGCAGAAGCTGACTACCTTTTCTCTCCTGTCTTACTTTAGGTTTATCCTCCAAATCGTAATGCAAAAAGATAATCCCTTTCCGCCTTGCTTCTTCATAATACTCCTCGTAAAATCCGTATGTCCTTATGTCCCGGTAAAGGACATAAATATTCATGTCGGGTTTCATCTCTTTGAGTTTCAGGGCATTCTTAATCGCCTCGTTGCAGCATACCCTGGAGCAATAAGGCCGTTCGTCATTCCGACAACCCACGCACTGAATCATTACCAGATTGTCACAGTTGACGATATCAGGGTTCTTCTTGACTATTTCTTCCTCGAGTTCAAGTTGGGTAAGCACCCTGGGGTCTCTTCCGTAGAGGTATTCATCCGGCTTATACTCTTCAGCTCCGGTGGCAATTATGGCGACACCATGGTCTATCTTTTCTATAACCCTGCCTCTATACCTCATTATCTCGGTGGTGAAGTTGCCGACATACCCGCGGACGTCCACAATCCATGTGTCAGTATATACTCTAATCTTCGGGTGTTCCTGGACTTTCTTAATAAGTTTGCCAAGAAATTGCTGGACGTCCTCGCCATCAAGACTGTAATGTATCCTTCTGGCTATCCCACCGAGCACGTTGCTCTTCTCGATAAGATGAACCTCGAATCCCTGTTCCGCTAATGTTAAGGCGCCGGTCATTCCTGCCACCCCTCCTCCAATCACTAATGCCGCACGGTTGACCGGAAGAGATAAAGGCTTCAGGGGCTCAATCAGCCTGGCTTTGGCTACGGCCATTTTTATCAGGTCTTTTGCCTTCTCGGTTGCTTTGTCTGGCTCACGCATATGTACCCAGGAGCACTGGTCTCGAATATTTGCCATTTCGAAAAGATACGGATTGAGTCCGGCCTTCCTGATCGTTTCGCGGAACAAAGGCTCGTGAGTCCTCGGGGTACAGGATGCCACGACAACCCGATTAAGCTTGTACTCTTCAATTACTTTCTTTATCCTCTCTTGAGTATCTTGAGAACAGGTGAAAAGATTTCTTTCAGCATAGGCTACATTGGGCAAGGTCCTGGCAAACTCAGTGGCATCAGGGACATTTACATACCCGCCGATATTGATCCCGCAGTGGCAGATGAAAACTCCGATTCTCGGCTCTTCTCCCGCCACGTCTTTTTCCGGCGGGTATACCCTTTCTTTAGTTAGAGTCTTCCTCGCCGAGGCCAGAAAAGCGGAAATCTCACCCGCAGCACCACTCGCCTGCATCACTGTCTCGGGAATGTCTTTAGGTGCCGAAAAAGCCCCGCAGACGAATATTCCGGGCTTGGAGGTCTCCACCGGCGAGAAAGGCTTTGTTTGACAAAATCCGTAAGGATTAAGCTGGATTCCAACTTCCTTGGCAAGCTTGACCAATTCCGGAGAAGATTGGAAACCCACAGAAAGTACCACCATGCTGAATTTCTCGTTCTTTATTGCACCGTCCTCAGTAGTAAATTTGACTACCAGGTCACCCGTGCTATCTACTGCTTCAACGCTGTAAACCTTCGACCTGACGAACTGTATGCCGCTTTCCTCTTTGGCACGTTCATAGTATCTATCGAAGTCTTTGCCGTAAGTCCTGAGGTCCATGAAGAAGATAGTTACATCCAGGGGAACAGTACTATGTTCCTTGGCAATCATAGCTTCCTTAATGGCATAAGTGCAGCAGACGGAAGAGCAGTAAGGCCTGTTATGCTTGGCGTCCCTTGAGCCCACGCATTGAATGAAAGCTATTTTCTGGGGAGGGACTCCGTCAGAGAGCCGCTGTAAGACGCCCTGGAACGGTCCGGAGGCACTTAGTATACGCTCGAATTCGATACTTGTGACCACGTTAGGAAGTCTTCCATAGCCAAGCTCGTAAAGTTCAGACGGGTTATAACATTCATATCCTCCAGCGAAGACAACCGCTCCCACCTTTACTTCTTCAAACGTGTCTTTCATGGAATGGTCAATAGCTTTGGCTTCACATCTGTCAACACATTCCAGACACTGGATGCATCCTGTGACCTGCCCGGCAAGACACCGTTCCGCTTCCTTACACGCTTCCTGTTTCGAGTAACCCAGAGTGACCTCTCCAAAACCTTCCCTTTGCTCCACGGGGACTTCCGCCATTTTGTGCTGTGAACTCTCACCAAACCGGTTCTTCAACCTCTGGATTTCCTCAGATGTCAGTTTTTGAGGTTCCGACTTTTCCTCTGCAGGCAAAGGCATGCCACTCAAAAATGCATCTATAGAGCGGGCAGCCCGCCTGCCTGCTGCCATTGCGTCCACTACGAAGGCTGGACCGGTCACCGCATCCCCGCCGGCAAAAACACCCTCGATATTGGTGGCACCGGTACCGGGGTCCACTTCTATGATCCCGCGCTTGGAGAGCGAAATACCCAGTTCCTTAACAAAATCCGTTTTCGCCGCCTGTCCCAGAGCAGCTATAACAGTATTTATAGAAAGTTGAAATTCAGAGCCTTCAACAGGTACCGGTCGAGGGCGTCCCGAAGCATCGGGAGCGCCGAGCTTCATCCTGATAAGCTCAACTTTAGAGAGCCTTTTATTCCCGATAAAACGGCTGGGAGCAACAAGAAACTCAATCTTGATGCCCTCTGCCTCTGCAGCATCAATCTCTTCTACAGACGCCGGCATCTCTGCCCTGGTACGGCGATAGAGGATGGCAACTTCTTCAGCCCCCAGGCGTTTAGCTGTCCTGGCGCAGTCGAGCGCCGTGTTCCCGCCACCGATGACAGCAACTTTTCGGCCCACTCTTACCCTCTTACCAAGGTTCACATTGCGTAAAAACTCAACCCCCTGCACGACGCCGGGAAGATCTTCCCCGGGAACTCTTAGTTCCATCCCTTGATGAGCACCGATACCAATAAAGATGGCGTTGAATTCCCCTCTAAGCTCGCCCAGAGAAATGTGCTTACCGATCTCAACGCCGGTCTTTATCTCAACGCCGAGCTTCGTTATATATTCAATCTCCTTGCGGACAAGTTCCTTGGGCAGGCGATATTCGGGTATTCCAACCTGGAGCATACCGCCCGGCTTGGGAAGAGCTTCGAAGATAACTGCTTTGTGTCCCTTAAGAGCGAGGTCATGAGCTGCGACCAGTCCTGCCGGCCCTGCTCCTACGATTGCAACTTTCTTCCCACTGGGTTCAACAGCAGGTACCTCAAGTTTCTCTATATCGAAATCGTCAGTCGCAAATCTCTTGAGGTCTCGTATGGCCAGTGGCTCATCAAGCTGGCCACGATTACAAGCTTCCTGACAGGGAGCGTAGCATATTCGCCCGCAAATAGCGGGGAGCGGATTCGTTGCACTGATGAGCTTGTAGGCTTCTTCATTTTGCCCTTCAGCTATCAGCTTAATGTAGCCAGGAACGTTCATATGGAGGGGGCAGGCATCGCGACAGGCAGCATGACAAAGGCGCTCTTCTTCTTTGTCAATCACAAATTTCTTAGGGACTGCTTGAGGAAAGGGTGTGTAGATGGCACGGCGGGGCCCGAGTCCCATGTTGAATTCGCTTTTCATAACCACGGGACACCATTCGCTACATACCCCGCAGCCCGTGCACTTCTCCCAATCAACGTAAGTTGCCTTTTTGCGCAGCTTCACATTGAAGTTTCCCGCCTCACCATTAATGCTCTCAATCTCTGTGTAAGTACGGAGGGAGACGTTCTGATGCGAGGCGACTTCCACCAATTTCGGCGAAAGAATGCACATGGAACAATCATTGGTGGGGAAGGTCTTATCAAGCTGGGCCATAACACCCCCGATGGAAGGTGACTTTTCCACAAGGTAAACGTAATATCCGGATTCAGCAAGGTCTAAAGCCGCTTGAATCCCTCCTACACCCCCACCTACGACAAGAACCGCCCCTATTTTGCCGTTTCCGCTTTGCTTTTCCATAATGACACCTTTACATTACAGTCTCTGCAATGCCTCCTTAGCAAGTCCGGAAGGCTCTACCTCCACTCCTCGAGACCGCGAGTCAACAATTGCACTCACCATCTCATGGCGTAATTTCTGGCAGAAGACGTCTATTTCCTTTATCTTTTCAACAAAAGATGGGGCAACGTATCCTTCTCTAACTGCCATGCTTCTCAGAGCCTTCATGATATCGGCAAAATCAACATTCTGAGGACAGTGTCCCTGACAGTTATAGCACTGGATACAGAACCAGATAGTGTCTGAAGAAAGAACTTCTTTCCTCATCCCCAGGAGGACCATGCGAATTATCCGGCGGGGATTGAATTTCTGGTCGATATCAGCGACAGGGCAGCTTGCAGTGCAGAGTCCGCAGGCGAAACAAAGCTTAATATTCTCTCCGCCTGGCTCATTGGCAACATCGTACTTAAACCTGGTATCCAGTTCACTCAAAGTTACAGTCATTTTCGCCTCCTTAATTCCCACTCGGGGGAGGAATCTTATAGTAGTCCCGCAGCCCTCAGTATGTCGGGAACTTTTTCCTCGCGTCCGATAAACATGATGTGCACTCCATCACAGATTTTCTCTTCTTTCATTTGCCTTATCATCCGGGCAGCTATTTCTATTCCCTTGGCAACCCCTGTTCCCTTCGGAGCTTGAGCCAGTTCGTCAATGATGCGTTGGGGTATAAGGACACCCGGTACGTTCTCATTCATGTAGGCAGCCATCTTTGCGCCGACAACAGGTACTATGCCGCCAAGGATTTTAACCTTTCCATCTCTACCGCGGACAAATTCCGTAAATCTTTTCAGTTCATCAAGTTCATAAACCGCCTGCGTCTGAATGAAGTTCACTCCTGCCTTGAGCTTTTTCTCAACCTTGATGAGCTGTGGCTCGAGGGGATCGGCTGAAGGGGTAGCTGTTGTTCCGATACAGAAGTCAATGCCTCCATCAAGTTCATTGCCTGCCATGTCTTTGCCGGAGTTCATGGTGTGAACAAGGTGGATTAGCTGCACCGAATCGAGGTCGAACACCTGCTTGGCTTCTTTATGGTCACCAACATCAATGGAATCACCGGTAAGACAAAGAATGTTATTTACGCCCCGGGAGTAAGCGAACAGGAGGTCTGCTTGAATTGCCAGACGGTTCCGGTCGCGGCAGGTTACTTGAAATATCGGCTCGCCACCGTGTTCTTTAATCAAGAGGCAAATTCCCAGGGAGGGATAGCGCATAACGGAGCTTTGATTATCAGTCACATTCAGACCATCTACCTTATCCTTGAGAAGCTCAATATGTTCTATCGCCTTTGAGACGCTGGAGCCTTTTACCGGCCCCACCTCGGCTGTTACAACGAAGTCTTTTGTCTTAAGAATTTCCCTAAAAGGCTTTGCCATCCTTCACCCCCTTAAGCTTTCGCCGCCTGGACTTTGCCGGGCCTTTTCACGGCCCGATAATTCTTCGGCGCGTAGTAATTCCGCATCAAATCAAGTCTACCTTGCTTTTCCAGCCTGCGATAAATCAGAACCCAGGCACAATCCTTCTCCGGGTCTATCTCGCACTTTCCTCCCTTTCTGGTACCACCACACGGCCCATTAAGAAGCCCTTTGGCACAGCGAACTATAGGGCAAACACCTCCCGTTCGATCCAGAAAACAATCACCGCAGGCACCACACATTTCCACCCAAAGCCCTTCTCTTTCCGGCATCCCGATAAAGGTAGTGTTAACTCCCGGGAACACGGGCTTGTCCTCAAACATCTCAGCCATAGTCTGCACTCCCGACCCGCAGGCTAAAGAGAGAACCGCATCAACTTCGGCAACCTTATCCTTAATCTCTGCTACCATTTCCCTTTCACATTGTCTCTCCACTGTAGCCTCAAGAACGACAATATCATTCCCTTCTGCACTTCTAGCTAACCTGAGTTGCGAGGCAAGCATCGCCACCTCTTTCTCTCCACCAGCCCAACAAACGGTGACGCAGGTCCCACAACCCGCCACAAGCACTTTCTTATAGGGGGCAATTAATTGCCTGATCTCTTCCATAGGTTTTCGTTCAGCGATTATCATCTTACCTCCCGGGCTCTTTTATTATCTTGGTCATCTCGTTTACTGCTCTGACAAACTTGTGGGGCGCATTGGGGCTGAGGTTGAACATCGCAACACGTCTGCCGTCTACCTTAACCTCTTTCAACAACATATTGCAGTATTTCACCCTTTCTTTTGCTCTGGTGTTTCCGGTGATGTGATGGCAGGCACCATCTTCACATCCCATCACCAGCACTGCTGCCGCGCCCTTCTCAAAAGCCTTCAGGATATGAAACACGTCCACCTGGCCAGCGCAGGGAACCCGGATTATCCGCAAATTCTCCGGGTAATGAAGCCTTAATCTTCCCGCTAAATCAGCGGCAGGATAGGCAGAATGTTCACAACAAAAAGCTACACTGCGCCCATTCAACGCTTTTCCTACGGCCTCAATCTGGGCCAGAATCTCCTCATCTCTATAACCTTGAAATCTTATGGCCTTAGCCGGACATATAGCGGCACAAATGCCGCAGGCATAGCAGGCGAGGTCTGAAATTCCAGCCACCTCTTTACTATTATCTGCTCGAACTAATTGGATAGCGCCATGCGGACAGACACGAATGCAAGTAAGGCATGCCACGCACTTCTGAGGATCAGCTTTTACTCTTTCCACATCCATCAGAATCTTTCCCGAAGACAAGAGCTCATGGATGTTCATGACCACACTGGAAATATCTGCCAACACCCGCCCAAGGTCTAAGTCGCCCCGACATCCACCGATAAAAAATATTCCTTTCTTCTCCGAGGCAATGGGATAGAGGTGGACATTTTCATCCTGGAAAAAGCCCCTGGAGTCTCTCCTGACGTTCAGCAAGGAACTCAAGTCTTCAGTTCCTTCGACAGGGAGACAAAGCTCCTCTGCAACCAGAACGTCACAGGCCAGGACTATATCTTCCCCGACAAAAACATCTCTGGCCTCGATTTTTACCCGTCCATTCTCCACAGTAATCCTCGGCGGCATCTCAGTCTTCAAAAACACCACCCCGCAGTCTCTCGCCTGCTGGTAAAGTTTTTCCGTTCCTTCGCTATCTACTTTGACGCTTTTGTAAAAGACATAAATCTCGCTGCCCCATTTCTTTTTGGCTGCCAAAGCGTTGTTCAGAGTAGCCAGCGTAGGAAAGCGAGAATTTTCATCGGAAAAATCAAACATGAAGCCTATGGTTTTTGGCTCTGCCGCCAGACTCGAGCTCCGAAGCATACTGCAGAACTGCTCTTGTGACACAATGTTCGAGCCACCGATTGCCTCGCCTTCCGTTCGCAACTTTGGCTCAGAATCTAAAGCAAGCTTTGTTTGATACCCTGTGGCAAGAACTATCGCCCCATACTTGCGGATGATTTCCTCTTCCCCTTTTCTTATCCCTACTCTGAAATCTCCTATCTTCCCCTCTACTGCCGTCATCTGGGCAGACGTGAGAATCTCAATGTTTTCATCTACCTTCGCTGCACTTATCATTGAATCTGGGTCAAAACCACAAAAGTTTTCCAAGTCTCCGGTCCCAGTTCCTAAAACCGCCTCTTTCTCCAATAAGGTTGCCCGCAAGCCAAGTCGAGAAAGCTGGAGAGCCGCATTAATTGCCGAGAATCCGCCGCCGACCACGAGGACCTCTTTATTCACGGGCAATTCTTTCTTCTCCATTGGCTGGAGCGACCGAACCCTGTTTACCGCCATCTCTATAAGTTCCACAGCCTTCTTGGTGACATCCCCTTCATGAGCCCAGGAGCACTGCTCCCTGATATTCGCCATGGCGAGGAGATGACCGTTCAGCCCGGCCTTTTCCAATACTTCCCGGAAAATATGTTCCTGGAATTCAGGAGAGCAAGCAGCAACAACAACCTTTACTATATTCTCTTCCCTGATACGGGAAATCATCTTTTCCCTTCCTTCCTCAAGACAAAGGTCGGAGCTCAAGTTTACAGAGGTGACACCGGGGAATTCCGCTACCTTTTTTACAGCGGCATCGAAATCAATATTCTTTATGGCTCCGCCGCAATTGCAGAGAAAAACGCCTATTCTGGTTTCCATTCAATGTCTTCCTTGCTTACCTCGCCTTTGGCTCGCAGACCCCGCCAGCACCTGCAGTGCCTTCGAGGCTGCTGCTATTCCATGAGCGATGGAATCGGGTATATCCCTGGGGCCTTGACACGTTCCGGCGAGGAAAACACCATCAACATTGGTTTCATTAGAACTGAGGGAATCCTTTGCATCAAAGAATCCGTCGTCAGCCAAATTTATGCCCAGAATCCGGGCCAAATCCCAGGAGTCCTTGCCAGGAGAAATACCCACGGAAAGCACGACGAGGTCAAACGTGTCCCGACAAACCTTTCCTTGAGAGATATCTTCAAATTTGACTTCAAGCTCGCCGGATACAGTTTCTAAAATCTCAACTGGCACTCCCCTGACAAATCGTATACTTTCCTTGTATTTTTCGTAGAATTGAGCAAAGCCTTTCCCAGCAGTCTGCAAGTCGATGTAAAAGATGGTCACCCGGGTATCAGGATTTTGATATTTGATAAGCCCGGCAAGTTTCATAGCATATTTGCAGCACACCTGTGAACAGTACCCGTGACCTTTGTCTCTGGAGCCAACACATTGAATAAAGGCAATATTCTGAGGCTCCTTGCCATTTTGCGGAAGTCTAAGATAGCCCTCGCGAGTGAAAACTTGCTCCAGGTCAAGACCGGTTAAGACATTAGGATGTCTACCGTAGCCCAGGGAACCTTTCGCTTTAGCGTCAAAAACATCAAAACCAGTGGCGACAATGACGACACCCACGCTCAACTCTTGCTCTTTTGGCTTGAGATCGAACTCGATTGCTTTAGTAGGGCAGCTCCTCTGACAGATATCACATTTCTCCCCTTTAAAGCGCAGACAAAGTCCTTCATCGAGAATGTAGGAAAAAGGTGTTGCTTCAGCAAAAGGCGGATAAATCGCCTTGGGGTCAGCAGGACAGACTTCAGTGCAAAGACCACAAGCTATGCATCTCTCTTCATCAACATACCGAGATCGTTGAACTATTTCAACGTGAAAATTGCCCGGCTCGCCGCTAAGTCTTGTTATCGTGGAGTTAGTCAGGACCTTAATTCGAGGATGAGTTACCGCTTCTTTGATCTTGTCGAGAACTACACAGGCAGAACACCTGGAGCAGATATCCGTTGCCTTACAACAAAAAGAGGCGCTGTGTCCACCGACCGCTGCCTCTTTCTCTATTAAATAAACACTTATACCTGCATTAGCTAACTCTAACGCTGAAGCTACCCCTGATATACCCGACCCAACAACTAAAACATTCCTGTTCTCCAAGCGCGTTCCTTGAATTTAATAAATCCTGCCATTTTATACCTTTTTTACTTTTTCAGCAAATCCTCCACCCTTTTCACTAATTCCTTAGCGTCAACCGGCTTCTGAAGATAATCCTCTGCCTCCATCATCATTCCTTCTCGCACGGAAAGATGCATCTTTTCTCTGTCTTCAGGGTAAACAGTCAGCATCAACACAGGAATATTGGAGAAGAAATGATATTTTTCGTCAGTCTTAAGCTCATGGCAGACGTCAAATCCATGCTTACCGGGCATTATCACGTCTAAGATGATTAAGTCAGGCCTCTCATCCACTACCTTGCGTAAACCTTCGAACCCATCATAGGCAGATATGACCTCATAGGACTTGGGCTCAAGGATTTTTTTCACCACTGTATGTACATCAGAATCATCGTCAATGAGCAAAATTCTAGTTTGTTTTGGCATCCTTCCCTCCTTTAGACAAAAGCTTCTCTACACGCTGGAGCAACACAAAGGGCTCGATGGGCTTCTCTATGTAATCATCAACAGCCAGTTTACGGCCTAGCTCCAACTCGTAGCGCCTCTGACTGGCTTCCTCCCTTACTGAACTGATGACAAGGACCGGGATGTCAGGATATCCTCTCTTCTGACAATCCTCCAATTCCCTGACCACAGCAAAGCCATCCATCCCTGGCATTAAGAGGTCCAAAAGCATTATGTCCGGCTTTTCTTCTTTCAACTTTTTTAACGCCTCAAATCCATCACAAGCCTCAATTACCTCATAAGAACGAGACTTTAGCACACTGGCAATTGCCAACCGCATATCAGGGTCATCGTCCACTACCAAAACCTTAGGCATCTACTTTACTCCGCGTGTTTTGGATTCTTGGGCAAAATAAAGGTGAACCTGGTTCCCTTGCCTGTCTCAGGAGAGGGACTTGTTGCCGATATTTTACCACCATGACCTTCAATTATCCTTTTGCATATAGGAAGCCCCAGGCCAGCCCCTCTTTTTTCCATATCCAGACCCTTATAGAAACCGTCAAATACTTTGGGTAAGTCCTCGATAGGAATTCCGATTCCTGTGTCTATTACATCAACCCGCAAATGATCCTCTTCGTCTTTTGCTCTAACCGTTACTCCACCGGAGGGAGTAAACTTGATAGCATTGGATAACAGGTTTATCATCACTTGCTTAAGCCGGCCAGCGTTCCCGAGGATCACAGGAAGCTGTCGAGGGACTGCAACATCCAGTTGCAGTCCCTTTTCCACAGCTAAGGGACGCATGGTCTCAGTGCAATCTTCTATCACCTTAGTCAGGGAGACTTCTTCCGTCCTGAATTCTCCGAAATCAACACGGGAGAAATCAATCATGTTGCTTATTAAATTGAGCAGGTCAGAAAGTCTCTTGCTACTCCTTTGCACTATGTTTTTTTGCTCTTCGGTCAATTCTCCAACAAAGCCATCAATCAAGAGCCGATTGTAGCTTTCCGCGGCAGCCAGGGGGGCCTTTAAGTCATGGAAAATGACAGATAGAATACGCTCCATCGTTTGCTTAGTATGCTGCAGCCTCGAAGCAACTACTTTAACAAGATTGTTTGCTACCCTGTAACCCATTTGAGGGTTTTCATCCAGCAGGGCCTTAAGCTTGTCTCCGTCCAGCGCGATGATCTCAGTCTTCTCCAGACACCGACCCGAAGAAGTAAGAATATGCGGTTCCATCAGTGCAGACCAGCAAAAACTGCTGCCTTCGGATAATACATCGATTGTGGCTCTTTCAGCTGCGCTACGGCTTATAGTAAGCTCTGTTTCCAAGGCCACCTTGCCCGATTTGAGAGTTTGGACATAGTTACACTGCGCACCTTCGCAGAACATGACTGCTCCTGCTTCATAGAACTGCTCCTGGCAAAGCGGGAGCAGTTTGTCTAGTTCCTCGTCGGTCAGGCCCTGGAATATCTCTGAAGACCTTAATGCTTCCTTAATTGAGTTTAATTCGGTTGTTGCGTTCATTGGCCGCTGCACATTATAACCATTTTTGGAGATTATTGCAAAAATTTAAGACAGAGTAATTCTGCAATGTTGCTCTAAATGTGGCATTCTGGCATACTGTGCTAAAATTATGCCGGGAGTTCAGAAATGAAGACAAGAAGCAATCTAGCAAGGATATTAGATATCGGACAATTTGCGGTCACTGCCGAAATCAGCTCTCCTCAAAACACGCAATTCGATACGATCAGGAAGAATATCAACCTCATCAAGGGCTACGTCGATGCCTTTAATGTCCCTGATGGACAGGCAGCCGTGGTAGCGATGGCAAGCTGGGCAGTCTGTCTCGTGGGAATACAGGAAGGGCTCGACGCCATAGTCCATATGACCTGCCGCGATCAAAATCGAATTGCCCTTCAGATGGATATCCTGGCAGTCTCCGCTTTTGGTGTTAACAATATACTCTGTCTGTCCGGGGACCCTATTCACTTCGGAAACCATCCCAAGGCAAAGCCCGTCTTCGACCTCGATTCTGTCCAGCTCATCAGGATGGTCAAGCAATTAAGAGAGGAAAGGAAATTTGACAATGGAGAGCTCATAGTGGGAACAGAGCCGAGACTTTTCATCGGGGCAGCCATAAATCCTTTTGCCCAATCACTGGAGGCCACGGTAGATCGCCTCAAAGACAAGGTTACCGCTGGTGCAGATTTTGTCCAGACCCAGCCTATATATAATATTGAGGGATTCAAGAAATGGATGGAGCTGGTCCGGGAAAAAGGATTACATAAAGAGGTAAAGATCATTGCCGGCATTACTCCCATAACATCCCTAGCAGCAGCAAGATATATGAAAACAAAAGTCCCCAATATGGATATCCCGGATAGAATTATTGAACGCCTCAAAAATGTTCGTAATAAGGAGGAAGCGGCAGAGGAGGGGATAAAGATCGCTGTCGAAACGACAAATCAATTAAAGCAAATCGAGGGAGTAGCCGGTGCCCATATCATGACTCTCCAGAGAGAGGAACTCATTCCCAAGATCTGCAACGCAGCCAATCTTTATCCTCGTCCTTAGCAACCGGCTACTTCATCCCTTCCAATTCGCAGGAGCCCACAAGGACTCACAAACCATAATCTACCATTTCTCTTGAGATAATCGTGAGTTAAGCCAGGTACGCAAAGGCTCATCCAGGAAGCCTACCTTAGACTCCAACCAGTGAAGGTCTCCGCTAGCTACGGCAGCCTTTGCTTCATTGGTCAAGTTATAGCCTTCGAGAGTCTTATCCGGGTTTTCAGACAATCGTGCCAGGAAAGTGCTGTCGTCCCTGGCTTTGGCCAGTACTGATATGAGGGCTCTAGTTTCTGCATCCAGAGCGTCCACTTTTGAGGGCTCGGGTTGCGTCTTCACAGGGGCAAGTTTCCCAAGCCAGCGCTTCGCGGCGAGAGCTTCAGCACCCCGTTCCTTGCGAAGGAATATCAGCCAGTAGACTATGCCCACTGACGTGCCACCGATTACATTGCCTATGGTCACCGGAATGAGGTTATGAAAGAGGCCAAGCACATTGACATTAGCTATCTGAGACGCTGTTACGCCGGCAGCCTGGACAACCTCAGCTTGACCTGCTACAGCGATACCCATAGGAATGAAGAACATGTTGGCAATACTGTGCTCAAAACCACAGGCAACAAAGGCGGTTATGGGAAAGACGATGGCCAGTATCTTCTCAGTGACTGAACGGGCAGCCAAGCACATCCAAACGGCCAGACACACTAAGATGTTGCACATTATGCCTCGGAATAAGGCTGGCCAGAAAGCCAGACTCGTCTTGCCGGCGGCAATCATTAGAGCATTAGCTCCGACCTTGTAGCCATCAAGAGCCCAGAACTGGGCATGAAAGATTATGGCTACCAAAATCAGTGCGCCAGCAAAATTGGCAAAATAGACTATTCCCCAGTTACGCAGCAGGGCGGACCCACTGACGCGGGTGCTCAGCCACGGGGCAACTATGAGAGAGTTGCCAGTGAACAACTCTGCGCCAGCGACTACAACCAGAATAAGTCCCAAAGAGAAGGCTAGTCCTGCCAATAACTTCCCCAGTCCAAATCCCAGGCCAATATCAGTGGTAACTAAAGTGCAGAAGACTGCCCCCAGTCCAATGAAGAATCCTGCCAATAACCCTAAGAGAGCCATGCTCAAGGTATCTCGAGAGGTTTTCGCCGTACACGTATCTTCGAGCCTGCAAACCATTTGCGCTGGCTGGTAAGCATCGGGGACCAGCCTATCCAACTTCTCGGCAATGACTTCAAATCCAGGCAGATCCGTTATTTGAGGCACGCTCGTCGATTTAGTTGTTAACCTAGTCTGCGCCATTGTCCTGACTCCTTCCGTTCACCATTTTTCCTGAGCCAGCCGAGACCAAAGCCAGGTAGCCAGTTTTTCATCTAGCTTACCGACCCAAGACTCTATCTTCTTGATGTCTCCGCTCGCCAGGGCAGCTGCTTCCTCGGAGGTCAGCGAGTAATACTCCTTGAGGGCTTCGTGAGGATTCTCAGCCAGTCGTGCCAGGAAGTCCGATTCTGTAGCCGCTCTCCTCAAGACAGCAACTAACTCCTCTCTCCCTGCCAGCACCTCTCCACCAACTTTTTCTCTTTTCTCTGTAAATACCTTAGCCATCTTTGATCCCTCCTTTCTTTATTTCAATTAGAGTCTAACAATTGTCTATCCACCCGCCATCGTCCATAAGTTGCAATTTGCAGTAGCACTTTAGTTGCGTCCAAAAGGACAGACGGCTTGCCCAAATATGCACATGGACTTATAATTACTTAGGAATCTGGAACCTTGGAGACCAGAAAGAAACTAACAGTCTTGATTGCTGACGACCATCCCTTGGTGCGTGAAGCCCTGCGTCAAGCACTGGATGGCGAGGAGGACATGGAAGTTGTAGCTGAGGCTGCTGACGGTGAGCAGGCAGTCAAGCTTGCCTCGGAGCTTAAGCCCGATGTAGCCGTGATGGACATCGTCATGCCCAGACTCAACGGCATTGAAGCCACCAGAAAGATCAAAGAGATTGCCCCCGACATAGCCATCCTAATCCTCACTGCTTATGATGACGATGAGTATGTATTGGGATTGCTTGATGCTGGGGCTGCCGGTTATCTTTTGAAAAGCGCCAGGGGACGTGATCTGGCTGGAGCTATTCGAGCCATAAAGTCAGGTGAATCAGTGCTCCACCCCAAAATTATCGCCAAGCTGCTAAAGCGAGCTATGGTAGCGCCAGTTAAAGAACACAAAGCGTCCGAAATACTGAGTGAGCGAGAATCGGAGATACTCAGGTTGGTTGCTATGGGAATGAGCAATAAAGAGATAGCGGAGAGACTGTTCCTAAGCGAGCGCACAATTAAAGCTCACTTAACCAATATCTTCAACAAATTGAATGTAGCCTCACGCAGCGAGGCAATAGTCAAAGGATTACAGTGGGGATTAGTTACTTTAGAAAATACAGAGGACAAGCTCCGGGACTAAGAAACCCGCACCTCTGGATCATAATCGTTCTATTCGTTTTCTTAACCATATCTCATTTCACCCAAATCCTATCTCAGATACCTTTATTTCCTGAAATTTCACTCCCCGGGGTCTTAGAGCTTTCGCGGCACAGTTTAGAGCGATTCTTCTATCTCTTGCTGATGTTGTATGCAGGCTGGACTCTGGGACTGGTCGGGGGTGCGGCGGTATGGACATCAAGCGCCATAGTGATGTTACTCCGCACCTTCTTGATTTCCCCTAGTTTCAGAGACGCGTTGCTGGAAAGTCTCTCTGCCCTTGTCATCGGTGCTCTAGCTATTATGCTTATAGCAACCTATCGTCAGACTCAACGGCAACGAGCGAAGATAAGAAAAACTGTGAAGGATATGAAATCGGCGAGGCAAGACTATGAAGAGCTGTTTACCAACGCCAGCGATGCTATCTGGGTCCACGATTTGGATGGCAACATCACTCTGGTTAACAAAGCTTGTGAAAAACTCACCGGCTATCCGGTTTCAGAATTACCCGGCAAGAACGTGCGCGAGTTTCTTACTCCAGAGACACTGTTTATAGCCAGACAGGTAAAGGATAAGCTGCTCAGAGGCGAAACTATGGAACAGCGGTATGAGCAGCGGTTAATCAAAAAAGATGGCTCTGAAGCAATCATGCAACTAACCACCCGTCTCATTTTTGGTGATGGCAAACCTCAAGCATTTCACAACATGGCTCGTGACGCAACCGAGGAGAGAAGATTACAGGATAATCTACAGTTTTACCTCAGGCAGGTTCTACAAGCTCAAGAAGAAGAACGCAAACGCCTTGCTCGAGAATTGCATGATGATGCTTCTCAGCGAATATTACTTCTGACCCATGGCATAGACAACATCGCTTCCAAGCCCGAGAAGTATTCACCTCAAGACCTGAGAAACGAGCTGGGCAAACTATATGATTTGTCCCAGGAGACTTACCAGAACATTAAGCACTACGCTCAAGCCCTGAGGCCAAGCATCCTAGATGATTTGGGCTTGGCGACAGCTATCAAATGGCTGGCCGAACAACTACACAACCTTAGCGGCATTGAGGTTCAAGTCAAGACAGATACTACGCCGGCACTGCCTCCCGAAACACAGCTGGTTTTGTTCCGCATTGCTCAAGAATCTCTGAATAATGTGCAGCGACATTCCGGAGCCTCTGAAGCGAGCGTTAGAGTGGAGTGCCAGGGAGATGAAATCAGGGTGACCATTAGCGATAACGGTAAGGGCTTTAAGCTTCCCCGGCAGTTAAGCGAGTTTGCCAGCCAGGGTAAGTTGGGGCTTACCGGCATGGCCGAACGAGTCCAACTAATTGGGGGGAAACTTGACGTCAGTTCCCAAGAAGGAAAGGGGACCACGATAGTGGTCACAGTGCCAGCAAAGCTTTGTGCTGGGAGCAGTACTTAGAGCGATCTAAGAGAATTGCCTCTTCTTCGTTGATGCCAATATCTTCGTTGTTCATTCTTTCCGGTGTTTGCCTATACCGAGATGATGGTCTTCGCAAAGTCCGCCTTGCTGCCAAGTTCTTCACCCTCGGCTCGGAATGACAAAGGGCGACAGGCTCAGGATTGTGGAAGACGAATGGCTTGAGCTTCAGCTCACGGTGATATCATCTCTATTAACGTGGTCAGAGTTTCTCCACTTTTACTGCTGCCACTTTAAGTTCAGGAATCTTGGACACCGGATCTAACTTGGGATTAGTAATGATATTAGCAGCACTCTCGGCGAAATGAAAAGTCATAAACACCACTCCAGGTGCAAACGAATCAGTTATTTTGGCTTTAACGACAACTTCACCGCGCCGGGAGCTGATTTTGACCTTGTCACCCTGAGCTATGCCGAGTCGCGAAGCATCCTCGGGATTGATTTCCACCGCAGCTTCAGGCTCTATGATATTAAGCCCAGCTACCTTGCGGGTCATCGTCCCGGTATGGAAATGATACAAGCTACGCCCCGTGCTGAGAATTAGAGGATAGTCTTCATCAGGCATTTCTCCCGGAGGGGTATATTTTAGTGGGATGAATCGGCCTTTCCCTCTAACAAAAATGTTCCTGTGTAATATTGATGTACCTGGGTGATCTTCAGAAGGACAAGGCCATTGAAGTCCTCCGTTTTCTAACCTTTCGCAGCTTATGCCACCATAGCTCGGAGTAAGCTTGCGGATTTCTTCCATTATCTCGGACGGATGATTGTAGTCAAAGCCCCTGGCCTCTAGTCTTTGGGCTACCTGACAGACAATCCACCAATCAGGCTTGGACTCGCCAATTGGCTCAATAGCTTTCCTTACACGCTGCACCCGGCGCTCAGTATTAGTGAAGGTACCATCCTTTTCAGCAAAGCTTGCCGCTGGCAAGACAACATGGGCAAACTTTGCTGTCTCAGAAAGGAATATATCCTGAACCACAAGAAACTCAAGTCGCGTCAGAGCCTCCCAAACATGCTGCAAATCAGGATCGCTTAATGCCGGGTTCTCACCAACCAAGTATAGTGCCTTGATCTCTCTACGGTGGGCGGCTCCAAGTATTTCAACCAAGCTCAACCCTGGAGACGAGGGCAATGAACATGACCAGGCAATTCCGAACTTCTGTTTAAGGGCCGGGGGTAACGAGCATCCCCAGGCAGTCTCGAACTTTTCTCTAATGGCTGGATCGGCGACAGACTGATAGCCGGGATACACGTTAGGTAAAGCACCCATATCGCAAGCACCCTGCACATTGTTCTGACCTCTGAGCGGATCGACCCCGGTGCAGGGCTTGCCCACATTCCCGGTGAGCATTGCCAGGTTGGCGGTAGCCAGCACATTATCAGTGCCATGGGAATGCTGGGTGATGCCCATGGCGTAGAAGATGATAGTAGCCGGTTTGTTGGCGGCGTAGAGGCGGGCTGCTTCCGCTATCTTCTTCTGGGGCACACCTGTGATTTGTTCCACAAAATCGAGGTCGAAGTCCGAAAGCGAGTCCTTGAAGACATCGAAATCCTGACAGCGTTGCTCAATAAAAGATGAGTCAAGTAGTCCCTCATCAACTATGACCCTCATCATCCCCATGAGCAAGGCGACATCGGTGCCGGGACGCAGTCGAAGCCAGAGGTCAGCAGAGCGGCAGAGGTCAATTTTCCCGGGGTTGGCCACGATAACCCTAGCTCCATTTTGAACCGCCTTCTTTATCCCTAACCCGATTACAGGGTGGCTTACTGTGGTATTCGTACCTATGGCAAATATACAAGCGGCGTCCTCGATCTCATCGATAGAGTTGGTCATAGCACCACTACCGAAACTTTGGACTAGGCCAGCTACAGTGGGGGCATGACACAGACGGGCACAGTGGTCGATATTGTTGGTACCTAACACTGCTCGGGCGAATTTCTGCATGATATAGTTTTCCTCATTGGTACACTTAGCTGAGGCAATGAAGCCCACTTCCTCCGGAGCATATTTTCGTAGTTTGTTGGCTACTAATTCCAGTGCTTCGTCCCAGGATGCCTGCTTCAGTCCTCTATTCTTCCTTATTAAGGGAGTCGTCAGCCTCTCAGAGTGATGGACAAACTCGGCGATCCCGTACCGTCCCTTGACACATGCTTGCCCATGATTAGCTGAACCATCTGGATCAGGCTTGGAAGCTATTATCTTCTCATCCTTGACCTCAAGCTTCAGTTGACAACCAACGCCACAATAGGGACAAATTGTGGTAACTACACGGTCAGGCTTACCAATGCCGCGGGTAGCCAAATCAGTGAGGGCACCTGTGGGGCAGGAATCAACGCAGGCTCCGCAGAACTCACAGCCAACCTCGCGAAGCGTCCGGCCCTGCAAGGGGGCAATAGCATGGCACTGGAGGCAGCGCCGAGCTTCAGCGACTGCCGTATCCCAATCCATTGCCTGTTCTATCTCCGAAACACCCTTGATGCGTGTCTGGGGTGCAAGATGCGAAATGGCAGCCAGTCTCTCTCCAACAGGTACTTCTTCCAACCATTCCGTAGCCTCCTCGGCAGGAACGAGATGCTCTGTAATGTCTCCCTTGCCGTCAAAATAATGGTCAATTGACTGAGCCGCCTTCCTTCCTGCGGCAATGGCATTGATGACTAAGGCCGGGCCGCTCTGGCAATCGCCGCCGGCAAAGACACCCTTCCGATTCGTGCTCAAATCTTCATTGACCTTCACTACATTTCCCCGTTCGACCTCGATGCCAAAACCAGCGGCCACATCTGGTTGTTCGCCGATGGCGCCAATCAGAGTGTCAAGCTCAGCAACAAACTCGCTCCCTTTAACCGGAACAGGGCGGCGCCTGCCACTTGAATCAGGCTCTCCTAGCTCCATACGAATTAACTCTAGCTTCAGGTTACCATCACTCCTGAAGATCTTAGAGGGAGCCGCAAGAAAGATGATTTCAACTCCTTCCTCCAACGCTTGTTCTACCTCTTCCGATTGTGCTGGCATTTCGCTCTTCGTCCTCCGGTAAAAGATGGTCACCCTATGGGCGCCAAGCCGCAAAGCAGCACGCGCCGAATCTATGGCAACATTCCCTCCGCCAATCACCCCTACCCTATTTCCGACCTGCACCTTCTCGCCGAGATTGAACCGGCGAAGGAACTCCACGCACCCGATTACCCCAGGCAAGTCTTCCCCCTCAACCCCCAGCTTCATTTCTTTGTGAGCACCGATGGCAAGAAAAATCGCCTGGTATCCCTGCTCAAAGAGGGAATCCAGAGACTCGACACGAGCATTCAGTTTGATTTCCACGCCTGCCTTCTCGATTTCTCGGATTTCATCACGAAGTATATCTCGAGGTAGACGATATGCGGGAATCCCTACTCTCATCATCCCACCTGGTTCGGGCAGAGCTTCAAATATGGTTACTCTATGTCCCAGCTTGGCCACGTAGTAGGCACAGGTGAGCCCAGCTGGCCCTGCCCCAACTACCGCCACGCTTCTGCCTGTCGACGGGAGAAATTTGGCCTGTCTTTTCCAGCTATCATCGCCATTATCAGCAGCAAAGCGCTTAAGAATTCTTATTTTTAATGTCTCATCCACATCCAGACCACGTCGACACTCCTTCTGGCACGGGGCAGCACACACTCTACCTAATACAGCAGGAAAGGGAACCTTCTCCCGTATCACTGCCAGGGATGCGCTCGGTCTCCCTGTGGCAATAAGACGAATATAACGAGGAATGTCTATACCGGCAGGACAAGCTTTGTGACATGGGAAGGCAATTTCAATTACGCCATTGCCTCTTATTTCATCACAGACCCGAAGACAACGATTACACAAAATGCAGAAACTGGAATTACGAACGAAGAAGGGGTTATCTTCTAACGGAGGTAAAGACCTGGGTACATGGACGGGTATCTCACTTAAGCCAATGTAGTCGATAGCCTTTTGAAGCTCGCATTCGTTCTTTTCAAGACATACATCCGCGGGCTGTCTGGCCAAAATGGCAAGCATTTTCTTCTGCCGGAGTTCTTGTACCCGTGGCGTCTTCGTCCTAACTATCATGCCATCAGAGACGGGAGTCACACAGGAGAGAACGACATTGCTGTTTGCCTCCACGACACAAAGCTGGCAAGCCTCATCAGGAATTACCTGGGGTAGTGGTTTTAGGCCAGGATAGTAGCAAAGACTGGGAATGTAAATTCCTGTATCTCTGGCAGCCTCCAATATCGTTCGCCCTTGCCTCGCCTCTACGTCCCTACCATCTATGTTGAATGTAATGGTGCCTTCTTTAGCCATTGCCTGTTCCTTTCGTAAATTCTCTCTGTTATGCGCAACCCTGTGTCTTTCATGTTCAAAACGGCTAGGCGGACGGAATACTTCTAACTAGTTTCCAGATGATAATCTCACTAAGCACGGTCACATCTTCAGTGGAGAGATAGTCAGAAATATTGGCATCAAATAATATATTCCCGTTGGGCGCAACCTCTTCATCACCTTTCCATAGCACTAAGGTTATGGGCACACGGTCGAAAGCATTGATGGTCACCGATACATCTCCGTAGTCTGCTTCACGGCCTCCCAATTTTACCGCCGCCTTTCTCAGCAGCTCGGGATCTCTGCCGAAGTTTTTCACCAAAGGACCTATCGCTCTCTGGGAAAATGCCGAAAAATAGCTAACGCCTCCCTGCAATTGTTTGTAAGCTATTGATTTGCCGGTGATTGGGGTGCCTTTTGCCCCGGTGAAATAATGAAGTATTAGGATCTTGTCTCTCAACGGAGCTTCTGTCCCGCTATCTTCCAACAAAATTTTGCAGTCATGAATCATGACGTGATATGGCTGATTCAGATAATTAATTACTATCTCGTTGGGTCCTATGTACTGCGCACCGCTTTTGCGACATTGCTGTCGTATATCACTAATCCTGGCCAACTGCTCACAAGCAAGTCTATAAGAGAGATCAAAACCGCGTTCCCAGCAACCACCCGATGAAGGACTGTGATCGTGTGTCATGTTACAAACTTGGGTCGAGGCAGAAGACCAGCTGCTTCTACTATCTCAGGCACCGCCTCCTCCCATTCAATAGCCATGAGATGGATACCTGCGACACCTTCAATTTCACGCACTTGATTGATAATATCAATGCAAAGCTTGATGCCCTCCTTAGACACTTGCTCCTTCGGCACCCCTTGAAGCCGGGCAACAACGCCGTCAGGCACATCCATTCCAGGTACTCTGGTCTTCATATACCTTGCGGCACCAACCGACTTTATGGGAGCAACACCAGCAAGTATCTTCACTTTGTCATGCAATCCTCTGTCCCGCGCCATTTTCATCCATTCAGCAAATTTATCCACATTGTAAACAATCTGGGTCTGGATGAAATCTGCCCCTGCGGCCACTTTCTTAGCCAGACGCGGTGCTCTGAAACTGAAAGGGTCGGCAAAAGGATTTTCAGCGGCCCCGATGAACAGATGTGGCTCGACCGCCATCTCTTCGCCACACTGGAACTTTCTTTCGTCCCGCATATCTTTTACCATCTTAACTAATTGAATAGAATCAAGGTCATAGACACCTTTAGCAGTCGGATGATTGCCAAATTTTTGATGGTCTCCCGTAAGACACAACATGTTATTCATGCCCAGTGCTGCAATACCCAACACATCCATCTGAAGGGCGATCCGATTGCGGTCGCGACAAGTCATCTGCACGATGGGGTCTAAACCTTCCTCCTTAGCTATTAGGCAAGCTGCCCAGGATGCCATGCGCACTACCGCAGTCTGCCCATCGGTAACATTACAGGCATCTACATGACCTTTGAGTATCTTCGCCTTCCTCCGAATCACCTCGGCGTCCGCACTTTGCGGTGGGCCCAATTCACCCGTGACAGCGAAGATTTTGGATTCTAATACCCGTTCCAAATTGCTTTTCGTCTTCATTGCGCCTCCAACTCTTTCGCTCACAACGACATTCAGGGAAACCTTTTGACTGGTGGCCCTGACATGAGGCTCACACTCCAATTCTTCGGCGCCACAAGCCTTTCCAGTTTATCAAGTCGTCCCAGTTTGGCAAGGTGATCGACAATCTGTTGCCAGACACAAGGTATACTCGGGTCAACTTCACATTTACCATCTTGTGAGCCGCCACAGGGACCATTGAGCAGAAGTTTGGAACACCGGGCGATGGGACAGAGTCCACCAGTAAACTCCAGCACACAATCACCACACTCAAGGCAGCGCTCCGATTCTTTCCACTCGGCGTGAGCACCACCTGCGGACAAAGTATTGCAGCCAGGATGCACCACTTTATCCACTACTTCCGCTACAGTCTGAACTCCAGCTCCATCAGTCAGAACCAGGATAGAATCAGCGGCGGCAATCTCCTTTTTGTAAGATCTGAGTTTCAACTTGGTTAATGCGGCATCACACAGCATATCAACCACTACAGAACCGGTGACTGCCTTACCTTTCTCCTGCAAAGTGCTTCGCATCTCTGCTACTTGTTTCGGTCCCCCGCTCCCCCAGCCCTCAGCACAGCCCTTACAGCCAATGACAAAGATATTCTTTTCCCCATCAAGATAGCTTAGGATTTCCTCGAGTGGTTTTTGCTCTGAGATTAACATTTCATCTCTCCTTTAGGATTAGTATTATTGAGCTCTTCTAAGATGGCATCCATTATCTGAGGCATTCTCTCTTGAAGCTTCGATGATAATTCTAACCCCCAGCCAATCTCCCCGGGTTCGACCCCGATAACGACAGCCTCATCTATGTTGTGCCAAAGCTGCATTAGCTTTAAGCTATCTATTAAGCTCATGTCGTGAAGCGATAGGAAGGGCTTCTGTTCCACAGTTATGTCCTCAGGGTGAAAACGGTAAATTTGTCCAGGCACTCCCCCACCCTTGACAGCATCCACTATGACCAATTTATCAGCGTCCTCAAGAAGCTGCAGTACATCGGGGCATGTCCCTCCATCTATTATTTCTACATCAGGGAGATGGATCCCCTCGAGAGCATGTACCACATGACACCCGATCCCTTCGTCCCTCAACAAGACATTTCCTATTCCCACAACAAATTTTCCCATTCCTGGACTTTCCTCCAAGTCTTTATTAACAAACCCCGAATTTCCCCAAGTCGTGCCCTTTAGGACTGAGCAGATGTATAGAACAAGCAAGACAAGGGTCGAAGGACCTCACAATGCGCACTATCTCAAAGGGATTAGCTTCATCCTTTATCTTGGTTCCCATAATAGCCTGCTCCAGAGGGCCAGGTTGGTCTTTGTCATCCCTGGGAGAAATATTCCATGTAGACGGGGTAATGACCTGGTAATTAGCAATCTTGCCTTCTTTTATCTGTATCCAGTGGCCAAGGGCGCCCCTCGCAGCTCCTACCAGTCCCATTCCAGTAGACTCTTCCGGGAGTTTATAGCTTATGTAAGCTGGTTCACCGGGCTTAAGCTGCAGAATCCAATCAGCCATGGCATCGGCTATGAGTTTAGTCTCCAGCGCTCGAGCAAGATTACGCCCCATGACAGAAAACATGGCCCTTGGTTTTAGATTTGCCTGCGACAAAGTGGAGTCAACCAGGCTCTTGACTTTGGGATTGCCCCCAACATAGTTGACCATGATGCGAGCAAGCGGCCCAACCTCAAAAACCTTCCCACCATAGCGAGGGGATTTCAGCCAGGAATAAGCACCCTTCTTCCCTTCGTCAGGAACAACATCTCCCTGAGATGGATGTCTGCCGCTGATGGAATCAGCATACCAGGAATGCTTGACTTCCTCAGTGATTCTGGCCGGATCAAACTCGCCAAGCTTGAGATCGGTAGAGGTGGTCCCGGGTTTAAAGAATCTCTCCCTTTTGGTTAGGTCGGCTTCCTTTCCATCCAGCTCATAAGAGCCATAAGCAAGTAAGTTCCCACAGCCATGACCAATCTCAAAGTAATCTGAGTAAACTCCGGCTACCGCCAGTACATCAGGGAGGTAAACATTGTCGATAAATTCCTGAAGCTCTTTCAACCTCCACAGGAAGGACGTCATACTATCAACCGTGGGTACGCAAGCAACTCCGCCAGGCATTACACCCATATTGTGAGGCATCTTGCCACCGAACAGGGCTAGCATCTCCTGCCCTTTACGACGCATGTCGAATGCCGTGATATAGTGCGCTACTGTCTGCTCATTAGCTTCGTCGGGCAGGCGATAATCACCCTCATAACGAGGTACAAAAGGCCCCAGCTCTCCCCGCGCAATAAAGCTCTTTATGGAATTTAGGGTGGGATTATTTCCCTCGTACTTCGCCAGCTTGGCCACATCCACATAATCAAGAGCCACCAGGTGATAGAAGTGAAGGATATGATCAGCAATATGGGCTGCCCCCAGAATTAGATTCCGGATGATTCTGCCATTGTCGGGAATCTTATCCGCGATACCAAAAGCACTGTCCAGACTTAAAGTAGCAGCAATAGCATGACTTGTCGGGCAGACCCCACAAATACGTTGCGCTATTTGCTGAGCATCACGGGGGTCTCTGCCCCTCATGATTAGCTCCAGGCCACGGAACAGCGTCCCCGAACTTTTGGCCTCTTTTACCCTGCCACCATCGACTACCGCCTCAACCTTAAGATGTCCCTCAATACGAGTAACCGGATCAATAACAATCTTGCCCATTAATTCAAACCTCCTCTGGCAAAGTAGCCTCGCGAAATTTTTCGTAAAGCGGGGCTATGTCAAAGAACCCAGGCTCGGTACAGCCAATACAAGTGGCACCACAGCCTACACACCAACTGACCTTACCATTCCACAACCGCAGTGGACAGTCGGCGTGGGTTATGGGTCCCCTGCATCCTAATTCATAATTGCAGCCGGGGTCGCCGAACTTCTTCGCGAACTTATTCTCATCATAGTAGGCTCGCCGCGGACAGTTCTCGTGAATTGTCTGTCCATAGAAAGCCTTAGGACGCTTATATTCATCCAAATCCTCCGGCTTGGGGAGACCGGAAAGCAGGATGCTGGCTATTGTACCGACAAACCAATCGGGGTGTGGCGCACAACCAGGAACATTTACCAATGGAGTATTAATGCCCTTGGCTTGAAGAATCTCACTGACACTGCGACACTGAGTAGGGTTGGGGTGGGCAGCAGGAATTCCCCCGAAAGCAGCACAACTGCCTAAAGCAATGACCGCCAGGGCATCCTTAGCCAATGTCTCCACCCATGATTGCATAGTCATTGGCTTACCATCCTTTTCGCCAGTCACGCCATGAATTCCGCCTTTAGCGGTAGGTATAGCGCCTTCCACAATCAGAATATAGCCTCTCTTTTTCTTCTGTGAGGTATCCACCATAATCTCAATTGCAGGCGCTCCCGCCCCTGCCATCACAGTGGGATGAAACCTCAGATTTATGTGACTGCCCGGGAGCACTTCATCAACTAAGAGGTTTTTGATAGAGGGATTTATCACATTGAGGAGAGAGACTGAGCAGCCAGTGCATCCGGCAGCTTGTAACCATATCGCCGGATATTCTTTTGTAGCCATACGCCCTTACCTGCCTTTCGACTTATTTTCTCAAATCCTCCATCAGGAGGACACTTCCTCAATCATAAATGCAAGCCTTCAAATATTTCCTTGACTTTCGATTGAACGGGAGATTCCTGAGAGAGTTCAGTTACGGGCCTCCCTTTCATTTCCAAACCCGCCATATCGGGGTCTTCTGGAATCAAGGCCATGATTTGAAGCCCAGATTCATCAATTGCCTTTCTTATCTCTGGGGACAATTCTCCCCGCACACGATTAATCACAAGCCCGACTTTGCCCACATTCGATCTCATTTCCTCAATGAGCTTCTTCATTCGAGCTGCTGTAGTGACGCCTTTTATTGTGGGGTCAGACATAATGAGCAAAACATCAACATCCCTGGTCGTTTGCCGGCTAATATGTTCCATGCCCGCCTCACAGTCCATGACAATATAACTATACTTATAATCCTTCACCAGTTTATCTAGGGAAGCCCGCAAAAACTCATTAGAAGCACAATAGCATCCAGGCCCTTCCGGACGTCCCATGGTCAAAAGGTCAAAGCCTTTAGATTCCACCAGGGATTCTATTATCTTACTAAACAGATATTCCGGCTTGGCTATGGTGGGGCTTAGACGGTCCTTCGAGACATCTTCAGCCATCTTTTCCCGTATCCTACCCACCGTCTTGTTGTCATCCAGCGGCAGTCCCAGCGCCTGGCTAAGATTGGTACTGGGGTCGGCATCTACAGCCAAGACCAACCCCTTTTGAGAGAGGAGCTTGACAAGTAAGGCGGCAATAGTAGTCTTGCCTGTGCCTCCTTTTCCGGCAACAGCAATTGTTTTGGTCATTTCTCAGCTCTCTTTCCAGACAAATTCGAGGAAGGCAATACGCTAACAGGCGACAGTTTCACTACTGCATTATACTCTGGAGGGCAGACTTCCAGGCAAGTGCCACACTTGGAACACTTTTCCTGGTCTATGATTTTAACTTCCCCTTTATCTCCCTTAATTGCTTCTGTGGGACAGGTCAAAATGCAGTGCTCACAGGCTCTATCACATTTGTCGGGAAGGATATAATACACAGTGAGTTCGGGACATACTCTGGCGGGGCAGCGCTTCTCCACAATATGGGCTTCGTATTCGTCTCGGAAGTAGCGCAAAGTTGTGAGGACTGGATTAGGAGCTGTTTTCCCCAAGCCACAAAGCGACCCTATTTTGACATCTTCAGCTAATGCCAGGAGAAGGTCAATATCCCCTATTTTGCCCCGACCAGCCGTGATGTCTTCTAAAATACGTAGCATCTGTAAAGTCCCCAGGCGACACATGGTGCACTTGCCACAGGATTCCTTCGTAGAGAAATCAAGAAAGAACCTCGCGGCATCCACCATGCAGTTATCCTCATCCATCACTATCATACCCCCCGAGCCCATCATCGAGCCAGCCTCTCGAAGAGAATCATAATCAATAGGGATGTCGAGTAAAGTCTCGGGGAGGCATCCCCCCGAGGGCCCTCCTATCTGTACTGCCTTAAACTGCTTATCTTTAGCAATCCCACCACCTATGTCATAAACAAGTTCTCGAAGCGTTGTTCCCATGGGCACTTCAGCCAATCCCGAATTGACTACTTTGCCCGCTAGGGTGAACATTGCTGTGCCCTTACTTCCCTCAGTGCCGATAGAGGCAAACCAATCCCCTCCTCGTTCAATTATCAGAGGAAC
>Ga0256868_10000123_pt1 | contig 44721 bp, 36 predicted proteins | sample RVTome_13_FD_187341 | JGI IMG/M metagenome (GOLD analysis project Ga0256868, IMG submission 187341) | Soil microbial communities from uranium-contaminated site in the Upper Colorado River Basin, Wyoming, United States - RVT92D227 HiSeq ...
TCCGCACCGCTCCCATAAGGGATACGCAGGAGGATTATTATCACTGGTATATCCAGATCCTCCCCCGCCTGACCACGCCGGCAGGTTTTGAATTGGGCTCCGGTGTTTACATCAATACCAGCCTGCCGGAGGAGACGGCGAAGTTTATGCGGGAATAAGACCCGTCCGCCGACCATCGACCGCCGTCCGCCGCAAAAACATGTGTAGGTCGAACATGGTCGAAGATCTGTTCGACGACTGAGCGAAGTCGAAGGACGGCTCCGCAAAGGCTTTCAAAAAAGGAATGAATTGATATGAGTATTATCAATTTTGGACGGATTTTCCCAAAAATCTTAGAAAATATAATCACTCTTCGATCTTATCTCTGGATATTCGTTAAGTGGTTATTTCGAAATAAGACTCTTTGGTCGGGATTAATCCCAACTATAGTTCTTGCTCTAATTGCCTATTATGGTTTAAAACAGACTAATAATCAACTTAAACTACTCCAGGAGCAGGTTTCGTATCAACGACAACCTGTTGTCATTGTATATTCAAGACCGGTCAATAACTCTCTTGACATAAGATTGCACATTGCAAATGTCGGAAACGATACAATCGATAAAGTTAATTTTCGCCTTGGTTTATTCTTAGTAAATGATACAGCAATATATTCATATGGTCAATTCACTACACCAATGGTGTTTCTTGGGATAAGAGAATATCGTACACCGAGACAAAGAATATGGCCAATGCTAACTTTAGCACCAAATGATGAAATTGATTTGACAGATAGGATGAGTATTTTGTTTTATCAACCTTTTTCGGACTGGCGTTTACCAACTCCATATCCGGATTCATCTGAAATTATGAGTGAGCTATCTACGGTAAGTCAAATATTTGGAGGAGAATATGTACTGTTCATAGAGTACTCTTATAGGAGGAAAAGTGATTTCGTTCAATATACGGATACTGCTTATTATCATTATGACCCTTATCCATATGCCATCCAACAAGACCTAAAACAACAAATTGGTGGGTATAAAGTAATCGATAGACTAAAAACATATATGCGTGATGGACCTGAATTGATAATTAACATATATAGCGATAAATACGAAGTCGACAAACTCTGCTTTGGCACTCGACCAACTACGATCATGACAATACCAAGGAAAAGGGGACAGTAACTGAGTGAATTTTATCTTGTACCCAGTCAAATGCAGTTTAGCGAAATGGGTGGTTAACCGCAGGGGAGTGAACCGGATGGTTCAACGCATAGGCCTGAAGCCTCTGTTACGCGGTTGCATTTTTTGGTGGAAAACGGATGAAATTTATATGGATTTTGCGATGGACAACGGTCTGCGGACGTTGGACATTATTCCGCCCTACCTTTTTGCGGCGGTCGGCGGACGTCGGACTGCGGACGGTTTTGTGTGCAAGCCATCCCCCCAGAGAATCAAACCCAAGATATTCTTTATCCGAAGAAGCGACAGCATCTTCAGGGAGCTGCTGCGAACGTTGAACTTCAGAATCCGCACCGGCCATTTAAGCTCGTCTTTATCACAGATGGTGGACAGCTGCAAAGATTCGGGATTCGAACAGTCAATCGTCGATTTTCCCATTTCTATCTGCTCGTCGATCGCCTGAATGATACTTTCAGCTTGACCGATTCTCCTCTCGATCTCTTTGAATTTTTTCTCCTTGATCAATCCATGTTTGAATTTTATCCGATTCAGTTTTAATGCACTCTGGTAGGTGCTATCCACGATCTGATCCCGGCTCATCCACTTGGTTTCGTAGTTGAGCATCTGCTTCCAACTGGGCTGAAGTAATGCCTTCCTGTGTTCCTCCAAAGTACGGTAGAAAAGCTTAAAGCCATATTTCTCCGGGTTCTCAAAGACCAGGCTGCCCGGGTCCAAAAATGGAGCCAAGGGGGAGATATAGGGGAAGAGTTTTTTGGTTTTGCCGAATCTCTCCAAAAGATAATCGATATAGTCGATCGTCTGCATGACTGATTCGGCGTCCTGTCTTGGAATGCCGACCATGAAGAAGAGGTCGAGCTTATTACATCCCCGTCCTAGGATTCCCTCGATCATCTCCTCCATTCGCAGATTATCATAAGGACGTCCGAAAGCGTTCCTTATTAGGGGATCGTGCGTCTCCGGAGAGAATTGGATATTGAGATGGGGAATGGAATCAGCCATAACGTCCAGATAGTCCACCGGCGGGACGTCAAAAAACTCCAGGACGATATGATTATCCACCTTCTGTTTTTTAAGTAAGCTCAAAAGCTTTTGGGCATATTCCTCTCCCGGCTGGAAGATGTCCCCCAGGATAAATACAGGTCCTTTGAAATAGCGGGAGATGGAAAGAAGATCCGAGACGACCAATTCCGGTTTCCGGTATGCCGGTTTTTGTCTGCGGGAGAATGCATTATAAGTATCCTGCGAACCGCCGCAGGTACCGCAATGATAACTGCAACCCCGGCAGGTGAAGATGGCGGTGATGGGATATTCCTGCCAACCGTAGAAAGGGACAAAGCCGGAGAGGTCTTTGTACCGGATGGCGGACCGGATGATATGGGGATAATCCAGGGTGAACGTGTTGATGTCATCCGGCACCCAGCTGGTGGGATTTATCTTTATGGTTCCATTATCTTTGTAAGTCAAATTCGGAATGTCCCCAAGACCTTTTCCGTTCTTAAGTGCGGATAACAAAGCCAGAAGCGGCACCTCGGTCGAGTCGCCGCGCAGGACGAAATCCACTTGAGGATAGGTGATCAGCTCCTCATGAAAATAGGTGGAGGAGAGCCCCCCGAAGATCACCGGGGTGTGGGGATGATATCTCTTGATTATCTTGGCCAATTCCAGACTCCCCTGAGCGTGGGGAAGCCAGTGCAGGTCGATGCCGAAAGCGGACGTCCGCAGATTCTTTATCTGTTTTTCCGCATCATAATCCGGATCGGAGAGCATCTGGTAAGCGACGTTGATGATCCGTACGTCGAAGCCATGCCGGTTCAAATACTGGGAGATGCTGACAAAGCCGAGAGGGTACATCTCGAAGATGGGGGTGGAGGGGATCACGTCGCTTATCGGTCCCCACATGATGGAACGTTTCCGAAAATCGTAGATGCTGGGGGGGTGGAGGAGAATCAGGTCAGTCATGAGGGTTTGCGAATTTTAGAGTAGCTCTGATTTCTTTTAAGCTTTTTTCATCATTCATACGATGCTTTGAGAGGTATTTCTTGTAGAAAGAAGAAGGTTTGATTAAGGAAGTTTAGTGAGTTGAGGAATTTTCCAGTTTTTATGAGGTTACTGAGACTATTCACCTTCTCCTATGTTGTAATTTCTCCTTTCTCCGATTCCAGAGAGAAAAGATGACAATCCCCTCCATGATTTTGAAACAGAATTCCGATTGGAGTTGAACTTTAGGATATCGATTGCATAAGTTTTTCTTTTGCTTTCCCCACTCGTTTTTCTCTTTCCAAAAGACATAAATTATGAAATCTCTTTTTCCTTTTACAAGATTTTCAAAATCCTTTTTATTATGTCTATTAGCATTGAAACGCTGTGCTGCAGTCTTGTAATTAACATCTAATGGAAGAACCTTAAGTTCTATCGTTATTCGTTCCTTCTCGAGCCTCAAACAAAGATCAGGTTTACCTTTCAGGTTATCAATTTTGTGTGAAATCCCTTCAAAAGATACCTTAAACTTCTCCTGCCATAGTTTTATGATTTCAGTTTTTATCCAATCCTCTGCTTTAAAAGAGTGTTCCACGAAAAGTTCAAAGTAATTCTTTTTTTGGGTGAATGGTGACTGGAGTCTTTTAAAAAGATCAATAACCATTTGTGGTTTTATGACCGTAGTCATTTTTTGGTTTTATGATTGAGAAATTGTGAATTTACGCTCACTTTAACTTGGGGGAGGGAAACTCCTTTAGAATACAACTTCCCGGAACTGTCAATACATGTTTATTTTACTATTGATATCCCTCTTTACTCAAATATTTCTCGATTGCATCGATGAAATCTTTCGTCTGCTCCAGCAAAATCTTGGCTTTATTTTCACTAACCGCACCGATGAAACCATAATCTCCCATTTGCCTTAAATTGAAAGCATTTCTAAGATATTGGTGTAATAATTGTGGGAGAAGCCCTTTTTTCACAAACTCTTTTCCAAACGCAGAGATGACAGCTTTGTGAGATGAGAACGAGAGGTCTTTAGTAATCAAAAGAGCTTCTGCGGTGTAAAACATTGCATAGTAAGAACGACTGGCGGAAAAACCGTAATGCTTACCTTTGAACAAATCTTCCGCCACCTCCAGACTTTCTTTTGCCATCTGCAAGAGTTGGGGGATGTCTTGGTCTTTTTTCATATCAGGACACCCTCCCTCTTAGCATTAAGAATCACGGGGAGCCTTCGGGCTAAGTATTGTCTTTCCTCCATGGGAACAATGGAAATCAAGGTATCATACTTAAAATCGATTTGACCAATTATCTCAAAAAGCGTATCCAGTTCTGCATCATAATCTGTAATCTCATCTAAAAGCACGATAATATCAATGTCTGAGCCTTCGGTGGCGTCTCCTCGGGCATAAGATCCATATAGAATGATACCTTTTAATTTTTCTCCGTAGACCTCCCGAAGACTATCTTTAACCTCTCCCAAAATCGGCTCGATATCTTTGCGGGTTTTTTTCATTACTCTTCCTCCCGGATTGTTACTTCATACTATACGATTTTTCCTACTATCAAACCAACAGATAAAAGTAAGCCCACTAAAAGATGCGTCTGGATGGTTTTGGCTTGGGCGGGGATAAGCTCGGCGAATTTATCGTAATTGGATTTCAGGATTCTGACGGCACCCCATGAAATGGGTAAAGTTAAAAAGGAGACCAATACAAAGGGTGTGACCATTTTGAAAATAACACTACCGGCTATGACCAAATAAGTGGCAGCGATCAGAAAATAATAACCATAAACCGCTTTTCTCTTTCCCAACCTTACCACCAGGTGTTTTTTATTGACCGCCTTATCCGCATCGTAATCGGGAAACTGGTTGATATATAAAATCGCCGCCACCAGAAATCCGATGGGAAGCGATATCCAGAAGACCGACCAGTTCAAACTGTGAGCCTGAACGTAATATGCCCCGATGATGGCCAAAGTTCCCAGATCCAAACCCACCACCACCTCACCTATGCCCCGATAACCTATCAGAACCGGGGTGGCGGTATAGAAAAAGCCGGTGACCAATCCGAAAATGCCCAGATACAAAACCAGATTTCCGGGGGTGACCGCATTCAAATACAGTCCGATGACCGAACCCAAGCCAAAGAATAAGAACGAGGCGACGAGCATCTGTCGGGGGGGTACTACCCCTTTTTGAATTACCCGGCTTCCTCCGGAGAAAGGGGTGGGATTGATATTGATATCGTCGTTTCCGGTGCGGTGATCATAATAATCGTTAGCACAGTTCGTCCCGCCATTAAACAGGGGAACTCCTATCAGAACCAGCAAAAACTTAAACCAGTCGAATCTCCCGGTCATGTTCCAGGCCAATGCGGTACCCACCAGAACCGGAATGGCGCTGGCGGTGAAAAACGGCGCCCGCATGGCTACGATCCATTTTTTAATGAAGCTCCTCATAGAGATTTCTCCACATCCCACACTGCTTACCAGCAGCTAATCGAAAACGCTTCGATAAGTTAAAAATCAAAAATGTAAAATTCAAAATCACAATTCAAAATTGATAGTTCAAGAAGAAGGGTAGGGGATAGTTTTTATTCGATAATGTATTTGTCAACCGGGCATTTTAAGTTTTGTCAGATTCGGTTAAACCGGGCATCATTCTCTTCTTCCGTGGTAATTGGTGAAGAGGGAAGCTCCGTAAGAGAACCTACCTTTTCCTTCTCCGGGCAATCCACGGGATAAGCGTCCTGGGGAATCACTATCCGGGGAACGATCTTCTTTATCTCCTCTATCGGTATGTGGCCGGCCCGGAGCAGGATCACCTGCTCGCCGGATACGTCTAATACCGTGGAGGGGAGGAAAACAGTGGATCTGCCTCCGTCTAAGATCAGATCTATCCTTCCGTTGAAGAAATAGTGCACCCGGTTTGCCGCCACACAGCTTTTCTTCCCGGAGATGTTGGCGCTGGTGGCGGTGAGGGGGACATTGCAGATGTCCAATAACCGATCGATCAGCTTGCTGGGAGAGACCCGGATGCCCAGCTTGTTCCCCTTACCCAGCACCACGCAGAGTTTGGAAGTGGTGCACTTAAAAACCAAGGTCAGAGGTCCGGGCCAGTATTTATCCATTAGTTTTTGTGCATCCCGGCTGACATGGTCGACCACTTTGCGGGCCTCACCTGCGTCTCTTAAGAATACCGAGAGGGGTTTGGATCGGTCCCTTCTTTTAATCCGGTAGATCTTTGCCACCGTCTCCTGATTATATGCGTCTGCGCCCAGAGCGTAAACGGTTTCGGTGGGGAAAGAGACGATACCTTTTCCCTTTAGAATCCGTCCCGCTTCATATACCGCGTTTCTTTCCGGATTTTCCGGATTGACCGGCAGAATCTTGGTGCTGATTAACAAATTACGTCCTTGTACTTTGGTTTTGTTAAATTCTCAGTTTATTGTCCGAATTCAGATTTTGTTTATCGGTTTGGATCTCGGTTGAGTATCGGTATTGAAATCGTTTTCGCCTTAATACGATTAACGATCACGAGCCACGACAAATGATACGTAACCGTTCAGACGCAACCGAAACCTTTTTAAATGTACCGGTTGAGTATATTTCGTCAACATATGGCCTGGTTATGGTTCCCTTTTCGCCTCGACTACCCAGCTCTGCGGGTATCCTAAGTTCCTGATTTTCTCCAAAAGAGATTCCGCCTCCTCTTTGGTGACACAATCCCCCACCCGCACCCAGTAGTAAGGGGTCTTGTAATCTATATAGGTATTCTCCGACAGCTGGTTTTTCACCAGGTCACTCACTTTGGCGGCTTCGTCCGGATATTGGGTGGCGAAGAATTGCACCCGGTAGACTATTCGCGGAAAGATCGCCTTACCCTTCTCCAATTCCTTCGCTTTGGTTTTCTGCTCCGTCTTAGACTCGTTTTGGTTCTGCTTTTTCAGGGGCTTCCGTTCGGTGACGATCTCCTGATCCTGGGGGAATCCCAGGGGGGAATGTCTTCCTTCACCCTTGGTGCGAGGGTCCTTTTGCTTGTTTTCCCGGGGCATAACAGAGCAGCCGGAGAGGACCAGACAGAAAAGCAAAAGGATCATCCAGACTGGAAAGCGGTGAACGGTTTTTCTCTTCATCACAGGTATTTTTCCGTTTCCTTATCCCGGGTCAGCTCTGCCAGGAGGTTCTTGACCTCTTGCACTCTGGTCTTGTGCGCTACGAAAACGATGTCGTTGGTCCTTACGATCACCAGATCGGAGACCCCCAGGGTGGCGATTATCCCCTCCGAGTCGTTGACGATGGTGGTCTCGTAGGTGCCGATGGTTTTGACTTTGCCCACGATCACGTTGTGATCCTGGTCTTTTTCCTTCACCCGGTCCAGGGCCAGCCAAGAGCCGATATCGTCCCAGATCAAATCCGCCTTGATTACCAGAGCATTCTCCGCCCTTTCCAAAATGGCGCAGTCTATGGAGATATTGTCCAGCTTGTGATACAGTTCGGTCCGAGCCTTTTCCTCGTTCTTGGTCCCCACCTGGGTGGAGTATCCCTCCAGCTCCTGATACATCTCGGGCATGTATTTCTTCAGCGAATCCAAAATGGTTTTGGCGGTCCAGATGAACATGCCGCTGTTCCACAGGTGCTGCCGGTCGTAATAATATTCCTGGGCTTTGATCCGGCCGGGTTTCTCCTTGAACTTCTTTATCTTGTAAACCGGAATGTCGTCGAAAGTTTCATACAATTCGGAGAATTCGATGTAACCGTAAGCGGTCTCTGCCCGGGTGGGGATGATGCCGATGGTGATCAAGTATTCCCCTTCGCTGGCTAGTTTCATCCCAACCTGCAGGATCTGCAGAAGCTTCTCCTTGGGCCGGATCACGTGATCGGAGGAGAGGACTACTAACGTGGCTTGGGGATCGATCTTATGAAGGTGCACCGCCGCCAGTCCGATGGCGGCACAGGTGCTGCGCATGGCCGGCTCCACCAGAAGATTCTCCTCCTTGAGATAATTCACCTGCTGGAGGATCACCTTTTTGATGTTCTCCCCGGTCACCACCAGGGTTTTCTCCACCGGGATGAAATCCTTTACCCGGTCGATGGTCTCCTGGAGCATGGTCTTCTGCGAGATGATGTGCAAAAGCTGCTTGGGATGCTGGGTGCGGGAGAGGGGCCAGAACCTTTCCCCTTTTCCACCTGCCAGTATGACTGCGTAATTCAAAACCTCACCCCCGAAAAAAGGGTTATAAGTTATTTTAGCTTAACCACATCTATTATTGGTTTACCTAACTGGGGGACAATTTATTACAAAAGGATTTGCTTGTCAATAGAAACTTTCCTTTCCGGGCAAGTATGTAAAAATTTCTTGACCTCATAATCGAGACCTGGTATAATGGCATTGAAATAGATAATCGCATAGGGAGCCAGGACCGGTGGGAAAAATTCTATCCTCACTTACTGAGATTTAACTTTAGGAGGTTCTCATGTCTAAACTTAAAGTTTTGGTTTGTATTCTGATGCTGATGACGGTTTCCACCTCTTATGCAGAGTTGACGGCAAAGGAATTTGGGAAGGTTAGCCAAGAGGAATTGGATATGAGCTACCTACAGGAAGACTCGACTGCGGATGCAGTTATCTTGTTTGACATAGGAGCGTTATCCACAGATAATTTTGTGCAACACAAGAGGGTAAAGGTTTTCACCAAAGGAGGAACTGAACTCGCGAATATCTCCATACCATTCTATAAAAACGAAAAAATCAAGGATCTGGAAGCGTGGACCTATACTAAAGATGGAAGGAAATACCAGTTGGATGCAAAGGCGGTTTTCACGAAAAAAGGCGAGGAAGACTTGAATGAGTTGGTGTTTGCAGTTCCCGGTGTGGAAGAAGGGTGTGTGTTCGAATACCGTTACAAGAAGTCTAACAATATTTTTCTGGAACCATGGTATTTCCAGAATGAGATCTTTACCAAACGATCTCAATTTACCTTAGTGCTGGAGAAGTGGAGAGGATATTATTACCAATTCGGCGATATATATTCTTACTTCTTCAAAAACCCCAGATCAGCGAATACCGAGCCCCAAACGGTAGATACGACTAGCGGGAGAGTTTATACCTGGGTTTTGGAGAACGTTCCTCCGATTAAGCCGGAGTCTTACGTCACCTGCATAAACGATTATCGCACCGTCATCTATTTTGAGCTGTCGGGCTATGAGGCACAATTCATCGACACCCTTGATATTCATGCCAAAACCACATGGATTGATTGGGGGAAATCGGCAGACCCCGCATTCAAGAGCCTCGACTGCGACACATTAAAAATTAAGGAAAAATCTTTGGAGTTGACTTTGGGTTTGACCACAGACTCAGCAAAAGCGGAAAGGATCTATGACTTTGTGCTTAAAAACATCCACTGGAACGAAGAACGAGGTGTTTTCCGCATCAGCGAAAAAAATTTCAAGAAGATCTTGACCAGCCGGGAGGGAACCGCCACCGAGATTAACCTTCTTCTGCTAAGGTTGATGAAATCCGCTGGTATTGTAGCAGACCCGGTTTTGATCAGTACCCGGAATCACGGTAAGATATTAAAAGAAAAACCGGGCAGGATTCAATTCAACCATATGATCGTCAGAGCCACGATCGATGGCCGGTACTGGTTTTTGGATGCAATCAACAAACACTGCCCCTTTGGAATGCTTCCGGAGAAGGATGTGGTGGATTTTGGGCTCCTGCTCAAAGGTAATGAAAGTGGTCTGATAAAGATTTCTCCTGTTTATGACTATAGCTTAGAATATATAGCCACTAAAGCCAGACTGAGGGAAGATGGAGGGCTGGTATGCACAACTACGGTTGATTTCCATGGCTATATCAGCATTGACGCCCGCGAGAAGATAGAAAAAGACGGAAAGAATGAATTCGTCAAACAAGAGCTTCTCAACCAGGTTCCCAATGCGTCACCGGACACCGTCACCACTACTTTCATGGATAGCATAGATCAACCTTTAGATATAAATATCTCTTTTTCGGTTTCTTCTTATGCTTCGTTGGACAGAGAGGTGGCTTATGTAAATCCCACGCTCTTCATGGCACTGGAATCAAATCCGTTTAACAGCGAGAATCGACAGTGCTCCATAGATTTCCCCTATACCTTCACCCGGATTGAGGATACAGAATTACAACTCCCGAACGGATTTATGGTGAAAGAACTCCCGGCCAATGCTTCCAGTGAAATCCCAGGAGGGAAGTTCAATCGAACCTTCCAGGCAGAGGGTGACCATATTAAATGTCACAGGCAACTCACCATTAACCGGCTGACTTTTCCTGTGGAGCAATATAGAATGCTCCGTAATTTCTATCAAGATGTGGTAAGCGCAGACCATCTGGTGGTCACCTTGGTTAAAGAGGAAAGGTAAACTCTCCAACGAAGCTTAAAACAATTCCGGAGGATCAAAACTTGATCAAGGAATGTCAATTTCACAGGATCGAATTCAGGGTGAATGATAGAAGTTATATCTTAGCCCGGAGCCTCTTGATCTTCTTCTTTCTTGTCTTGGGTAACTTTGCCATAACCTGCGGAAGTGATTTCGTGTCCGAGGAGGAGAAAAAAGAGAAAGGCGCGGTTTGCGAGCTGGATGAACGGGAATTTACGGTTTTAACTGATAATCATGCGGTGATGCGAGTGCATAGGATTTTCACAGTATATAACCAGAACGGGACAAGGTACGGGGAAGTTCATTTGCCTTTCACAAAATTCGTTAAAGCGGACAAGATTCTGGCTGAGGTGAAGACAACCGCAGGCAAATCACTGAAGAAGCTTAAGAAAAAAGACATCCGCGAAGCTTCTCGCTTTTCCCAATACCAGTTTTACACCGATGAAAAGGAGAGAAATTTCGATCTAAGCGCGGCTACCTTCCCCTATGTATTGGAATACAACTATGAGATCGAATATCTTAGTCTTTTTTTCTGGCAGGATTGGCTTCCACAGATGGATATTCCAGTAAGGCGCTCTGTCTATTTCTTATCCCGGCCTAAGAATTTTGGATTCAAGATGTACCAGCGTAACCTACCGCTGCAACCGCTTGAACAGAAGAAAGGGGGGAATAAACAGACCATTTTTGAATTACACGATCTCCCTCCCTTTAAGGCTGAACAGAATATGCCGCCGGCGGGGGACTGCCTTATCTCGGTGACTTTCACACCGGATAAATTCAAGTTAGGGAGTTATCAGGGATCGTCCGAATCGTGGAATGCATTCGGAAAGTGGTATTCCACCCTGGCAGAAAAGCAATATGTTCTATCTCACTCCAACCAATCGCTGTATAGAGAATTAGTGAAAGACATCACCCTGGATAAAGATAGAGTAAAGGTGTTATACCAATACCTCCAGAGCAAGATGCGATATGTTGCCATAGGATTGGGTATAAGCGGATGGCAGCCTCGGGAGGCCGAATCGGTGGCGACAACCTGCTATGGTGACTGTAAGTATCTATCTACTTTATTCATTGCCATGTTGAGATTAAACGGTATAAAGGCCTATCCCGCTCTGATCAGGACCCGATACGAAGGTGTAGTACTGGCCGATTTTCCTTCAAATCAATTCGATCACGTTATTACTTTTGTCCCACTGGAAGCGGAGATGCTCTGGCTGGATTGTACCTGCAGTTATTGTCCCTTCGGGGAGCTGCCCGCGCAGGATGAGGGATGCCAAGCCCTGGTGGTAATGGATGATACTGCCGCTCTCATTGAAACCCCAACGAGCTTGGCAGAGGAAAACAAGATAAACCGATCACTTCAAGCCAAGCTCGGGCTAGACGGTTCCATGGAGGTGACCGGCAACATTTCAGCCACAGGTAACTTCGAATCATACTATTGCCAGTTGCTCAATTCGTTGGATGCGAAAGAGAAGAGAGAATGGCTGGGCAGGATGATCGGTCAATATACCCCCAACCACACGGTGCTCAGCTCTGATTTTGAGGACGTTACCAACCCGGATATCCCTTTTTCGTTGAAGTTTGCCGCAAAGCTGATCCAGTATCCCACCAAATCGGGGAAAGATCTTCTGGTGAATCTGAATCTGTTATCCCGGGTCGATGCCGAGGATATTCCTAAAGAAAAGGAACGGAAGTATCCGGTGGACAATCAAGATGTCTATACCACAGAGGATGAGGTGACTTTCGAGTTTCCGGAAGATTTCATCATTCATTCTGTTCCAGAGGAACAAGATATTAAATCACCTTATGGCTCTTTTCAAACCCAATATCAAGTCGACGGAAACAAGCTGACCTATAAACGAACCAAGACCATAACCCGGCGACTGATTGAACCGGCTGAGTTCCAGGAATACAAAGAATTTCTTGGTAAAATGTACAAAGCAGACCATTCCTTCGTAGTGTTTGCCCATACCAGTAAGCAATAAAAAAACGGTCAACCGGGACCAGTCAGTTAGATTAATGGAATGGTATGGTATTACAGTCGGGTAATATTTGAAGAGAACGTAAATCATTATCAGGAAGGTGCAGTTTGAGCCAGAGAATGACCTGATCCAAACTTCTATAATCATATCTCTCTGAATATGGGATTTAGAAAAGTTTTGCGGGAACGCAGACGGATATATACCCATTAAAACAGAATAACCTAATCCTGGTGATGTATCTGGCACTTCAAGAAAAACTCTTGAAAATCGGAAATATTACCATATATTGACAAACAGGTTGAGACGGAAAGGTAACCACAAGGAGTCCCCTTTGGAAAAACTCTGGGCGCCGTGGAGAGAGAAGTTCATCCTGTGCGAGAAACAGCCGGCTTGTTTTCTTTGCCGAACCGCCAAGGAGAACCAGGACAGCAAAAATTACATTCTCTACCGGGGCAAGAAGTGCTTCGTCATCCTCAACCGCTACCCCTATAACACCGGTCATCTGATGGTGGCTCCATTTTGTCACGTGGGCAAGCTGGAAGATTTAAAAGAGGATGAAGCCAACGAATTATTAAAGATTACTCAATTATGTATCAGAGCGATCAAGAAGGGGATGAAACCCCAGGGGATAAATTTGGGTATGAATTTGGGCAAGGTTTCGGGAGCCGGAGTGGCAGACCATCTGCACCTGCACATCGTCCCCCGCTGGCTGGGGGATACCAACTTCATGCCGGTGGTGGCGGAGATCAAGGTCGTCTCGATGAGCCTTTCCAATGTATATAAAGTTTTGAAAAGGGAGATGAAAAATCTGTCCGTAGTCAGTCGACCGCGGTCCGTCGCAAAACCTTCTGAAAACGGGTTTCAGGGGAAAGCGGACAAGATTATGTGGGAAGGGAGAGGAGAAAAAAAGCGGCGGACGGTGGACCATGGACAGTGGACGTAATATGAAGATACCGCGAAAAGAGGAGCTTTTAAAGCTTCAGGAAAAATACAAGACCGATAAGAAGATCGGCGAGGCATTGGGGGGAGTGCCGGAGTATCTGGTGGCTTACTGGCGCAGGAAGAAAAAGATCGGCAGGTACTCCTTCCCCAAATATTCCAAGGAGGAGATCAAAGACCTGTGGGAGAGATATGGCAACGATCATAAGGCGGGGGAAAAGCTGGGGATCTCCAAGGCGGGCTTCTATAAATGGAGGAAGAGATACGAATTTTTGGAAAAGCCCAAGGTGCTCAAATTCCAACAACTGGATTTCCTGTTGAGCGGACAGCTGAATCACTCCGGGAGCACAGGATTTATGACCAGACCGGATTCCGGAAATATGACCATGGCGCAGAAGCTTTTGGCCAAGAAAGCCGGGAAAGCGCAGACCGTGGTGGGCGAGATCGTGAACGTGGAGCCGGATTTAGCCATGAGCCACGATAATGCGGGTCTGGTGATAAAACAGTTCCGGCAGATCGGTCAGTCCAAGGTCTGGAATCCGGATAAGATCGTGATCCCCTTGGATCATCGGGCGCCAGCAGAATCGGAAAAGACCGCCACCGCCCACAAGTCGATCCGGGAATTCGTGAAAGAACAGGGGATCAAAAACTTTTACGACATAAAAGAGGGGATTTGCCACCAGGTGGTGATAGAGAAGGGGCACATACTGCCGGGGCAGTTAGCCGTGGGAACCGATTCCCATACCACCTCCTACGGCTGTCTGGGAGCTTTGTCCACCGGCATCGGCGCGACCGAGATGGCGGTGGTCTGGGCCACCGGAAAGATCTGGCTGCGGGTGCCGGAGTCGATCAAGATTGTCATAGACGGAAAGATGCCCAGGGGGGTATATGCCAAGGACGTGATCCTCTTCATAATCGGGCAGCTGACCGTGGAGGGGGCAAGTTATAAATCGGTGGAGTTTTACGGAGAGACCGTGTCACGAATGTCGGTATCCGAGCGGTTCACCTTGTGCAATCTCTCCATGGAAATGGGAGCCAAGTTTGCCGTGGTCCCGTTTGACCGGGTTACCCAGAAATACTTATCTGAGGTAACCAGCCAAAGGTACGAGCCGATCCTCTCCGATAGCGAAGCAATCTTTGTGAAGGAATATCTATTTAATATGAATATACTGGAGCCGCAGGTGGCTTGTCCGCACAACGTGGATAACGTCAAACCGGTCGGCGAGGTGAAGGGGATAAAGATCGATCAGGTGGTTTTGGGCTCCTGCACCAACGGAAGGCTGGATGACCTGGAGGTGGCGGCTAAGATACTTAAAGGGAAGAAGGTTCATCCGCAAGTCCGGATGCTGGTTTTGCCCGCTACCAGAACCATCTATTCCCAAGCCATAAAGAAAGGTTACCTGCAGACTTTTTTGGATGCGGGCGCGGTGATTTTAAATCCGGGCTGCGGTCCCTGCCTGGGAGCGCACGAGGGGATTTTGGCGGCTGGGGAAAAGTGTCTCGCCACCACCAACCGTAATTTCAAGGGGAGAATGGGCTCCCCCGACTCGGAGGTTTATCTAGCTAGCCCGGCTTTGGCAGCTGCTACAGCCGTCAGAGGAGAGATAACCGATCCACGGGAATTTCTATAAAATTAAATAATTCTCCGCCATAGGCGGATCCGCCTTTGGCGGAAACGTTCAAGATTCAAAATTCAAGATTACAACTCAAAGTTCACGGAGTTTCCTCTCCCCTCTGGGGAGATTGAGAGAAGCGAAATGCCTAGCAGGATTAAGGAGAGAGGAAAGGAAATTCAAAATTCAAAGTGATATAGCTCTACATAGTGAATTGTAGCGGTCGGATTCATCCGACCTCGTTGTTAAAAGATCATGAATGTTTCTATGAGTAAGACTGTTAAAAGAGTAAAAGGGGAAATCTCGTCAATCCAAGACCGGATTAAGGCGATTGTATCAGACGAAGATGAATTCATCCTCGGATTTGCCGATTTGCGAGGTTTGCTCGACGATAAGTTCAAAGGACATGAATACGCTATCGTCATCGGGATGAGATTGGATGATAAGATTATGGATTCGCTAGTGGACGGTCCGACCAGGGAATATTTCGATCATTACAACGAAACCAATCGGAAATTGTCTAAATTAGCGGAGAGAATACTAAAAGAACTGAAAGCTAGGGATGTGTCATGCATACTTATTCCGCCAACGGTCAACGATGAGGAGCTGGATGAAAATTATTATAAGACCCTGACCTGTGATTTTTCCCACAAGATGGCGGCTACCAGGGCGGGTTTGGGGTGGATCGGAAAGACGGATTTGTTTGTATCGGAAAAATTCGGTCCCCGGGTGAGGCTGGTCACCATCCTGGTGAATCATCCGTTGAATTGCTCCAAAGCTCCCGTTATTGAAAGTCGATGCGGCAAATGCGATTTGTGTGTAAGAGAATGTCCTGCCTCAGCTGCCACCGGAAAACTCTGGAACGTAAATATCAAAAGAGATGAATTTTTCGATGCGTTTAAGTGTAGGGAGAAATGCAAAGAGCTTTCACATAAGCATCTAAAAAAGGATATTAGTCTGTGTGGTATTTGCATGGCGGTTTGTCCGATCGGGAGAGGGTGATTCACAGCTGATTAAGCGGATTAAGCTGATTAAAAAGCAGAAACAGATGAGACGGAGGTTGGTTTAATCCTTTCCTTTGTTGGGCAATATCAAAGCAATTTGGGATAGCAAATATTATGGAACAAATCACTGGTCGGGTATGGAAATTGGGTGATAACGTCGATACGGACGTGATCTATCCGGGCAAGTACCTCCCCATCATCGATGCACCGGAGATGGCTTTGCATGCGCTGGAAGGTCTGGATAAGGAGTTTCCCAAAAAGATTCAAAAGGGTGACATAATCGTGGCAGGCTCCAACTTCGGGTGCGGCAGCTCGCGGGAGCAGGCAGCTACCTGTCTTAAGTTCGCTGGCATCGCCGGCATCGTAGCAAAATCGTACTCCCGCATCTTCTTTCGCAACGCCATCAATCAGGGATTGGCCCTGGTGGAGTCGAAGGAGGCTCCGGATCACATTCAGACAGGGGAGACGATCAGAATCGATTTCGCCACCGGGGAGATCGTAACCTCGCAGAATCAGAAATTCTCATTCCCCCCTTTGCCTGATTTTCTGATGGGAATACTGGAGGACGGTGGCTTGATCCCTCACGTTAAAAAGAGCTTGGGAACTTGATATCCATTTGCCAAATAATACTTAAAAACAGAACTCTATGAAACTCTTTATAGACATACAGGCAAGACAGTTTGATGTTATGCTGGCATTCTGGTATAATGACGGACTTAAAAATCTTTGGGGGAATGCATTTTTCACTTGACAAGCCAACAAAAACAAATATTTTTCGGTTTAAAACGTTGTTAAAGTAAAAAAAAGAGCCGATAATACTAAAAAGTGCTTGCATAAAATGGCTGATTTTGTTATATTAAAACTGAAGGAAGGAGGACCTGCTCATGTGTGATAATGGCGGAGACACCGACTAATTACGGGGCTCCTTGTTGGTCTTGAGCTAAGCGTGTTGTTTTATTAGGAGGCGGGCGAGCAGAATGGTTTTCCACCTTGGAGTGTGCAAAAAATGAACAAGCAAGACTGGTCGGTTGGTGCAGCGATTAGCACGGCTATTAGTTTTGCTGGGTTAGTAGGTATTGCGATATCAGAGAAATTGAGAATTTGGTATGTGGTTGGGGTGGTGTTGGTGCTCTTCTGTAGCTCTCTTGCTGTTCTTCTAATGAAAGTTGTTGGATTTTTAAGAAATATAAGGGATTCTTTCAGTGACCTCCTCACTAGGCCCTACTTCCCACACCCGTTTAAAGACATTTGGACGCAAAAAATAAAGAATGAGACAGATTTCAAGGTGAATCGGTTGGACGTCAGAATAAGTTATGATGATCCAGAAGGAAAAGTTGTAACTTTCACAAAAAGCCAAGAGATAGTCGCGAAAAAAGCAGGTGTTAATGTAATTTGGGATACCGGTCTTAGGTTTGACGGAGGGATAGACTGGTCCACCTATCATTCGAGCATAGGGACAGCAGAGCCAGATCGTAAGAGGAAAGTTGGGGCAACGTTTGAAGTGCCTACATATCTCGAGAATCCCCTTTCAACGACAGACATGACCCCCAGGAAGGTCAGTTGTAAAGTATTAGACTCTTACACTGCAAAATCTGAAAATCAAAGCTTGCGCATTTATCAACCGACTGAGATGGCGTCTCTATCTGTTAAGCTATTTCCGCCTAAAGTATTCGGAGAAGTCAAAGGGTTTGTGTGTCTTGCTTGTTATAAAGAAGACAACATACCACAGCCAAAGCTAATGGAGAAAGATGAGGTAGTGTGGCACTTGCCGCAACCGCAACTCAATGAAAGATACATTATGACGTGGACTGTAACCCCGTAACAAGTATGGATATGGAATGAAAGCGGGTAAGCCCACCTCTGATTCTTGGGTGGGTCTTCTATTTGCAGTATTGATAGACTATTCCCAGCGGTTCTCTTCATATTCTCTGTCATCGTCGGGTGGCATTGCGTGGAAGTCAGAATATTAGTGGGATAGATGAAATACATATCCGCGCCTCAAAAAAATCGTTTATAGGCCATTTAAACGCGTCAAAATCAGCCCCCTGATAGCCAATGACCTGATTTTTGGGTAAAAAGGGATCCCGGACAGTTTATCTCACCAAATAAAAAAGACCCTATCGTCTCGTAAAGAGGCAATAGGGTTTGGTTCCTTAAATAATAGCTGAATCGGGAATGACTTGGTTGTCTGTCTTTACCTCAAAACTCAATCCTCGTTACTCAATTCTCCCTACTAATTCTTCGTGGCAACGCTGACGTCGTCGCATAAAATCGGCGGTAGCCAAGACCCCCAGAAGGAAGGATAAAGCATATCACCAATATCCACAACCTGCTTCAACGTTTGGTAAACGTTGCCCGCCACCATAGCATCTTTTACCCGGCCTACGATCTCTCCCTTTTCCACATACAAACCCGGGCTAACCCCCACGGAATAATCTCCGTTAGGAATGTTGCCGCTATGCGGTCCCAGCGCCCCCTCGATGATGATGCCCCGATCCATGGATTTCACCAGCTGGGAAAATGATTTATCCCCTGGCTGGATTTGCATATGCGCCAGGACCGGACCCGGTTTTTGGCTGATCGGATCGGACGGTCCGAAGCCGAAAGTGGTTCTATAACCATGACCGGTAGATTCAGCATTCAGTTTTTGGGCGTAGTTCAGATCGTAATAAAAGCTTTTCAACACACCGTCTTTGACCAGGGGGAGAAGGCGGCATGACACCCCCTCATCATCAAAAGGACGGGCTCCGGGATGTTTATCGTTCAAGGGGTCGTCAATAATGGTTAGCTTTTCGTCGAATATTTTGGCTCCGATTTTGTCGGCTATCGGAGATATCTTGTCATAAACGCTTTTGGCGCTGGTGCCGCTCAAAATCCTCCAGTTGAGAGCAATCATGCTGTTGGGCATGAACAACACTTTCATCCTGCCCCCTTTGGGCTCCACCACTTTCGATGACTGTTGATAAAGTTGGATCATTTCACGGATCAAATCGTCCGGAGTTTTTTCAAATCGCAGGTTCAGGAAATTTCGCCAAATGCCCGAGCCGGATCCGGGATAGATGATATTTCCCTGCAGCTCATATGCCCCGCTTTTAAACGAGATATCCGTTCCCCGGCTGTTGATTATCCGGATGCTCCGCACCTGGCTGGAAGAGCCCAGGAAGATCTCACCATCGGTCTGCGATTGCAAAAGATCGCACAACCGGGCACATTCCTCCACCATTTTCCCGTTGGGCAAACTTTCCAAAAAGGGATCATAAGTAGCCAGACGAAAGGACGTATTGGTCAGCGGAAGCTGGTAATTTGCCTCCACTCCCCCCTCGAGGGAGGTGAGGGCATTGTCCAAAAGCTCCTGGCGATCGATCAGATTCCGGGTATAGGCAAATCCGAGCTTGCCGTCCTTGATTATCCTCAAGCTCACCCCGGACTGGAATACACTGTCCAAGTCGTGCAGTTTGGAATCCTGGAAGGAAACGGAGTTATAGGTACTCTCCCGGGAGTAAACCTCGGCTTGATCGCTGAATTGTTTTGCCATCTGCAGCAGTTTTTCCATTAGGCACCTCCTATGACCAGATTCTTCACCAGTATGTGCGGGGCGCCGAAGCATGAACGGATATTGCTTTGCCCTTTTCCGCATCCCCCGACCACGGACAACTCGAAATCGTTTCCCACCCCCACGATGTTCTTCAGGGTTTGATACAGATTGCCGGAGATATTGATATCCCGGATCATCTCCCGGACCTTTCCACCTTTCACCAAGTAACCGTACTGGGCTCCAAAGGTGAAATTCTCCCCGGAGGTTTCCCCGCCCCGGGTATCCACCAGATACAAACCTTCGTCCAGCTGGCGCAGCAGCTCCTCAAAATCCAGTTTCCCCGGCTCGATGAAAATCGTCCCCATCCGGATGATGGGGGGATAGCTGTAATCCTCCGCTACGCAGTGCCCGGTTATCGGTTCACCGAATTCAGCCGCGGTCCTGCGGGAGTGCATCCGTCCGGTCAAGATCCCTTTTCGCATAAGCTGCGTGGGTCTGACTTTTACCCCCTCATCGTCATACTTATAAAAACCCAGTTGATCCGGCAGCGTAGCATCGTCCTTTATGTTCAAAATCTCGTTTCCCAGTTTACTTCCGAGCTTCATCTTCTCCCGCATGGCGGGGAGATCTTCTATTATGTCCGCTTCGGAAAAATGCCCGAAGGCTTCGTGGGTGAAAACACCGGCCAAAAGCGGGTTTAAGACGCAATTACGCACCCCGCCTTCAAACGGCTGGGCTTTCAAAAGATCGAGGGCAATTTTAGTTTTATCCTGGAAATTCTTCTCCTGGTTCCGGATGGTGGAAAATCCGTTGCTCCCACCAGCCATCACACTTACGTTCTGGGTCAGGTTCCCCTCCTTGCTGATGATGGCACCCGCCACCCGGGTGGTTATCAGGTCTTCCCGGATTTGCGCTCCCTCGGTGCTGACGAAGTATTTATCCCGCATGAGCTCCTGGTAATGTATGGAGGTTGTTACTATTTTCTCGTGCCCAAGCGGAATGTCATTGTACTTTCTAACCAGATCGAGCTTTTCCGGCATGGGGATTTTTCTGGGGTCCTCCTTCAGCGGGGGGAGAAAATTGTCCTGGACGATCTCCGTTTTGGCCAGTTGCACCGGCTTTTTTACGTTTTTCGAAATCAAAACGGCATTTTCCACTGCAGTGCGGACGGCTTTGTCCGCATCACCCTCTTGGGTGAAGACGACGGAAGACATCCCCCCGCCTTTCAATATCCGGAGCACGTACCCGTCCGTGGAATTCGAGCCGATATGGGTCAGATCTTTTCCCTGAAAAGAGATGCCCGTCGATTTTTTGATCTCATACCGGAGGTCCGCATAGTCGGAATCCACCTTTTCCAAAATTCGTTTTAAACGATCGAACATGATGACTCCTTATATATTTTGTAATCCTTCAGTAATTCAGCCGCTTCCCGTATACCATATTTTAGTTTCAGATTTTGAAAATGACCACAACAAAATTTTCTCCCGTGTCGCCTGACTTCAACACCCCGGTTGCCTTTGCTTATTTTATGCGAATCCTTCAAGATAGTCAACATTTTTAATCAATTTTCCCAAAAGTAAGAATCCGGTTTATCCTGATTGTGCTTGCATTCTATGTGAACCGGATTGCATATCCGTTTCCGGCAGCACATCTAAAGTATGTTACATCCCGGAATCCGCCCTGAGCTTATCTCCTTAGTGTCAAGCATCTTAATTCATCGAGCGGGCTTTTTCTTTGACCACCGGGTTATTAAGCCGCATCAGAAACCAAGGCATAAATTTTGCTTCTTGATTTAAAAGAGAACGGGAGAGTGGAATGGATAAGATGTCGAATGCGTCCAGGATTGCAGCGGTTAAGAGGTTGGAGATAAAATGTTACTTCTCCGCGAAGACCCCGGAGAGGGACAAGTTAAAAAAGCAGAGCGGCTTGATCTGTTTTGCCATACCGGGGGTGGGCGTGGTTTACAAGACTAAAAGCTTTGGCTCTCAATATGAGCTGGAGTATATCAGCTTTCTTTCCCTCCTGCGGTTCATCGAGGTGAACCGGAAAGCTTTCGAGAATCAGAAGATCAATATCATGTGCAGCAGTCCTCTATTGGTTTATCAGATGAACGAAAACTCCGGATGCTTAAGTGAGCTCAGGCAGTACCGGCATCTGGCTTTAGTGTACAAACAAAGACTGAACTTCTCCTTGAGCTGGGTACCGGAAGCCGAAAACCGGGCACAAAACGGAATGATGGACCTCCCCCCCTTGAAAGTTGCCTTCGATTTCAATTTCGAAGACCTCCCCAAGATAATCGGTTAGCGAAAAGCTTCGTTTCAAAGTCAGATTGGAGAAATAAGAAGCGAGAACCAAGTTGACTTGTCCGTTTCCCGCATCGCCGTGATTTAATGCTAAGTATTGAGCATGGTTGAAGGAATGTCTTCGGTGCCAAGCCATCCTTCGATTTCACTCAGGACAAAAGTGAAGGCTTGCCCACCTATGGCGGGCTTGACTACGCGACTATTTAAGTGAGGCGATGGTCTCTTCGAGCGCATTGCGGATTGGGGTGTAGCTCATGCCCAGTTCCCTTTCTGCTTTGCTCCCATCCGCTCTTACTCCCTCCTTCATCACCCGGATTTGATCAATCGCCATCCCCCATAAGGGTGGCTTCTTTATCAGGTTAGCTATCTGAGTGATGAGATGGGCATTGAACATAGCCATAAAATCAGGAAGCTTGAACTTAGGTAGAGGAACACCGGTGATTTCGCTGACCATGCGGTTGATCTCTCCAAAAGTCAGCTGATATTTGCCGATTATATATTTCTGTCCGATGTTATTTTCTTTTTCCGCTGCGCGGACGATGGCTTCGGCAACGTCTTTGACGTGGACAAAAGTGAAGTAACTGTCATCGAATACCGTGGCGGGCAGGCGGCGGTGAAGCAAATTCTGAAGATATTTGCCGGTGGCTTTGGGATCCCCCGGACCCAAAACTGCTGCAGGATATATTACCACCAGAGGTAATCCCTTTTCTTGGTAATATTCCCAAGCGATCTGGTCCCCCATGTATTTAGTACGAGAATACTCGCCAAAACGAACTGATCCCGCCTCGCTTTCTTCCGTAAAAGGAATGTCCTGGGGCTTTCCGTAAATTACCACCGTGCTCACGTGAATCATTTTGGAGATGCCGGTCTGGAGAGCGCTCTCCATAACGTTCCTGGTGCCTTCAACGTTCACCTGGGTGAAGACCCGTTTATCTGGCTCCCAAAAGGAGTAGACATTCGCCAGGTTCATTACCCAATCGCAGCCTCTCATTCCTTGAGTCACCGAGTTTTGGTCGGTCACATCTCCAATGACTAAGGATACGCCTAGTTCCTTAAGCAAACGGACGTCGCTGGTTTTTCTCACCAGACAAAATATCTGGTGTTCGGTTTGTTTCAGTCTACTAACCAGTTGTGAGCCGATGAAACCCGAAGCCCCGGTTACGAGGATTTTCATCTTTCTCCTCCTGTCAATATCAAAGGCGGATATCCCTGTCCGACTGATTTCAACGGGGGGTGGAAATCCCCGCCTATGGTATGTGCGATTACTTTTTTCCTTTGGTGTGCTCGACAATCCAGTTGCCGATCGTATCCAATGCATCGGGAGACATGGTCTCCTCTATTTTGGAATACTCCATAGGCGATCCGGTTTCCGTTGTCTGAAACAGATGATTCAAACCCGGGAGTTCCTTAACCATAAAGTCCGAGTTACCTCCGGCTTTAAGAGCTGCCTCAATGACGGGCAGATTCTCCTTGGGCGGGACCTGCAGGTCCTTCTCACCGTTGATTGCTAGCACCGGACACTTGACCTTCGTCAAGGTGGGCGCAGGGTCATAGGTCAAAAAGTAACGGAACCAGGGGGACAACATCTGCCGGATGGAGATATCCACCATCTCCGGTGACAAACTTAAAGCTTGCTTATCCTGATCATTCATCCCGGCTAAAGCATTCGTGAAAACATCTCGCATTAACTTTTTAGCTTCAACCGAATCCTGTTCCTGCTTTATTATCGCAAACAACTGCTCGTTGAGTTTGTGCTCTTTAGCAATTATGTCATCGCTAACCCCTTCTGCCTTGGAAATCAGATCGCTTTGCAGATACAAAATCTGCTCTCCGGTCAGACCCGTTCCTGCCATCAAAACGATGAAGGCGACGTCCGGGGACTTTTCCGCCACCATGGGGGCGATTATCCCCCCTCGCTGTGACCGAGAAGCCCGATCCGCTTTGGGTCGATCTCCTTAAGACCCTTAAGATACTCCACACCTGCTAACATGTCACCGGCAAAATCCTCACTGGTGGCTTTGGCCATGCTACCGGTAGATTTGCCCACCCCGCGATCATCTACCCGAAGGACGGCAATGCCGCGGCGGGTCAGGTAGTCTGCCAGCACCAAAAAGGGGCGATGGCCAAACACCGTTTCGTCACGGTCTTCCGCTCCCGAGCCGGTAATAAGCAGGACTGCGGGGAACGGGGCGCCTGTCGTAGGCAGAGTTAAGGTGCCTGCAAGAGTGATGCCTGCATTCTTGTTTTCGTAGGTGACCTCTTTCTCTATATAAGGATAGGGCGGTTTCGGCTCCTGCGGTCGTACCAATTCCGGCACCTTATCGGTTCGCTCCAGCACCAGTGGCACCGACATTCCTCCCTGAGCCCATTTTCCATCGATCCCCGGCTTTCCTTCCTGCATATCGCCTTCATAAATGCCGCCGATGGATTTTGCGTTCAGATATAAGTGATTATTCTGAAAAGTGACCTCATCGACTGGTATGTCCTTGGCTCCCTGGTCTGGGCTGTCCAGAGTGGCGGTCAGTTTACCCTCCGGATTTTTCGAAAAATGAAACACGACCCTTAAGTCGGTTCCGGAAAAACTCAAAGTCCCCATCCACATCCCTTCGATACCCTCTTTTCCCGAGGAGGGAGGTGATTTTGTCTCCGGTGCCGGAGGGACTTCGGAAGTCCCTTCCGTATGCTTCAACACCAGCGGAAACGACATCCCCCCCTGTTTCCACACCCCTTCGATTTCGGATTTATCCTGTTTTAAGTTTCCGTCAAAGGAACCCATAACCGATTTCACATCCAGAATCAGATGCCCGTAATCGAACATCACGCTATCCACTGGTATGCCCTTGGCTCCCTGGTCCGGGCTGTCCATGGTGGCAGTAAATATCCCTTCCGGCGTTTTGGAAATGTTGAAAACCACTCTTAACTTGGCGCCGGATGCTTCCAAGGTTCCCTCCCAGGTTCCCAGAATGGCCTGATCTCCATAAACTATAGGGATAGCAGCAAAGAGGGAGAGTATCAGCAACATCACACCTGCTGCAATTCTGTTTATCATAACCGTCTCCTTTCTTTAGATAAGTGAATAGTTTTCACTTCATTTCTTTTTCAGTAATATTAGACATATGACTTTAAAAAAAGTTACACCGCTATGCTTAAAAGGAAAAAATGTAGGGGTGAATCTTAAGGTTTACCCGCAGTCGGGTGGAGCTGAAGCTCCACCCCTATGTTCTTATTCATCACGGTTGCAGTATCCATGACATCAAGGTAAAGAACAGGGCGTTTGTTTCCAGCAGACGTATGGCGAAAGCAAGCTTTCGCACTCCAAAATCATTTGAAAAGCTCTGACGCTTTCACGATTTCGAAATCGGAATCCTTCAGCTTCAAGTCATAGGCTTTGATCAGGGCATCTTCCGATTCGAGAACGGATGTATCAAACTGCGACGGATATTCGATGTTGGTCTGATCGGATAAAAGCTCCTGTTTGAATTTCTCCGGATCGGATACCATGACGACGATAGCCACGTTTTCCGGCGAAAGATAGGTTGCTGCCACCCGGTTGATCTCCTCTCTGGTTACCTTCTCCACCTTCTTCTCGTAATTATCCACAAAGCCTGGGTTGCCGTAGAACTTATCATCTAAAAGCAATCCCAGTTTCCTGTCGGGAGTCTCGATCTGAAAAGGATACTGGTTCGCCTCAAAATCCTTAGTCAGCTGCACCCGATCCTGGGGTATTCCGTTTAGTGCCAGATCGCTCACATTCTTTAGTAAAAGCTTGATGGCAAACTTGGTATTAGGGCTTTTGACGTAAGTCCACATATTGAAGTATTGCATGTCCCGGGGAACGTTTGGTGCCGCCAGCTTGCTCCAGCCCGACTGTTCGAAATCCTCTATGTAGCTGTATGCCCCGTATGACAAACCTCTCTGCATCCTGACCGTTTTGTACAATTGTCCGATCGACTCCCGATGCTTGCCCAGGTAAACGTTGGCAACCAAAAGCGGAAAATAATCCGTGGAGCTCCGGCTGATGAAATAGGAATGACCTATCCTTATTTGATTCTGGGTTCTCCCCTCCTTTTCGATCAAAAGCACCTTTCGTCCGTTGATCGGCTGAACGTTTCCCTCCGCTTTCGGCGTTTTCCCGGTTTTCAGTGTGGACATATCCTTTTTGAACCGCTCCACCAAGGTTTCGTCGAAATCCCCGGCCAAACCCAATAAGAGATTGTCCTGGACATAGTAGCGGTTGTAAAAATCCATTACATCCTGCCGGGTTAAGGACTTGACCGACGATTCCTTCCCGTAGACTGAATGCCCATACGGGTGTCCCTGGAAGATGTAGTTGTCGAAACTCTCCTTGACTAAATCCACGTCGTCCTGACGCAGGTTTTCGATGGCATCCAGCTGGTCGATTCTGGTTTTTTCAACCTGATCTTGGGGGAAGGTGGGCTTCAATATCACCTCGGAAAACAACTGGTAAAATTTATCCAGATTCTCCTTCAACGTCGTCCCGGAGATCACGATCACTTCCTTGTGCACCGCCACGTTCAATCGTCCGCTTAAATAATCCAGAAGATCGTCCATCTGGTCGCGGGTGAACGATTGGGTTCCCCGCTGGATCATCTGAGCGGTGAAATAGGACAGCCCCTCCTTGCCGGGGGGGTCGTAAGCCGAGCCGGCATGTATCATGACCTTAAAATAGACCACCGGTATTTCGGTTTTTTTCACCTGAACGACTTCCAATGCATGAGCATTGATACAGAAAGAAATTATACCAAAGGAGAAAATAAAACTTAAAAGCATCAAAACTTTGAACCATTTGTTAAACATAAACGTCCTCCTTAATCTATTTCCGCGTAGCTGAGGCTTTACATTCGTCCTGAGCTTAATCGAAGGATGCCTCGACGTTGAGCCATTAAGGCTCAGCTACGCAGGTAAATTGCGATTGCCAACTATTTTTTCGCGTAGCCGAGGTTTTACACCTCGGCGCCATCCCGTGAAGGTTTGGTTACGCGATGTTTAAATCTCAATTCTTTCGAACCAGGCTGGAATCTCCTTATTTTCAGGGTCGTAATAAAAGTGATAGCTCGAATGCTCATATTCGGAAATATCCTTAACCAAACCCGCCCTCAGAGGGTTCAGATGTATGTAATTCGATTTTTCAATCAAATCATTTCGATTTCGAATTACGTGATCATAAAAACCCCTCTGCCAGAGTTTTCCTCTAATCAAATTAGTATTCAACATCTTAAAAGCAGATAATCCTTTAATGTCATGCATGATGTCGGATAGATTATTACTCGGGGAGACGATTATAAAATGACAGTGAGTGGGCATTATCACAAATGAGTTAATTTTCATTTTGTATTTATCGTGAGATTCCTCTAATGCATCATATATAGTTTTCACTCTATCATCCGAGACAAATATATTTTTGTGCTTGAAGGTATTTGTTGTTACATAAACCGCCCAATTTGAATAATCAAAGTCCTTTAATCGACTCATATAGATAATATCTATTTCGCGTAGCCTCGGCGCTGAGCCATTAAGGCTCAGCTATGCGGGTGAATTACGATTGCCAGTTATTATTTCGCGTAACCTAGGCTTTACATTCGTCCTGAGCTTAATCGAAGGATGCCTCGGCGCTGAGCCGTGAAGGCTCAGCTACGCGGTTTTCCCCAAGTTTTCCCCTCTTTTTGTTAATAAGAGGGGGATATAGGGGGTGAGGTTTCGAATTCTATCCTTTAGGTAATAAGCACACCACGGTACAGTTTCTCGGCGGGAATATCTTTTCTGCCACCCTTTGTATAATCTCAGGGGTGATGGAATCGTATCGCTCTTCGGTATCAAATAACAGCTGGTAGTCCCCGCCGATCACCTGATAATGCCCGATGGTAGCGGCTATGGAGAAGGGGCGGTTCAGACGATAGAACATGTCGGCTATGACCGAATTTTTAGCTTTGGTCAGCTCCTCCTCGCTCACTTTCTCCTTCTTCAATTTGTCTATCTCTTCTAAAATTATGTTCTCGATTTCCTGAATCGTTTTTCCCTTCTTCAGACTGGTCGAGATGGTGAATAACCCCGGATCCTTATGCTCCTGCATCTCCCCGGAGATGTGATCCACCAGCTGCAAGTCGGTGTAGAGCTTTTTGGTCAACCTGCCGCTTTTGAGAAACAAAATCTCGGATATCAGTTTCAAGGCACAGAAATCGTCCGACATGATGCTGAACTTGGGACCATGGTAACCGATGATCAGCTTGGGGGTGATCTCTGTATCCTTCCAGGTGTATTCTTTTATTCTCTCCTCGGTTTGCGGAGGTTCCGGCGGAATGACGATGTCGGCCGGGGGTTGTTTTTTCCAGTCTCCGTAATACTGCTTGATCCATTCAATTACCTGGGGAGTGTCGAAGTTGCCCGCCACCACAATAGTCGCATATCCCGGGGAGTAAAAGGTATTTTTGAACTCCAGGCCGTCTTTGAGCTGGATGTTTTTCTCCAGATCCTCCTCGAATCCGCCCACCGGATGATGATAGGGATGCACTTGGTAAGCTATCTGGGTGAACTCCGACCAGAGGAAACCATCCGGATCCTCCACCTCGCCCACACGCCTTTCCTCCTTGACCGGCCCCAGCTCGGTTCTGAAGGTCTGTTCGTCGAAGCGCAGGTTGCGGATACGGTCTGCCTCCACGTCTATCACCTTTTCTAGATATTCGCTCTTCACGTTGACAAAATAAACCGTGCCATCTTCGCTGGTCCAAGCGTTGGTCTCGGGCCCAAAGTTTCCGATGGCTTTGTCGTAATCCGGATATTTCTCGGTGCCGCGGAACATCATGTGCTCGAATACGTGCGCCAGACCGGTGATTCCGGGTTTGACCTCGTCCCGCGAACCTGCATTTATGAAGGTTTGATAGCTGACCGTGGGGACGGTATGATCCTCGCAGGTCAGGATGGTCAAGCCGTTATCCAGAACCGTCTTCTGGATGTTTAAATTTATGGAGTTGGCTTGGCTTATTGCAAAGATAAAAAGAGACAGACAGAGAACCAGAATAAAGCTTAAGAAATTTTTGGGTATCATTTCCTCCTCCATTTCGAGGTTTGAGGACTTTAAGAATTTTCAAGGAAATATAAAAACTGGTGGGGTTTTGTCAAGCTTTCTTCTTATAACGCGAAGCCGAGGTTTCACACATCGGCGCCAAGCCGTCCTTCGGCTTTGATAAAGACCTAACGTGAGGGCTTGGTTACGCTTTCTCTTATTAATTTTCCCAATTGTAAACGTAATAGTAAGCTCCGTGATCTCCTTTGTTGTGTAACACACTATTCACTTCTACGAGCTCCAAGATATCCCAAGTTTTATCACGATTGGGGTCTCTGAGTGACCGGGGTCCTTTATCAACTATTTTCCATCCGTCTTGAAACTTCCCCATAATATAAACAAAATCTTTCCCTCTAATCCTCTGGCTTTTTTCCTCCGGTGTGAGGGACTCTTTTAGGTATTCCAGCGGTGTCACGTTTTGTATTATACATTCAACTCTCGCCCTGGTATCCGACTCAAGCTTAACCTCTCTTATCTCTCTTCTATATTCGATTTGGATAGCTTCCCTTGGATCAATCACACAATAAGCAAAATTGGGATCGGGCTTTTGGATACGTTCCAATCCTTTCATTAACGCTTCTTTTCCAAAGAAAATATCTAAAAAGGGCTTTTCTATAGACTTTATTCCAGCCAAGTATTCGTCATACGCTTTCGTAAAGTCCATATATCTTTTGGTTTCTGGTTCCATTTTTGCGCTTCTCACGTAATTGATGTACTCCCAATAGCTCTGTATAGCCTTATCTGGTGTGGACCGGTCTATCGTCTTCGGCTTTTCATAAACAACCTGGCTGCCAGCTCCCGCTTCTTTAGCTCCCTTAGGAGTGGCGGTCTCTGCGACCTGCTTTTCTTGTCCATGCATTTTGAATATGTACAGAGTCACAACCAGGGATACAACTCCAACCAACAAAAATATCACCGAAATCACAAAAAGCTTCTTCATCTTTGCCCTCCGTGTTTACTTTGTAAACATTGTTTACTTATTCTTTCACGTTCGCATTTAAGTGTAGGTAACAGCGTTAATGACCCGGAGGTTTAGCTTGGAGTTTCTTGTGGATATATGATGAATCCCAATCGGGATGATTCTTGCGAACCCAATCCCAATTTATACTATCTGGAGTCCAACCCTTATTTAAACCAAAATTTACGAAAGCATCTTCTGGCTTCATTTGGGTTTTAAATTCCTCCCAATATGGGAGTTCTTGCCCATTTTGATCCTTATAGAATCTCCACATCCAGGTTTTCCCTGTCCATCTGTCTAATTTAATCGTTAATATATTTTCCGGACCACTACGATTCAATTCATAGCGACAGGCAAATATATAAAACAGTGAAACGCCCAGAATCAAACCCACTACCGTTCCAATAAAGAAACTTCTCCAATTCATAATCAATCCTCTAATTTATTATGTAACCTTCAGAAATTAATCTAAGGTGCATCATTACTAACTTCATTCTGTTTCTAGGTTAAAGGACTTTAGAATTTTCAGGGAATATAAAACCGGAGAAAGTCTTGTCATGTTCTTTTCTTATAACACACAATTATGATCTCATAACTTTATACTATAACATGAGGACTTTGCAACATGATAATTAGTTTATCATAAGTATAGGTTTATGTACCGAACGAACCTGACACTGGTCCGGCGTCTGTAGTAGGAGTTATATTCTCTATAGTTCTTAAACCCCATCTCTTGCGCTGCTGTTCTGTTGGCTTTTCAAATGAATTATCTTTTAATTCAATATTCTCTATAGCTAAATCGCTGAATCGGCCGTTTGCAGTGACTTTTGCTCTCCATATTATTTGGAATGGCAGAATAAGGACACGTTCATTGTCATAATCTTGAAATATTAGCGATCTTAACAAAGAAATTTGACCATATCGCTTAGTATATTGCTTAACATATGTTACTTGGCTTTTCCAATAGTATTGGTTTTTCGATTCAATTCTTTCAAATTGAGCATTCGATATCCAAAACCTTCCTGTATCAATGGGCTCCCAACTTTCGGAATATGTGGACGAGAGAAAACTTCTGACGAAATCTTTCTCGGATTCTTTGGGGTTATCGAAATATTTTTTATATTCGTCTTCCAATTTGTTCCTTAGCTTTTCACGCATATATAAGCACTCTGGATCTTCCTTGGAATAAAACTTTTGTGTGGCTCTTTTTAGAAGTGATTTTATAAATTGATCTTCTAGTTTTTCTTTGGTAAGTTTTAGATATGATTCGAAATCATCAATTGTTTCACGAGAACTAAATCTATTCTCAGTGCTGAGAATCTGTTCTGCAGTTTCTCTTAAAAGTTTATCGTTGCAGAGAAAAGCAATTCCAATTTGTCTTTTTTCTTGGCGACATATTTCGATTACAGTTTCAAGGATTAGCGCATCACGAAAGCCTTTCTCGTTATCAGGATTTTTCGAGTCGAAGGTAAATGGTGCTTCCCTCCAAATTGAACAATGAATTAAGTCTCCCCATTTGATTTTATCTATGGGGGTTTTGTATAGTTTACCCTTCTTAGTTCTTAGCCATTTATCAAATCGTTTTTCGACGTTATCCTTGATTATATGTTCGGTTATTCTATGCGAGTACATCCTATCGGTAATTTTAGATATTTCACCTATCTTTTCAGTAGCCACATCCATCGATTTGATAGCTGAAGTGGATTGTTGAAAAAGGAGTTCTCCTTTAACAACTTCGGGAATTACAAGTTCTAAATTGAAATCATTAGAATACGCATCCCAAAAGGAATCAAACTTGGGTTCAACTACACAGGTTTTGTCTTTGCACCATATAACTGACGTATCAATAACTACAAGGTGAGGCATGGGTTTTGTTTTTCTAATTTTATTCATAAGTAAAGTTAATTATCTAAATTATCATATTTAGCTACGGGGTAATGGGCTTTTTGTCCCTCGCCTATTCAGCTCCACGCACGCCTTTATGTTACCAATTTGATTAAGATTGTACTCAAAACGGATGTGTTTGTCAAGCAAAAACTCAAAAATGGGTGGTTTAGTTTATTCTGTTTACATCATATGAATCGGTCTTCCTTCCGCCTTCAGGACCGCTTCCCTGGTTGGTTCGCTTAAAGTGGGATGGGCATGGATGGTGTTGATTATGTCAAAGGTTTTTGCACCCATCTGAATGGCTAAGGTCAGCTCGGCGATTAAATCGGTGGCTCGGTGACCCAGTATCTGTGCTCCCAATATCTTTCCTGAAGTTTTCTCCACCACAACCTTCACAAAGCCGTCCGGTTCATTCTCCGCCTGTGCCCGACCGCAAGCCATCATGGGGAATTTACCGGTTTTTACCTCCATTCCCTTTTCTTTAGCCAGTTTCTCGTTTAATCCCACGCTTCCTATCTCTGGATGAGTGAAGATGCAAGCAGGGACAGCGTGATAATCCATCTTCTTGTCTTCACCCAGCGCATTCTCTACCGCTATCTCCGCCTCCATCGATGCCACATGCGCCAAGAGCCAGTTGCCGATGCAATCGCCTGCGGCGAAAATGTGAGGGAGGTTGGTGCGAAGATGGTCGTCCACCAGGATGGTGCCACGATCCATCTTAATTCCTAACTTCTCTAATCCCATGTTCTTGGTATTGGCTTTTCTGCCTACCGATACCAGAACCTTCTCCGCTTCAATATTATTCTCACCTGCGGAGGAAGATACAGTCACGATCTTTTTGCCATCTTTCGCAGGCACAATATGTGTAACCTTGGAACTGGTGAATATCTTGATTCCCGATTTTTCCATAGAGCTTCTTAATCCTGCCGAGATCTCCTCATCTTCTCCGGGAATGATCTGGGAGAGCATTTCCACGATGGTTACCTGTGTTCCGAAAGATTGATAGATATAGGCGAATTCGCACCCGATGGCTCCGCCGCCGATGATCAGCATGCTCTGAGGTATCGAGGTCAAAGACAATGCTCCGGTGCTGTCTATCACTCCATCGGATTCGATCCCCGGAATGGGGAGCATAATCGGAACCGATCCGGTGGCGATTAAGAATTTATCAGCTTCTAATCTTTGGTTTGTTCCATCATTCATTCTAACCTCGATCTGTCTTTCGTCCAGAAAAGCTGCGGTTCCTTTGATCAGGTTTATCCCGCGGGTTTTGAGCAGGCTTTTCACGCCGGTGACCAGACGGTTTACCACCATCTGTTTTCTTTTCATTAACTGGGGGAAATCCAGCTCCATGCCCGAGACTTTAAGTCCCCACCTGTCGGCGGTTTTCAGAGTGGAATAGGTATGCGCGGCAGAGGTCAAAACCTTGGTGGGAATGCAACCTACGTTTAAACAGGTTCCCCCCACTTCCTCCTTTTCCACAACAGTGACGTTAGCTCCGAGTTGTGCCGCGCGGATAGCCCCCACATATCCGGCAGGTCCCCCGCCGATGATGATTAAGTTTTTACCGTTTTCCTTCATAATTTATCCTCCTAATATAACACAATGAAGATTCTATCATGTCATTCTGATCCCGCCTTTGGCGGGAGAAGAATCTAAAACCGAGATGCTTCGCTACGCTCAGCATAACAACGAGCAGTTACTTTTTAAGCAAACATCCCTGATTCCTGTGCATTATTCTTTAGATATTTTCTCATACTCTTCCTTCAGGATTCCCATGATGATGGTGTCGTGATATTTGCCCCGGCTGAATCTATCGTCCCGGAGCGCGCCTTCCTTTTTGAATCCGCATATCTCGTATGATCTTATCCCCCGGGTATTGAAATCGTAAACCTGCAGATACACCCGGTGGAGATTCATATGATTAAAGGCGAACTCCAGAAGGGCGAACATGGCGTCGGTTCCGTATCCCTTGCCCCAGTATTCCTTCTTCCCAATGATTATACCTACTTCAGCATTGCGGTTTTCCCAGTTGATCTTGTGTAATCCGATGCCGCCCAAGTAAACCCCGTCATGGGTCTCGATGGCAAAGGTTTTGTTCCTCATATCGCTGGTATCATAAGCCTTTTCCAGCCACTTCTCCTCCAGGTATCGGGAAACCGGATATCTCATAAGGAGATTGTCTATCACCTCCGGGTCATTTACCCACTTCATTATCTCGTCTATGTCCGTTTGCTCCAGTGCCCTTATCCGAACTTTTTTACCTTCGATCATATTTCACCTCATCTGTTTTCATGGAAAAATCAAATATTGATGTAACCGGTTTTGCCCTGGCATGATTCCACATTATCTGCCTATGGGCAAAGATAATTTAAAGGTCACGGGCCAGGTGAAAGCCTATGGCTTGGTCAATTCACCTTCGGGCGAATAGGCGGAATCTGTCAAAGCTTCCTCCAAAGTAATGAAGGTATACCCGGAACTTACGTAATAATCCAGCACCTGATCCAACGTCTCGCCATTTATCCGGTTCAAATGCAGAAGGAGGATTTGTTTGATGTTTCTTCCGTAATGTTCCCAGGAGAGACTCTCCGCCTCTGCGGTAGCGGTTTTTATCCGATCCAGATACATGCGTTTGATCTGTTCTTCTTCCTTCAGCTTATGAGAACCCCAGGCTTCCACATACCAGGAGTTGTATTCCCAGTCGTACGGACTTATGGTGACTGGGGCAATGGTGTAACAGTTCTCCTTTAAAAACTCCCGGACCAAATCCCCTTTTTGCGTATTTCTGCCGGTATGGAGATAAGGGAACCGGAAATATCTTAAACTCTGGTTATGGTTGAGCAGAAGCTTTTCGATTTCGAATGCCCCTTTGATGATGTCCAGCTCATAAACCTGCGTGTCCACTTCATCCAAATCCATGTGGGAGTAAGTGTGATTCCCCAGCTCGTGCCCCTGCTTTAGCCAGAGCTCAAAGATGTCCGTTCTCCCCGGCGCACGGTTTCCTATCACAAAACCGGTCGCTGGGACGTGGTAGCGCTCCAGAGCCTCGAGGATCTTCCGGTTGATTTTCAGCTGATCCTGATGGTTGGAGGTCAAAACTGCCGGCAGATCGTCGATGGTCACTGCCACCTGTTTGGTCTGTGCTCCAATTAAAGCCGGAGAACACAGAAGTGAGGATAAGAGGATGGTGAATATAAGAATTCTCATATTTTCAGATAGCATAACGATCGGACTCAACCGGAGTGTCAAGTTCGGATTGGAAACACTCATATCCGCAGTTATAAACGGGGCTGAGAGTTTAGTCTATGATGTTCAAACCTGGAATAATTTATAATACCGAGCTGTAACTGGTTAATTTAAAGTTGAATACTCTAAAAGTGATCAACCGTTTTTATTCCAATTAGTAATTGGTTATCTGATCTATCATCCCGTGTTTACGCGCTATGTGCTCGATGGACCGGTAAATATAATTGGAGAATAAAGCCAAAACCAGCGTGGTGGCAAGCATAATTACGATCAGCTTGAAGTCGGAATAACCGCCCAAAGCGGTGCTGATGCTTTTCCCCAAAACCGCCCTTCTTACCAATTCGAGCCAATAGGTCAAGGGCAATACCCTGGAGATATATTGCAGCCAGACCGGCAGAATGTCTATGGGATAGATGACGCCGCAGGCTAAGTAGAAAAGCCCAGAAATGCCTTCGGTCAAGGCAATGCTGTGATGAGCCGTCACCATGCTTATCCCGGCTAAGAGTATCCCCAGGCAGGTGATGATGAATATGCCGACCAGAACGGAGAAGATAAGCAAAGGATAATTTACGCTGAGCAGGTTAATCGGAATCTTCAAAATCAGTATCCCGAAAGCTAGGGTGATGATCACCGCCACCGTGGTAAGTATCATCTTGGCGATCCCCCGGCCGAAAAGGTAGTAATACATCTTGATGGGGGAGATGTAGATGTAGCGGATCATCTGGTAATGCTCCCGGTCCTCGTGAATCACCCAGCTGATCCCGAACAGAACGTTGATCACATACATGAAGAATGCGTTCCCCACGAAGATGTAGGCAAAAAGGTCCAGACCGGTCTTACCCCGGGTGATGACGTAGTACATCACCACCAGAATTAAAGACGAGGCGATGGGCCTAACGACGGAGTAGATGGCGAAGAGGAACGGATCGGTCCAGTTGGATTCCATCGCCCAGCCTAATTTTCCGGCGGTTTGAATGGTTCTTAAATTGTCTTTAGTGCCGTCAAACATGACAGGAATGCTCCACCAAGTAATTTATAATTTTTCATTTTGCACTTTGCAATCTTCATTCTGCAATTTGATTTTATTGCCACCGTAGCGTCAGTCTTCCTTCTTTCTTTCCCAGCTTTTCCATCAGCTCCAGTGCATATTTGGAAGCTATCAGGAAGAAGACGCACAAGACCGCCAGAACGGAAAGCTCCAAATTTACGGGGACGAATCCGGAAGCCGCACCGGATTTGAAGGCAAGCTGCCGCATGGCATCCAGTCCCAAAGTGAGCGGGATGAAAGAGGCGACCACGCCTACCACGAAACCGAGATTCCTCACCGGAAAGAAAAATCCGGAAATCAGATGCACCGGCTCCTGCAGAAGGGTGACTCCGTGCCAGGCTTCCCGTCCATAGAGCATGAAAAGCGACGAGAAAAGCATCCCCAGGCCGTAGAGACTGATCAGTGTCAGAATGAAGACCGCTACCAGCTTGGGCAGGCTCACCACCGCGAAGCTGACCTTGAAGATCAGGCTGCCCGCCAGAAAGATAAAGACAGCCCGGGTGGTGGCTAAAACCATGCCGCCGGAGGCCATGCCGAGAAGTATGGACATACGGGAGATGGGGGCGATCATATACAGATCCAGATTGCCCACCTCCTTTTCCCAATAGAACTGAGCCGCCATGGACCATAACACATGCATCCAGTAAGCGCTCATGGTCCCGCCCAGAATGACGAATCCGGTGTATTCCGCCGGGGCTTTCAGCGCCTTATAAACATACACGTAAGCGGCGGTACTCAAGATGGGAAGCAGAGTCTCAGTGAACCACCAACTCGGCTCCCGGTTGGCACCCACCACCCGCACGTATGCCCGGGCGATTATCGCTTTTAAATTAGTTTTGAGTTCCGTTTTCATTTTTTAAACCTCTTCCTACCAGCGCCACGAAGACGTCTTCCAAGCTCGGCTCCATCTTGGAGAGGGAGATTATCCGTGAGCTGTTGTCGCTTAAAAATTCGGTGACGTTGGAGATGGCCGACTCATCCTGAAGTATGAACTTCAGCTCGGTCCTTCCCAGGTGGCTTTTGTGTTCATAGGCAAACTGTTTGACCCCGGAGATCTGACCAAACTTCTCCATCCCGTTGGCGGATAAGGGTACCTCGATCCGGAAAACCGCCTCACCGGCCAGGGATTTCTTCAGGCTCTGGGGGGTATCGCATACCATAACCTTCCCTTTGTCGATGATCGCCACCCGGTCGCAAAGCTCGTCAGCCTCCGCCATGTAGTGGGTGGTCAAAAGGACGGTCCTCTCCGGATTCTCCTTCATCCAGGTACGGATATAGGTCCGCACGTCCCGGGCGATCTGCACGTCCAAGCCCAAAGTCGGCTCGTCCAAGAACATGATTTTGGGATCGCAGACGAAACCGCGCATGAAGTTCAGCTTTTGTCTTAGGCCGGTAGAGAGTTTTCCGATTTTAGTCTTGGCAAATTCCTCCATCTTCAGTATCTTCAAAAGCTCAACAATTCGCTCATTAGCCACTTTGGTGGGGATGCCATAGAACTGGGAGAACATCCACAAAGTCTCTCTCACGTTTAAGATTCCATAACCGCACTGCTCCCCACCCGACACCATGTTGATCCGCTTTCTCACTTGATCCGGCTGTTTGACCACGTCGATCCCATCCACCAGGGCGGTTCCCGAGGAGGGGAGGAGCAGGGTGGAGAGAATCTTAATCAGGGTGGTCTTGCCGGCGCCGTTGGGTCCCAAAAGACCGAACAGCTCCCCCTGATGGATTTTGATGCTGGCGTTATCCAAGGCAATCAGCTTTCCCGGAGAATTATTATTCTCTTTTTTGTTCTTGGCTTTTTTTAGCTTGAATATTCTATTCAGATCAAAAGTTTCTACTGCGTAGTTCATATATTTTCCTTTCCATATAACAAAAAACCGTGACCTACTCTCGATAAGTCACGGTTAGAATATTTTTCATATTTATTGGCTTATCGAGAGAGTAGCCTCCTTCCATCAGAGGTGGAGACAAAAATGGGCATAGTAACCCCATCAATTGCGCAATTATTTATAAGCAGTTTAAAGCTCACCAAGAATCCACCTCCATTAAGGTTGAAACTACCCTAATTACTTCGTCTTGATACGCAATTTAATAATAGAAGTTTCTTTGTCAAGGAAAATGTTAAGAAATTTTAACGGAAAGTTCAAAGGTTGCAAGTAGTAGCAAATCTTAGTTAAAAGAAGGGAGTACTTACTGCTGTTGGTCTCCCGAGGAATTATCGATATCTTTCGGAATCTGATACCAAGAACCTTTCTGTTTACTAACATTATGTTTAATCACAAATGCATCGGTTTCGCTTGGATCGAAATCGATTTCTGCGGGAGATAAGGTTGGAGCGTCAGCGATTTCGTTGATTTCTCTAACTATTTCTGAACCATTAACTGGTGTATTTGATTCTTTCTCTTCTTCTAATTCACGCCACTTCGGTAGATGCCTGTCCCAAATTCTAGTAATCAAAAAGTCAAATTGCTTTGGTGGATGAGGGGCAAAAGACATTATCCCTTTATTCCTCGTACTATCGGGAATCTGTAAATAGTGTGCATTTAATTTGCGAAGATCTTTCTTCAAATCCTCTCCCCATATAAATTCCTGATCATCACGAAGAAAAAGAGGAGCACATTTTTGATGTAATCGATCAGATGAGACAAATAACATACAGAAGGGTAGGTAAAAAAGATAAGCAATATCTACTTGGTTGGATAGTTGATCCCCAGTGATTAAGTTTGCCATTGTAGCTATTCGGAAGAATAACTGAATCTCAAGTACATAAGCTATATAGGGTGCGAAGTTAATCAGCAAGGGACATCCAATAAGGTTCCAATGTTGCAGGATTTTTAAATGCCCAAGATCGGAGAAATTCATGATAATTAATGCTAAGTTCATAATATCATTACGTTTATCTAATGAAGAAACCAGGCTCTGAGCTAAGGCTTTTGCCTCTTCTATTGTTTTACACGAACAACCTTGGGCTCCAATCACTTTATCAATCTCATCGAAGTTCAGTTCTTGTAGAGCGCTCCTATAAAATTTCGCACTTTGACGTTCTATTGCATTGTAATCTCTTCTTTGCCATCGGAGGAATGCTTCCATTTCAGCCGTTTTTTCAAAAACAATCCCCTTCTTGTTACCACTCTTTACGAATCTGCATGCCGGCAAGTATATCTTACCGTTCATTGGGATTGAATCACCAAGAAGGTTTGCTCTACATATATCCGTATGACGCACGTTCGGTAAACCATGCATCTCAGGAAATTTATCCGCAATTATACCAACTTCCTGTTCAGGTGTGCGTCCTTGATAAACCGATTTTTCTAAATCTGCAAGGGTCTCAATGCAGAAGATAGGGCAAACATTGGCCACAAAGAAATGGTCAAACCACATTGACTCATCAACACTAAGTGATTGGAGAAATGATTTGTCAAACAATGTAATAGGTCCCAAAATGTCTCTTTCCTCGGATTTGACTTATTGTTCAATAATGATTTCCTTATTGCAGGATTTGCCATTATCCTGCAATAACATATTGTCTTATTGCTGAAATCATCAATAACAGATTCTCTTATTAACGGGAACTGCAGTATCCGTTAATTACTAAAATCTAATTAACGCCAACTTGAGTATCCGTTAATAGCAGAAAATCAAGTCATCAACATTTTATTTTCATCATTGCTCCGGCATCGTTTCCGAAAATATCCTCCTCTTTATTTTGTAAACGAATTTTCGCAGGACTGAATGATTATATAAATGAGAGAAGAATTATAGTCAAGGAAATTATATTACCTAGGAAAGGTTGTCTTTCTTTATTATCCACATTTCATGATTATATCCAAAGTTGTTTTGCGGCGGTCGGCGATATGCACCAAATGGTGCATACCGGCGGACGATGGACGGCGGTACGTACCGGACGGTACATACCTGCGGACTTAAGGAGTTCAAGCATTAATCGTAACCCTTCCCTCTTCCCCATCTTCTCCTTCAACCAGAATCTCTCTATTCACGAACTGCTTCACCACCCAGATATTGGTCAAAAGATGATTGGTGATTTGGGATACGGTGAAAGTCGATTGTCCTTCTGCCAAAGCTAAATAGGGGATCAATTGATCTGCCAGATGTGGGTCAAAGGCTCCTTTGGTCTGTATGAATCGCAGGAAATCCTCACATGCTTCCTCTGACACTTTCTCCGCCCTTTTGCCAATTTCCCCCAAAGAGGAGAATCCAGCGACAGTGTTTTCAAATTCTGCTTTCAAGAAAAAGAATGTCCCCTGACCGATGGAGGGGGCTTGGAACAAGGCGATATCAGCAGAATGTCCTTTTTCTTGCAAGAGTCTAATGGCATGATTTATTTGTCTTTCTGCAATTGAAACCGGTAGATTGGAAACCACCGAGATTCCGGATAAATGAAGCAGTTTCCCCCTGTCAGTCAATTCAATTGGATTGAATTTCGCGGTCGGTTGGACGGTACATAGTACCTCCCCTCCCCCTTTGGGATACCAACCCCACTTATTTATCTCCAGCTCGATACTACATCCGATCTTCTTTACCGTCGGGGCGAAAATCTCTTTAAGATAATCGAAGGGGGGACTCCAGGGGACGTGAGTTCCACCTAAGACCTGGATTTTCGATTGAGTCTGCGCATGGCACAAAGGTAAAAAAAGAGTCTGCAGAACCAAAGAGGTAGAGCCGGCACTTCTTTTTTTCTCCGACACGTCGAAGGCGAAATCTCCACCGGTAATGTTCTGTGGGGAGAAACGCAGGGAAGTAGACTGGAGATGGTCTCCTTCAACTTTTGCATCGCTAATCTTCCTGCAAGCAGAAACAGAGGTAAGATGTTGAGGTTGCAGCCCGGGGACTTTTCTTCCCCGGCGGATGTTAGTTATCTCCACCGGCTTTTTTAAAATACAGGCTAGAGAAAGGGTGGTTCTGAGAATCTGCCCCCCGCCTTCACCGTAGTCGCCGTCTATCTGCAGGTACATACAATGACCTCCGAACGTCTTTTAAATTCATTTGCAATAATAAATTATCCGGAGGGAATTGCAAGTCAAATCGGATGGTCTTTATAGTTTACCTTTTAACCAATTCTCCAACTGATTAATAAATAAATGATTTAGATTACCAAAACCTCAAAGATTTTCGTAATTTATATCGAAAATACAAATAAGAGTAAAATTGTATTGTTACTCCACTTAATTTCCGATTCTGTGAATTGAATCACAATGAAATCATTTCTTCTTGAGTTCTGAACAATTCGAAATCTCAAAAAGGCAAAATGTTAACAGACATAGGGTAATCTATCATGATTTGGGTTCTTTTGCCGACAGATAATATGAATCTATTGTTTAAATTTAAGTTGACAAATTGAGAAATTATGCTAAATTAAAAGCAGCAGATTTATCGTATGATTCAAGGCTGAATATTATTTGGAAGAAGTTCCCTAGGTTAGAATGCAGGTTCCTGTTTTGTTACCATTCAACAACCTAACAAACAAGGAAAGCAAAATGATTAGATCCAAAACGTTTATGGCATTGCTGATTGCAGTATTGGTAGTGTCATTTTCAGTTTGCGGGCTGGTATCCGTTAGCGTTGCACAGACACAGACATATACCACCAATAGCAAAGATGCCTTTTCCATGCGGTACACCGCTCATTTCTCTCAAGACGAGCTTTCATTTGACAAACTGATGGGATACGACATGGTAACCTTGAAGGACGGTGACTTTCTCACCGAACTTGGAAAACCGATGTTACCATCAAAGGAGTTGAAAATAGCGCTGCCGGCGGGAATGGCGGTAACGAGTGTACAGGTTGTGAACACAACAGAAGAAGAAATCCAGGGTGAATATAATATCTTCCCTGCTCAGCCACCGATGAAAATCGGGACTTCAGTTGGGGATTCGAATTTTGTCCAGCCAGACAACCAGACTTATACATCGTCCCAGCCATATCCTTCAGAATTGGTTAGGTTTATCAACCAAACCGATCTAGCCGGTCAGAGCATGGCGGAAGTGAAGATTTTCCCTCTTCGATACGTCCCCAGTCAAAAACGGCTTACCTATTTTAATTCCATCACATTCGAAATCAATGGAAGCAGTGGATATGAATGCGGGGATTATCTTTCACCCAATATCTCAGAAGATGGCAGGAGAACTTACGAGCAGACGGTCAGGGAAATGGTGGCCAATCCCGAAGCGGTTCAGCTGGTCAGCAGTTTGAAAATGAGCACCACCCTGGTACCGCCGGGAGGACCTTTTGCCCATGTTATAATCTCCTCTTCTACATACGCTTCTTACTTCCAGCCTTTGGTCGATTGGCATACCCAAAAAGGGGTAAAAGATACGGTCATTACCACTTCATGGATATACGCCAACTATACGGGAGCAGATACCCAGAAAGTGCGATCCTTCATAATAGATGCTAACGCTAGCTGGGGAACTACCTACTTTCTTTTAGGTGGAGAGAATGAAACTGTCCCATTCTGTTACCGAACCTACTACAATAGTGAAAACACACCCAGTGATCAATACTACTCCGACTATGACAATGACTGGACCAATGAGGTTTTCGTGGGAAGGGTTCCTGCGGGAAGCACCGCCGAGGTGACCACCTTCGTAAACAAGGTCCTGAAATACGAAAAAGATCCTCCCCTAACTAATTATCTTCTGAACGTCTTGCTTATAGGGATGGATCTGGACGCCTTAACACAGGCTCAATTGCTGAAGGAAAATATCCGCACCACTATTCCCATTCCTGCATATTTTAACGTGAAAAGAGTATACGATACTAACGGTGGGAATCATACAGATAGCGTTATCTATTATCTCAATCAAGGCCAACACCTGGTGAATCATGCCGACCATTCCAACACAAATGTCATGGGGACAGGTGATTTTCACCACGGTTGGGCTATTTACGATAGCGATGTAGATGCTCTTACCAACGTCGATAAAACGTCCATTATAGTCACCGTGGGTTGCCTCCCCAATCATATGGATGGCACTGAATGTATTGCTGAGCATTTTGTCACTTACAACCCTAACCGAGCAGGGTTGGCTTTCAATGGCAACACTCGGGATGGTTTCTATACTCAAGGTAATCCATATGTATTAACAAGCGCGCTGGACAAACAGTGGTGGGTGGCGCTGTTCAGCCGCAACAAATATCACCTTGGTGAAACCCTGACAGACGCCAAGCATAATTTTACCAATTCTTCACCAGTCGAGAAGCACTGTGAATGGACTTTCAGTCTCTTGGGTGAGCCGGAGATGCCTATCTTTACCGCCTCTCCATCGGTTCTGTCAGTATCATATCCGGAAAGCGTCTCTATGGCACCCCAAACTGTGGATATTTACGTGGCGGTGAGCGGTTCACCCAAGGGGGGGGCTTTGGTTTGTTTGAGCAAAGGGAATGAGGTCTATGTTAAAGGGTCTACTCTTTCCACCGGTTGGGTTCATTTGCCTATCAATCCTTTCGCCGCAGGAAATCTGCTTATTACCGTAACAGCTCAGAATTGCATACCCTATCAAGATACTATAAGAATTGCTCCGTCTCTGTTCTTAGATCCCTTTACCTTCGACGACGCAGTTGGCGGCAATGGTAATGGCAGACCGGAAGGGGGTGAAACGGTAAAGCTTTATTTCACCCTAAGCAATGATTGGAAGACTCTTAACGGGGCTTCCGTTTCCGCCACCGTGGATGAACCCGGCATTGTATTTAACGACAATTATTCATATTTGGGCAATCTCTCCTTTGGGGGCTCGGCAGATAATAATGCTGATCCCATGGAATTCCACGTAGCGGAGGATTTGCCCGTGACTTTAGTGCACTTCACCCTGCATATTACGGGGAATGGCGGTGATGATAGCACGTACTTAATAAAAGATGCATGGGTGGGGAAGTCCACTATACTTTTGGTGGATGACGATGAGGGAACGGATTCGGCTTCCAATTTTGAAAGATACTACACCGGTGCCCTCGATTCCCTGAGGGCAGGTTATGATACCTGGGACAGAATGAGCCATCCTGATACTGTATACCGTTTTTCTGATTATGAGATTTTGATTTGGTTCACCGGAAATCATCGAACTTCAATTTTCTCTGAGGCAGACGTAGAGAGCCTGATGAGCTTTTTGGACAGAGGGGGAAGGCTGTTCTTAACCAGCCAGGATGCAGCGGAGGTGCTGTCAGCTTCCTCCGATCCGTGGGATACCCTTTTCCTCAAACACTATCTGCATGTCGGATACGACGGCGATAGTCCCAAGTATCTGGCAGTGGGGCGCAGCGGCGACGAGATAAGCGATTCGATGTTCATATATCCGAATTACACGGTCGCCAACCAGACCTCCAAAGATAACCTGGTGCCGGACGCAGAAGCGGATACCATTCTGTACTATACCGTCGGCGGAGCCGGACAGTGGTGCATCCCCTCCGACTCGGTGGCTGGCATCAAGTATCCGGGTGATTTCTTCAAGGTGGTGTTGTTTGGTTTCGGATTCGAATCGATCAGAGATGACGGTGGGTATTTCCAATGCGAA
>Ga0256868_10000125_pt1 | contig 44379 bp, 37 predicted proteins | sample RVTome_13_FD_187341 | JGI IMG/M metagenome (GOLD analysis project Ga0256868, IMG submission 187341) | Soil microbial communities from uranium-contaminated site in the Upper Colorado River Basin, Wyoming, United States - RVT92D227 HiSeq ...
ACGATGAGATCGCCGGACCTCGCCAGCCCGTAATGGAGCGCCGACCGTTCGGCGAGGCGCACCACCTCCTCGTGATCGTCCGGCTGCTCCCCGGCGACCCGCGGATCGACGCCCCAGACGAGGGAGAGCGCCCGCGCCACCTCGAGCCGCGGGGTGAGCGCCAGGATCGGCGTCGCCGGGCGGTGACGCGCCACCAGCCGCGCCGTCCGCCCGGTCTGGGTGAAGCACACGATGGCGGCAGCACGCAGGTGGTCGCCGGCGGCCGCAGCGGCCTCCGCCACCGCATCGGCGACGGGGTCACGGGTCTCGGGCCGACACGGCGCAGCCGCCCAGACGGCCCGGAACTCTTCGTGCCTCTCGGCTTCGTCAATGATGCGGGAGCAAGCGCCCACCACCAGGGCTGGGTGGTCCCCGACGGCGGTCTCGGCGCTAAGCATCACCGCATCGGAGCCGTCGTAGACGGCGTTGGCAACGTCGGCGGCCTCGGCCCGCGTAGGCCGGGGTTCGTGGATCATGCTCTCCAGCATCTCGGTGGCGGTGATGGCGGGCACACCAGCACCATGAGCCGCTCTCAGGATCTCCTTTTGCAGCACCGGGACCTTCTCGGGCGCGGTCTCGGCACCCAGGTCCCCGCGCGCGACCATCACCGCGTCGGCGGCCTCGAGGATGGCGCACAGCATCTCCGGCGCCACCGCCTGCGCCTTCTCGAGCTTTGCGATGATCGGCACGACGCGCCCCAGGTCTCTCATCCGCTGGCGGAGCTCGACGACGTCCTGAGCGCGGCGCACGAACGACAACGAAAAGGCGTCCACTCCGGCACCCAGCGCCGCTTCCAGGCAGCGGTGGTCGTGCTGGGTGAGTGAGGGCAGGGAAGTCTCAACGTCGGGGAGGTTGACCCCCATGCCACCCGCAACGTCGCCTCCACGGACGACCTCGGCGGTCACGACGCCGTCGCCGACGGAAACCACCCGCAACACCACCTTGCCGTCGTGGATGAGGACGCGCGAGCCCACCGGGCACTCGCTCGCCGGGTCCATCCCCTCGACGCGGATCTGAGCCGCGCTCTCCGGCCCGCCCACCGTCGCCCGTGAATCGTCGCTCAGCACGACGAGGACAAACTTCTTCGCGATCCGCAGCTTCGGGCCGGCAAGGTCCACAAACACGCCGAGGGGGCGCCCGGCGGCGTCCTCCGCACCGCGCGCAAGGTCAACCAGCGGTCGAATGCCCTCGGGCTTCAGGTGGGCGGCGTTCAGGCGGAACACGTTGACGCCCGCCTCCGCCAGCGCCCGCACGGCCTCCTGGCTGGCGGACGCCGGACCCAGCGTGGCCACGATCTTGACCCGCCGCGACGATTCGCCCCTCGTGGTCATGGCGCCTCCCGAGGCCCGCTGCCGCCCCTGGCCGCGTTCCAACCTACCACACGGCCAGGCCCGGGACGACGGTCGCGGTTCGACTGCACGGGTGCGAGCCGCCGTGCGCAGAGGCTATACTGCGGGACCGTGTTTGAGGGACGCCGCCCCCGTGGCGCTGATTCAACGGAATACGACTCTCACGAGGCTCGTTCGAGGTGACGATGCTGCGTCGGCTCCGATTGGTGCTCCCGGTTCGCACGGCCCTGTGCCTCGCGGCGCTGCTGTCCGTTACCGGGTCTATCGGCCTGCATGCCGAGCCCAGCTCGGCCCAGGGGCCGCACAGCCTCGCGGCGTTCGGTGCGGCAGCTCCGGCTCGGGCCCGCTCCTTCACGCACACCTGCCTGATCTGCACCCTGTGCGGCTCGGTCTTCCCGTCCTCTGCCTCGTTCGTTGTTCAGGGAACCGTGCCCAGCGTCTCTGGCCTGTTCATCGGTCAGGAAACCCGCGCCGAATCCCCCGTGGCTCCGTGCCACGACGGGCGCGCCCCGCCAACGGTCCTCTAGGCGAATCGTTCTCACGTTTTACGTGGCCCCGCGGAATCGGGGCGATGGTGCACAACGCGCTTTCAGAGGGGGGACCTTGAGATTCTCAATGGACTTCGTCCATCTCTTAGTGATTCCCATACTGGTGGGCACGGTCGCCACTGCCCAGGAGGCGCCGGTGCCCCAGCCAACACCCGCCCCGACGCCGGCGCCAGCTGCACCCGCGCAGACCTCGAACTACTTCAACCCCTCGATCTCGGTGATAGGCAACTTCCTGGCGGTCGGCGGCACAAACGAGATCGAGAACCTGCCGAGCGCGAGCCTGCGGGAGTCGGAACTCGGGTTCCAGGCAATCGTGGACCCATACGCGAGAGCGGACTTCTTCATCTCGTTCTCCGAGGAGGGAGCCAACGTCGAGGAGGGGTACCTGACGTTCACATCGTTGCCGTGGGACCTGCTCATCAAGGTCGGCCGCATGCGCACCGCTTTCGGCAAGATCAACACGCTGCACGTGCACGTGTGGCCGTGGCCGGACGCACCCTTGCCGATCGTCAACCTGCTCGGGGGCGAGGAAGGCTGGTCGGGGGACGGCGTGCTCGTCGCCAAGCTGATCCCACTCGGCGATACCTTCTCCGAGGCGACACTGCAGGTCTTTCGCGGCGAGTCGGAGGGACTGTTCACGGCGGCCAAGCGCTCCGACCTTGCGTTCAACGGCCACTACCGAGTGTTTCGCGACCTCTCCGACTCCACCAACCTGGACCTGGGCCTCTCCTACGGCTTCGGGCCCAACGGAACCTTGCCCGATGCCACCACGCGCCTGTCGGCGCTCGACGCGACGTTCCGGTGGAAGCCGCTGCGGACCGGGCTCTACCGTCAGGTTGTACTGCGCGGAGAGTTTTTCCGCAGCAGTCGTGACCAGGCGGGAGGCACCGAAAGTGCGACCGGCTGGTTTGCTGGAGCTGACTACCAGTTCGCGCGGCGGTGGTGGGTGGGGGTGAGGGGCGAGGCCGCGGAGCACGCCGACGACGCGGCGATCCTGGACACCGGGCTGGCGGCGACCCTCACGTTCTTGCCCAGCGAGTTCTCCCAGCTCCGCAGCGAGCTCCGGCGCCGCCGCTACGCCGGGTCGTACAAGGCGAACGAGATCCTCTTCCAGGTGCAGTTTGCGATCGGCGCCCACGGCGCCCACCCGTTCTGAGGTGATCCGATGAAAACCACACGTTTTCTCCTCGGCGCTGTCATCTTTGCGGGGCTTGCCATTCCGGCACAGGCGAAGCTCCGCGTCGTGACCTCGCTCCAGGACTTCGCATCGATCGCGGAGGCAATCGGCGGCGATCGGGTCGAGACGTTCGCGCTCGCGAAGGGCTACCAGGATCCCCACTTCGTGGACGCCAAGCCGTCCTTCATCCTCAAGCTGTCGCGCGCGGACCTCCTGATCGTGGCGGGGCTGGAGCTCGAGATCGGCTACCTTCCTCCGCTGATCGACCAGAGCCGTAACGGGAGGATCCACCCTGGCAGCCCGGGGTACCTGGATGCCTCGATCGGGTGCAACGTTCTCCAACGGCCGACGCAGGCCGTGACCCGGGCAATGGGTGATGTGCATCCGTACGGGAACCCGCACTACTGGACCGACCCCGAGAACGGGCGGATCGTGGCCCGCGCGATCGCAGGAAGGCTCGGCGAGCTCGACCCGGAGGGGAAGGCGGCCTACGAGGCGAACCTGTCGACGTTCGAGGTGAGGCTCACGGAGAAGGAGAGGGAGTGGCAGGCCAAAATGGCCCCTTTCGCGGGCACGAGAATCGTGACCTTTCACGAGTCCTGGCCGAACCTCGCCAGGTACTTCAAGCTCGACATCGTGGGGACCGTAGAGCCCAAGCCCGGCATCCCGCCCTCGCCATCGCACACGCTCGAGATCATCAACCTCATTACCGCCCAGAAGGTTCCGGTGATTCTGGTCGAGCCGTACTTCGATACCAAGACACCCAGGTACATCGGAAATAAGACGGGGGCGGTCGTGCTCACCTTTTACCCATCGGTCGGTGGCATCCCCGAGATCAAGGACTACATCGGACTCTTCGACTACGACGTGAACGCCTTCGTCAACGCCATGAGGGGGAAAGAATGACCGCCTTCCAGATCCTCCTGCCGGCCTTCGTGGCCAGCCTCATCCTCACCGGCATCCACGCCTACCTCGGCGTCCACGTCGTCGAGCGTGGGGTGATCTTCGTGGACCTTTCGCTCGCGCAAATCGCCGCCCTGGGGCTCACGGTGGCCTACCTCGTCGGTTACGACGTGCACACCTCCGTGTCGGCGTACCTGTTCTCGCTCGGATTCACGTTCGTCGGCGCGGCGATCTTCGCGTTCACCCGCGCACACCGCAAGACGAGGATCCCCCAGGAGGCGATCATCGGCATCGTCTACGCCGTTTCCGCCGCGGTCGCGATTCTAGTGATGTCGAAGGCGACCCAGGAAACAGAGCACCTCAAGGAGATGCTGGTCGGGAACATCCTCTCCGTGGGCTGGAACGAGGTGGGCGAGACGGCGGTCCTCTACGCGCTCATCGGGGCGTTCCACTTCGTCTTCCGCAAGCGGTTCCTGCTGATCTCGATGAACGAGGCGGAGGCGCAGCGCCAGGGCCTCAACGTCCGGCTCTGGGACCTGCTCTTCTACATGTCGTTCGGCTTCGTGGTGACATCCTCGGTCGCGATCGCGGGGGTACTGCTAGTCTTTTGCTTCCTCATCGTGCCCTCGGTTGCCGCGATGCTCTTCACCGAGCGCCTGGGTCTGCGGTTGGCGATCGGGTGGGGGATGGGTGCGCTCGTCTCCGCCGCCGGGGTTGCCCTGTCGTTCCTGCTGGACCTTCCGACCGGGGCCACGATCGTCGCGACGTTCGGCGCGGCCCTCCTGCTGGTCGCGGCCTATCGCGTGGTGGCGCACAGGAACGCTTTGGCGTAGCTGAGACCTGTCCCACGAACGCCGCTTCAAGCAACGCGGAGGGCGCAGAAAAAAGGAAGCCACCTGGGCTTTCACCCCGATGGCTGAAGAGTTCCTATTACTGCCCGCCTGACCTCGGAGGGGAAGCTGACCCTACCTCCGGAGGTCATCGGTGGTGCGGTCACCCGCACGCGCCGACGAAACACACCAGCTGGACAGCAAAGAAAAACCCGCGACGCGCGGGCTTACTTCTTCTTCTTTGCAGCCTTCTTGGCGGTCTTCTTCTTGGCGGGTTTCTTTGCTGTCTTTTTCTTCGCTGTCTTCTTCTTCATGTCGCTCCTCCTTGACTTGATTATACACACTTAGAGCGCTTGTCAAGCCCCCACCCCTCGCGCGATGTCGATCGTCAAATTTTCGCGTCGCGAGTCGCGCTCGAGATGCGTCGTGGTGTCGAGTGTTCGAGAATTCTCGGCGGTCCGAAGACACGCGTGCGAGTGCTGACATCACGCGATGCTCTTTGCTCATCTCGTGCAACGTCGACGACCAGACGCGACTCGAGGTCGGGGCGAGCGTTGAGCGCGAGCGACGCGTGGCGGGAGCGTGTGGGGGGGTCGTATCGCTCGGGCGGGGGCAAAAGACGCACGTGTCCCCGCACGGTCACCCTCACCCGCCATTGAACGCCCCCATGAGGCTGATGTACGGCTCTCGTCGGCGGAGGGCCGGGGTCAGAACCTCTCGAGGGCTCATGCGTAAACAGGGGGGAGGTGGGCGATGGCTGCGAGCGTTCAGAGGTGTCACCGTTGCCAGCGCGAGGTCCCGGCGGGGGCGAGGTTCTGTCCGGTGTGCGGTGCGCGAGTCGCCGGTGCGCCGCGTGTGCTGCGCCGGCGGCGCGAGGGCGAGAAGTTCGCCGGTGTGTGCGGGGGCCTTGCCGAGTACTTTGACCTGGACCCCACCCTCGTCCGTGTCGTCTGCCTCGTCGCCACGTTCTTCACCGGCGTCGTTCCTGGGATCATCCTGTATGTGATCCTGGCCCTCGTGGTCCCCGCCGACTGAGGGTGGTCGCCGGCCCGTAGAGGTGGCCCGGTGGGGCGCGGGTGGTCTGAGGCCCGCCTCCATTTCCGGGAGCAGACCCCCGGCCGATCCCAGTGGCCGCCGCTGCGATTCCTTGACGGTTCGGAGGCGCGTATTGTGCGGCCATGACCCTTGACCCCATCCTCGCTCCCCACCGTTCGATCCGGGTCTTCCGGCCCGAGCCGCTGGCCGATGGGATGACCGAGCGCCTGGTCGCGGATGCGCAGCGCGCGCCCTCGGACGCCACCGGTCAGATGTACAGCTTCGTGCGAATCCGCGACCGGGCCCTGCGGCGCCAGGTTTCCGAACTCTCGGGCGACCAGCGCCATATTGTCGAGGCCCCTGAGTTTCTCATCGTGTGCGCGGATATCCGCCGGCTCACGCGCGTCCTCGAGCACCGGGACCAAGTGCCGGGTCGCTTCCCCGCCACCGGCCTCCACTTTGCCACCGTGGACGCGACGCTCGCCGCCCAACGCCTGGTCGACGCTGCGGAGGCGGTCGGGCTGGGCACCGTGTGCATAGGCGGGATCCTGACCGGAATCGAAGCCCTGGTGGAACTGCTGGCGCTCCCGGCTGGCGTGATGCCGCTCTTCGGCGTGTGCATCGGGTGGCCGGGGGAGGAGCCGGTCGAGAGGCCGCGGGTTGCGATGGCGTCGGTCCTGCACGCCGACCGGTATCGAGATCAGGACGCGGAGGCGATCGAGCGGGATCTCAATGCCATGGCCTCGACGACCCGAAGCGGGGACTGGGCCCGGGTCCTTGCACGGTACTTCGGAGCCGGCGGCATCATGGAGCAGCGCGAGGCCGGGCTGCGCCGAACCCTTGAGCACCAGGGCTTCGCCTGGACTCGGGAAGGTTAGCCTCGAGAGGCAACAGTAAGGATCGGCAAGACCGCCTCCCCGAGCGTTGTCTACCTGGTTCCGGCTTCCCTTTGCCCTTTCACCCTTATACTCCCAGCGTGGCGCAGCCACTCCTGCTTCTGAGCAACGACGACGGCTATCACTCCGAGGGGATCCACCTGCTGGCGGACGCCCTCGAGAGCCTGGGGGAGGTGTGGGTGGTGGCTCCAGACCGGGAAAGCTCGGCGGTCTCCCACGCCCTCACGCTCTCGCGTCCGTTGCGCCTCGGCCAGATCACCGAGCGCCACTTCACCGTGGACGGGACGCCCACCGACTGCGTCACCCTCGGGGTCGGCCAGGTGCTGAAGGGACGAGCGCCGGACCTGGTGGTCTCTGGGATCAACTTCGGCGCCAACATGGGGGACGACGTGCATTACTCCGGCACGGTCTCGGCCGCCTTCGAGGCCGCAATCCTCGGGGTCCCGGCCATCGCGGTCTCCCAGGTTGTCGGAAAGGAGTTCTCGTACGTGCACGCGGGCCGCTTTGCCCGCCTGATTGCGAGCCGCGTGCTCGAGCGTGGCCTACCGGCCGGAACTCTGCTCAACGTCAACGTCCCCCCCCGGACCCCGAGAGGCGTGCGCTTCACCAGGCTGGGCAAGCGCGTCTACACGGAGGGCGTGATCGAGGACACGGACCCGCGGGGGCGCAAGTGCTACTGGATAGGAGGAGGGGCCCCGGTGTGGGAAGACATCCCGGGCACCGACTTCGCCGCCGTCGGCGCGGGGTTCATCTCGGTTACGCCGCTTCAGCTCGACATGACCGACCGCGACCAGCTGGCACGTCTCACGGAGGAGGCCGCCGGCTGGGGCCTGGAGGGTGCCTGAGTGAATGCGGCTGTCCCCGTCCGCCGCAAGGTCCTGATCGAGTACCTGCGGGAGATCGGCATACGTGACGAGAGGGTGCTTGCGGCTATCGCCGCGGTCCCGCGCGAGATCTTCGTGCCGGCGTCTTTTCGCCACCAGGCGTACGAGGACTACCCGCTCGAGATCGGGGAGGGGCAGACGATCTCGCAGCCGTCGGTGGTGGCTCGCATCACCGAGCTCGCCGCGGTGGACAGCCGCGATCGTGTTCTGGAGATCGGTGCAGGCTCCGGCTACCAGGCCGCGGTTCTCGCGCAGCTGGCGCGTTTCGTGTTCACCTTGGAGCGCCTCCCGCGCCTCGCCGAGGCGGCCCGCGCGCGGCTATCCGAGCTGGGCTACGACAACGTGTCGGTCCAGGTGATGGACGGCTCGCTCGGCTGGCGGGCGCGGGCGCCGTTCGAGGTGATCATCGTCAGCGCGGCGGCACCCTCGATCCCGAGGGCGCTCACCGAGCAGCTCACCGAGGGCGGGCGCCTGGTGGTGCCCATCGGGGAGCGTCGCCGCCAGCAACTGGTGCGTGTCGTGCGGCACGGCGACGGGTTCGAGGAGTCGAGCCACGGCCCAGCCACGTTCGTTCCGCTCGTTGGCAGGGACGGTTTCCAGGGGCAGCCATGACCGACCGGTCGGACGGCGTGGACACCCTTTCCAGGTGTTTCATCGTCAACGGCCGGGTCCAGGGCGTTGGGTTCCGCTACTTCGTGGTGCGGGAGGCCCAGTCCCTCGGGCTGGCCGGATGGGTGCGCAACCTCCCGGACGGGAGGGTCGAGGTTCTGGCCAGCGGCGCGCCGGATATCGTGAACGCTTTCGAGGGGCGGCTCTGGGCTGGGCCGCCCCACGCCAGGGTGACCTCGGTCGAGACCCGGGAGGCCGAGACGCCCACGTACGCTGAGTTCCGCGTCCTGCCGACTCCCTGGTAACGTCACGGCACGTGAGCAAAAAGAACCCCGGCGTGCCGCATGCCGGGGTTGTGATTTCACCGCCCCGGGATTAGCATCCCCCACGCGGGGCTGTAGCTCAGTTTGGATAGAGCAGCGGTTTCCTAAACCGCGTGTCGGAGGTTCGAGTCCTCTCAGCCCCGCCATCGGGCTTCCGCTGGCCGCCCTGCTTCGGACTCGTGGCCGCCCCCCAAGACACTCCCGCCCGCGGCCGGCGAGTCCTCTCAACCCCGCCAACTTACAGACCACGCACCGGTTTCTGTCCCGAGTTCTTCCCGGCCATTATCGCTCCCACCCGCGGCCGGCGAGTCCTCTGGGCCCCCGCCACCCTCAGGGGTCATGGGCGTATGCGGGCGCCTGGGCGCGGCCGCTGATCTCGCCTGAAACGGCCAGTTCCTTGGTGCGCGAGATGCAGTCGGGGCAAACGACGCGCACGGGCTCAAGCTTGTTGTCCACCACCTCGCCCTCGACGAACATCCCCGTGCGCGAGCGCAGGCAACTGTCGCAGGTTCCCTCGAGGCTCGCGTCGAACTTCCAGACGGGTCCGGCCATGGAAACCCTCGCCTCCTGACGTTTCGGCTCAACGCGTCTAGAACGGGATGTCTTCCTCGCCCTCGGGCGGGAACTCGGGTGCCTCGCCGCCGCCCGGCGCCCCGGGTGCACCCGGCTCACCCGTGCCGGGTTTCGGTCCGAGGAGCTGGATTGTCTGGGCCCGCAGTTCGGTGAAGTAGCGGCGGTTGCCCTTCTCGTCATCGTACGTGCGGGTGCGGAGCGACCCCTCGACGTAAACCTGGCGGCCTTTGGTCAGGTAGCTCCCGCAGAACTCCGCGAGCTTGCCCCAGGCCACGATGTTGTGCCACTCCGTGTGCTCCTGGCGTTGCCCGTTCTTGTCCTTCCACACCTCGTTGGTGGCGACTGAGAACTTCGCCACTGTGGCGCCGCCGGGGGTGTGCCTCACCTCCACGTCGCGGCCAAGGTTTCCGACAACAATCACTTTGTTGACGCTCATCGCTCGCCTCCCGGCGTGGACGGTGCCCGAGGGTAACAGATCACAGGAAGAAAGACGAGGGGGCGGATCCGGCCGCGCCTAGGGCCGGTGGATCGCGGACAGAATCCCGAAGATGAGGCCCCAGTAGACAACCCCCTCGCCGATGCGCCCAATCTTCTCCTGGGGCGTGAGCTCGTGCCAGTCGGAGGCGAACGGGCCGGAGAGCACCAACCTGAGGTCGGCGCCGGGCATGGGAATGAGTCGGCTCGTGGCGGTCAGGGGCAGCGGCCCCCAGCGCATCTGCGAGGCCTGTTCCCGGGCCATCCCGAAGGCGAGCCGGATCATTGGGTCGTCCCACATCGCCCGCCGCAACCCGAGGTCGAACTCGGCATGGCCCCGTTCTTCCCGCAGCTCGACCAGCTCTTTCAGATTCAGCTTGAAGGGGCGCGTTGCCGCGGGCGGGGAGGTCTCGGGTGTGCGGACGGCGGCCGGCCCGTCGGCGGCCGGCGCGGCCGCGGCAAGGAGGAGCAAACCCACTGTGGCGAAACCGGCCCGCACGATCGCCCCCGTACACTTTCCACCCATAGTCTAGGTCCTCAACGTCCCGGGCGCACGCCTCCCGGGGCGGCCGATCACGCGCGACGACGTTGGGTGGAGCGACGCGGTTTGCTACAGTGCCGCCGATGTCGACGAAGGAGCGGCTGGTGACCGCCACCGGCGGGATGGCTGCGGTGACGCTCGCGAGCCGGATCTCCGGGCTTGTCCGCGACAAGGTCGTAGCCTTCCTCATGGGTGCCGGGACGGTTGCCGATGCGTTCTACACCGGCTTCCGCATTCCGAACATGTTTCGTCAGCTCCTGGCCGAGGGCGCACTGCAGGCGGCCTTCATCCCGACCCTCGCGGAGCTGAGGGCCGCGGGGGAGGGAACCCGGGCACGTGCCTTCGTGCGGGCGATGACCTCGCTGCTCCTGGTGATGCTGCCCGTCATAGTCGCCCTCGGCATCTTTGCGGCGCCCTGGCTCGTTCACCTGTTCGCGGCCAAGTTCGCCTCGGACCCTCCCAAGTTCGACCTGACCGTGAGCCTCACCAGGCTGATGTTCCCGTACCTGGGGTTGATCTCGCTGGCGGCGCTCGCCCAGGGCGTCCTCAACGCCTCTGACAGGTTCCTGCTGCCCGCCGCGACCCCCATCGGCCTCAACCTCTGCATCGTGGCCGGGACCGTTACCGCCGTGACTGTGACCGGTGGGAGGCCGGAGTGGATGGCGATCGGCGTACTGGCCGGTGGTTTCACTCAGTTTGGAATGCAGTGGGTTGGGTGCGGGCGCGTGGGCCTGTCGATGGTGCCGGGACGGGGAGCGTTCACAAACCCCGACGTCAGACGGGTGCTGGTGAAGATGGCGCCCACCGTGACCACTCTCGGGATCTACCCGCTCACGCTGATGCTCGCGAACCGTTTCGCCGCCAGCGTGGGTGACGGCGCAGTGACCTGCGTGTACAACGCCTCGCGCGCCAACGAGCTGGTCTACGGCGTGGTGATCGTGCAGCTCACGACCGCCGTGCTCCCGATGCTGGCGGCGGAGCGACAGACGAGCGAGCTGGCGGCCCGCGACACGCTGGCCTTCGCTCTGCGCCTGCTGTCCGTGGTCGCGATCCCCAGCACGGTGTTCAGCGCAGTGCTGGCCACGCCGATGATCGGGGCGCTGTTCGGGGGCGGGAGGTACACCCTCACCGACGTGAGGACGGCCGCAGCGGCGCTGCTCGTCTACTCCCTGGGGATGCCGTTCCTCGGCTTGACCAAGCTCCTCGCCAGCGCGTCGTTCGCGTGGAACGACACTCGCTCCCCCGTGATTGCATCGGCGGTGAACCTGGGGGTGTTCTTCGTCCTCGGGCTGCTCCTCACGCCCCCGTTCGGGGTGCGAGGCGTAGCCGGCGCGTCGGTGGGGGGGCAAGTCGCAAACGCGCTGATCCTGCTCTGGCTGGACGGGCGGCACAAGCGCCTGCCCCCTGCACGCCACGTCGTGCCGGCGGTTGCCCGCCACATCGTGGCCGCGGCAGGGCTCGGCGGAGCGGTGTTCCTGCTCGAGAGTGCCTTCCCGGTTCCGCTTCACACCAGCATGCGCTCCCTCGCGATGCTCGGCGGGTTGGCGTTGGTGGGTGGCGCAGTTTACGCCCTTTTGCTGGTCCTCCTGGGCGCGGACGAGTGGCGGGAGGCGAGGCGGCTCCTTCGGCGGAGGCTCGGCGCATGAAGATCGTCGTGCAGAGGGTGAGCCGCGCCTCGGTGCGGGTGGAAGGGAAGACGGTCGCCTCGATCGGGCAGGGGCTTTTGCTCCTCGTTGGCGTCGCGACGGGCGACGGCCCGGAGCAGGTGGAACGGGCGGCTCATCGCCTTGCCACCTTGCGCGTGTTCGCCGACGAGGCCGGCGCAATGAACCGCGGCCTCGACGAGGTTGGCGGGGAGATTCTGGTGGTGTCGCAGTTCACGCTCGCGGGCTCGATCCGCCGGGGGCGCCGCCCAGACTTCGTCGGCGCCGCGAGGCCGGAGGATGCGGAGCCGCTCGTTGAGGCCTTCGTGGCGGCGCTGCGCGCCCGCGGCGTGCCGGTCTCGACGGGGGCCTTCCGGGCGCACATGGAGGTGGAGCTGGTGAACGACGGCCCGGTGACTTTCATCTGGGATGATCCGCCCGCGAGGGAGCCGACGGCCGACCGCTGACAGCTCACAGCTCGAGACCCGCAACCACGCCCCTGTTCCTCGCTGTCCGCTGTTGGCTGTGAGCCGTCTCTCAGGGGAGGAGCTTGATCGGCTCCGGCGTGAAACACAACACGAACACGACGATGCAGAGGAGGCCCAGCAGGCGCCGACGCGGATCGAGCGGGGCGGCCTCATCCGGTATCCAGGGGTGACGAACCCGCATGACGAGCGCGATCAGCGCCCAGATCCACCACCCCGACCACCAGAAGCCCAACACCACCAGTACGGCAAGCAGCGGCCACGCGATGCGCCGCTGCCACGCCCCGAACAGCGCGTAGGTGATGTGCCCGCCGTCGAGCTGGCCGAACGGCAGGAGGTTGAGGGCGGTCACGAGCAGGCCGAACCACGCCGCGAACCCGAGCGGATGGAGGAGCAGGTCACCACCGGGCGGAATGTCCGGGTGCACGAGCCAAGCGATGGCCTTGAACGCGAGGGGTTCGCCGAAGATCATCACTCCGCCCTTGGGGAGCTCGGCAACGGGCCTCGAGAGCCCGATCCCGGCAAAGAGCACCGGAAGCGCCACAACGAAGCCGGCAAGCGGTCCCGACGCCCCGACGTCGAACAGCTCGCGCTTGTTCAGGAGCGGCGTGCGGATGCGGATGAACGCACCCATCGTGCCGATACCGAAGGGGACCGGCAGGAAGAACGGAAGCGTCGCGTCCAGCCGGTGGTGCCGGCAGGCGATGTAGTGACCCATCTCGTGGGCAAGCAGGATGACGAGCAAGGGGACCGAGAAGGCGAAACCCGCACTAAGCACCGCCGGATGAAGGAGCAGCCGCGTGAGATTGGTCGCCTTGAAATCAGGCGGAAGCTCACCGAAGGCCAGCCCGCCAACCAGGGTCGTCGAGATCAGAGTCGCCACGAATAGGAGGGCGTGGAGCCAGACCCGCTGCGGCGGCGGGGGCGGACGACGAACGACCCCGACGGGGATGCCGTCGGGGCCGATGATCTCGAACTCCAGCCCTGGGCTGGACACCTAGTCGATCACCCGTAGCGCCTTACCGGGCTTGAAGCGGATGGTCTTGCCGGGAGGGATTGCCACTTCCACGCCGGTTTTGGGGTTGCGTCCGATTCCTCGCTTGCGGTTCTTGACCAGGAAGACGCCAAAGCCGCGCAGCTCGATGCGCTCACCCTGGGTCAGCGCATCGCGCATTGCGTCGAAGACCGCGTTGACGGCATCGTTCGCCTTCGACTGCGAGATTTCGACGACACCCATCACCTTGCGCACCAGGTCGGCCTTGATCATGAATCCCTCCACCTTCAGCCCGGCCACGCTAGTCTGGCGGGGCGCCTCCTGTCAAGCGGGCGCCCGCCCTGACCTTCTGTCGCAGGACCAGAATCTCGAGGGCGAGCCCGATCAGGCGCGCCACCTCCTGGACGTTCGGAATCGAGATGTCCGCCACGCTCTCCTCGCCCTGGTCCAGCCAGAGAAAACCCGCGGTCTTGCCCCGCACGCGCACCGGAACCACGACCGCGTCGCGTGGCGGGGGCGACCCCAGCGCGTCGAGCAAGAGGTCGTTGCCCTCACCCCCACCCAGTGGCCCAACGTGGATATCGACGCCCTTGGACAGGTTCAGGAAGAGGGAGGGCCGGTCGAGCGGTAGGATCAGCGTGTGGAAATCCTCCTCCACGATCGCCTGGCCGTGCGCCGCCCAGCCCATCACCTTGTTTTGGTACAGGGAGAAGAGGGCCACGCGGTAGGCCATCCCGGCCAGGTTGGCGAGCACCAGGCCGGCGACCTGGTCGCGGTGGGTCGCGGCGGAGAGGGCATCGGCCAGCTCCTGCGTCTCCCTGGGAGTGACCGGACCGGTGGCCGCGGTTAGGGGCGTGAGGTGGGGAAACGTGGCGGCGGCGGTCTCCGGACCCCTGAGGGCCGGGGCCTCGAGTGCCCGCATCAGCTCCGGCGGGGAGGACTCGAGCTGCCAGAACTGCCGCCACTCGCGCACGGTCCCCTGCGGCGGGCCGGGCGGGGGTGGAGGAGCGGGTGGCGGCGTGGCCGCCCCTGGGAGGGCGAGGGCCGCCGAGAGCGCAGCCTCGGTGGCCACGTGGGGGCGCGGGATCAGGCCCGTCACCTTGGAGATCTCGTCCACGAGAAGCAGGTCGTTGGGCCTGATCATCGCCACGTCGAAGTTCCGCCCGCGTCGCGCGAAAGCCACGACGAGGTTGCGCCTGCCGAACGCCGGCGGGATGACCGCCCGCACGTCGGAAGGGGCCGTGGCGAGCTGCAGGGTGGTGGCGGGCGGGCAGCCCGACTGCTCCGCGAGCGCGTCCAGGAGCTTGGCTTCGCTAATCAGTCCGAGTCTGACCAGCCAGGTCCCGAGCCTCCCACCGTGACGACGACACGCCTCGAGGCCGGACCGCAGGCCGTCGGGGGACACCATCCCCTTTGCAATGAGGATTTCCCCGAGTCGTTTCACTTTTGCCCTGCTCCACCTTTCAGTATAGCCCGGTGACCTTCGGCGTGGAAGCGTCTCGACGCCGCCTCGCGGCGGTGTCCCGGGTTTCCGGCCGGTCAGCCGGCGCCCTGTCGCGGGCCGAGCTCCAGGGTCATGACGAGTGCGTCCTCGCCGTCCGCGTAATAACGGGGTCGGCGGCCGACGACGTCGTACCCCAAGTACCGGTACAGTCGGATAGCCCTCCGGTTGGAGGGGCGCACCTCGAGCACAATCCCACGGGCGCTCGCCCGCTCCGCCTCCACCCTCGCCTCGGCCATCAGGGACGTCCCGAGGCCCTTCCCTTCGTGCAGCGGGTGCGTGGCTACTTTCAGGACGTGCAGCTCGTCCACCTGCCAGCACGCAAAGAGGTAGGCAGCAAGGTAGCCGTCCTCGGTGTAGACCACGCGCTGAAAGCGCAGCGGTTGGCCGACCTCCTGCATGTAGAGGTGGGCGGGCCACGGATCGGAGAAGACCTCGGCCTCGAGGGCTGCCACCACCGGAACGTCCTCCTCGCGCGCGGGCCGGATCAGGAAGCCTTTGGCGATGGCGGCCATGGTGGTCTCCTTGTCGGCTGCATTGCGGGCGGAGGCTCAAGGTAAAGCGGGGTGAGGGTGCCCGGGTCTGGGTGCTCCTCGCGAGCGAGCAGGTGCAGCAGCGCCTCGGCGGGCCCGATCGGCGCGGGAGCCATGGGCGTGCCGGGCGGGAGCACCAGACCCACCGGTGCCACCACCGGGAGCCGGCTCTCCAGGAGGCTGGCTACCGCCACGATTCTCGGATCCTCGAGTGCTTCGATGCGCGACTCGCGACGGGCGAACGGCTGGACATAGACGCTGCCGCGGCGCGCCGGCTGGGCCGCCAGACACTCGGGTACATCGGTTCGAGCCGCTTGCGCCAGGAGCGAGGAGTACCCGTGAGTGGGGATGCCCAGCGCCAGGGCCAGCCCCTGGGCGGTGGCGAGCGCGACCCGCACGCCGGTGAACGAGCCCGGGCCGCGCGTGGCGACCACGCCCTCGAGCCCGGCGCGCTCGAGGCCAGCGGCCCGTAACAGTAGATCGACCCCCGCCATCACCAGCTCCGATCGGGGGGTCGGTCCAGAAAGCGCCACCAGGCCGGGGGCGGCTGCACCGGGTGAGAGCAACGCCAACTCGAGACGCGGTCCGCACGCCGCGATCGCAAGCACTGATCTCACCGCGCCAGTCTTGCCCCTCCGGCGCGTGCCGTCAAGCACCAAGCTACAATCCCCAGGACATGAAACAAACGCCGATGCTGCAGCAGTACCTGGAGCTTAAGCACCAGGTCGGCGACGCGCTGCTTCTCTACCGGCTCGGGGATTTCTACGAGCTCTTCTTCGAGGACGCGGAGAAAGCGGCGCCCATTCTCGGCATCGTGCTCACGCGTCGGCGCCACAACGACCAGGTCAGCTCACCCATGTGCGGGATACCGCACCATGCGGTGACGAGCTATGTCGGCAAGCTCCTGGAGGCCGGGCTCAAAGTGGCGGTCGCGGAACAGGTGGAAGACCCGGCCAAGGCGGGCGGTTTGGTTCGCCGGCAGGTGATCCGCATGCTCACCCCGGGGACGGTCACCGAACCGGAGCTGCTGGGGGATGGTGAACGGCGCTGGCTGGTGGCGCTCCGGGAGGCGGGCCCGCATGTGGCCGCGGCGTTCCTCGAGGCTGCGTCGGGCGAGTTTCGCGGCACGATTTGCGCCTCGGCTCAGGAGGCGCAGGAGCTGCTGGCGAGGCTCAGACCCAAGGAGATCCTGCTGCCCGAGGGTGCCGGGCTCGACGGCCTCGCCGTCGAGGTGCTGGGCGATCCGGTAATCACGTTTCGTCCAGCGAGCTGTTTCGAGGCGGGTCGGTCGGAGGAGCTTCTCCGGCAGGTGCTGGCCGTCGGGTCGCTGCGGGCGTTCGAGCTCGATCCCGGCGAGCCGCTCGTCGGCGCCGCCGGCGCGCTCGTGGAGTATCTGAGTGCCACCCAGGGCGGGGTGCCGCGCCACCTGCACGGGTTCGAGCGGCGGCGGCGCGGCGGCGATCTCGTGCTGGACGCAGCCGCGGTGCGCAACCTGGAGGTGCTGCGTGACGCGTCGGGCGAGAGGCGCGCCTCGCTTGCGAGGGTGCTCGACCACACGGTCACGGCGATGGGCGCCCGGCTCATGCGCGATTGGCTGGTTCAACCCCTCGGTGACCCGGCAGCGGCCTCGGCCCGCCACGACGCCGTGGCGGCGCTCATCGAAGAGCCCGGGCGCCTCGAAACGTTGCGGGAGTCGCTGCGGCGGCTGGGTGACCTGGAGCGAGCCGCCGCGAGGGTCGGGCTGTCCCAAGCCCGGCCCGGGGAGCTGGTCGGCCTGCGGACGGCCCTGGCCGTTCTCCCCGAGCTGCGGGTGGAGCTCGCCGCCTCACCGAGTCAGCTGCTGGCGGCCCTCGGGGAGCAGGTGGACGCACTCGATGACCTGAAGGCCGATCTCGCCGCCACGCTTGCCGACGAGCCGCCGGTGCTGTTTGGTCCCGGGGCGATCCGGGCGGGGTGCGACGTGGAGCTGGACGAGGCGCGGCAACTCGCCCGCGGGGCCAAGGAGGTCCTCGGCGAGCTGGAGGCGCAGGAGCGATCCCGCACCGGCATCTCCAACCTCAGGATTCGGTACAACCGGGTCTTCGGCTACGCGTTCGAGGTTTCCCGCTCCAACCTGGACCGGGTGCCCTCCGAGTGGGTGCGCAGGCAGACCCTCACCGGCGCGGAGCGGTTTGTCACCCAGGAGCTGGAGGAGCTGGAGCGGCGCATCACCACCGCGGAGGCGCGCGCCGACGAGCGGGAGAGGGAGCTGTTCGCCGCGCTGCTCGAGCGCTGTGCAGCTCGCGCGTCGCGCGTAGCGGCCACCGCCCGCGCGGCGGCGGCGGTGGACGTCCTCTGCTCTTTCGCAGACCGGGCAAGGCGGGCCAATTACCGGCGGCCGCGCCTCGTCGCGGGGCCGCGGATCCGACTCGTCGCATCGCGGCACCCAGTGGTGGAGGAACTGTCGCGTGCGCCGTTTGTCCCCAACGACGTGGACCTGGACGGCGACTCGCGCCAGATCGTGGTGCTGACCGGGCCAAACATGGGCGGAAAGTCCACCTACCTGCGCCAGGTGGCGCTCGCGGTAATCATGGCGCGGGCGGGCTCCTTCGTCCCGGCCGAGGAGGCCGAGATCGGCGAGATCGACCGCGTCTTCACCCGCGTCGGCGCCGCCGACGACCTCGCCCGCGGTGAGTCCACGTTCATGGTGGAGATGACCGAGGTGGCGAGCATCCTCCGCCACGCCACCCGCAGCTCGCTGGTCATGCTGGACGAGGTCGGGCGCGGAACCGCGACGTTCGACGGCCTGTCGCTGGCGTGGGCGGTCGTCGAGGCGCTCCACGATGCGCCCAACGGTGAACCGGGGCCGTTGGTGCTGTTCGCCACCCACTACCACGAGCTCACCGACCTGGCGGAGCGATTGGACAGGGTCGTGAATGCATCGGTGGCTGTGAAGGAGTGGCAGGGGAGCGTTCTGTTCCTTCATCGGGTCGTGGCCGGTCCATCCGACCGCTCGTACGGGATCCACGTCGCCAAGCTGGCCGGCGTCCCGGACGGTGTGTGCCTCCGCGCCCAGGAGGTCCTGCGGCAGCTCGAGCGCCAAGAGCTGAAGGTCCTCGAGGCCGCCGCACCCGGTCCGCAGCAGGTCCAGCTGGGATTGTTCCCGCCGGTCGAGGACGCCCTCCTCGAGCGGCTCCGCAAGCTTGAGGTCGAGCGCCTGACCCCGATCGAAGCGCTCAACCTACTCGCGGAGCTGAAGCGGGAGGCGGGGGAGTGAGCGCGTTCCTGGCGTGCGGCGTGGTGGGTCTGGAGCTTGACGCGGAGGAGCGGCGGCTGCTCTCGGAACTGCAGCCGGCCGGCGTGGTGCTGTTCGCGCGAAACGTCGCCGACCGCGAGCAGCTCGCCTCGCTGGTGCGGGAGCTGCGCGAGCTTCCCTCCGGCCCGTATGTGGCCATCGACCTGGAGGGCGGCCGGGTGAACCGACTCGAGGGGCTTATCGGCCCGTTGCCGGCGGCAGCCGACGCGGCGCGCGCAGGGACTCACGCGGTGCGGGCGCTCGCGGAAGGGGCCGGGGCTGCGTGCGCCCACCTCGGCATCGGGGTGGACCTGGCCCCCGTCCTGGACGTGGCACGTCCCGAGGGGTTCCTGGCCATGGAGGGTCGTTGTCTCGGGAGTTCGGCCGACGAAGTCCGTGCCGCAGCCGGTGCCTTCCTGGAAGGTCTCTCGGTGTACGGGGTGACCGGCTGCCTCAAGCACTACCCGGGCCTGGGGAGCGGCCGCGTCGACTCGCACCGCGATCTGCCCCTTCTCGACGAAACGGTCTTCGAGGATCGTGAACTGTTTCGGTCGCTGGTGGGGCGCGGTCGGGCCGTGATGGTGGCCCACGCGCTCGCCCCCGTCCTCGGCGAGGCCGCCTGCCCGACCTCGCTCTCCCGCACCGTCGTGGCGCGGCTGCGCGCGTTCGCGGCGCCGATCCTGGCGGACGACCTGGAGATGGGGGCGCTCTCGGCCTACGGCAGCCTTCCGGAGCGGGCCGCGGCGGCGCTCGCGGCCGGTTGCGACCAGGTGCTGGTCTGCAACGCCCTTCCCGCACGGCAGGAGGTGGCCGAGCACGTCGAAAGCACGGCGCGGCGCGACCCGGTCCTGGCCGCGACTCTGCGGCATGCCGCAGCGCGTTCAGAAGGGTTCGGGAGGAACGAGCTGGGCGAGGTGGCATGGGACCGCGTGCTCGAGCTCGCGGACCGGGCACGCGCGCTTGCCGGGGCCAAGCCGTGATGGCTGGACGCGCCGTCGTGCTGCTCTCGGGCGGACTGGACTCGGCCACGGCTGCCGCATGGGCGAAGGCCGCTGGCTTTGAGGTGGCGGCGCTCTCGGTGGACTACCGCCAGCGCCATCGCCTCGAGCTCGAGGCCGCGCACCTGGTGGCGCGGCAGCTCGAGATCGCGGACCACCGGATCGTCGCGGTGGACCTGCATGCGATCGGTGGCTCGGCCCTCACCGACGACGTCCCGGTGCCCAGGGACCGGGAGGCGATCGGGGCGGACATTCCGGTCACGTATGTGCCCGCGCGCAACACGGTGTTCCTGGCGCTGCTCACCGGGTTCGCGGAGGTGATCGGGGCGACCGACCTGGTGATCGGCGTCAACGCCCAGGACTACTCCGGCTATCCGGACTGCCGTCCGGCGTTCCTGCGGGCGTTCGAGGCCGTGGCGCGTCTGGGGACCCGGGCGGGTGCCGAGGGTGCGCGCTTCTCGGTGCACGCGCCGCTGCTCCACCTCTCGAAGGCGGGGATCGTGCGGCTGGGCTCAAGCCTGGGTGTGGACTTCGCGGCCACTCTGTCCTGCTACGACCCACCGGCCGCACTGGTCCACTGCGGCCGCTGCGACGCGTGTCGGCTGCGCCGCGCCGGCTTCGCTGAAGCCGGGGTACCCGACCCGTCGAGCTACGAGTCCTAGCGCCGCTCGGCCACCCTCGCCTCCAGCCCCGCGAGCTGAGCCTTCAAGTGGTCGATCTCGCTCCGTTGCGCCTCGATCTGCGCCTGCTGCTCCTGCACCGCCTTCACCAGCGGCGCGATGAAGTCGCTGTACCGCAGCGAGAGCGTGCGATCCGGGTCAGCACCGATGCCGAGGAGGTTATACCCGTCGCCCAGCAGAGTCTCGACATCCTGGCCCAGGAAGCCGAAGTCCACGCGATCGTTTCCGTGGATCATGCGGAACTGCACCGGGCGGAGCGCCAGGATGAAGTCGAGGCCGAGGTCCAAATCCCGAACGTCCCTCTTCGCTCGCGCGTCGGAGAGGTTGGACCACGCCACCTGCCCCCCGATCACGGTCACCGAGGCGTTGCCGATCCGCACCTTGTTGGAGGCGTCCACAATCGCGTCCGCGCCAATAGCAACAGCGTTGGTGAGATTACCGACGGTTGCATCGGCGCCCTCACCGAGGAACGTGTTGTTCGAGCCCGAGGTAATGGTGTCGCCGGCCGCCCAGCCGAACCCCGCGTTTCCCCACCCCGTCGTGTTGGCCCGGAGGCTGGTTGATCCGACGGCGGTGTTTTGAGAGCCCGTCGAGTTTGTGGAAAGAGAGGAGTACCCGATCGCCGTGTTGTTGTCACCCGTGCTGTGGCCGAGGCTGCCGCTTCCGCTCGCGGTGTTTTGGGAGCCTGTCATGTTCCCGGCAAGGCTATTGGCGCCGGCAGCGGTGTTGTCTCTGCCGGTCGTGTTCAACGTGAGGCTCTGGTAGCCGCTCGCGGTGTTGGCGTAGCCGGTTGTGTTGCTGAACATGCTCCACCAACCACTTGTCGAGTTGTACTTGCCGGTCGTGTTCGCTCGGAGACCTCTGGCACCGAATGCAGTATTGAACTTCCCGTCGTCAGTTCCAGGTCCGCCCATGGTGAAGTTGCCCGCACTCTCGCCCATGAACGTGTTGCCGGCGAGAGCCGGGCCGTAGTTGTGAAGGAACGAAGTCGACCCCAGCTGGATCTGCCCGGTTGTCGCGGTGGTCGTCGGCAGGCTCAGGTTGCCGGACATCCCGACGTTCGTCCCGTCGTTCGTGAGCGCGCTCGTTGCGGCCCACGCGGAGCCGTTGTTGTACAGGGTCTGACCCGTGGTCCCCGACGGCAGGCTCGTGCCCGACCCGCCGATGGCGGCGATCGTCAGGGTGTTGCCCGACGGCGTGATCGTAACGTTTGCGCCGGCCGCCAGCGTGACGCTGCCGCTCAAGCCGTTGAGGCTGCTGACATAGGGCCCCGTCGGGGCGAGGAGGTCGGGGCTGAACGACATTTCGAAGGTGGTGGCGTCGTTGGAGCGGTTGGCGACGCCGGAGCCGACGGCGATGACCTTACCTGTGCCGCCGACGACCCGCACCTCGAGCGAAACGTCGGCGTGGTTGATGGTCGGGACGAGGTCCTCGATCGGGTAGTAGCGGGGCTCGTAGCCGCCGGTGGTCGGATAGATCTTGTCGCCGAGCACGGCACCGGTCTCGTCGTAGGCGATCACCCGCACGTCGGCTGTACCGCCGGTGGTCTCCACCCAGCCGAAGTTATAGCGGAACTGGGAGTCGTCCCTTGGGCTGGTCTGGTGGACGCCGAGCACCTTGGTGGACTGGCCGTTGGCAATGGCGAAGGACGCGGGGATGACGTTGTACGCCTGCCCCTGGGTGTCTTTGTCCTCCCCGCCGGGTGGCAGGTTGTACATCCGGCACGAGCCGAGCACCGGGACGTTGGCCTTGATGCGCAGGGCACCCCACTTCTCGACGCCGAAGAGCGTGCCGACGGTGTTGGGGTAGCGGCGGGTGTCCCCGGGGGGGATGGAGTCGGTGAAGACGAGCGGCGCGGGGTTGGGAACGTTCCGCTCCAGGAACGCGATGGAGACGTTGGCGGTGGTTCCCGATGGGTTGTGGATCCACAGCAGGGTGTACCACTGGGAGCCGAGGTTACCGGGGCGGCGGCCCACCGAGGGGATGAACACGTCGGTGCCGGAGAATCCGGCGAACAGGGGCACCGCTGCAAACACGACGGCCGCCGAGCACACGACGAGCCGCAAGGTTCTCCAAACGCGGGACATGAGACACCTCCTCCGTGTGGTGAAGGCCACGTCGGGAGGGGTTTGTCCACACCTCCAAGAGGGCCAGGCGCGGTCTTCTGTCTGTGTCTGTTGCTAGTCTAGGTTCGCTGGTTTCACCGGTCAACTCAAGAGTGAGACAACTGCTCAGGATCGACCCCTGATCAGGACGGACCAGAGACGGTGGTGGATCGTGGTCGGCTCCCGAGGACCGTTTAGGCTTCAGCGGGGGTCGCGGAAGCGGCGCCGGCGGATGCCCTCTACGGTGGAGCCGGCGAGCCACCCGATGGCCGCGAGGGCCAACACGGCGCCGCCGTGCCAGACCAGCACGTGCGAGAGATCGGCGTGCGGGCAGATCAGGTGCCAGATCCCGTCGGTCACAACGCCCGCGCCTGCGCCCCCCAGGGCACCCGCCCAGCGCGCACGGACCGCATAGGCACGCGAAACCAGCAACATCGTGAGGGCAAGCGCGGGAAGTGCGAGGGTGCTCTCCATCGGGAAGCAGTGGGCGCCCGCGGGCGGGAACGAGCCGGCCGGCCTGCCGCGCTGGAGCCAGGAGAGCCCCGCGACCAGGAAGACGGCAACGACTCCCCCGGCCAGTGCCGCCGAGCCGGCGGGCCGGGTGACCCCGGAGCCGGGCACCGCTTCGCGCAGCGCCAGGACCACCAATCCGAGGCCGGCGAGGCACTCGAGCACCGCCGCGCCCCAGCTCAGCGCGAAACCGAGGCTTGCGATGTCCGCCCGCATCCCGATCGCCAACGGGAGGACGGCCAGCGCCACCGCGGCCCAGAGCGTCACCCAGAGGGCCCGGACCCACGCGGGCCGGAGCGGACGCACCGCTCGGTGGTCGGCGTCGAGCGCCCGGCGAAGCGCCTCGGGGATGGAACCGCGCCCGCTCACACCCGGTCCCCGGCGACACCCATCGCCTCGCGGAGCTCCGCGAGGGCCCGGTGCGCGCGTACCTTGGCCGCCCCTTCGCTGATACCCAGCACGGCGCCGACCTCCTTAAAGCTCATGCCCACCACGTGGTGCAGGACGAGCGGCTCGCGCCGGCCCTCCGGCAGCTTGGCCAGCGCGTTCCGGACCGATTCGCGGTCCCCGAGGCTCTCGACCTCGGGTGGCACGGGGACGTCCGGCATGGTCTCATCCGCGATAGTTTCATGGCGGCCTCGACGATAGGCGGCGCGCCGTTGCATCAGGAATACGTTTCGCGCGATGGCGTACACCCACGGTCTGACGGGCCGCGGCGGCTGAAAGGTGTGGCGTGCCCTGTGGATCTGCAGGAAGGTCTCCTGCAGGAGGTCGTCGGCGACCGCGGCGTCCCGCGCGAGTACCCGGAGGTAACCCGTGAGGGCGCCTCGAAGGACGGCGTACAACGTCCCGAACGCCTCCGTGTCGCCGCGTTGGTAAGCCACCATCGCCTCCAGAAGCCCCTCGTCCCTGCTGCTGGCCGTAGCCACCTCTGGTCCCTTTGCCGGTGGTTCGTCCACGGTTACCGCCGGCCGATCCGGCGCTCGATCTCGGGGTGCGGCAGGCTCAGCACGATCGGGCGCCCGTGGGGGCAACGGTGCGGATCCCGCACCTCGGCCAACTGCTCCAGCAGGTGCTCCGCCTCGGCGCGGGAAAGCGGGCGGTGCTTTTTGATCGCGGCCTGGCAGGCGAGGGAGGCGGCGGCACGCTCGAGCAGGCTCTCGCCCGGTGTTTGGCGGTCCGCAAGGTCGGTAAGCAGCTGCCGCACCATCTCCGCGGCGCGCGTCGCGGGCAGCGGCGCCGGGACCCCGAGGACGCGGACGGTGGTCCCCGAGGCGGGCTCGAGCTCGAGGCCCAAGCTCTCCAACTCGCCCGCAGCCTCCCCCGCCAGCACAGCCAGTGGCGGCGGCAGCTCCACGACCTCCGGGATGAGCAGCCGCTGCACCGGGACACGGGGGCCGGTTTCGAGGAGCCGCTCGAACAGCACGCGCTCGTGCGCCACGTGCTGGTCGATGAGTACGAGCCCTTCCGCGTTCTCGAGGACGAGGTACGTATCCCGGTACTGGCCGATGTAGTGACCCCAGCGGGTGGTGGCTGCCCGGACCTGCTCGGGGACCTGCTGCGAGGGAACCGCTTCGCGTACGCCGGGCCTCTGCCCTCCAGTGGCTGGAGCCGACGGGTAGGCGCCGAGCGGGAGCGGACGGCCGATGGGATCCGCCGGTGGCAGCGTGATCACCCGCCGGACGTCGACCGGGCCGTGGAGAGCAACGCGGGTCGCGGCCAACGCCTGGGTGAGAACGGAGACCACCCGCCCCGGTTCGGCAAAGCGGACCTCGGCCTTGGTGGGGTGTACGTTCACGTCCACGTCCTCAGGGGGAACCGTGAGGTGGAGGTACGCATCGGCCTCGCTCGCGCCCGAGGGGCCGCGAAGCGCGCGATTGACGGTCCCGATCAGCAGGCGGTCGCGCACCACTCTACCGTTGACGGCGATCACGACCTCCCTGGCCCCGCTGGGCGGGAGCAGGAAGCCGGCAACGGTCATGCGTCCGGAGCCGTGACGGACGGCCCGGGCCTCACGGGCGCGTCGCGCGCCCACCAGGTCGGGGAGGCGCTGCCCGGGCTCGCGAACCGCCGGCAGATGCAGCAGGGTACGACGGCCGTGCTCGAGGATGAACGCCACCTCGGGGTGAGTGAACGCGAGCGCAGTGAGGGTGCCGACTGCGTGGCGCAGCTCGGTCCCCTCGGTGCGGAGGAACTTTCGCCTCGCCGGCAAACGAGCGAACAGCTCCCGCACCGTCACGCGGGTGCCGCGAGGGCGAACGCACGGGGCCGTACCCAGGATCTCGCCGAACTCCACCTCCACCCTGATGCCCTCGCCGTCCGCGGTGGCCGTCTCGAGGATAAGGCGTGCGGCCGCTCCGATAGAGGGGAGCGCCTCGCCGCGAAAGCCCAACGTCGAGATGCGAGCAAGGTCGTCGGCGTCGGAGATCTTGGAGGTGGCGTGGCGCTGGAGGGCAAGAGGCGCATCGTCCCGGTCCATGCCGCAGCCATCGTCCTCCACGACCACCAGGTCCCGGCCGCCGGCCTCCAGCTCGACCCGCACGCTGCGGGCGCCGGCGTCGAGGGAGTTCTCGACCAGCTCCTTCACCACCGAGGCGGGGCGCTCGACGACCTCGCCGGCGGCTATCTGGTTGATGAGAGCGTCGGGCAGCAGGCGGATAATCGCCACGTGGCGAAGGTACACGAGAGCGGCATGGGTGGGAAGAGCGAGGCGGGCGGTTGCGTAGAATGTACCCATAGACTTCGAGCATTCCGATCAGCAGCGGATGGTCCGGAGCATGGTGCGGGCGTTGGCCGCTGAGAAGCTGTGGCCTGGGCCTGCCCGCGGCCTCATGAGAGGATGGCCGCGCGCGAAACCGTTGAGGCAAAAAAGCCACGTCCCGCAGGGTCCACGAAAAAAAGAAACGCCGGGGGGTCCCGGCGTCGGCGAACTGCCTCGTGTATCGAGTTGGCTCAGGGTCGACATCCCTCGCCCTCGGTTCGCTCGGGCGGGGGATCAATCCCTCTCGCGCACGCGCGAGGGAACGACGTCAACGACCAAGTGGTGCGGTGAGATCCCTCGCTTCGCTCGGGATGATCGTGTCTCGCGCGTGCGCGAGGGAACGACGTCAACGACCAAGTGGTGCGGTGAGATCCCTCGCTTCGCTCGGGATGATCGTGTCTCGCGCACGCGCGAGACACGATCACTTGTCCTCAACCTTGATCGAGATCGACTTCGGCTTGGCCTCCTCGCGCTTGGGAAGCGTCAATTGCAGAACGCCGTGACGGTAGACGGCCTGGACCTTCTCCGGATCCACGTTGGTGGGCAGGCTGAACGAGCGCTCGAAGGAACCGTAGGCGCGCTCCACGCGGTGGTAGGTCTCGGTCTCGGTGGCCTTCTCAAACTGGCGCGAGCCCTTGAGAGTGAGCACACCGTTCTCGACGGAAACCTCGACCTCCTTGGGCTCGATGCCCGGCAGTTCGGCCGAGATCTCGAGGGCGTCCTTTGTCTCTCGCACGTCCACGGCCGGCATCCAGCTGCCGGAGATGTAGTCCTCGTCCGGCCGGTGGGTGCGACCCCACAGCTCGCCGAACACGCGGTTCACGCGATCCTGCAGCGTGGACACCTCTTTGAAGGGATCCCAACGTACGATTGTGCTCATGACAGCGTCCTCCGTTCCAGAGCCCCTTTTTTGGGGGCCCTCGGGAAGCAATATAGGATATGAGCCATAACTTGTCAAGTCCCGTGCAATTCGGAAACCAATATCTGAGTATACAACGCTCATCGCGTCTAAGTTCCACAAACTCCAGGGCATTTCGGTACGTATACGGGTGTTGCGGGGGTTCGGGAGGGGCGATGGTACTGGGGATGATCCTTTCGGCGGCGGTCGCGGCGGCACCGCCGCTGGCAATAAGAGTCGAGGTACAACCGCTCGGGCGGGGGCCTCAGGCGACGGTCGTTGGAATCGTCCTGCAGGTGGCGCCGGAGGACCGGGCGCGAGCGGGGGAACGTCTACGGGTGAGTATTTCCTTCGTTCAGGGTGGCCAGGTCGTGGACAGCGGGGAAGCCGTTGTGAACCTGGAGCAGGACGGCAGTGCCATGCTGTACCGAGAGTGGCCGCCGGGTGACGGCGAGGTCCGGGTGGCGGTGGCGAGCCTCGAGGGGACCGCCCGGGGCGGGTGGATCGGGAAGGTAGTGGTACCCATCGAGACCAAGCCGTTCGAGCCGATCCCGGGGGGCGCACCCGACGCACTGGCGCTTGCGCCGCTGCCTCCGGCGAGCGGAACGGTCCACTTCCGGACGCCCGTGCGCGGCGGGGGAATCGAGGCGATGCAGCTCGAGGCGGACGTCCCGGAGGGCACCGCACGGGTGGAGTTCTTCCAGGACGCGCAGCTGCTCTACCAGAGGCAGCGTCCGCCGTGGACCGTCTCGGTGCCGCTCGGGCAGGTGGCCAAGCGGACCACGGTGAGGGCCGTGGCCTACGCCAAGGACGGCAGCTTCCTGGGCGAGGACGCAGTAGTGCTCAACGCCCCAGCCAACCAGCTGCCGGTCGAGATTCTCCTGGGGCCCGAGCTTGCCGGCGGGCAGGGGCGACAGGTGACGGTCTCCGTCGGCGGCGCCGGCGGCCTCACGGAGGTGGTGCTGCGCGCGGACGACCGGGCGGTGGCGCGGTGGAATGCCTGCCCGTGCGTCGTCACGTTGCCGGCCGAAACGGTCAAGCAGTTGAAGGTCCTGTCGGCCGAGGCCACCAACCGGGACGGGCTTCGGGGCGAGGCGGTCCGCGTTTTGGGATCGACAGGGTACACGGAGTCCGTGCGCGTCGAGGTCGTGGAGCTCCCGGTCACGGTTTTCGACCGCGAGGGTAAGCTCGTCACTGACCTTCCCCGCGACGCGTTTCGGGTCTTCGAGGACGACAAGGAAGTGCCGCTCGAGGCGTTCGCGACCACGGAGGAGCTGCCGCTGGCGCTCGGTATCCTGGTCGACACCTCGGGCTCGATGCTTGACCAATTCCCCGAGGTTCGACAGGCCGTAGGAGGCTTCGCGAGCCGGCTGCTGCGGCCGGGCGACCGCTACTTCCTCATGACCTTCGCGTTCGAGCCGCGCATGCAGCTCGAATGGGCTACCGACCCACAGGGACTCGTGGGGGCACTGGAGCGGGTCACGCCCGAGGGCGGGACCGCTCTGTTCGACGCCGTGGTGCGGGCCCTCGAGCTGTTCCGGGGCAGGCGGGGGCGGTCCGCACTGGTGCTCCTTTCGGACGGGGACGACAACAGCTCCCGGTCCTCCTGGGATGTGACGCTCCGCTACGCGCGCACGGTTCGCGCCCCGATCTTCACCATTGGGTACCGGATCTCCAAGCTCGACTTCCTGATCCGCGAAAGGCTCAAGACCATTGCCGCGGCCACCGGCGCCGAAGTGTTCTATGCGCCCAAGAAGGGCGACCTGGCGGATGTCTACAAGCGAATCGACCAGCAGCTACGCGCCCAGTACCTACTCACGTACCGGTCCCCATCCGCCAAGGCCGCAGATCAGTTCCGAACCGTTCGCGTGGAGGTGAAGGGGGACGGCCTCACGGCCCGCTCCATCGCCGGCTACTTCCCCTCCCAGTGAGGCCCTCCGGTAGATTCGGGCGTGCGTGCGCGGGGACAACCTGAGGGGAATTCCAACCGGCGTCGTGGCGGTATACTCACCAGACCATGGCCCACGAGCTTCTGGTGACCGCTGAGGTGGCAAGGCGGACTTCGCGGGCCCATCGGGTGGTGCGGCCCGGGGACCCGGTGTCGGACAGCGTGGTGGTCACCACCCAGCGGTCCATGGCGGCCTGGGGGAACGGCGCCGGCGCCGATGCTGTCTGGATCGTGCTCGGCACCGGCGCGTCGACGGCGGCGCCTAGGCCGTTTCTGAAACTGCCCTCGGGCTGCTCCGACGCCCACCTGGACAGCGCCATCGAGGCGGCGCTCGAGTTGCTGGCCCTGCGCGAGCGGCTGACCGACCAGCGGCGTGAGACAGCCATCGCGCACGAAAGGCACGTGGATCTGGTCCGGGTCGGGATTGCGCTCACCGCGGAGCGCGACCTGGAGCGCCTCCTGCAGCTGATCCTGACCACGGGCCGCGAACTGGTCTGTGCGGACGCCGGCTCGCTCTACCTCATCGAGGATAGGGGTGGCGACCGCCTGCTGCGCTTCGTGCTCGCCCAAAACGATTCGGTGCCGGCGAGCATGGTCACCACCACCATGCCCCTGGACACGGCCTCTCTCGCGGGCTACGTCGCCACCACCGGGGAGCCGGTGGCCGTCGAGGACGTGCGGCAGCTGCCCGCCGATGTGCCGTACCGGTTCAACCCGAGCTTCGACCTCGCCATCGGATACCACACCCGCTCAGCGCTCACGACACCCATTGCCACGCGGTCCGGCCAGGTGATCGGCGTGCTGCAGCTCATCAACCGCAAGCTCGACAGGCACACGCGAATCCTCTCGACCGATGCCGCAGACGCCCAGGTGCGGCCGTTCGGCCAGACGGAAGTTGCGCTCATCCGGGCGCTGGCGGCCCAGGCGGCGGTCGCCATCGAGAACACCAGGCTCGTACAGGAGATCGAGCACCTCTTCGAGAGCTTCGTGCGCGCCGCGGTTGTGACGATCGAGCAGCGCGACCCCTCCACGTCGGGCCACTCACTCCGTGTGGCGCACTACACGATCGCACTGGCGCGGGCCGTGGAACAGGAACCCCCGCAGCCATACAGGGGGCTGCGCTTCTCCCGCGACGAGATGACCCAACTGCGTTACGCCGCGCTCCTTCACGACTTCGGCAAGGTCGGGGTTCGGGAGGCGGTACTCACCAAGGCGAAGAAGCTCCAGCCCGACCGACTCGCGCTCGTCCAAGAGCGTTTTCGGCACGCGGCGCGGGCCCACGAGGTGGTGATGTTGCGCCGCTTCCTCGAAGCGCTGCAGCAACTCGGTCGGGCACCCACCGACGGTGATCTTGTCAACTTCGAGGCCTCGCTCAACCAGGTGAAGGCCGACCTGGATGGCCAGCTCGCGGCAGTGCTCGCCGCTAATGAGCCCTCGATCCTTGAGGAGACCACCGCTCACGTCGTGGGCGGACTCCAGAGGCATGCGTTCGCTGGCGACGACGGTGAAGACATCCCCTTGCTTCTCCCCGAGGAGGCACGGGCGCTGGCGGTGCCGCGGGGTTCGCTGGACGAGATCGAGCGCCGGGAGATCGAGTCACACGTGGTGCACTCCTACCAGTTCCTGCTCACCATCCCATGGCCAAAGAGGTTCGCCAATGTCCCGAGAATCGCGTACGGCCACCACGAGAAGCTCAACGGGCGCGGTTACCCGAACCGGCTGGTGGCTGCGCAGATCCCGCCCGAGGTGCGGATGATGACCGTGTCCGACATCTACGACGCGCTCACGACCGGCGACCGTCCCTACAAGCGTGCGGTGTCCCCGGAGCGAGCCCTGGTTATCCTCGAGGACGAGGCCGAACAGGGGTTCCTCGACGCAACCCTGGTCAGGGTCTTCGCGGACGCGCGCATATTCGCCCGCCCGCTGACGGATGCCGTAGTCGGCTAGGAGAGGATTCTGCTCAGCTCACTGGCGCGGTCGCAGAAACGCTTCTCAGAAGTGCGCCACCCCGAAACGCCACGACCCTAGCGCCACGAGGCCGATGCCCAGAAGCAGCAGCGCGATCCCCATGCCCCTCGTCACCAGATGCTCGGCGCGGGGCGTCAGCAGCGAAGATCCGTGGTGCATTGCCCACAGCAACGGCACGTACCAGCAGACCACGCCCCCGACAAGCGCCGCCAGCATCCAGGCAAGGCCCGGGGCGCCATGGGCGCGTGCCGCCTCGACGAACGCGAGACCGGCCGTGACCCACCAGATCCAGTAGTGGGGGTTGCCGCCAGCGACCACGAGCCCGAGGAGGAAGCTGCCTGCACCGCTTCGGCCTTCGATGTCAACCTTGGGCCCGATCTCGCGCCGCGGTTTGGCGTCGCGGAGGGAGCTGAGACCTCCCCACACCAGCGCAATGCCGCCGACGATCTCGACCACCGGCAACGCACCGATCCTCCGAAGGAACGGTGCCGCGCCGCCGGCGAGCGCGGTGAACAGGGCAACGTCGAGCGCGGTGACCCCCACGAGGAACCAGATCGCAGCCGACATGTGGCGGGCCAGCGCGAGCCGTGAGGCCACCAGTGTGATGGGCCCGGGGATCGCGACGGTGGCGAGGGACACCAGGAACCCGGAGGCCACAAGCGCCGGCAGCGAGAGCGGTACGGTCAGGCTTGGCAAAGGGGACTATCCGAGCTTGTACCCGATCTCGCGCAGGAAGCGCAGGCGAGCGAGCACGTCTTGCTCGCCCTCGACGCCCTTCGGCGAGCACCCGTCCACGACGCCCAAGATGGCGCGCCCCTCGCCGCTCTCCGCAACCACCACCTCCACCGGATTGGCAGTCGCGCAAAAGATTCGGCACACCTCGGGAACTGCTTTGATCGCGTTCAGGATATTTACAGGGAAGCCGTTTTCCATGAACACGAAGAAGCTGTGGCCGGCGCCCACGGCGAGGGCGTTGCGGGTGGCGAGCTCGACCAAGGCTGCGTCGTTGCCCGAGCGGCGCACCAGCGCCGGCCCGGAGGATTCACAAAAGGCCAGCCCGAAGCGCATCTGCGAGGTTGCGGCGACGATCGCCTCGTGGATGTCTTCGACTGTCTTGATGAAGTGCGACTGACCGAGGATGAAGTTGGTGGCCTCGGGTTTCTCGACCTTCACAGTCAGCAGGTTCATGTCAGTGCTCTCCTCGGCGGCCCGACCCGAACCGAGACATTGCGCCGCTTCACGGTGCCCCGGCCAAGTTGACGACGGTGGCGGCTAGCACCTTGGTGAGCAGGACCATCAGGTCGGGCGAGAGACGCTCGCGCTCGACCACGGGCGGCGTGTCCAGGTCGGCGGCCTCGTCCCCGGGCCGTGTCCGCACCACCAACGAGGGGATGCCCCGCGCGGCCGCCAGGCTGCCACCCGTGTGGGGGGTGGTGATTCCCTCCTCGTCCTTCGCAACCAAGCCTGCGCGCCGGAACGCCTGATGCACGCCCCAGGGGAACCGCGTGGTTTTTCCGCGGCCCTCGAGGTAAACGTTCAGGCTCCAGGGCCAGCGCTCGGGCACACCGACGCCATCGAGCTCGACCCATGCCGTGACCTTGCCGCCAAGGCTCTCGAGCAGGGCGTGGGCGCCTGCCGCCTCCTGATAGCCGCCGGCCAGGAAGGCAACGATGATGGGGGCGCGATGGGGCTGCCGGCTCATCGCTCCGGCGGCCTCAAGCGCAACCGCGATGCCTGATGCGTTGTCGTTCAGGTTGAGCGCCCGCAGGTACGAGTCCGACAGATCACCACGTGCGCCGTCCCAGTGGGCGGCCAGCACGACCGGCCATCGTCGTGCGTCGCTCCCCGGAAGGTCAATGAGGATATTCGACCACTCCTGCTCTATCTCGTTTGGGGCACGGCGCAGGAAGGTCTCTCGACGGACGGAAAGCCCCCTCCGGCCGGCCTCCTGTTCAAGCACTTCGATCACCGCCACGGACTCGGGCGCCCAGGCGTACCGGGTCGAGATGCGGGGGCCCTCGGTCTCCGGAGCGGTTAATCCCCCTAGGCGGTCGACGGTTTCCATGAGTCTGGGTCGCGCTGCCTGCCCGCCGTCAGGGAGTGCCTTCTTTACGAGCGCACCCAGCTTCCCGCGGCTCTGGTCCGCCGGCACGTGCGGCACCCAGCCGATCCCCCAGCGCAGCAGCAGGGTCCGTTGGTCGAACATCGCGTAATCGCCCGGGAGCGCCGACACCCCGACCACGACCCTGTCGCCGAGCGCCAGGTCGGGAAGCTCGAACCGAACGATCCCGGCGGCGGAGAACTCGAGCGGTAGCTCGCGATCCGGGCCCACCCGGCGTAGCTCTACGGCGCGTGCGACCCAGCGGGCGGACGGGTCACCCTGAAGCGTGAGCGGAAAGGAGCGCTCGCCGTCTCCTTCGATGACGAGGAAGGCCATCCCTCCGACGCCGACATCCACCCCGCCGGAGGTCGGACGGGAGGCGGTTGCCCGAGCCGCAGGCAACGGGCGTGGGGGCACCACGGACGTGAACGCAAAGCGCCCATCGGCGAGTGTAGGGTCGTCGAGCCAGCACGCCATTGTGAAATCGCCGATGAGGTCGGCGGGCGTCCGACGCTCGCCCTTCTGCCGAAGCAGCTGAGTGAGACCGGTCACCCCCGTCTCGGGGCGCAGCGTCATATCCCGCAGGAACTCCGGGCCCAGCTTGTCCCGCAGGTACTCCACGAAGAGGAGCGACCAGCCCCTTCCCGTCCAGGGGTCCGCCGGGGCGTGGCTTCGGCCCTCGGGGTCCAGGTCCCCCCACAGGAGCCGCGCCGGTGCAAGCTCGCACATGAAAGGCACGTAGTTGGACAGCAGGGTGCTCCACGCGGTCTCGGCCGGGTCGTGGCTGCAGTGGAGGAGGCGATGGAACGTCTCCGCCAGCGCGCGAATGTTCCAGGCGGCGCGGTTCCCCTGTTTGTCGAAATTGTGGTAGAGGATCTCGCCCTGGTTGGAACGAAAGCCGAAGCGCAGCGCCACGTCCGGGGGCAGCTCGTCGAACGGGAAGAACGTTCCCTGGGTCCGAGAATGGCGGGTGATGAGCAGGATCACCTTGCCGTTGCCGTCCGTGTCCGGGCACGGGCCGAACAGCGCCACCTCCCGGGGGTAAATCACGTCGTCAAAGGTGGTGATCGCCGCCGCGATCTGGGTGGCCTCGTCGGGCTCGCCCAAAGTGGAAAACCGGTACCCCTCCTCCTGGTAGACGACCAGGGAGCGACCGTCCTTGACGAGCCGCGCGCGAACCTCGACCTGGGTCGGCTGGAGCTGCGGCCCCTGGGCTACCGCCCAGAACGGCCGTATCTCCGGCAACAGAGCCGCTGCCGCGGCAACGAGCGGTAGTGCAAGGGGTGTCATTCTCCGAGCCTCCGCGTCGCGACCCCCGAAGTGTACCCCGGTTTCCGGGCGCCTCACTACCGCATCGGGGTCCGCCGGCCGCGGAGGGGTTTCACGCTCGATCCGGGCTAGAATGAAACTCAATGATCTGGCAGGCCCTCGCCTGGTACGCCGTGGTGGCGGTCGCAGGGGTCGTCATGACCGGGGTGCTGCGCCGGCTGGGGGTGGGGAGCGGCGCCGGGTGGGCGGTCGCGCGGGTGGCCGGGTGGACGCTGCCGGCGTACGTGGCATGGATCGCCGGCTGGCTGGGTCTGACGCACTGGTGGTGGGTTGGGCTCGCGGTCCTGATACCGCTCGCGTGGTGGGGGTGGCGCGGCCTCGTCGAGGTCAAGCCCAGGGCGCTCGTGGAGGCGGAGCTGGTGGGGCTGGCCGCCTTCTGCTTGCTCGCCTTCCTGCGACTGTCGGCGATGGCGGTCACCGCCACCGAGAAGCCCATGGACCTTGCAATCCTGGCGACGCTGCTTCGGCCAGGCACGATCCCCCCGGTGGACCCCTGGCTGGCGGGGCAGTCCATCCCTTACTACTACTTCGGCTTCGTCCCCTGGCTGCTGCCTGCCAAACTGCTGGGTTTCGCGCCCGACGTCGTATTCAATCTCCTCCTCCCGACGCTGGCCGCGGTGAGCGCTCAGGGTGCCTGGGCGCTCGCGCGCGCCGTAGGGGGGAGCCGGCGTACGGGAGTGATGGCCGCCTTCCTGGTGGTCTTCGCCGGCACCTTCGACGGGTGGCGGCAGCTGTTCGCGGGCACACCACTTTCTGGTCTCGACCTGTGGCCTTCCTCGCGAGCGATCCAGGGCACCATTACCGAGTTCCCGCTTTTCACCTTCCACCTCGGGGATCTGCACCCCCACCTCCTGTGCATGCCGTTCGTGCTGGTGGCGATTTTCCTCGGCCGCGTGCTCGGCACCGTGAAGGGGCGTTGGTTGCCGACGATCGTTCTCTGTGCGGTCCTTTACGGAGCGGCCGCGGCCTCCAACCCCTGGTGCGCGGTTCCGCTGGGGCTTGCGATCCTGCTGGTGGCAGTCGCCGACGAGGCTGGGTTTGTCCGCCCGGTTGGTCCCGGGCTGTGGCGGTGGGTGCGGGTGGCCGTGCTCGGTGTTGCAGGCTGGCTCCTCTTTCTTCCGTTTTGGCTCAATTTCCATCCTCCGACCCAGGGGTTCGGCTGGGTCACCAGCGGGACACGTGTTGACGAGATGCTGCTCTTCCTCGGCGGGGTGCTGATTCCCTCAGTGCTGGTGACGTGGGAGCTGTCGTGGCGCTGGGGCGGGGTGGAGCTCGCCCGGAGGCAGTTCAGCCGTGGCGTGTGGCTCGCCGGGTTGGTGCTGCTGGCGATCCTCAGCAGACGCCCGCTGCTCGCGCTCGTGCTCGGAGTCGGCACGGTCCTGACCGTGACGGTATGGCGCGGCACGTTCCGCCGGGCGCGGCCGGTGTTTGCGCTGACGCTGGTGCCGCTCGCCCTGCTCGCCTTCATGGAGCTGCTGTACTTCAAGGACCCCTACGGGGCCGAGTTCTACCGCATGAACACGGTCTTCAAGGCCTCGCACCTTGCCTTCTTGTTGCTTGCCGTGGTGGCGCCGGTCCTGCTGGGCTGGCTGCGCAGGCGCCGCGCCGTGCTGGCCTACGCGGGAGCCGTGCTGGTCCTCCTCGCGGGGCTGCCTCAACTCGTGACCCTCGGGGGGCGCGCGCTGGCCTCGCCGGTGGCAGGGTGGGGTGGCCTGGGATGGATGGCGTCGGGTGAGCCGGCCGCGGCGTCCTGGCTCCGCAAGCAGAGGCCCGGTTCGGTGCTCGTGGAGGGTGTGGGCGACGCCTACTCCGACGCGGCCCGCATGTCCTCGGCGTCGGGGGTCCCCGCGGTGCTGGGGTGGGAGAACCACGAGGGGGTCTGGCGGGGCGGAAACATCGGGGAGGAGACCGACCGAAGGAAGGTGGAGATCGAACGGCTGTACAAGTGCGGGGACCCCGGGGAAGCGCGACGGATCGCGCAGAAACTTGGAGCGTCCTTCATCGTGGTCGGCAGCGTTGAGCGGAGGCTGTACCCGGAAGCGGGCCTGGAGGCAGTGGCGCGTTCTGGCAAGGTGGCCTTCCAAGCCGGGGAGTGCGTGGTGGTCTCCGTTCGGGAGTGAAGGGGCGACGATGAGCCGGAAGGAACGGTTGGCTTGGATGGGGCTGCTCGCCGTCGCGCTCATCCTCCGCCTCTGGGCGCTCGGGGACCGGCCGCCCCACCACGACGAAGCCATCCACTGTGACTTCGCCTACAACCTGCTCACGCAGGGAACGTACCGGTACGACCCCGTTTACCACGGTCCGCTCATCTACTACATCATGGCGCCGTTGTTCGCGCTTCTTGGAGCGACCACGTTGGTTGGTCGCCTGTACCCAACGCTCGCGGGTGTCGCGCTGGTCGCGCTTCCGCTGTTTCTGCGCAGACGCCTGGGAGCGGGCACCGCCTGGTGGAGCGGGGCCCTCCTCGCAATCTCGCCGATCATGCTGTACTACTCGCGGTTCGCGCGTGAGGATGTTCCCGTAGCCCTCTACACGGCGCTGGCGCTCACCCTGTTCCTGCTGGTGCGCCGCAAGGGATGGAAACCGATCCCATGGATCGGGGTTGCGGCGGCCGGTCACGCCGTGATGAAGGAGACCGTATATGTCACGCTGCCCTTGCTGGCGGTCGCCGCCTACGTCGTGGCGCTGCGGGGAGGCGTTTGGACGAGCGTACGGCGGGGATTTTCCTGGATCGACCGGTACCGGGTCGCTGTCGGCACCGCGATCCTGTGGTTCTTCGTGGTCACGATCACCCTTTTCACGGTTTTCTTTGCCCACCCCGAAGACTGGGCGTTCCCAGTCAAGGCGATCACCTACTGGTACCAGCAGCATTCGGTCGAGCGAGTCGGTGGGCCATGGTTCTACCACTTGACGCGCCTGGCACTCTACGAGTTCCTCCCGATAGTGACCGCCCTGGTCTGGGTGATCCGTCGCCGCCGCCACCTGAAGCGCATCGAGGTCTTCTGCCTGGCCTGGGGACTAGCCGGGCTCGCGATGTACGGCTACCTGGGTGAGAAGACGCCGTGGTTGGAGGTGCACCAAGTTCTGCCGTTCATCCCGCTGGCGGGCGCCCAACTGTCGCGCACGTTCTCACCGCAGGGGCGCTGGTGGTCGAGAGGGCTTGCCACCGCTGGTCTGGTGGCCACCGCTTGGAGCGCGCTGGCTGCGAACTTCCTCTACCCGGCCGTCACCACATCCAACCCCCACGCCGAGCTGATCGTCTTCGTACAGACAACCCCGGAGGAAGGCGACCTAGCGCGCCACGGCCTGGCGCTGGCGGCCACCCACATCGGCGAGGGGTCGGTGGCCGCCGTGGATGGCGAGGGCGCCTGGCCGCTGTCCTGGCAGTGGAAGAAGATCCCGGTCTGGTGGTCGATCCCGGAGCCCGGCATGCGTCCGCCCATCGTGGTGTGCGACCCGGAGCAGGAGGCCAAGTTCCGCGAACGCCTTGGCGACGGCTACACGATGCGGCGGGTCCCGTTGCGCGCGTGGTGGGTGGAGGACGTCGAAGGGGTCAACCCGTCCGACATCGTGACGTGGTTCCTGACCAGGCGAGCGTGGTCACCGATCGGGGCCACGGATGTCCTGGTCTTTGAAACATCGAAGAAGTAGTCGCGCGGCGGCGCAGAAAGAGGTCATCCGTGAGCGCTGAGCTTTCGGTGGTGGTGCCTGTCTACAACGAGCAGGAGAGCGTTCCGGAGCTGTACCGGCGGCTGACAGCCGCTCTATCCGGCGTCGTGAAGTCGTTCGAGGTCGTCCTCGTCGACGATGGGTCGAGCGACAGCACGTGGGAGATCATCCGCGAGCTCGCGGCTCGTGACGGCAGGGTGAAAGGTCTGAGCTTCTCCCGCAACTTCGGGCACCAGATGGCTTTCACCGCCGGGCTCGACCACGCGGGTGGAGATGCCGTGGTGATCATGGACGCCGACCTTCAGGATCCACCGGAGCTGCTGCCTGAGCTCGTAGCGCGCTGGCGCGACGGGTACGACGTCGTGTACGCGGTGCGGGCGCGCCGCCACGGCGAAACTGCGTTCAAGCTCTTCACGGCGGCCGCGTTCTACCGTGTGCTGCGCCGCATAACCCGTGTGGACATCCCGGTAGACACCGGGGACTTCCGCCTGATGAGCCGCAAGGCCGTGGAAGCGTTCTGCCGCATGCCCGAGCGCCATCGCTTCACGCGCGGGATGGTGGCTTGGCTCGGCTTCCGCCAGGTCGGTGTCCCGTACGCCCGGGCCGCTCGCCACGCGGGCGAGACCAAGTACCCACTCAGGAAGATGCTCCGCCTGGCAAGCGACGGCATCACGTCGTTCTCGTATGTCCCCCTTCAGCTCGCGAGCTGGGTCGGGCTCGCGGTCTCGGGCCTTGCTCTTCTTGCGCTGGTCGTGGCCGTGGCCGTGAGGGCCAGCGGGGGCACCATGCCGGCATGGGCATTCGCGGCTGCCGCACTGGTGCTCCTCGGCGGGGTACAGCTCGTCGCCGTCGGCCTGGTTGGGGAGTATTTGGGCCGCGTGCTGGACGAGGTCCAGCGGCGGCCCCTCTACCTCGTCCGGGACAGCGTGGGCCTGGGAAGTGCCGACCAGCGCCCACCCGCCGTCACGATCTAAGCCGCGCGCCGGCCGACCGCCGACCGGCGGTGCTACTCTCCTGCGGTGCAGACCATCGCTCTCGTTGGGCCCTCCTGGCCCCTGCGGGGCGGGATCGCCCGAACGACGACCGCGCTTGCGGCCGCTCTGTCGGAGCGCGGCTCCATGGCCGGGTTCTTTGTGCCCATACGACAGTACCCCGGAGCGCTCTACCCGGGCCAGAGGGACACCGACCCCGACGCGTGCCCGAGGCTAACCGAGGCACAACCCTGCTACCACGTGCTCGAGCCCTGGACGTGGAGACGCCTCCGGAGACGACTGCGGGAAGCAGGGCCCGACGCCCTCGCACTGCCGTACTGGACGGCGGCCTGGGCACCGCTCTTCTGGTCGCTGGCGCACTCGGCCGAGGTACCGGTCGTCGCGATCGTGCACAACCCAACCGACCACGATGGAAGCTGGAGGGCACGCTGGATCGCCCGCCAGACACTCGGGAAGTGCAGCGGCTTCCTCTGCCACGCGCGGCACGTGGCCGGAATCCTCGGCCGCCAGTTCCCCGGTACCGCGGCGGTTGTCCACCCGCTGCCGCCGGAGTCACCACGCCTGGAAGACCGCGAGGCAGCGCGCGCGCGTTTCCGCCTTGGGCGCGACACGGTTGCGGTGCTCTGTTTCGGGCTGATACGGCCGTACAAGGGCGTGGACGTGCTCCTCGAGGCGGTCGCGCGCCTGCCCGCCGGGCCCCCAATCGTGCTGCTGCTGGCCGGCGAGCCGTGGGGCGAGCTGGCGGAGCGCTTGCGGCGCCGGGTGTCGGAGGCCGACCTCATCGGGCGGGTGGTGGCGAGGCTGGAGTGGGTCCCGGAAGCGGACGTGCCTGCGTGGTTTGCCGCAGCGGATGCCGCCGTCCTCCCGTACCGCAGCGCCACGGGCTCGGCGGTGGCGGCACAGGCGCTGGGCTGGGGACTGCCGTTGGTGGGCAGCGCGGTGGGCGGGATAGCGGAAGTGGTCGAGGAGGGAGTCAACGGCTTGCTGGTGCCGCCCGAGGAACCCGGCGCCCTGGCCGCGGCGCTGACGAGGATCACGGATGCGACCCTGCGCGCGCGGCTTGCCGACGGCGCCCGGGCGGCCTCCCGGCGCTGGAACTGGGCGTCGTACGCGGAGGTGCTCGAGGAGTTGGTGGCACGTCTCGTCGCGGCATCCGCGCCCGGACAACGCGATGGCTGATCGCGTCCTGGTCGTCTCCTCCCGCTTCCCGTGGCCGCCCGTCACTGGGGACCGCGGTCGCGTGGTGGCGTGGCTCGAGGCCCTCGCGCCGCACGCAAACGTGACCCTCGTGGCCCCGGAAGGCCGGGTGCCGGTAGCGGTGCCGCCGTTTCGGTTCGTGCCTGTCCACCGATCTGCAGCCCGGCTCGCGTCCGCGGCATGGCAAACGGCGAAGACCGGCCTTCCGGCCACGGCGCTGCTCGCCGCGGGTTACGACTGGCCCGGCGCGCTAGTACCGGCGGAGCGCGAATGGGGACCCTTCGACGTGGCGGTCGTGCTGCTGGCTCGACTCGATCCCTGGGTCTTTCCCCACCTGCGGGCGAAGCGGCGCGTCCTGGATGCGATCGACTCGCTTGCAGGCAACCTGGAGGAGCGTGCACGGGCAGCGCGCGGGCCGGGGCGGAGGCTGTGGCGCCTGGAAGCGCGACGCACGGCCCGGCTCGAGCGGGACGCCGCCTCGCGATACGACCGGGTGCTGGTGATCGCGGAATCCGAGAGAGCCGCGTTCGGCGAGCGGGCGACCGCGATCTTCCACGGCGTGCGTCTGGACCGACGGGCAAAGGACCCGCGAGACTTTGACGTCGGTTTCTGGGGCAGGCTCGCGTACTTTGCGAACCGCGATGCGGCCGCGTACCTCCTGGAGGAAATCTGGCCACGCATCCGGCGGGCGAAACCCGATGCATCGCTGGTGATCGCGGGCGCCGACGCACCGGCGTTTGTCCGGAGGAGAAGTGGTCACGACGGCATCACAGTTATCTCGCCGATGGTCGACCGGAGCGGGCTCCTGCGTCGGGTGAGGGTGGCGCTGTTTCCGGTGCGCTTCGGGAGCGGACAGTCCACCAGAGTGCCGGAGGCGGCCGAGGCGTCCTGCGCGCTGGTGGCAACTCCCGAGGCGGTGCGTGGGCTCGGTACGATCGCTGCAGAGGCGATCGTGGAGAGCGAACCGGAGCGCCTCGCCGCACGCGTACTGGGGCTGTTGGCCGATCCGGGCGCGGCCGCAGCGCAGGGGGAGCGCCTCCGGCTGGTGGCCGAGCGGGAGTTCTCGCGGTCCGACGCGTGCAGGCGCCTGGCCGAGGCCGCCCTCGGCGAAGACCAAACGCGTACCTCTTAGTCGGCCCTAGCGCGAGGCGAGCAATCGCTGGAGCGCCCCAGGCACGTCCTTCCCCAGGTGCAGGTGGAGAACCTTCCTGCCCACCTCGGCAAGAGCTTCGGCGTCACCGACCGCCTGGGCCCAGCGGAGCTGACCCAGGGTGTGGGACTGGCCCGGGATTCGCAGGTCACGGGCCGGCTCGGAGCTCAGTACGACGGGTACGATTCGGGCGGGGCCGCCCTTATGGAGCTGGCCGGTGGAGTGGAGGTAGCGCGGACCGAATCCGGCCGTAACGGGCACGCGCAGCGCCTTCGAGAAGGACTCGGCAAGCGCCTCGAGCGCCGCCGCGACGTCGCGTCGCTCGGGCAGGTAGGCAAGCAGCACCACCGCATCGTCGGAAGAGAGTCCCGTGAGGTGCTTGCTCAGGAGCCCTCCCGGGTCCACCGTAGGCGGCGGCATCGTAGCCTTCGCACCCGCCAGCGCGGCCCGGGCGCGATCCTTGGCGCGGACGACGTCGGGCTCGTCGAAAGGGTTCACGCCGATCAGCAGGCCCGCGAGGGCGGTGGCGAGTTCGAGGGTCATGAACGCCTCACCGGTGGAGTGTCGGCCCAGCACCCACCGGATCACCGGTTGTCCGGCCGCGGCCACTCCGTCAAGGGCCTTGTCCAAGGCGTCTGTTTGCTCACCCGAGAACCTGGGAGAGAGGTAAACGGTGCTCCTCCAGGCCGGAAGCGCCTCGCCTTTCCAATGCACAACGACCGGCAGGACACCGCGCGCGTCCTTGCCCGTGCTCTCGGCCACCAACTGCTCGGCCCAGGCGCCGAGCGGCGTGAGACCGTGCGATGCGACCCACGCCAGCTTTCCCCAGCCATCGGTCGCCACGCTCCCGAGCAGGAGGGCCAGCTCGACGGCGGGGTGGCCGTCGCCGAGGCGCGCCAGCGCCCGCTCACCGCCGTCCAGCAGCTCCTCAGCCGGAAGCCCGAGCCACACCGCTGGGAGAATTCCCACCACGGAGAGCGCCGAGTAGCGGCCGCCGACGTCCACGGGGTGGGGGAGGACGGCGCGGAAGCCCCGGTCCCTCGCCAGGCGCGCCAGCGGCGTACCTGCCTCGGTCACCGCAACGAAACGCCGACCGGCATCCGCGCCGAGGCCGGACCGCAGGGCCGCCCAGAAGACCTCGAGCAGCGCCGAGGTCTCGGCGGTGGTGCCCGACTTGCTCACCGCCACCACGGCCGCGTGCGCCGGGTCCAGGGAGCCGAGCAGCTCGGAAACGCGCTCGGGGTCGGTGGTATCCACAACCACCAGATCGCGGCCCGAAGGGTTGCCGCCGATGTCACGCAGCACGGCGGGTGCCAGGCTCGAGCCACCCATGCCCAGCAGGTACAGTGTGCGCGCCCCGTCGGCCGCCAGCCCCGCGGCAAGCCGCTCCAGCTCGGGAAGGGCCTGACGCGTGCGGTCGGGAAGGTCGAGCCAACCCAGGCGCCGAGCCACGACCGCGGAAAACCGCTCGCCCCAGAGCGCGCTGTCCCGCGACGTGACGCGTTCGAATGCGTGCGTCGTGTGCAAGCGCTCGCGATTCGCTTCAACGACCGTTTTCAGCGCCGCCGGCACGGTCGCTTCAGGAACCGTCCACCGACGGGCGGCGAGCGCCTGCTGCACCTTTGCGACTACCGCCTCGACGCTGTAGCCCAGTCCCCGGATGACGTCGGCCGCCGGAGCGGAAGCGCCGAACCGGTTCAGGGAGATGATCTCTCCGTCACCCACCCAGCGGTGCCATCCCTGGCCTCGCCCCATCTCGATCGAGACGCGCAGGGCGTGGCGGGGGCCGAGCACGCTCCGTTGGTACTCCTCCGGCTGCCGGGCAAACAGCTCGAGCGACGGGGCGGAGACGACCCGGGTCGGCACACCGGCGGCCTCGAGCTTCTCGCGGGAGGCGAGCGCCAGGCTCACCTCGGAACCGGTCGCGATCAGCACGACCTGCGGTGCGCCGTCTCCTGCCTCGACCCGCACGAAGGCGCCGCGCACCACGGCCCCGGGCACCGGGGCAGGGAGCACCGGAAGCTTCTGACGCGACAGGACCAGCGCGGTTGGGCCGCCGCGGCGTTCGAGCGCCAGGCGCCATGCCTGCACGGTTTCGCGGGCATCGGCAGGGCGGAGCATCACCATGTTGGGGATCAGGCGCAGCGCGACGAAGTGCTCGACGGGCTGGTGGGTCGGGCCGTCCTCCCCGAGGCCGATCGAGTCGTGTGTGAATACGTAGGTGATCGGGAGCTTCATCACGGCAGCCAGCCGCATCGCCGGCCGCAGGTAGTCGGAGAAGACCAGGAACGTGGCCACGAAGGGACGCACACCGCCGTGCAGCGCGAGCCCGTTGGCGATCCCGGCCATGGCGTGCTCGCGGACGCCGAAGTGCAGGTTGCGGCCCGCGAAAGAGCCGGGTGCCACCGAGGCCTCCCCTGTGATCAGGGTGTCGGTCGAGGGCGCAAGGTCGCCGGAGCCGCCCAGCAGCTCGGGGACCCGCGGCGCGATGGCGTTGATCGTTGTGCCTGAGGCCTGCCGGGTGGCCAGGGAGGCGCCGTCGGCAAACTCGGGCAAGGCCGCATCCCACCCGTCCGGTAGCTCCCCGCGAAGGCGCCGGTCCCACTCTCCGGCCTCGGCCGGAAGGGCTTCTCGGTAGCTCGCGAGGAGCTTCAGCCACTTGCGGTGGCGCCTCCGCCCGGGCTCGGTCAGCGAGCGGAAGTGGGCCCTGATCTCATCCGGGATCAGGAAAGGCTCCCCGACCGGCCAGCCCAGCGTCCTCCGCGTCGCCTCCGCGGCCTCCTTGCCGAGCGGCGAGCCGTGCACCTCCGCGGTGTCCTGCTTGGGGCTGCCGAAGCCGATGTGGGTGCGGATGCGCACCAGCGTGGGCCGGTCATCGCTCCGCGCGGCCCGGCGCAGCGCCCCCGCGATGGCGTCGAGGTCGTTGCCGTCCTCGACGTGGAGGACACGCCATCCGTAACCGGCGAAGCGCCTGCCCACGTCCTCCGAGAACGCCAGCTCGGTGGGCCCCTCGATCGTGATGTGGTTGTCGTCGTAGAGCACCGCCAGGCGGCCGAGGCGCAAGTGCCCGGCGATCGAAGCCGCCTCGTGAGAGATGCCCTCCATCAGGTCGCCGTCGCTGGCGATCACCCAGGTTCGGTGATCCACGAGAGGCAGGCCCTCGCGGTTGAAGCGGGCAGCGAGGTGCCGCTCCGCGAGGGCCATCCCCACCGCGGCGGCGAACCCCTGGCCGAGTGGTCCTGTGGTGACCTCCACTCCGGGCGTGAGGCCATGCTCCGGGTGGCCGGGTGTCCGGGACTCCCACTGCCGGAACCTCTTCAGCTCGTCGATGGGGAGGTCGTAGCCGAAGAGGTTGAGCAGCGCGTACAGCATGGCCGAGCCGTGCCCCGCCGAAAGCACGAAGCGATCCCGGTCGGGCCACGCCGGGTCGGCCGGGTCGTGACGCAGGAAACGGCTCCACAG
>Ga0256868_10000126_pt1 | contig 44282 bp, 38 predicted proteins | sample RVTome_13_FD_187341 | JGI IMG/M metagenome (GOLD analysis project Ga0256868, IMG submission 187341) | Soil microbial communities from uranium-contaminated site in the Upper Colorado River Basin, Wyoming, United States - RVT92D227 HiSeq ...
TCACACGAACAGCGAGGGGCCCCACCGCGGGACGTCCCAGCTCGGTCGCACGCGCAGGCGCGTCGGAGAGCTGCGCTCGATGCGCAGCCCGAGCGACCGCTCAAAGCCCGCGGGGCACAAGAAAACCCCACGGAGTGGAAGGAAAGGCAATGCCGCGCACTCGCTTGGCAAGACAAAGTCCGCAAGGCAATAGAACCCACGTAGGGGTTTGGGGCAATGCCCCAGGAGGAGGTGGGGCTGCTAGACTCGCGGCTCCGGACGAGGTGCCGGGCGTTGACTCCTGCTGTTGAGACTCGAATCACATGCAGCGGCCGGCGGGGCCTCGCGGTCCCCCGAGGCGAACTCGCACCCGAACGCGGGACGGAACGGGTGCCGATCGTGTGGACGCAGGTGCTGGCCGGACGTCTCTCGGAGTCGGCCGCCATTCAGGACGCCCGGTGATCCAGACCCTCGCACTCGACCAATCGGACCGGCTCCTCGTGCTGGCGGTGCATCCCGACGATGAGTCCGTGGCCACCGGAGGTCTCCTGCAACACGCCCTCGCGGTGGGGGCCGAGATCGTCGTGGTGTTTTTCACCGATGGCGACAACAACCCCTGGGCGCAGCGGGTGAACGAGCTGCGCTGGGCGATCACCGCCACGGACCGCGCCCGCTTTGCCGCTCGCCGCCGGGTCGAAGCTCGCCGAGCATTGGAGCGGCTCGAGGTAGCCGAGGCCTCGACCAGATTCCTCGGCTTCCCCGATCAAGGCACGACCGACCTCGTGCTGCACGGCAACGAGGTCGCGATGGGCACGCTTACCGAAGCGGTTCGGGCCTGGCGGCCCACCGTCGTCGTAGGGCCCTCCCTGCTAGACCTCCACCCCGACCACAGCGCTCTCGGTGTGATGCTCCAACTGGCGCTCGATTGTCTTGCCGACACGGTGGCCCCGCGCAGCCACCTTCGTTACCTGGTGCACAACCCTCGGTTGCTCGGCCGCCGTGAGGGCTCTCTTGTCCTCCCGCTTTCCGCCACGCAGCGAGCCCGCAAGCGGTCGGCCATCGCCTGCCACCAGACTCAGCTGGTGCTGCGCAGCACCTGGCTTCTCTCGTTCGCGAAGCGGGAGGAGAGGTTCTTCCTCGCCGAGTCCCCCGTCGGGCTCTTCGAGCATCCCGTCCGTGCCGCGTCCCGCAGCGCCCGCTCCCTCGACCTGACACTCGTCTCGCGCAGTCTCCTGCGCTCCTTCGGCCCCAGAACCGTGTGCCTGGTGGGCGGCTTCTCCCACGCCTCGGTCCGGCTCGCGGTGGACCTTCCCGACGACGGCGGTGTCGTGAAGGTGCGCGACCTCCACACCGGCAGGACGCTCGGCGATGCCGAGTTTTGCGGGAAGAACGGACGCGGCGATCTCCGGCTCCCTGTCGAGGCGGTCCCCGACGGCGTCCGCCTCTTCGCAAAGTTGGAGCGCAGGTTCGGTTTCTTCGACGAGGCCGGCTGGAAGGAGCTATCCCTGGAGCGGCAGGGGGGACGGGCGGCCACCTAGGCCGGTCTCGTCGCGGCCCCGCCTACCGGCGGTACACTCGTGACCGGGAGGCGCACTGAACTCACACACCCTTCCTGCGCCGGGGTGGCGCACATAAGCGGCCGTAGCGTGTCGCGGCGCTCTCAGGCCCGGGCGCGTCCCGTGCGGGGAGTCCACGGCCGCGCGCGCGGGCCGGTGCTCCGCAGTATCCGCCCGCGACGCATGCTCGACCTCCTCCGGCGCGTGTCCGAGGTTCTGGAGACCGTGGTGGACCCGGAGGTGGCCGCGTGGAGCGTTCTCATTGCGTACACCGCAGGGGAAGGCCTCGGGTTCAACCGGGCCTTCCTCCTGCTCGCGGAGGAGGACCGGATCCGGGGCTGGTTCGGGGTCGGCCCGCGCAGCCGCGACGAGGCACGGGAACTGTGGGCGGACCTGCGGCAGCGCGGGATCCTTCCGCTCGACCGACTGAGGGAGCCCGACCTCGAGGCCGTCGAGGCCGAGAGGCGCCGCCATGCTGCGACGCTCGCGGCACTCTCCCACGACGCGGTCAAGGGTTGCGGAGTGTGGCAGCGCGCCTTCATCGGACGCAGCCACCATCCCAACTCCTGTGTGCGTCACTGGGCCGCAGTGCTGGACTCCCGCGAACTGGCGGTGGTACCGCTGATGGCGGGTGACCAGCCGTGGGGCGTCGTCCTGGCAGACAACTTCGTCACACACGCGCCGATTTACCACGACACGCTCGAGGCTGCCGAGACGCTCGCCCACTACCTGCGCGCCGCCCTCGAGCGCACCCAGCTGCTGCTCCGCTTTCAGGAGGAGAAGCGGCGTCGCATGCTCGCGGAGCACGCGACTGCCCTGCTCGATACGGCTCGCACCCTGGCCCACGATCTCAAGAACCCATTGGCACTGGCGGGCGGGCTGGCGCACGAGATGATGACCGCCCCGCCGGCCGACCGTGAAGGCTTCACCCGTCAGCTCGGCATCGTCACCGCAGCAGTCACCCGCGCTGAGCAACGGGTGGCAGAGCTCGTGGCCGGCCTGGCAAGCCGTGCGGACGGAATATCCCTGGGGCCGGTCGAGGTCGGTGCGCTCACTGAGAGGGTAACCAACGCGTTCCGTCCGCTCGCCACCAGTCGACAGGTGCGGCTGCTCTGCTACCACCCCGGGCGCCCGTTGATGGCGGCCGCCGCCATCCCGTCGCTCGAGCGCTGTCTCGAGAACCTGCTCTCCAACGCTCTGGAGGCCCTGGGTGAATCGGGCGGCGAGATTCAGGTGGCGGTGCGCGAAGACTCGGGGTGGGTGCGCCTGACGGTCGCCGACAACGGCCTGCCGCTGCCCGCCCCTATGCGCGTGGACCCGTTTGCCGGTGGCATCACCACGCGCCGCGGCGGGAGCGGTCTCGGCCTCGCCTCGGTCCGCACGCTGGCGGAAGCAATGGGCGGCAGGGTGGAGTACGATGAGGGGGAACCGGGCTGGGTGCGCTTCACTCTCTTCCTGCGGAGGTGGTCGTGACGGCGTCGCGCTTGCTTTTCGTTGATGACGAAGAGGGCTTCCTTGAGCTCTACCGGGCCGCCTTCAGCCGCGACGGGTATGCGGTGGAGACCACCGCAACCATCGAGGGCGCCCGCGAACGGCTGGCGCAGGGAGGCATCGATCTCGTGATCCTCGACATCCGACTCGGCGAGGTTTCCGGCCTCGCTCTCCTTCGCGAGATCAAGGCCAAGGACTCGAGCCTGCCGGTGGTGCTCTCGACCGCCTACGCGCGCTACCAGGACGACTTCTCCTCGTGGCTCGCGGATGCGTACGTGGTCAAGTCGTCCGAGCTCGGGGAGCTCAGGCAGGCGGTGCGGCGCTGTCTGGGGGGCTCGCTTTGATCCCGATCGTGATGGCGGGCGGATTCGGAACGCGGATACGCCCGCTGTCGGCGAACCGCCCGAAGCCCATGCTTCCGGTGGTCAACCGCCCGATCCTGGAGCGAGTGCTCAACCACCTCGCGAGCTCCGGTATGCGCGAGGCAGTGCTCTTGACCTTTTACGACCCGGACAAGATCCGCAACGCCTTCGGTGACGGCAAGCGCCTCGGCATGAAGCTGCACTACAACAACGCGGACCACGACTGGGGAACAGCTGGCGCCGTCGCCCATGGTGCCGATGCCGTCAAGGCGGACGAATACCTCGTGCTCTCCGGCGATGTAATCTGCGACTTCGACCTCAAGGCGCTGGTTGCCGCACACAAGGAGCACGGGGCCGTGGCCACAATCGGTCTCACCCGTGTCGCCAACCCTCTCCAGTTCGGCATCGTGATCATTGACGGAGAGGCCCGCGTGCGGCGGTTCCTCGAGAAACCCACGTGGGGAGAGGTCTTCTCCGACACCGTCAACACGGGCATCTACGTACTGCAGGCCAAGGCGCTGGCCCAGGTGCCGCGGACCGAGACCTCCGACTTCTCCCGTGACCTCTTTCCCCGCTTGCTCGCCGGTGGGGAGCCGCTGTACGGCCACGTGCTGCGCGGCTACTGGCGGGACATCGGTGACCCCGAGTCCTACTTGGCCTTACACCGCGACTACTTCGAGGGAGCACTGCGGCTGATGCCGCCCGGGGAGCTGCGTCAGATCGGCGGCAAGCCACTGTGGATCGAGGGAAAGGCCGACCTCGATCCGAGCGTCGAGGTGCGGGGTACGGTGGTGATCGGGCCGGGGTGTCGCATCGGGTCAGCCGTCCGTCTCGAGGACGTGGTGCTCGGCCCGGGAACGGTGGTCGATTCGCGCGCGGAACTGCGCCGGACGGTGGCCTGGGACGAGGTGCTCGTCGGCGAGGGCGCGCGCGCGGAGGATGCGGTTCTCGGGGCGCGGGTGCAGGTCGGGGCAGGAACGGTGATCGAGAAGGGCGCGGTCATCGCCGACGACACCGTGCTCGGCCAGGAAGTACGGGTCAAGGAAGCCGTGAAGATCTGGCCCGCGAAGGTCGTCGAGGACCACGCGGTCGTGTACTCGAATCTGGTGTACGCCGAGCGCTGGAGGACATCGGCATTCGAGGAGGGGGCGGTCACCGGCCTCACAAACCTTGAACTAACACCGGAGGTCGCGGCTCGCCTGGGTGCCGCCTACGGCACGCTCCTGCCCCAGGGCAGCACGATCCTCACTGCTCGCGACGACCACCCCGCCTCGCGCATGCTGCGGCGCGCGTTCGTCGGCGGCGTCGGTTCCACGGGCGCGCACGTGGTCGACCTCGGGATGCTGCCGGTGCCGGTGATGCGCCACAAGCTCGAGGGCTTCGGCGAGGTCGGGGGCGTTTCCTTCCAGCAGGTTCAGTTGGTGCGGGGGATGACCTCGATCCGCTTCTTCGACGATCACGGGCTTGACATCTCCACCAGTTTCGCCAAGTCGGTGGAGAGGGTCTTCCTGCGCGAGGAATTCCGCCGCGCCCAGCACCAGGATATCGGGGTCATCTTCGAGCACCCGCGTCTCGTCGACTTCTACACCGAGTCGTTCCTCAAGGCCCTGGCAGTCGAGCAAATCCGCGCCCGCCGTCTGCGAATCGTAGTCGATTACGCTCACTCGGCAGCGGTGGCGGCCCTGCCACGGCTGCTTGCCGATCTCGGCTGCGACGTGGTCACGCTGAACGCGCATACCGAGGGTGTGCACGAGGCAATGCTCGCGAGCGAGATCGCGCTTGCCCATCGCCGACTCGCGACCATCGTCGCCTCGCTCGAGGCGGATCTCGGCGTCTGGCTGTACCCGAGCTGCGAGCGCATGGTGGTGGCCGACCGTGAGCAGCGTCTCTGGGCGGAGTTTGACCTCGCTGCGTTGATGGTGGGGGCGGTCATCGCGGCCGAACTGCCCCCCGGAGAAGTCGTGCTACCCGTATTCACGCCCTCTACGTTCCGTACTGCGCTCACCAAAGCGGGCCACCGCCTGCGGGAGACACTCTCGGCGCCACGAGCCCTCACCGAGGCCTCGCGCCAGCGCGAGGTGCTGTTTGCCTCCTCCGGCGAGGGAGATTTCATCTTCCCAGGCCTCCACCACGCCCCCGACGCCCTGTTCGCCCTGGGCAAGCTGCTCGAGCTGCTCGCGCGGGCGGATCGACCGCTGGCCGACGTGGCCAAGCTTGCACCGCCGCTGCCGGTGGCGCAGGTAACCGTGCCGTGCCCGGTCGAGCGCAAGGGCGAGGTGATGCGGCGCTTTGGCGAGCGGGTCCAGGGCCACGAGGTCTCGTACCTCGAGGGGATCAAGGTTCTCCTCGATGGTGGCTGGGTCCTGCTGCGTCCGGACAGGGTGGCGCCCGCGCTGCACATGCACGCTGAGGCCGAGACCCCGGAGGCGGCCCAGAAGCTGCTCGGAAAGCACCGTGAGGAGGTGCTGCGGCTGGTGAGGAGCGCCTGACCCCTCGATGGCCAAGCTCACATTTGTCTGGCACCTGCACCAGCCCCAGTACCGCACCGCCGACGGGCATGTTCACGCGCCCTGGGTCCTCCTCCACGCCGGCGGCGAGTATCTGACCCTCCTCCACGCGCTGTCCGCGACCGGGCTGGCGGGCCAGGTTCTCAACCTCACGCCGGTCTTCCTCGACCAGCTCGCGGCCTACCGGGACGGCACCGCCCGCGACCCTCTGCTGGAGGCGCTTCGCACGCCTGCCCGCTCGCTCACCTCCGAGGGGCAGAGGGCGCTGCTGCGGTGGGCGTTTATCCTGCACCCCAACCAGCTTCGCCGCTGGCCGCGGCTTTCCGAGCTTACCGCCAGGGCCGGCGGCGCACCCGGTGAGGACGCCAAGCGGCGTTTCACGATCCAAGACCTCACGGACCTGCAGGTCCTGATCGTCCTTGCGTATGCGGCGCCGAACCTCGCCTGGGAGCCGGACCTCAAGGAGCTGGCCGAGCGGGGTGCCGGCTTCGGGGAGGCGGCTCGCCGGCAGGCCGTCGAGTGGCTCGCAGCGTGCCCCGGCCGTCTCCTTGAGGGGTACCGAAGGCTTGCCGGCGAGAGGGGCGTGGAGATCTCGACCTCGCCGTATGCCCACCCGATCATGCCGCTGCTCCTCGATACGGGCGTGGTCGAGGAATCGTGGGCGCCGCACCCGGCGCCAGCGGTACCGGCGTTCTCCGCCCCGGACGATGCGGCGGAACACCTCCGCCTGGGACTCGAGACCGCGCGCGCGTTCGGGTTTGCGCCGGTGGGCTGCTGGCCACCGGAGGGCTCGGTCTCCCAGGCAGCCGTCGCCCTCTACGGCCAGCACGGCGTGCGCTGGCTCGCCACCGACGAGGGCATCCTGGCCGCCTCGCTGGGGCGCGCCCTCTCGAGCGAGTCCGGGGTCGGCCAGGAGCTCTTCCGCCCCTGGCGGCTTTCCGCCGGTGGCCCCGTTCTGTTCTTCCGCCACCGAGGCTTCTCGGACTTCATCGGTTTCCAGGCCTCCCGCTTCGCGGACGAGGCCGAGGCGGCCCGTGAACTCGCCTCCAACCTGCGGCGGACCGCGTCCCACCTGCCCGGCGACGCCGGAATCGTGGTCGCCCTCGACGGGGAGAACCCCTGGACCAGCTACCCCCAGGGTGGAGCCACGTTCCTCGTCACGCTGGCGCGGGAGCTCGAGCAGTCAACACAACTCCGGCTTGCAACGCTCGGTGAGCGGGCAGCGGAGGAGGAGCCCAGGCCGCTCCCGCGCCTCCACCCCGGGTCGTGGATCGGGGGAACCTTTGCCACCTGGATCGGACACCCGGAGAAGAACCGAGCGTGGGAGATGCTCGCCCGCATCGGGGCCCTGGGGGCCTCCCGGGGCGGGCCCTCGTGGCTGGCGGCCCAGGGTAGCGACTGGTGGTGGTGGTTCGGGGACGACAACCCGACGATCCTGGCACCGCTCTACGATGAGCTCTTCCGCGCCCACCTGCGTGATGCGTGCGTCGCCGCCGGGGTCCCGCCACCGGCGGAGCTGGCGGCACCCGTGCGCTCGGCCGCCGTTCGCCTGGTGGTTCCTCTCTCACGCGAATGGCCCCCTCCGGTGCTGGACGGCGAGACCACCAGCTATTTCGAGTGGAGCGTCGCGGCCTGGGTCGAGGCCTCCGAAACCTACCAGCGCTTTGCCCGCGCGGCGCTGCGCGCCGAGCCCGGCCGCCTCTGGGTGCGGGTGGAACCACGGCCGGGAGCCCGGCCGCCGACACCCCTCGTGGTGTCGATGGTGACCCCAAAGGCGCGAACGGGCTGGACGCTGCCCGGGGACCTTCCCGACGGGTGCGCGGTGGGCCACTGCATCGAGGCCGTGTTGCCCCTCCCCGACGGGGAGGTGCTGCTCGCCCTCGAGAGCAACGGTGAGAGGATGCCCTACGAAGGATTTTGGAGGCTCGAGTTGCTCGAGGTCGACGAACCATGAGGGTGGGCATGAGGACCGAGGTTCGAGGATTGAGGGGAAGCCTTGTTCCCAAAGGCTCGTCCGGTAGCGATGTGAGGCTCACAGGATTCAGACCCCGGCAAGCTGAACGGCGACTTCCCTCCGCCGGCGGTTCGGCCGCCCTCGGCTCAACGAAACGACGGGAGTAAACCATGTCTGAACTGCGATTTGATCCGATACGACGACGCTGGTCGATCATAGCTACGGAGCGCCGGTTCCGCCCCCACGAGTTCAAGCGCTCCGGCCCGGAACAGCCGGGCGACGTCGGGGCCTGCCCCTTCGAGTACGGCAACGAAGGCGCAACGCCGCTGGAGATCCTCGCCCTCTCGAAGGAACCGCGTCAACCGAACACTCCCAACTGGCAGGTGCGCGTTGTGCCGAACAAGTTCCCGGCCCTCGGCATCGAAGGCGAGCTCTCCCGCGAGGCGGTGGGGATGTTCGACAAGGTCAACGGCATCGGTGCTCACGAGGTGATCATCGAGACGCCCGACCACCACCGCACGGCCGCGGACATGACGCCGGAAGAGATCTTCCTGGTCTTCAAGGCCTGGCGCGAGCGCCTGATCGACCTGCGGCGAGACATCCGGATCCGCTACGTCTTGTTCTTCAAGAACCACGGGCGCGACGCCGGCGCCTCGCTCTACCACCCCCATTCGCAACTGATCGCCACTCCGATCATCCCAACGGCTCTCGTGGAGGAACTCAACGTCGCGCGGGAGCACTGGGGCCGAAAGGAGCGCTGCATCTTCTGCGACCTCATCAAACAGGAGAGGTCGTTCGGAGACCGGATCGCGCTCGAGACCGACCGTTTCGTCCTGCTCGAGCCCTTCGCCGCCTCGTTCCCGTTCGAGACCTGGCTCATGCCGAAGGATCACTCTCACGACTTCGCGCTCTGCACCGACCAGATCCTCCAAGACCTGGCGAGGCTCGTACGCGACTTCCTCCGCCGCATCCGCAAGCTGCTGGATGACCCGCCGTACAACTTCATCCTCCACACGGCACCCAGCCCACACCCGCGCCCCGGGCAGCCCCGCTACTGGACCACCATCGAGTTTGATTACCACTGGCACATCGAGTTCGTCCCGCGGATCACCCGCATCGCCGGGTTCGAGTGGGGCTCAGGCTACTCAATCAACCCGACCCCTCCGGAGGAGGCAGCCCGCTTCCTGAGGGAACTCACCACGGACGACGACGGCTGACAGCCGACGGCGGGCGGCTTGAGGAGAACACGCGGAACCCGCGAACCTGGTAGCGGCGTAGGCTGTCGGCGAGGAGAGAGCCATGCGAATTGCTCATCTGGCGTCCGAGGTGGTGCCGTTCTCCAAGACCGGTGGTCTGGCGGACGTGGCGGGGGCGCTGCCGCCGGCCCTCGCCGCCCTCGGTCACGAGGTGACCGTCGTGGTGCCCGGCCACCGGCTCACGCTCAAGGAGGCCCTTCCCGGCGAGGCCCGCGGCGAGGTGAGCGCGCTCGGGCTGTCCGCGAGGCTCAACGTGCTGACGCACCGCGGAGTACGGGCCGTCCTGCTTGACTGCCCGGCGCTGTACGTTCGACCTGCCCTGTACTCCCTGCCCGACGGCGATTTCCCCGACAACGCCGTGCGTTTCGCCTTCTTCGCCCGGGCCGCGCTCCTGGCCCTCGCCAAGCTCGGGGGAGTTGAGATCGTCCACGCGCACGACTGGCAGGCGGCACTCGCCCCCCTGCTCCTGCGTCACAACGGCGAGGTCCGCTTCGGCCTGCAGGGCGCAAGGACCGTTCTGACCGTCCACAACCTCGCCTACCAGGGACTGTTCCCACCCTGGGCGCTGGAGGCCTGCGGGTTGCCGCGTGAGCTCTTCACCATGGATCTGCTGGAGTTCTACGGCCAGGTCAGCTTCCTCAAGGGCGGCCTGGTGAGCGCCGACGCCCTCACCACGGTCTCGCCCACCTACGCGAGGGAGATCCTCACCCCGGCCTTCGGCTGCCGTCTCGACGGCATCCTGGCGGGCCGCCGCGACAAGCTTTTCGGAATCCTCAACGGTCTCGACCTCGAGGAGTGGGACCCCGGGCGGGACCCGTACCTCGAGCTCCCATACGGCCCGGACGATGTCGAGGAGGGCAAGCGTGCGGCCCGTGAGCTGCTGGCCACGGAGACCGGTGTCGGACAAAGCCGTCGGCCGCTGCTGGGCATGGTTTCCAGGCTCGCGGAACAGAAGGGGGCCGATCTCCTCGCGGCCGCACTCGACGACGTCGTCTCGTTGGGGTTCGAACTCGTGGTGCTGGGGACCGGGGAGCGCCGCTATGAAGAGGCGATGCGCGCCGCAGAGGCCGCCCACCCGGGCAGAGTCGCGGTCCTGACCCGCTTCGACGAGCGGCTGGCCCATCGGATCTACGCGGCGAGCGACCTCTTCCTCATGCCAAGCCGCTACGAGCCGTGCGGCCTGGGCCAGATGATCGCGATGCGCTACGGGACCCTGCCGGTGGTCACTCGCACCGGCGGCCTGGCGGACACGGTGGTGGACGCGAGCCAGGAGGGGGGCACCGGCTTTGTGCTCGAGGAGCTGAGCCCGGCCGAGCTCGCGACCACGCTCTCGCGCGCCCTCAAGCTGCTCGCCAACCCAACGAGGCTCGCCGAGGTTCGCGAGAGGGCCATGGAACGCGACTTTTCCTGGAAGGCCTCCGCCCGCGAGTACGTCAAGCTCTACGAGATGCTCCTCGGTGGTTAAGCAGTCCCCGCGCGCCCGGAGGTGAGGAGAGGAGTGCGGAAAACGGGCGGACGGCAAAGATCAAAGGAAAAATGAACAGCAGGCAACGGTCCTGGATCCTGTCCTCCCCTTACCCTTTTCCCTCTTCCTGCCTAGGGCGCTCAGCTTTCCTCCGCGGGCCGCTTCTTGCCGAACACCCAGGCGCTATCCGTTGCGGGGGGCCCGGCGGCAGCCCAACCACCCTCCCGCCGCCTCGAGCCCCCCGGACCCCCACGCTCGTCCCGCCAGGGGCGGGACTCGCTCAGCTCTCTTCAACGGGTCTCTTCTTCCCGAACACCCAGGCTACCAGGACCCCCAGGAGGTAGAGAGCGATCATTGGGAGGGCGAACACGCATTGGGTGGGGATGTCCGGGGTCGGGGTGATGACGGCGGCGATGAGGAAGATCACGAGCACCGCGTAGCGGAAGTACTTCAGCAGAAAGCGGTGTGTGACAATCCCGAGGCGGGAGAGGAGCAGGATCAGCACCGGGAGCTCGAAGACCAGGCCGAGGCCGAGGATCACCTTGCTTGCCATCGAGAAATACTCGTTGATCGTGACCACCTGGCGGAAGCCCTGCCCGACCTGGAGCAGGAAATGGACCACCATCGGGAACGCGACCTTGTAGCCGAAATAACCCCCGCCCAAGAAAAAGACCGTCGTGAAGGCGACGAAAGGCACCACGATGTGGCGCTCGTGGCGGTACAGCGCGGGCGACACGAACAGCCAGAATTGGTACAGGATCACCGGCGACGCGAGGAAGATGCCCGCCAGCAGGGCCACCTTCATGTAGAGCATGAACGGGTCCACGAGGCCGGTGAAGGCGAGCTTCTCGCCCGGAGGCAGGAACTGGGTGATCGGTACCGAGAGCCAGGCAAAAATCGGAGGCGCCCAGTACCAGCACAGCAGGAACCCGACGAGGATCGCGGCGATCGACCACGCCAGCCGCCGCCGGAGCTCTTCCAGGTGCTCCAGCAGGGTCATGCGGGTGAGCTCTTCTCCGGCCTCCCCGGAGCGCTGCCACGCTTCGCCCATCGCCTACTTGGGCTCCGTGGGCTGCGGCGGGGCCCCCTCGGTGGGAGCGGACGGCTCCGTGGGGGGGACCGGCTTGGTGGCGTCCTCAACCTCCCGCCGGGCGGCGCGAAGCTCATCGGCCGCCACCTCTTCCTCCAGCGACCTCTGTAGGTCGGTGGAGGCGCGACGGAACTCACCCATCGCCTTGCCCAGGCTCTTGCCGATGTCCGGGAGCTTGCGCGGCCCGAACAGCAGCAGGGCGATGACAAAGATGAGCAGAAGCTCCGGAAGACCGATCGACCCGAACATGCTGCCCCCTGTGGCGCCGTGCCACCTCCAGCCGCGCAAGTATAGTGTGGTAGAGTCCCGTTCCCAAGGGGGTGCGATGCGGGCCGTTCAACGCGTTCTCCTGGCGTCGGTGGTGGTCGGAGCGGGTGCTATCGCGGGTGCTGTCGCCGGCGACGTCTCGCGGGCCGAGTTCTCGCGGTCGGACAAGTTCATGACCCGGTACGCGGAGCTCCTGCGCCTGGTGACCGCCAACGCACCGCTGAAGGTTGAGCCGGACGACCTGGTGTATTCCAGCGTCGACGGTATGCTCTCGCTCCTCGACCCGCACACCAACTTCCTGCGGCCGGACGCCTATGCTCACATGCGGGAACGCCAGCAAGGGGCGTTCCACGGCATCGGGGTCATCATCTCGCTTCGTGGCGGGAAGATCACGGTTATCACCCCGATCGAGGGTTCGCCGGCAGCCCGCGTCGGTCTTCGCGCCGGCGACACCATCGAGGCGGTGGATGGCCAGTCCACCGAGGCCATGGACCTCGATGACGCCGCCCGAAAGCTGCGTGGTCCCGAAGGCTCGACGGTGCGCATCACGGTGAGCCGACCCGGGTTGGCGGAGCCCTTGGAGCTGACCATCCAGCGTGCGCGCGTCGCGGCGGATTCGGTGCGCTACGCCTTCATGATCGGCAAGGACACTGCCTACGTCCGAATCACCGACTTCATCCGCTCGACCGGGGACGAGGTGCGGCGGGCGATCGAGCGGCTGCAGGCCGAGGGCGCCACCCGGTTGCTCCTCGACTTGCGCGACAACCCGGGAGGCATCGTGGACTCGGCCGTTGCGGTCTCCGGCCTCCTGCTCGAGCCGGGCCAGGAGGTCTTCTCCACCAAAGGGCGCACAACGGACTCCTATCAGGACTACCGCGCGTCCCGCGACGGGCTTCACTTCAAGGGGTCCGTGGTGGTGCTCGTCAACCGCGGGTCGGCTTCGGCCGCCGAAATCGTGGCCGGGACGCTTCAGGACCATGACCGCGGACTGGTGGTGGGCGAGACCACTTTCGGTAAGGGCGTCGTGCAGACCATCTACCCCGTGCGCGACGCCGGCCTGGCGCTCACGACCGCCAAGTACTACACCCCGTCCGGCCGCTGCATCCAGCGGGACTTCGACTCCTTTTTTGACTACGTCCACCCAAGGGAGGAGAGCGACGTGTCCCCGTTGGCGCCGCGCCCCACCCCTCCGCCCGGGGCGCACGTCTACTTCACCGACTCCGGCCGCAGGGTGTACGGCGAAGGCGGCATCACCCCCGACCACGAGGTCCGGGAGGGCGAGTACTCCGAGCGGGTGGCCCGTCTGCTGGGGAACTCGGCGTTTTTCCAGTTTGCGGTCGCCCACCTCGCTGACAAGCCGGACAAGGCCGCGGCGGCCCGCGCTTTCGTCGTGGACGACACCGTCCTCAAGGCCTTCCGCGCCAGCGTGGTGGACAGAAAGTGGCTTACGCCCGAGGAGATTGACGCAGCGCTTGCGGATCCGAAGGACCGCCGGGACATCGAGATCGCCATCCGCTCCGAGGTTCTCAACGCCGGTGTTTCCCTCAACGCGGGCTACAGCGTATTCATCGAGTCCGACGAGCAGCTGCAGGAAGCCCTCAAGTACTTCGACCAGGCCGCCAAGCTCCGGGCCCGCGCCCATCCTGGGAGAGTGCCGGTGCAGGCGGCCGCGCAGGGCGGGACCTCTTCCCCTCCGTAGATTCCTTTCCTAGGTCGGGCCCGGTGTACCCTGACCCCACGTGGCAGAGTGCAGCACGACGGGAGGCCGCCGTGAGGACCATCATCGAGCCGTTTCGCATCAAGGTCGTAGAGCCGATCCGCATGACGAGCCGCGAGGAGCGCGCGGCGTTGATCCGTCAGGCCGGCTACAACCCCTTCCGGCTCAAGGCTGAGCACGTGCTCATCGACCTCCTGACCGACTCCGGCACCGGCGCCATGAGCACCCACCAGTGGGCCGGGGTGATGGAGGGTGACGAGTCGTACGCAGGGGCACGCAGCTTCTTCCGTTTCGAGGAGGCGGTACGGGGAATCTTCGGCCACACGCACGTGATCCCCACCCACCAGGGACGCGCCAGCGAGCGGCTGCTGTGTCGTGCGGTGGTCAAGGCCGGCGACGTGATCCCGGGCAACACCCACTTCGACACGACCCGCGCCAACATCGAGGACACCGGCGCCGAGGCACGCGACATGGTCATCCCTGAGGGGCTCGACCCCGACCTCGATCACCCATTCAAGGGGAACATCGATCTCGCCGACCTCGAGCGTTGCATTGCGGAGGTGGGCCGTGAGCGCGTGCCGTTCGTGCTGATCACGGTCACCAACAACTCCGGCGGCGGGCAACCCGTCTCCATGGCGAACCTGAGAGGCACCCGCGCCATTTGTGAACGATTTCATATACCCCTCTTGCTGGATGCGGCCCGTTTCGCGGAGAACGCCTTCTTCATCAAGCTCCGGGAGCCCGGGTACGCAGACAAGTCCCCGCGCGAGATCGCCTGCGAGATGTTCGCCCTCTCCGACGGCGCGGTCATGAGTATGAAGAAGGACGCCTTCGGCAACATCGGCGGGGTGATCTCCCTCAACTCCGACGAGTGGGCCGAGAAGATTCGCACGGCGCTCATCCTGACCGAGGGGTTCATCACCTACGGCGGTCTCGCCGGCCGCGACCTCGAGGCGCTCGCGATCGGGATCGAGGAGATCCTCGACGAAGAGTACCTCAAGTACCGAATCGCCTCGACCGCGTACGTCGGCAACCACCTCGCGCAAGCCGGCGTGCCGCTCCTCAAGCCGATCGGCGGCCACGCCGTCTACATCAACGGCCGGAGGTTCTGCGACCACCTGACGGACGACAAGTTCCCCGGGTGGGCCCTCTCTGTGGCACTCTACGAGCACGTCGGCGTGCGCGCCTGCGAGATCGGCAACGTCATGTTCGGCACGCAGGATAGGGCAACGGGCGCGTGGAAATGGCCCGCCCTCGACCTCGTGCGGCTCGCAATCCCCCGCCGCGTGTACACACAGAGCCACATGGACTACGTCGTGGAAGGGATCACTGAACTCTACCAGCACCGGCGTGAGATCCGGGGCTTGCGCTTCGTCCACCGCCCAGCGGTCCTCCCCCACTTCACCGCCACGTTCGAGCTCGTGTAGGCGCAGATAGACTAGTCAACGCCGGCTACAGCGGCGCATGCTGTGCTGCGTGCCCACTTCAGAACGGGAACAGTCGGTTGCCCGAAACCACGACCGAAGTTCCGACCTTCGGAAGGGGAAACTCTTGCAGGCGGTGGTCTTCCCAGTAGAGCCATCGAAGGGACGGGTCTTCCAACGGACAACGGAACCGGAACGACACGCTCGCCGGGCGCCCATCCGGGGTGACGCTCAGGACTTCCGCCCGGTAGTCGGGACGGTCGATTCGGTCACCCGGATGGAAGCTGTGGTCCTCGCTCGCGAACAGGCAGTCAACGGGGCGACCGAGGAACCCCTCGACCGGAGCGACGACCAGGGTGTTAGGGTCCTCGCGATAGATCCGGTTGGTGTCCGTCATCGGCGCGAGCTGTGCCACGCGCCGGGGAGTTGGGTCGCCGTTCACGCTTCGGACGACGCGGCTGTACACGACGGGGAAATCGTTCCCGTTCACGTAGACGAACGTCTGTCGCGCAATTTCCGGGCCGCTGGGGCTGTGCCGCGCCGCGGAGGTGAAGAAGTCGCCGACTATCGGAAGTCCGAACGTCTGCCCGACGAGCAGGACGGCCGCGATCGGGCCGTGGAGCACGAGCAGTGCGATTGCTGCGCGCCTGCGCCAGCCGGACGATCCCGGCGAGGTGAAGACGTACTGATCGACGAAAAGCGCCAGAAGCCCGAATGCGCCGATCCCGGCAAAGACGAGGAGCCTGCCCATGGGAAAGGCGGCGCAGAGGGGAACGAGCGAAAGGGCCATGCCGGTCGCCCAGAAATGCGCAACGGGGCGTTTGAGAAGCGGCCAGAAGAGCCAGACGAAACCGGCGGCCAGGACTATCGAGGCAAGGGAGAGGGCGATTCGCTGGGTCACCGTCAGCAGGATCCACAGATCGATCGGGGCCTGGAACCACTGCCCGGCGAGGAGAACAGGCCAGCGTTCCGCGAGGGTCTGCAGAAACAGCAGCGGTTGCTGACCCGGATCGACATAGAGGCGTGAACCGGCGATGCCGTAGCCGAGCGTGTTGTAGAGCCATCGCCATAGGATCACGAGCCCGAGGTAGGGCAGCACCGCAGCCGCGGCGCGAATCCGTGATCCCTTCGGCTCCATCGTCAGGTGCCACGCGATCACGTAGCCCAGCGCCCCGAGCGCGGCTTCGCCGCAGCCGAGACCCACCGAGAACAGAAGCAGGGCCAGGGCCAGCCAGCGCGCGCGTCCGGTGGTTCGCCATCGGACGTGGCACACGACAGCCGCCGTGCCGCACACCAGGCACAGGAGTGCGCTCCTGTTTGCGAGCCAGCCGGCGGGGTATGTGTGCGCATCCTCGACGGCGAAGAACACCCCGGCAAGAGCTGCTGCCGCGACCGGCATGTCGGGGACCTTCCGGTAGAGAGCCGCCACGAGCACAATGCCCAGGAAGAACCACCCGAGGCTGTGCAGGTGCTGGAAGGCGATCCCATCCGGCCACAGGGCATAGTCCAGGACGTGGGTCAGCGCCGAGATCGGACGGAAGAACGCAATCCGGACCGCAGGGTCGACCCACCAGGGAAGGTAGCCGAGCCCGCTCATCACCTCTGCAGGCTCACCCTGCTTCACGAACGAGAACAGGTCCATGACCGGACGCATGAACGGCGCCAGATCGCCTCTATGGAGGAGCACGGCCCGGTGAAAGTAGTCGTCTCCGATGAGGCCCGCTCTCAGGGCCGGCAGCGTGAGAAGACACGCGAGAAGCCCGAGAAGGACTGGCCACCAGCGTTCGAATCGGGTGCTCTGGATCGGCAACTTCACCTTGTCGCCACTTCTACCACACGATTGACCCACCCCCTGGATCAGTCCAGGTTGAGAGTCAGCGCACAGGCCACCACGGTGCGGAGCCGAGCCTGGTGTCGCGGCCACGGTAGACCTCTCCCATCCCGCCCGCGCCGATGAGCGAGAGGACTTGGTGTGGACCAACGCGCGTGCCAGCTGTCAACACGGGATCCCTCGCGGAGTCTGCCCTGAGCGGAGTCGAAGGGCTCGGGATTTCGCCTGCGGGCACTCGCTCCGCTCACGCCCGCAAGACGGCTCAACCTCGTACGGATCGACCCGGGTGCCAGACCTGACGTTCATGATTGTGATTTCCCGAGAAATTTTACATCACACCGGCATTGGGCACGCTACTCGCGCCCGCCGCGCCGCGTCTGTGCAGGGCCTACCCGAATGGCGCGCAGCCCGCGCCGCCGAGAGTGGGCGAGATGCAAGGCGCGCGAGGCCGCCGCACCGGCGCTTGTGCAGGACCTACGCGAATGGCGGGTAGCCGCGCCACCGGGGTTCGGCCAGCCGCTAGGCCGCGCCGCTCAGAGTGGGCCAGATGCAAGGAGGGCGAGGCCGACGCACCGGAGTGTAGCCGGAGGCTACATGAGGATGCGAGCGGCCGAAGCTCGACGCCGCAGATGGTCCGCTATCAGCGGCGCAAACGCAGCGCTAGAGGGGTTTGGAGTAGATGCGGTAAGTCTTCGAGTGCACCGCATCCATAAGCCGCACTGTGCGCTTGGTCAGCTCGTTGTCCTCGAGGATCCAGGAGTACTCGCACGTCTTGTACCCCCGGTCCAGCGCAGCCTGGAGCCCTTCGTGGAACATGACGCCCTCGATCCCGCGCAGCCGGTACTGCTCCTTGACCCCCATGATGATGCAACGCAGACCGACGCGCCTCCTCCCGATGAGCGTCGCCCGCAGCAGGCGGATCGGGTTGGCCATACCGCCGTTGAGCGCCGCCAGAGCGGGGTTGACGTCCGGTATGGCGAGCAGGAAGCCGGCCGGTTCGCGGTCCATGAACGCGATGCGGGCCAGCGGGGGATCGACCAGAGGCTTCAGCTCCTTGGCCAGCCAGTCGAACTCCGGCTCGCTGGCCGGCACGAACCCCCAGTTTTTCTCCCAAGCGCTGTTGTAGATCTGCCGGACGATCGCGACCTCGGACACCATCTGCTTGATGATGACGGGCCGGGTCGAGAGCTGCGGCTCGCGCTTGTGCGTGCGCTCGGCGAACTTGGCGAGGCGCTCGAGAGACTTCGGGTGCACGGCAGACTCGTAGGCGTACAGATCCTTCGCCTTCGTGAGACCGGTCCTCTCCAGCAGCTCCGCGTATCGTGGCGGGTTGTAGGTCATCATCACGCAGGGTGGCGTATCGAACCCGTGGACCAACAGGCCGGCCTCGTAGTTCGTGGATGGGTTCACGGGCCCGACCTGCGTGTCGCACCCGCGCGCCTTAACCCAGGCACCCGCAGTCGCCAGCAGCTCGGCGGCGGCAACCGGGTCGTCCTCGCACTCGAAGAAGCCGAAGAAGCCCGAGGAGTCGTTGTGGAAGCTGTTGTATGCCCGGTTTACGATGGCCGCGATCCGGCCCACGACGCGGGTCCCTCGCCAGGCCAGGAAGACCTCGCGTTCGGCCGCCCCGTTTGCGTAGAACGGATGCTTCAGGTCGAGGTAGCCGAGCACCTGTTTCTTGAGCGGCGGCACCCAGCAAGGGTCGCCGGCGTAGAGCCGCCAGGCCAGATCCACGAAACGCTTGAGGTCCGCGCGCGACGCGGCGACTGTCACGCGGAGCTGCTGTGCGCTCATGCCAGCACGCTCATTTTCCGCCCGACCTTGGTAAAGGCATCCAAAGCGCGCTCCAGGTGCTCGCGTGTGTGGGTGGCCATGTAGGAGGTCCGTAGCATCGCCCCGCCGGGTGGCACCGCGGGCGAGACGATGGGGTTGACGAAGACCCCCTCCTCCTGGAGGCGCTTCGCCATGACGAAGGCGAGCGTGTCCTCCCCGACCAGCACAGGGATGATCGGGGAGTTGGACTCACCAGTGTCGAAACCGAGGGAGCGTAGGCCCTCGGCCATGAAGTGGGTGTTCTCCCAGAGTCGCTCGCGCCGCTCCGGCTCGCGTTCGATGATCTCCACCGCCTTGAGTACCGCGGCCACCGAGGCGGGCGGCGGCGCCGCCGAGAAGATGAGGGATCTGGCACGGTGTTTGATGAAGTTGATCACCCGCTCCTCACCGGCGACGAACCCCCCCACCGAGGCCAGCGACTTGGAGAACGTGCCCATCACCAGGTCAACCTCGTCCTCGAGCCCGAAGTGCTCCGCGGTCCCCCGGCCGTGGGCGCCAAACACGCCGATGCTGTGGGCGTCATCCACCATGATCCGGCAGCCGTGGGGTTTAGCGACCCTCACCAGCCCCGGCAGGTCGACGACGTCCCCCTCCATGGAGAAAACACCGTCCACCACCACTAGCGCGGCTTTCTTGGCATCATGCACCTGCAGGCGCCGCCCAAGGTCCTCCATGTCGTTGTGGTTGTACTTGACGACCGAGCCGAAGCCCAGCCTGGCACCGTCGATGATGCAGGCGTGGTCCAGCTTGTCCAGGTAGACCACGTCGCCGCGCTCGATCAGGCACGAGATCACGCCGAGGTTGACCTGGAACCCCGTGGAGAACGTGACCGCCGCCGGCTTGTTCATGAACGCCGCGAGCCTCTCCTCGAGCTGGATGTGGATGTCGAGGGTTCCGTTCAGGAAACGAGAGCCGGCGCAGCCGGTCCCGTACTTGGCGATTGCATCCTGGGCCGCGCGCTTGACTTCCGGGTGGTTGGTCAGCCCGAGGTAGTTGTTGGAACCCAGCATCACCACCGGCTTACCGTCGATGGTCACCACCGGGTCCTGCGCCGAGGAGATCGTGCGGAAATAGAGGTAGAGGCCGGCTTCCTTGACCACGTCCGCGTCCCGGAATTTGCGACACTTCTCAAATAGGTCCACGTCTCCTCCTACCCTCTGTCACATTCCTGTCACATTCAGGTACGTGCCGCGGGCGAATCTTAGCACGCGCCCCGGGCGTGAGGGACCCAGCCGTGGTCGCGGTACCACGCCCAGGTGGTCGTGGAACCCACCTCGAACGGCACAAACCCCTCGAGACCAAGCGCCAGCAGCGACTCCTCGGTGCGGGCGGACCAGTGACGGGCCACCATTTCGCGGACCTTGTCCGTCGTCAGGGTCAACCCACGCATCCCCAGGAGCTGCAGAAGATCGCCGCCCAGCCCCGTCACCCGCGCCAGGACCGTCGGCACGGGTACGCAGCGCGCGCGCACGCCGCCCGTCTCGGCCAGCACCCCGACCATCGTCCGCAGGGTCCGGGGAACCGGCTCCCCGAGGTGGAGCGTTTGCCCGTCTGCTGCGCCTGCGAGGGCCGCCAGGATCGCACGCACGACGTCGGCCACGAACGCTACGGTCAGGAAGCGCTCCCCGGACGGGATCGGAACCACCCCGCGGGCCGCCAAGCGGAAGAATTGCAGGATGTCCTTGTCCCGCGGGCCGTAGACCGCCGGCGGGCGCAGGATCACCCAGCTCCCGCCGTGGCGCCGGACCGCCGCCTCGCCGGCGAGCTTGGAGCGCCCGTACGTGGAGACCGGGTTTGGCGGGTCGTCGGGTCGCTTGCCCAGGGGCTCCGCACTCGGCCCCGCCGCCGCGAGCGAGGAGAGATGCACCAGTCGAGCGGAGGGCGCATGGTCCCTGATGGCCTCGACCAGGGTTTTGGTCCCGACCCGGTTGGTGCGGTCGAACTGCCCGGCGCGGGCGCCGCGGACCAGCCCCGCAGCGTGGACCACGGCGCCGCACCCCTTGACGAGCCCGGCCAGTGTGTCGCGCTCCTCCAGCCCCCCCTGCACGACCTCGGCCTGCGCCCACGCACGCTCCGGAAGCCGCGTGGGCTCCCGCACCAACAGCCGCGGACGCACGCCGCCCTCGAGCAGCGCCTCCAGAAGGTGCGACCCCACGAATCCGGTGGCGCCCGTCACCACCAACGGAACCGGGATCCGCGAACACCAGGGCCCAAGCTCCTCGCGAGTGATCGTCGTCGGCAGCGCGCGCCACCGAGCCCCGTCGCTACCGCTCATTCCCCCGTGCCCCGTGCGCCGTGCCCCTTGCCTGGGTCCTCACCGTACTCGCCCCAGGTGCTGGCGGTCTCCCAGACCCGCACGCGCTCAAGTCGGACGGACGCCGGCACGCGATACACCGCGCCGCCAGGGGCTGCAACCTCCATCCCGGGTCGGAATGCTTTCGCGATGCGGTGGAAGAGGTGACGGGCGAGAACCTCGGTGGTGGGGTCCCCCTCCTCCAGCAGCACTACCCGCTCGCTGAAGGGAGCGAAGCTCTCCCGGTGGGGGTCGGTGGCAGCCAGGAGCATCGCGTGGTCGAAGCGCTCCAGCTCACGCTCCACGACCGTCTTGAGCGCTTTGTAGTCACACACCATGTCGTTTTCGTCAAGCGAATTGGCACACAGCACGACCTCGATTGTTCGCGTGTGACCGTGGGGAAACCGGCACTTCTCGGGGTGCTTGGAGAGCCGGTGACCGGATTCGATCTCGAACCTCTTCGCGATGCGGAATGCTCCCACCTGTCCGTCCCCTCCACAGCCTTCGGCGAGTGTACCAGCCGGCAGCTCACCCTCCCGCCCAAAAAGGCCGCCGGTGCGACGGCTGTCAGCCGTCAGTAGGCCAGCAGGTCCTTCAATCCGGCCAGAATGGAGTCCACCTGGGGCAGGGTCACGTCCTCGAGGGTCGGCGCATAGGCCACGAACGTGTCCTTGCCCGCAACCCGGCGCACCGGTGCGTCCAGGTGGGCGAACAACTCCTCGCCGATGCGCGCGGCGATTTCGGCGCCGTATCCGAATGAGAGGCAGTCCTCGTACACGACCAGCGCCCTGTGGGTCTTCTTTACCGAGGCCGCGACGGCATCCCAGTCGTACGGGGCGAGGCTTCTCAGGTCCAGCACCTCGACCTCGCCGCCGCCCGAGTCGGCCAGCCGCTTGGCTGCCTGGATCGAGCGGACGACCGTTGCCCCGTAGGTGATCACCGTGAGGTCGCTCCCCTCCCGCACCGTCGCGGCCTTGCCGAACGGGACCGTGAAGTCGGGACCGGGGTACGGGGCCTTGTTGTGCGTCTGGCGGTAGAGGTGCTTGTGCTCCAGGAAGATCACCGGGTCGTCGCAACGGATCGCGGTTCGCAGCAGTCCGTTGGCATCGAGGGCGTTCGAGGGCATGACCACGCGCAGGCCCGGAATGTGAGTGAAGAGCACCTCGCCCGACTGGGAGTGGTACGGTCCCCCGCCCTTGAGGTAGCCTCCCGAAGGCACCCGCACCACAACCGGAGCTGACCACTGCCCCCCGGACCGCCAGCGGATGTTGGACAGCTCGTCCCGGATCTGCATGTAGGCTGGCCAGATGTAGTCGAGGAACTGGATCTCGACCACCGGCTTGAGTCCCCGAAGCGCCATTCCGAAGGCGCGTCCGACGATGTTCGCCTCGGCCAGCGGCGAGTTGAACACCCGGCGTGAGCCGTAGAGCCGCTGCAGGCCGTGGGTGACCTTGAAGACGCCCCCTTTTCCCTTGACCTCGGCGAGCGCCGCCTCGTGTGAGGCGTCGGCGACGTCCTGCCCGAAGATCACCATGCGCTCGTCGCGCCGCATCTCGTCGCGCAGGCAAGCGTTGAGGAGGTCAACCATGGTCTTGGGTGCGGGATCACCGATGGCCGGCTCCGCCGCAAAGCGCTCGGAGGTCGGATCCACCTCGGGGGAGTAGATGAAGTCCGCCCATGTGGCGGGGTCGGGCTGGGGAGCGGCCACGGCCTTCTCCGCGGCCGCGTTGATCTCGGCCTGGACCTCCGCCTCGACCCTCTCGAGCTCCTCCCGGCTCACATCGTAATGCTCGCGGAGCAGCCGGGCGGTTCGCTCGATCGGGTCGCGTTCCGCCTCGCGCTGCCGCTCAGCCGCAGGCTTGTACAACCGCTCATCGTCCGAAAGCGAGTGTGAGTAGGGCCGCACGACCTTGGCGTGCACCAGGACCGGCCCCTCACCCGAGCGGACCCGTGCCACCGCTTCACCCATGACGCGGTACGACTCGACAAAGTCACAGCCGTCGACGTCATAGATCGTCAGGTTCGGAAAGCCCGTGACCAGCTTGGAGATCGACCCCCCAGCGGTTTGCACGTCCACGGGCACCGAGATCGCATAGCCGTTGTCTTCGATCACGTAAAGCAGCGGCAGCCGGAGGTTGCACGCGGTGTTCAACGACTCCCAGAACTCTCCCTCCGAGGTCGTCCCGTCACCCAGAGAGACCCACACCACCTCGTCGGGCGCCACCGCGGCCCGCTCGGACGCCTTCCCCAGCGCCAGCAGGTACCGGCCCCCTTCCGCGAAGCCGACGGCCTGCAGGCACTGCGTCCCGGTGGGCGAGGATGGCGCCGGGAGGTGGAGGCGGCGCTGCCCCCAGTGATTCGGCATCTGCCGCCCGCGAGAGTCCGGGCCGGCCTCCGCGCCGACGCTGCCGAGGAATATCTCATACGGCGTCATGCCAAGTGCGATCGCCAGGGCGCGGTCCCGGTAGTAGGTGAAGAACCAGTCCTTCCCGGCGGAGAGGTGCCTGGAGGCCGCTACGAGCACTGCCTCGTGGCCGACGCCGTTGATCTGGAAGAACGCCAGGTTTTGCTGCTTGAGCAGGATCTCCTTGTCGTCTACTCGCCGTGAGGTGAGCATCACGCGGTAGGCGCCGAGGACCTCGGCGAGCGGGAGCGCTGCCGGTTCGTTCTTCGCCACCGAGGCCATCTCCACCCTCCTTGCCCGTTCCCTTTGCCGCCGGCCGGGAGGCGTGCCGCAGCCGGCGTCGAGGTCCTCATTCTAAGCTGAATCTTCCTTTGGATCGGAGCATTCCCGCCCCTTGCTCCCGCCCTGAACGCGCGCTACCTTGCTCTCAGGGAGGCCCCCATGGTCAAGCACATCGCGATCGGTCTGGATGGGTCGGCTCATGCCGCAAATGCCGAGCGCCTCGCCCTGGACCTTGCGCAGCGCTTGCATGCCGTCGTGCACGGCATCCACGTCGTTGATGCAACGTTCCTGGAGGGAGCGTTCATCACCGACATCTCGGGTGCGATGGGCTTCGAGCCTTTCCTGAACCTGCAGGCGCAGATGCGGGCAACCCTCGACGATGTCGCGGCGGTGATCCGGTCCGACTTCGCCGCGCGCTGCGAGGCGGCAGGTGTAGAGGGCCAGTTTCACCTCGAGCGAGCCGGGGTGGTCCATGGCCTTCTGGCCGCCGGCAAGCTCGCGGATCTGCTTGTGGTCGGCCAGCGTGGGGTGAACGCCCGCTTCCACGAGGATCTCCTCGGATCCGCGGCTGAGATGTTGCTGCGGCGTTCCTCGCTGCCGGTCCTCGTCGTTCCCCAGCAAGCCGGGTTGCCGCACCGCCCCCTCGTTGCCTACGACGGCAGCCCAAAAGCGGTGCGCGCGCTGCAACACGCGGCTGAGATGTCTCGCGCCCTGGGTCTTCCCCTTGCGGTCGTGACGGTGGAGCAGCAGGAGGAGCGTGCGCGCGCCCGGCTGGACGACGCCAGCCGATACCTCGCCCCCTATGAGGTCGAGGTCTCCTACCAGCTCCGCCGTGGGGAAGAGGTCGAGCAGGAGCTGCTCGCGATGTTGGAGCCCAAAGGGTTCGACCTCGTCTTCCTCGGGGCCCATGGGCACAGCCGGATCGTCGAACTGGCCCTCGGCTCGACCAGCCAGTACGTGGCCCGACGCGCGACCGTGCCGATCTGGTGCGTCACCCGCGCCTGATGTTTTCTGGGGTCTGCGACCCCCGCCGTCCCCCACACGACGGCTCCCGTTCATCATGTCACTGCGTGTAGCTCGTGTTTTGCCCGGCGGGTGCGCGGCCATCTCCTCCTCTTCTTTTTCCACTCCGTGGTTTCTTCTTGCCCCGCGGGCCAGGACCCGCCGCTCGGGCTGGGCATCGAGCCCAGCCCTCCGACCCGCCTGCGCGTGTGACCGAGCAGGCACAGACCGGCGTGCGGACCCTCGCTGTTCCCCTCCCTCGCGAAAGACACTCAGTCAGGGCCAGCGTCTCCGCCCGCCGGTCTGGCCGCTCGGGACCCGCACGCTCCGGCATCATGGCTCCGTCCGCCCGTGGGGCGGATCTCACCCCCAACCCCGCTCTCGAACGAAACGCTCGAGAGGTCCTGGTATGAGAGCATCTCGGCACCAGCTTCAATGCCTCTGGCCTAAGGGTGGGGGGTTCAAATCGCCGGTGCCGCGGGTGGCCGGTCACTCCGGAGCCCGCGGGCACCGGACGCGCAAGCCGCGATGGGGAGACGGCGGCGCGGCCTCATGCGAACGCCGAGGGGCCCCGGCGCGGATCGCGCCCTCCGGTCGCGGGCGGAGGAGCCGGCAGGCGCAGGGCACGGGGGTACACAAGCCTGCAGATGGCCACCGCGGCACCGGCAAACAAAAAGCCTCACGCAGTGAAAAAGGAAGAGGCAAACCCGCAGGGCAAAGGAAAGCCACGCAGTGAAAAAGGGAAACCCGTCTGCCGGGGAAGGCATCAAAGAGACTACAATCCCGGCCGGAGGTTCCCATGGGTGCCCTGGAAAGCGCCGCCCTCACGGCGGTGCGTGACTGCCTCGGGCTGAAGCGGAACGAGGTTCTCCTGGTGGTGACCGACCGGGCGCTCGCCGCGCTGGCCCGCGTGCTTGCCGACGCGGCGCGGCCGCTGGCGCGCGAGGTCTTGCTCGTCGAGTACGCTGAACGCGAGCTCAACGGCCAGGAACCGCCGGCTCCGGTGCCCACCGCAATGGCCGGCGTGGATGTGGTGCTCGCCGTGACCTCGAAGTCGATCACCCATACGGCGTCCCGGCGAGCCGCCACCTCGGCCGGGGCGCGCGTCGCCACCATGCCGGGCATTACGGAAGATTGCCTGATCCGGACGATGAACGCCGACTACCACGTGATCGCCGAGCGGACCCGGAGGGTCACCGACCTCCTGACCCGGGCTCGTCTTGCCCGCCTCACGACCAAACTCGGTACCGACATCACTCTTCCGATCGAAGGCATTCCGGCAATCGCATCGACCGGCCTGATCCTGAAGGCCGGGGAGTGGGGCAACCTCCCGTCTGGCGAAGCGTACCTGCGCCCTGAGGAGGGCAAGTCGGAGGGCGTGGTTGTGGTGGACGGGGCGCTGGCTGGGATCGGCATGGTGACGGAGCCCGTGCGCATCACCGTCAAGGGCGGCATTGCCGTTGACGTCGCCGGCGGCGAGTCGGCTCAGCGTTTCGCCGGTCAACTCGACCGCGTGGGACGGCTCGCCCGAAACGTTGCGGAACTCGGTGTCGGCACCAACGACCGCGCCGCTCTGACCGGCAAGATCCTGGAGGACGAGAAGATTCTCGGAACGGTGCACGTCGCCTTCGGCAACAACGCCTCCATGGGCGGGAGCGTGGACATCCCTTTCCACGTCGACGGGATCATCCTCAAGCCGACGCTGACGCTCGACGGTGAGCCCTTGCTTGTGGACGGCAAGCCGCGGTTCGCGTGACGGCCAGGGGAAACGGAAAAGGGGAAAGGGAAAACAGGAAACGGAAAGCGGAAAGCGTGCAGGCCGGGCTCCGACTGACCCCGGATGTTGGGCTTCCTTTTCCCCTTTTCCCTCTACCCCCTTTCCCTTTTTTTCGTGAGCCCGGCGATCAACTCCGCGTCTGCGGGTGGCGTAGCGATGGATGCGAGCTCCGCGGCGGTGAACCACCCCATCTCCTGCCCCTGCTTGCCAACGGGCACGCCGCTCACGATGCGAGCCTCGTAGAAAAGCAAGACGACGTCCCGCTGCGGGTCGCGGTGCAAGGCGAAGGTGATCGGCGCCTCCACGGCGATGTCCACCCCGAGCTCCTCCAGGAGCTCGCGGCGGAGGGCCTCGTCCGGGCCCTCGCCATCCTCGACCGCGCCCCCGGGGAACTCCCACAGTCCGCCGAGGTGTGAATCGGGAAGGCGACGCGAGAGAAGGAAACGGCCGTCGTCGCGCCGGACAACGGCGGCGACCACTAATCGACGAACTGGCTTACGGCTTCTTCGGTGCATCCGGCGAAGGTTTGGCGGCGGCGGTGGCCTGTGCGGCCGGCGTCTGCGTGGTCGCGCCGGCGGCCGGCTTCTGGTCGCCCGCAGGCGACTCCATGGCGGCCTTGATCGCAGGGTTGAGGGTCTCCACCTTCGCTTTCGGGCGCCGGGTCGAGATGACAAGCCTGATGCTGTCGTCAAGCTTCCGGTTCTTGAGGAAGGTGGTCAGGTTGTCCTTCACCTCATCGAAGCTCGTCAACCCAGGCGCCCGGCGGTCCTCAACCTTGAAGATAAAGAAGCCTTGTTGGTTCTTCAGGACGTCGGTGACCCCGCCGACCTTGACGCCCTTGAGTGTGCTCTCAAACTCCGTCAACGCCGCCTCTCGGACCCAGTTGCCCAGGGCACCCCCGTTGGCCTTGTTGGGGTGATCCGAGGCATCCGTGGCCACCTTCGCAAAATCCTCACCGGCCAAAATCCGCTTCAGCGCCGCCTCTGCGCGCCCCTTTGCGGCATCCTGCTGTGCCTGGTCGGCACCCTGCGGTACCTGGGCGACGATCATCCGCAGCTTGACCTGTTGCTCGTGTTTGAACTCTTCGGGGTGCCCGTCGTAGTAGGCCCGCACCTCCTGCTCGCCCGCCCCGGCCTTGCTGAGCAGTTCCGACTCCACGTACTTCTGGACCATCATGCGGTCCTGTTCCATGCGCGTGAGGTCCTGCTCGGTGAGCCCGGCCTGAGCGAGGGCCTTGGAGAATGCCTCGGCCCCGCCCATCTGCTTGCGCTGGTGTTCGATGCTTGCCGCAACCTCTTTAGGGTCAACGGACACCTTCGCTTCCCGGGCGGCCTGCAGAATCAGGGTCCGGCCGATCAGTTGCTCGATCGTCTGTCGGAGCAACGCGGTCTCGTTGGCCTGCACGCCCTGCATCTGCGAGGCTATGGCCCGCTGCGCAAGCTTGAGGTCGACGTCGGTGATCTCATCACCGTTGACCCGCAGAACGGGCTTTCCGGCAAACGCCGCCGACGCCGTCAGGGCGGCGAGGAAAACCACTGAACGGGACAGACGCATGGAGTATCTCCCTGCTCCGCGCGCGGAGCAAACCCGACGAACCTTAGGCGCCGACCGCCAAAAAGTCAAACAAAAAGCTGTAGCTTCACCTCACTCACGGCGGGGTTCCCGGGCCTTCGCTGCCTCCCAAAGGGCGTCCAGCTCGGCGAGGCTCAGCGAAGCGAGAGCGACGCCGCGGGCACGGGCGTCCTCCTCCATAGCGGCGAAGCGTCGGCTGAACTTCTCGTTGGCACCCTGCAGGGCGGCCTCAGGATCGATTCCCAGTTGGCGGGCAAGGTTGGCGAGGACGAAGAGCAGGTCACCCAGCTCCTCCCGAACCCCCTCGCGGGGCCGTGCAGCCGGGTCGGGCCCGAGCTCGGCCGCAAGCTCCTTGACTTCCTCGTCGAGCTTGGCGACGACGTCGGTGGTGCGCTCCCAGTCAAACCCCGCTGCGGCCGCCTTCTCGGTGATTCGCAGCGCCTTGAGCAAGGCCGGCAGCTGTCGCGGGACGCCCGCCAAGGCGCCGGTTTCGCGCCGCTCCCGTGACTTGATGGTCTCCCAGTTACGCACAACATCGGCAGCCCCGGAAACCTCCACGTTCCCGAAGACGTGGGGGTGACGGTGCACCATCTTGGCGTGGATCCTCCGGCAGACCTCTTCGATGTCGAACCAGCCTTGCTCCTGCGCGATCTGTGCCGCAAACACGATCTGGAACAGCAGGTCCCCGAGCTCCCCCGCGATGGTCCCGCGGTTGCCGCTTGAAATCGCGTCCACCGCCTCGTACGCCTCCTCGATGATGTAGGTCTTGAGCGTCTCCAGCGTCTGCTCGCGATCCCACGGGCAACCGTCAGGGGCGCGCAGGCGCTGGCTCAGTACGCGCAGAGCGTCAAAAGCGTGCTCCTCGCTCATGGCCGGTCAGTATAGCGCGGGGCTGGCGCTTGTTCCGGCGGCAAGAAATGCTTAAGATTGCTCCAGGCTCGCTTCGGGGAGGGGCAGGTGGCTGACGAGAAGAAGGACGACAAGGTGCGGGTCGTGGATCGGCGTTGGTTCAGCGCCGACGGCGAGCTCAAGGATCCCGCGCCTCCGGAGCTCACCGCACCTCCTCCCCCGTCCCCGCCGACTCCCGAGCCGACGGACCCGCAAGCACCACCCGCCAGCCCCGATCAGCCACCCTCGAAAGTCGGTTTCCTGGACCTTGTGGACTTCCTGGCGCAACAGGCAGTAGGGCTCTTGTCCGGGCAGGTCCAGGGTCGCGGCCGCGACCCTGGGACAGCCCGGTTCTTCATCGACCTGCTGGGAGTGGTGCAGGAGAAGACGGCCGGGCAGCTTGCCCCGGAGGAGAACCGCTACCTTGAGGACATCCTCTATCAACTGCGCTCGCTTTTCGTGGCTGCGACGCGCTAGCGCGCTCGCGCTCGTCCTTCTCCCTGTGGTGTCGTTTGCCGCCGGACCGGTCGAGCGTGGACGCGGTGGCGACATCGAACAGGCCTGGTTCCGGCTTGCCCAGGGCCTCGACAAGTTCAACCCCGATGCGCTCAGAGAGCGCACCGACGAGCTGGTCCAGGTGGCGGGTAAGTCCGACATCCGGCGCATGACATCGCTGGCTCTCGCCCTCGTCGCACACGCCCGGACGCAGGCGTCGACGCAGGCCGAGGTGACGATTACCCAGGCGATCCGGCTGGACGCGGGCTGCCCGGAGGCCTGGTTCGCCCTCGCCAATGTCCGCCTGGGGCGCGCCAACCTGGCCTCGGGCGTCGTCGCCCTCGGGCGAGGCGTCTACACACTGTTCACGGATCCCCGCCTCGACGAACTGGTCGGGGCGAGCACCATCCTGACGGGTGTGGTGATGCTGGTAATCGGGTTTGCGGTTTGGGGCATCCTGGCCATCCGACGGACCGTGCCGCGCCTGTGGCACGACCTCGGGGAGATGGGTGCGCAGTGGCGCCTGGGCCCCAACGGAGTGGTGCTCGGGTTGCTGATCATCGCCCTTCCGGTGTTCGCGGGCGGTGACCCGGTGTGGATGCTGATCTGGTTCTTCACGCTGTGCTGGGCGTATCTACCCGCAGGCCAGCGGGCCCTGGGGGCTCTCGGGCTTCTCCTGGTGGCCGCGACCCCGACCTTGGTCGAGCTTGGTTTCCGCAGCATCACTCACCCGCCCAACGCGATCTTCGCGGCGACCGAGGTCCTCTCGGACCGCCGCTACGAACCCCAGATCCTCGAGGAGCTCGACGCGCTCACGGACACCTTCGGTGAGGAGCCGGACTTTCACCGGTTGGTGGGCGATTGTTACCGTCAGTTCGCGCTGCTGGACGGCGCCGCCATCGCCTACCGCGAGGGCCTGCGAACCGCGAGCGGCAACGCGGCCCTCTCGGAGGCGCTCGGCACCGTGCAGTACCTCGAGGGTGACTACAACGCTGCGCTGCAGGCGTTCAAGACGGCCCTCGAAACGGGTTACGACTCGGTAGTGGCAAACTACAACCTCTCTCTCACCTACGCCCAGACGTATCACTTCCGCGAGAGTGAGGACGCGATGGCCGCGGCGCGCCAGGCCGGCGACCGCCGCCTGCAGGATCTGACGCGCGGCCGGGAGCACGACATTATCCTTCCAGGCTTCACCCACGAAGAGGCCACCAAGATGCTGCGCCGGAAGGATCCCCTGCTGCTCCTTAACCGGGGACTGTCGCCGCCGCCGCTCCTGCGAGAGCGAACCGTCGAGCACCCGCTTGCGATCGGCTGCGTCGTGGCTCTGATCCTCGCGGTTCTGCACCGCCTGATCCGTCAACGGAGCGGCGGTTTTGCTGCGGCGTGCCTGAAGTGCGGGCGGGCGTTCTGCCGACGGTGCAAGCTCTCCCACGAGAGCCAGAGCTACTGCACACAGTGCATCAACATCTTCCTCAAGAAAGACATGGTCGGCATCGAGGCGCAGCTCGCCAAACGACAGCAGCTGACGCGGCGGCACTTCTGGCTGCGAGCGGAGCGACGCATCAGCGATCTCCTCCTGCCGGGTATCGGGGTTGGCTTTGGCGGCCGGCCCGTGCTGGGAGGTGCGCTCGTGCTGCTGGCACTGGTCAGCGCGATGCTGGTTCTCGTTTGGCTCCCGGGATTCATTTCCCCGGCGCTCATGGCCACCCCGATCTGGCCCCTCAGGATGCTCTTCGGGGGGATCTGGGCTGCCGCAGCCGTGGTCGCCCAGTTGCTCCCGGTTGAATGGAGGTAGGGATGGCGCTCGAAGGAACCCTCCGCGACTTCTCTCTCTCCGACATCTTCCAGCTCATCGGTCTGCAGCGGAAGACCGGGGTGCTGACCCTCCGGGCGTCCGAGGACGTTGTGACGGTTTCGTTCCTCGACGGCAAGGTCGTTGGGGCCGACTCGCTCAACAAGAGACTGGAGGATCGTCTCGGACAGGTCTTGCTCAAGACGGGGGCCGTCACCAAGGCAGAGCTGGACGCGGCGCTCAAGACCCAGATGGAGACACTCGAGCGGCTCGGCCACATCCTGCTCGACCGTACCGTGATCTCCAAGGAGGAGCTGCGCAAGGCGTTCGAGCAGCAGATCCTGCAGATCATCTTCCGGGTGTTCCGGTGGCAGGACGGGGACTACCACTTCTCGCAGGAGACGAGCGTCGACTACGACGCGGAGCTGGTCACGCCGCTCGGATCCGAGAGCATCCTCATGGAAGGGGCGCGGATGCTCGACGAGTGGCCAATCATTGAGAAGCGCATCCCACACCGCGGCATGATCTTCGTTTCCACACCCACGGCCCGTCAGGCCGAGGTGACGCTCGAGCAGGAGGAGGAAAACCTCGACACGTTCGACATGAACCTCGAGCCGGTCCCTTCGAAGCCCCCGACACCTGGAAGGGTGAAGATCACACCGACGGAGCGCGATATCCTGGCGCTCGTCAACGGCGTGAACGCAGTGGACGACATCGTGCGGAAGAGCCCGCACGGTGAGTTCGACACGTGCAAGGGGCTGTACACGCTTCTGACGCGCTCCCTAATCCGCCAGGCGACACGCGACGAGGTCACGCGGGCGGCCCAGAAGGCCACCACCGATGTCGGCCGGCGGACCACTTGGCGCGTGCAGTTTCCGTGGTTCGCCATCGCCCTCATGCCGTTGCTCGCCCTTACCGTGCTCCTGGCTCCACGGAACCCCGCCAATCCCCTCCTCGGCCCCGGACCGAAGTTGCCTCCTCGCGTCCTGGCCGCGTCCTCCTGGGCTCGGATGGCAGGGATCTGGCACTGCCTCCAGGCGCGAGCCATGCTGGTGGGCAGCTACCCGGACACCCTTGTCGAGCTCGCCCGCGAGCGTCTGATGTCCCCCAGGGACCTTCAGGATCCCTGGAAACGGCCATACCGCTATGTACTTCGGGAGCAGTCGGTACTCCTCGCCGGCAACAACGCACACGGAGCCCCGGACTCGAACCTCTTGTTGTCCCAACACTTAGGGACCGAGGGGGAGGATGCAACCAGCGGCCCCGGGGCTGCGCTCGTAACACCTTGACAACAACTCACTCAGGTTCTATATTGCATTCGTGCAGTTGACCTGAGGAGGGTTGCATCAATGTCAAGGATCATTGGAATCGACCTGGGAACCACCAACTCGGTCGTCGCCGCGATGGAAGGCGGCAAGCCGACCGTCATCGCCAACCAGGAGGGGAGCCGCACGACTCCTTCGGTGGTGGGGTTCGGGAAGAACGGCGAGCGCCCCGTCGGACAGGTGGCGAAGCGGCAGGCCATCACCAACCCGGAGAAGACGATCTTCTCGATCAAGCGCTTCATGGGCCGCCGCTACGACGAGGTGACGCAGGAGATCAAGATGTTCCCGTTCCACGTCGTGCGGGGTGAGAACGACACGGCCCGCGTCGAAGTGGATGGCAAACCGTACTCCCCGCCGGAGATTTCCGCGATGATTCTCCAGAAGCTCAAGGCCGCGGCGGAGGACTACCTGGGGGGCAAGGTGGAGAAGGCCGTCATCACCGTGCCCGCCTACTTCAACGACGCCCAGCGCCAGGCCACCAAGGACGCCGGCCAGATCGCCGGCCTTGACGTCGTCCGCCTCGTCAACGAGCCGACCGCCGCCGCCCTCGCCTACGGGCTCGACAAGAAAAAGGACGAAACGATTGCCGTGTACGACTTCGGCGGCGGGACCTTCGACATCTCGATCCTCGAGGTCGGCGAGGGCGTCGTGGAGGTCAAGTCCACGAACGGCGACACGCACCTGGGCGGCGACGATATCGACCAGCGCCTCATTGAGTGGCTGGTCGAGGAGTTCCGCCGGGACCAGGGGATCGACCTTTCCAAGGACCGGATGGCGCTGCAGCGGCTCAAGGAAGCCGCCGAGAAAGCCAAGTGCGAGCTGTCCACGACCCAGGAGAGCGAGATCAACCTGCCGTTCATCACCGCCGACGCCTCGGGACCAAAGCACTTCAACATCAAGCTCACGCGCTCGAAGTTCGAGCAGCTCGCCGAGGACATCATCCAGCGCACCGTCGGGCCCTGTAAGCAGGCGTTGAAGGACGCCAGCCTGGAGCCGAAGGATATCGACGAGGTCGTCCTCGTCGGCGGCTCCACGCGCATCCCACGGGTGCAGAAGCTGGTCCAGGACCTCTTCGGCAAGGAGCCCCACAAGGGCGTCAACCCGGACGAGGTCGTAGCGGTCGGCGCCGCCATCCAGGCCGGAGTGCTCGGAGGGGAGGTCCGCGACCTCCTGCTTCTCGACGTGACCCCGCTGTCTCTCGGCGTTGAGACCCTCGGCTCGGTGACGGACGTGGTCATCCCCCGGAACACCACGATCCCCACTCGCAAGTCCAAGGTGTACTCGACCGCCGATGACAGCCAGACACAGGTCGAGATCCACGTCCTGCAGGGCGAGCGTCCGATGGCCCACGACAACCGGACACTCGGTCGCTTTCACCTGATAGGGATCCCACCGGCGCCTCGCGGCATACCCCAGATCGAGGTCACGTTCGATCTCGACGCAAACGGAATCATGCACGTCACCGCCAAGGACCTCGGCACCGGCAAGGAGCAGAAGATCCAGATCACCGCCTCCTCGGGGCTTTCGGAGGACGAGATCCAGAAGATGGTGCGCGAGGCCGACCAGCACGCCGACGACGACCGCCAGCGGCGTGAGGAGGTCGAGTCACGCAACCGCCTCGACTCGCTAATCTATTCGACCGACAAGCTGGTCACGGAGAACAAGGAGAAGCTGCCCGAAGCGCAGAGGAAGGACATCGAGGCGGCAATCGCCGACGCCAAGCATGCCCTCGAAGAGGGCAAAAAGGACGCAATGGATTCGGCGCACGAAAAGCTCACCAAGGCGTCGCACCGCCTCGCTGAGGAGATCTATCGCGCCGCCGGCGCGGCGCCCGGGGCTGCGGCACCCGGCACCGGGCCAGGGGCTGGGCCGACACCCCCGGCCTCGGGCGAGGGCGACGTGGTAGACGCGGAGTACGTGGACGTGGAGTCGAAGCCCACGAATTGACCCCGATTCGCAGGGGCGAATTGGGGTCACCCCGAGCGAAGCGAGGGGTCCCGTGGCACAGGAGCGAAGTTGACCAAGGCTGAGCCACCGCACAACATCACCGCGTCGTGGAAGCGCAGCCGCGTCATCCCGAGTCCCGTTCCTGGCGGGACGAGGGATCCCGACGCGTTTCAAGGGCGTTCGACACCGCTTGTAGGCAATGCCGACCACGGAGGACGACATGGGTGATCTTGATTGGCGTGTCGTTCGCGAGTTGATGGCGGTGGGCGAGCGCCTCCGCGAGGTCGTCGAGCGGGCGCTGCTCCCCCCCTCCTCCGTTGCCCTGACCCGGCCGGTAACGTTCGAACCTCTGGTTGATGTCTGGGAGAACGACACCGAGGTCATTGTCGAGGCGGAGCTTCCCGGCTCGCGCGGGGGCGACATCGACCTGCGCCTCGAGGGCGGCTCGCTGGTCCTGTCCGGCGAGCTTCCGGAGAGCGCGCAGCCTCGTGGTTCCTACCTGCGAATCGAACGGCCCCGCGGCCGCTTCCACCGGGCGGTCTCGCTGCCGGTCGACGTCGCGGGCGAGCCGCGCGCAACGTTGCGTGGCGGCGTCCTGCAGGTGCGGGTCCCCAAGGCCGCAGCCGCATCTCGTCGCCGCGTGAGAATCGTCAGGGAGGGAGTGTGAGCGAGGGCAAGAAGCGGTACCACATGATCAGCTGGGTGGCGGAGCACTACCAGATCCACCCGCAGACCCTCCGCCTGTACGAGCGCGAGGGTCTCATCAAGCCCACGCGGAGCGTTGGGAACACGCGCCTCTTTGACGATGACACGTGCACGCGTTTGGAATTCGTCCTGACCCTCACCCGCGACCTTGGAGTAAACTTGGCGGGGGTGGAAGTTATCCTCAACATGAAGGATCAGCTGGACACGCTCCAGGGGGAGGTCGAGCGTCTCATGACCGCCATCCACCGAGAAGCGGCACGACGCCAGGGTGTGCCCCGCGAGCACGCGCTTGCCGTGCGACCCCGCGAGGGACTGGTTCCCGACGAGGGCGAATGACCCGCGACGACTACCAGGGGGACCCGGAAGCCGCCCTGCTGCGGCGGTACTTACAGGAAATTGGCCGCTTCAAGCAGCTGACCCCCGACGAGGAGAGGGAGCTCGGCAAGCGAGTCCAGGAGAACGACGCGGAGGCCCTGAGAGGTCTCGTCGAGGCCAATCTAAGATTCGTGGTCGCTTACGCCAAGCGTTTCCGGCACTCTCGCGTGTCGCTGCTCGACCTCATCAACGAGGGCAATATCGGGCTCATACAGGCCGCGAAGAAGTTCGACCCGGACAAGAATGTCAAGTTCATCACCTACGCAGTCTGGTGGATCCGTCAGGCGATCCTGCATGCACTCTCGGAGCACGGCGCGACCTTCCGCCTGCCCCAGAAGCAAGCCAACGTGCTGTATCGGCTCGAGCGCTCCAAGCAGGCGCTCGGCCGCGAGCTCCAAAGGCCTCCCAGCGAGAGGGAGCTGGCCGACGAGCTGGGCATGGAGCCCGACGAGGTTCGCTTGCTGCTTTCCTCCAACCAGAACATCCTCTCCCTCAACGAGCCTGTGGATGAGGAGGGCGAGGCCGAGTTCGGCGATCTCCTTGAACAGTACGTCATCCCTGACACCGATGAGAAGATGCTGCGCCAGTCGTTCGCGGAGACGTTGCGGGAGGCGCTCGAGAAGCTCAGCGAGAAGGAGCGCCAGATCCTCTCCATGCGCTTCGGCCTGTCGGATGACAACCCTCGCACGCTCCGCGAGATTGGAGACGCCCTCGGGATCTCGCGCGAGCGCGTCCGGCAGATCGAGAACCAGGCCCTGGCCAAGCTCCGACGAGGAGCCCAGTCGCGCGCCCTCCAGGGCTATTTGAACTGACCCCCCCTCCGGCCGGGTCATCCTGAGTGAGCGCCGCCCGGAGCGGAGTGAAGGGAAGCGCGAATAAAGGATCCCCGGGCGGCGGGAGCGCCTTCCCACCTCCTAGCGGGATTCACACCACAAGGAACGCGACGAGATCCTTCGTCCCACCCGCGGCGGGACTCAGGATGATCCGATCCGCGCGGCGGATCGGATCATCTTTGCTTGAGGTTTCCCGGCAACTCCTCGACGGCCAGCCGAAGCATACGAGCGATCTCGTCGGCACCCGAGACCTTCAGCAGGTTCGCCACGGTCGTGCGGTTGCGGCAGATCCAGGAGAGCCGCGCCAGCCACCGCAGGTGCGCCATGTCCTTGCGGAGGGCCAGCAAGAAGTAGAGGTGCGTTGGCCGCTCGTCCGGTGACCCGAAGGCGACGCCTTTGCTCGACCTTGCGAGGAAGAGAAACTGCTTCGGAAACTTCTCCGATGCGCGGTGGCGCGCATGCAGGAATGCCACACCGTTCGGCATTGCGGTGGGTACCATGCGCTCCCGCTCGGTGAGGGCGGTCTCGAGCCACTTGGCATCGCTGACAAGCCCGCGCTGGGCGACCTGCTTGACCACCTCGGCGATGACCCCCTCGCGGGTCGTCGCCCTTAGTTCCGGGATTACGTGCGTCGCCTCGAACAGCTCCGCGAGCGCAGGATCCGCAGACTCCGTGACGGCTGTCTTGTCCCGGTCTTCCACGCCGACCCCCTTTCCCGCTTACGCTGCGCGGGCTATTGTAGTCCACCTTGCGAAAGAACGGGCAAGCACGGCTCTCGCCCCCGCACTACCTAGCTCTTGGCCTGTCTATCCCCGAAGAGGGGTCTGAGCTGCTCGGGGTCCGGAGGCCTGGTCAGCAGGCTTACGATGACCAGAGTCCCGATCGAGATGAGCGCGGCCGGGTAAATGCTCGGGATCCCCCATGCGTCCGCCCCGAACACCTGGGAACCCGACTTGCCCTGCGCCGCCTGCATGACGGAGGGTGCGATGCGCGGTAACACGAGCTCGAAGAAGACCGTCGCAACCGCGCCGCTGACGATCGAGGCCAGGCCGCCCTGACGGGTGGCGCGTTTCCACGTCAGCGCCGCAAAGAGTGCCGGCGTGACGGCTACCCCATACATCGTGTAGGCAAAGTACGCGTACTGAAGGACCGAGATCTGCAGCTTGAGGGCCGTCGGGATGAAGATCATCAGGAAGGCACACAGGCCCAGCGCGACGATGAAGACCTTCTGCAGCGCCACCATCTTGGTAGGATCTGCGTCCGGGCGAACCATGCGCTGGTAGATGTCCCGCACCACGTTCGAGCTCGAGGAGAGCAGGTAGTTCATACCGGTGGACAGGACGACCGCACAGGCAGCGCCAAGCAGCAGGATGCCAACCGGGGCGGGCACCATGTGGCGCGCCGCGTTGAGAACCAGCGACCTCGGATCCCAGTGCGTCTGGTGCTCGGCGTTGTAGACGGAAGCATAGACGGCAATGGCAATCACCACCGTCTCGACGACGATCGTGCCGACGATCCAGATCGCCACCGCGCGCCTGGCCTCTTTCGGCGAGCGCGCCGCGTAGAACTTCTGATACATGGACTGCACACCCAAAAGAAGCAAGAACGTCGACAGGAAGTACGAGAGCCCCTTGAGAGCCGGGTACTTCCCGAAGTCCGGGGAGAAGACCTCGAAGCTCCCCGGCGGGAGGACCTGAGCGGCGTGCGACCAGCCCCCCGCCGCGAGGACGACGAAGGGCAGCGCGAGGCAGCAGGCCAACACGATGATGATGCCGTTCGGCAGATCCGTGTGTGCCACCGCGACCATGCCCCCGATCGCCACGAAGAGGATCACGAAGCCCGCGGCGATGGTCTGCCCGACCTCGAGCGAGACCCTGCCATCGGTCACGATGTTGAGGATGTAGCCGCCGGCCCGGAACTGATACGACACGATGGTCGTGAACGCGATGATCAGGGCGATGGCCCCGAAGAGACGCGCGAATTTTCCGTAGCGGACCTCCAGGATGTCGCCCACCGTGTACTGTCCAAAGGTACGGATCTTGGCGGCGATGAAGTAGATGATCGCGATCCCGAGGAAGGCACCGGCCGGTTGCCAGATGGCGCTCCAGCCCGCGTAGTACGCGTACTCGGCCCCGGCGATGAACGTGCCGGAGCCAATCCACGTGCAGACCAGCGTGAACACCATGGTGGTGAGCGACAGCTTTCGCCCCGCCACCATGAAGTCGTCCTGCGTCTTGATCTGCCGGGATCGGTAGAAGTTGAAGCCCGTCAGCACCAACAGGTAGCCGAGAATCACCCACAGGTACCAGCTCATTCTGCCTCCGCCCCCCACCCGGGGTCAGGGGTCCCGGTACCGGGATCCGTTCCCCCTCCCCACGACGAATCTCGCAGCGATGGCGAGAACATCTCCCGCCCCCTACCCTTCCGGCGTCTCGTCTTCAGCAAGTTCCAGCTGTTGCAGCTCGCCAGCCGCGATCAGCTCGCGAGCCTGCTCCTCGTACTCCCTCGGAACGACGATTCTCACCATCCCCAACCCGTTCAGGGTCAGCCCGTACACGCGGCCAACGGCCTCCCCGACCGCCGCGGCGGGTATCCCGTTCGCCCGCAACGCAGCGAGGACCGGCTCGGCGTTGATGGTCCCGTTGACCCTGAGGATCTCGACGTCGTCGTCGGGTTCGGTCATCGCACCTCAGGGAACGTCGATCAGAATCAGGTGCTTCTGCATCTCGCCCGCCACGTCAACCTTGCCGCCGGGCGTGATGAAGACGTTGATCTCGGAGCGCGCGGCCATCTCCCCTTCGAGGTAGATCCCGGGCTCGATCGAGAAGCACACCCCGGGCACCAACTGCCGCTCGTCACGGGTCTCGAGGTTGTCGATGTTGACCCCGCTCCAGTGCACGTCCTCCCCGATCGAGTGTCCGGTGCGGTGGACGAACTGACGACCGTAGCCGGCCTTCTCGACGACGGCGCGGCAGACGTCATCCACCTCCCAGCCGAACACTGCCTTTTTCGCGGCGAAGCGGGACTGGATGAACTCGAGCGCGGCGTTGCGGCCGTCGCGCACGACGTTGAAGATCTCGATGTACCTTGCCGGCGGGTCCTTCCCCAGGAAGCCGCACCAGGTGATGTCGTAGAAGATTGCACCGGGCTTCTCGAGCTTGGCCCACAGATCAATGAGCAGCGTGTCGCCCTTGCGGATCGGTCGCGCGTTCTCGGGAGTCGGCTCGAAATGCGGGTCAGCCGGATGTTCGTTGGTCCCGACGATTGGGAACTCGTTCATGCAGGTGAGCCCCTCCTCGCCGAACCGCTTCACGATGAACTGCTGCACGTCGTACTGGGTGATCGTGCGACGCGCCCGCATCTCTTCTCCGATGTGCGCGAACGCCTCGTCCTTGATGCGTTGCACCCGCTCTGCGGCGTCCAGGTGCGAGCGGTACGCCTCCTCATCCAGCACCGCCTGGAAGGTCTGCACAAGGTCCGCCGAGGTCACCACGTCGTACCCGAACGAGCGGATCAGGTCGATCGTCCCCCCGTCCACGATGGAGACGTACGGGACGTTTCCCTGCGGCGAGAACTGCATTGCGACCTTCTTCGCTGACCCCAGCATGGACTTGAGGTTGGCGTGCAGCTCCCGCCAGGAGAGGTACACGATCTTCTCCCCGGGGAGCGGGTCGAGTTTCTTGGACTCGACTGCCGACACAAGCCGCACCGGCTCGCCTTTTGTGGGGATCCAGTAGAACCAGCGGCGGGTGGTGAAACCGCCAAAGTCGAGGCCGAGCACGGCGTGGGCAATCGGGTCGCGGTTGCGGAAGTCATAGAGGAGCCAGCCATCGACACCTTCGGCCGTCAGCTCCCTTTGGATGCGCGCGATGTCGGGCATAGCTACCTCCCAGATGCCCGGTCACGTTCGCACAGGGTCTTGCCCGAGTCAATCCTTGAGGCACTCGCAGTGACCAGTCTGGCAGGGTGGTCCACCCATGCGGCGAGGTGGTGTATGCTTCCGCGACCGCTACATTGCGGACCGGGAGCGCACGTGAGCACGAGCACCGTCCTGGACATGATCGGCAACACCCCTCTCATCCAACTGCGTCGCATGGTGGAGCCCGGGATGGCCGCAGTCCTCATGAAGATGGAAGCCTGGAACCCGTCGGGCTCGCTCAAGGACCGGATCGTCAAGTACATCATCGAGGACGCCGAGAAGACCGGCGTCCTCAAGCGCCACCACATCATCATCGACGCATCCTCGGGCAACACCGGTATCGCTCTCGCCATGGTGGCCACCCTCAAGGGCTACCGCTCCAGGATCTACATGCCGGAGACCAAATCCGTCGAGCGCCGCAAGATCATGAAGACGTGGGGGACGGAGCTGGTACTGACGTCCGGTGCCGATCAGAACTCGCACATCTGGGAGGCCGAGAAGGCCGCCAAGGACACCGACACGTTCTTCTACCTCAACCAGAACGGCAACCAGGGCAACGTGCTCGCCCACTACTACGGAACCGGCGGAGAGATCTGGGCGCAGACCGGGGGCCGGCTCGACTGCTTTGTGGCGGGCGCCGGTACCGGCGGAACGCTCATGGGGGTCGCCCGGTACCTGCGCGACAAGGGTTCCCCCGCCGCCGTCGTCGGCATCGAGCCCGACAGCCCCAAGTCGAAGATCGAGGGGCTGCTCCACTTCGACGGCACGTTCGTCCCCCCTATCTGGGACCCGTCGCTCATCTCCGAGCAGCGGCGCGTCGGCGACGAGGTGGCGTTCGAGTCAGCCCGGCGCCTCGCTCGAGAGGAGGGAATCTTCTGCGGCCCTTCCACGGGCGCGATCCTCTCGGTAGCCCTCGAGAAGGCGCGCGAGCTGGGCGAGGGCAAGACGGTGGTCGCAGTGGCGTGCGACCGCGGCGAGCGCTACCTCTCCACCAAGCTCGTGCCCGAGTAGATCAGGGGTCCGGGGGCCGGGCTCGCCAGTCTTTCATGCCCGCTTCCCTCTTCCCTGTGCACCGTCACTGCTTGCGGGGCACGATCGTGCACCCCAGCGCCTTGGTCTCCTGGATGGCCGGGCTCTTCCCCGCGAGGACGGCGTCGAGGGCGTCGCGGAGGTAGGCGTGCTGGACCTTCTCGGCGTTTCGTGCGTTGTCGTCGATCGTGCCGTGATACACGAGCCGCCCGGAGGCATCGAAGAGGAAAGCCTCCGGGGTGCGGGTAGCTCCGAACGCACGGGCGAGGTCGGAGGTCGTGTCGACCGCGTAGGGGAAGAGGTAGTTCTTGTCCCGGGCGCGCTCCCGCATCTGCGGCAGGTCGTCATCCGGGTACTCCTTCGGGTCGTTGGAGTTTACGGCGATGACACCGACGCCCTTCGTTCCGTAGGCGTTCCCGATCGCCACCATTCGATCCTCCCACGCCTTCACCCACGGGCAGTGGTTGCAGGAGAAGATCACGAGCGTCCCCTTCTCGCCCACCACCTTGGCCAGCGGCAGCTCACGACCGTCCACGTTGAGTAGCGTGGCGGTCGCGGCGGGTATGGCGTCTCCGATGGCGAGGCCCGACGCTGGGGCACCGTGGAGAACAGCCGAGAGACCGGCTGTGGCAAGCATCAACGTTGTGATTCTCACGACGAGCCTCCTTCCACGCCCCGCTCCGGTGCGTCGCCGAGCAGGGCCTTGACCTTTCCGGCAAGCTTCTCGTAGCTCGCCTCACCTTCCCAGAAGTCCCGAAGCCTGCCCGTCCGGTCGTAGAGAAAGGTCGCAGGCAAAGCCCCGGACCACCGGGGGTCGAGAGTGTTGATGAACGGCATGTCGTCCTCATCCTTGAGGTAGCTCGGAAAGCCGACCCTTTGCTGCGCCAGAAACTGCACAACTTTCGCCCGCTGGTCGGCGAAATCGGCCGAAACCAGAATCAGGGTGAACCGGCGTCCTGCGAGCTCGCGCTCGACCGCGAGCAGGGCCGGAAACTCGCGCCGGCAAGGATCGCACCAGGTTGCCCACACGTTGACGAGCACTACGTCGCCGCGCGCGTCTTGGACGGCCTTCATGACGCCCGTAGCGGTCACGGGTGTGAGGGGCGGCGTGGATGCCGGCGCCGGGACCTGACGCCCGCACGCGAGCCCGGTCAGCGCCGCCGCGCAGGCAGCCGCCACGAGCGCGCTACGCCTTGGAATCTCCGGTCCGGTCACGCTGTGCTCCCCCCTGCCACGCAACTGAGGCGGCAAATCGGCCATTCCCACGCCGCACGTGCACCCGTCGCGGGCGTTACTCGGGGAAGCGACGAATCAGGTTGAAACCGAGGCGCACGTCGGAGGACTTGAACCCGCCCGGGATGTCCGACCCGACCATCATGTCGGTGACGGTAGCGCGGGAGTTCCCGAAGTAAATCAGGAACGCGTGCCCCCTGACGCGCTTGTTGAAGCCGAACGCCCAGGCCGTGCTGGAGCCCTCCACGTCGCGGTTCGCCGGGGTCACCTCGGTCACGAGATCCCAGGCGTGGGGCAGGTGCAGCGAGGCACCGATGCCGACGTTGAATGCGTCCCGCAGCGTTGGCGTGTCGGTGGCGTAGGTGGGCACCAGAAACAGGTCCAGCGCGTGTGCCGGCCGCCAGCCCAGGATGACTTGCCCAAAGCCGGACCAACGGTCCAGCACCCCGGACGCCGACCTGTAGTCGGTGCCAACGCGCAGCGCGAGCCCGATCGGTGACCCGCCCCCCTGCCGGAGAGCCGCCCATTTGCCGGACAGCTCGTACTGCTTTTGGAACGACGAGCGGTAGACCTGCGCCTCCAGGCCGTGGCCAAAGCCCATCCCCAGGCCGATGCCGACGTCGGCCGCGGAATCGAGGCCCCAGAGGTTGCCGGCACCGCCGTCGCTCACGCTCTGGCTGAACCGGTGCGTGAAAACGACCTGCAGCGTGCTCGGGGAAAGGACCAGATGGGTAGGGTAGTTGATCAGCCCGTTGCCCAGCTCGGGCTCCGGGATAACCTGAGCAGGTGCCATCGCTGCCAAGAATACACACAGCGCCGCCAGCAAACCCGCTTTCGTGTTCATCGCTCCTCCTCAGTCTTGAGGTGCCCCTCGCCGTACCCAGTCGATTACGAGTTGCCGCTGCCCGGTCGTTATCGAGCCGATCAGCGGCATCGTCCCACCGGTTATGTCGGAGTCCCCGCGGATCTTCTTGACCAGGTACGAGCGGTTGGGATCTCCAGGCTCGATGCGCTTGAGGTCGCCCCTCTCCGTCGAGGTCACGCCCACGATGTTCCCGTACGCTGCCCCGGCGGAGAGGTCCATGCCTGCGGTGGGGGCGCTGCCGGCGTGGCAGCCCGAGAGCGCGCACGAGACCGAGAACACCTCCGCCTGCACGCGGGTGAACGTGGCGTCGGCGGGAGGCGGTTCTTCCCCACCGGGCTCGGTGGGCAGGGGTTTCATCTTCCCGCAACCCGAAAGGGCCAGGGTGGTAGCAAGGAGCGCAATTAGCGTGACATGTCGCATGGTCAGTTGTCCTGTGCTCCCGCGAGGATCCAGTCGTGGATCAACTGAATCTGGGCGGCAGAGAGAGGCGGACCGCCGAATGGCATCTGTACTCCCGTGATGCCGGCCGCACCGGTGATCTTCCTGTAGAGGTAGCTGTTGTCGGGATCACCGGGCTTCACCCTCTGCAACGAAGGCTGCTCCGAGGAACTCACGCCGACAACGCTGGCAAAGGTTTGTCCGGCACGCAGATCCATCCCCTGGTTCGGGGGGTGGCAGCTGGCGCAGATCGGCGTGAAGATTTGCGCCTGGATGGCTGACAGCGTCGCGGTGGCGGCCGCGGTGACGGTGACGACGAGTTGGTCGGGGGCGCTCGTCAGGGCCTGGGAGTTGGTCACGGTGAACTTCACGGTGT